>Ga0335077_10008293_pt1 | contig 12881 bp, 9 predicted proteins | sample Lox_Sample_31_FD_207151 | JGI IMG/M metagenome (GOLD analysis project Ga0335077, IMG submission 207151) | Soil microbial communities from Loxahatchee National Wildlife Refuge, Florida, United States - Lox_Sample_3.1 | ecosystem: Environmental > Terrestrial > Soil > Wetlands | place: USA: Florida... | reverse complement strand
AGGATTTCCTTGCCGCCTGGGAAGAAGTCGAACACGGTGCAGCCCTCGCAAGCCGGCGTGGGTGGTCCCGTGCCCGGCGCGGCAAGAAGCGACACGATCCTGCCATCTACCTGGTCGCGCCACGCCAGCCGCGATCCATCGGCGCTCAGTCGCGGAAGCGTATCCACGAGCCGCCCGGAGGTCGTGATTACCTCCTCGTGGCCGCTGCGGCTGTCGCGCACCCGGATCTCGACGGTGCTCTCCATCCTGGTCGCGGTCATGTACACGAGTTTGGAGCCGTTCGCGGCGCCGCTCAGCAACCATTTGATGTTGGAATCGGCAGTGAGCTGAGTGCGCTTCTCTGGGGTCGCCTCCGGGACCGGCCGCAGGGGAAGCGACCAGACGTTGGCTCCGACAGTCCACGAGGTGAACACCAGCCGTCCATCCGCCGAGATGGAGCCGCCCGTCGACCCGCCCAGAGGCGACGTGATCCGCTCCGGCGCGCCCGCCACCTTCCACGGCGGTCCGCCAAGCGGTACACGATAAATGCTCATGCCGCCCTGCGTGCTGCCTTCCAGGTAGTACACGTACCTGCCGCGCCAGGCAAACGTGCAGCGCAGGACGGCGTGTGTACCCGGTGCCCTCGCGCGTGCCGGCTCACCGCCGGCGACCGGAGCCACCCACCAGTCTGCGCTGTTTGGGTCGCTTTCGCGGAGCCCCTGAAACAGAATCGATTGGCCATCGGGAGACCACACCGGTGGCGAAAACCCTCCGAACGGCACGGCATCGAAGCCCGGCTGAAAAGGTTTTGGCGCGCCGCCCGTGGCGCCGGCGAGGTACAGCTTTGCGTTTCTCTTCATCACCGACACATCGAGATAGGCGATCGTCGAGCCATCCGGCGAATAGCGCGGGTGCCACCCGCGGTCCGTGATTTTCTGCGCCGGGCCGCCCAGTGCATCGATCACGTAGATTCCGCCGCCGTCGCGTTCGGACCGGAAGACGATCTTCGACCCATCGGGAGAAAAGTCCGGCATCCAATCCGCGGCCTCCCCGTTGGTCAGCCGGATCGGCTGCCGCCCGCCGATCTGCTGCACGTAGAGATTCAGCGGGCCATCGCGGTCGGACGAGTAGACCAGCAGTTTGCCGTCCGGCGAGATCGCCGGAATGCCCGCGAAGCCGGATTCGAACGTGAGGCGCTCCGTTTCGAAGGCAGGCGGCCCGCTCGGCGTCAGCCGTGGCCACCACACCATAAGCGCCCCAACCATCAGCGCCAGCGCTGCTGCCGGCAGGATCCACCTGAGCTTCGCGCGGGCGGGAGCGGGTACCGCGGCCGCCGCGGACCTGCCGGATTCGGATTCCTCTTTCAGTTCTTCCAGCGCGATCCGTAAGTCCGCCATAGTCTGCCAGCGCCGCTGGGGATCCTTGCGCAGGCAGCGCATCACCACGCGCTCCAGTTCCTGCGGCACCGGGCCCGCGCTGCCGCTGAGCGCCGGCGGCTCCCGGTTGAGGATCGCGGCCAGCGTGGCAACTCCTGTCTCGCCCCCAAAAACCCGGCGGCCCGTGAGCATTTCGTACAACACGGACCCGAACGAGAAGATATCGGACCGCGCATCCACCGTCTTGCCCTGCGCCTGCTCCGGCGACATATACGCGAAAGTCCCCAGTATCTTGCCTTCTTGCGTCAGGGGCGTCTCCGTGTGTCCGGCAGTGCGCGTGGCGGCGTCTTCCCCCGGCCCGGGTTCCACCAGTTTGGCCAGGCCAAAATCGAGAATCTTGACCGACCCGTCGCCCGTGACCATGATGTTCGCCGGCTTCAGATCGCGATGCACGATCCCGGCGCTATGGGCGCGCGCCAGCGCGTCAGTGATCTGGACCGCATAGCCGAGTGCGGCCCCTAGCGGCAGTCCCTTCCGTCCGATCAGGCGATCGAGCGTTTGCCCTTCCACGTACTCCATGGCGATGAACGAGACGCCGTCCACGGTGTCGATGTCGTAGATGGTGACGATCCCCGGGTGGCTCAGCGCTGAGGCCGCCTTCGCTTCCTGCGCGAACCGCCGCCGGCGCTCGCTGTCGGCCATCTTGTCCGGAGGTAGTACCTTGATCGCGACGTTGCGATCGAGCCGCGTGTCCCGGGCCTTATAGACCGAGCCCATGCCACCTTCCCCGAGCTTCTCGATAACTTGAAAGTGCGACAGTTCGTGCCCAACCAGAGTCATCGCATTGCTCCGGAACAACAGGCCCTATAATCTGATTCAGTCTAGCTGACGGGTAAATCCATGGCAACAGGCTCTTCGTGCGAGTTGGGTCAACGCAGCAGGCCCAGGTGCATGTAATAATGCTCGGCGATCGGTCCCAGGCAGAAGACCGGCAGGAACGTCAAGGCCGCCACCAGCACAATCGAGCCCAGCAGAAGCGCGACGAACAGCGGTCCGTGCGTGGGCATCGTGCCCGCGGTGATCGTCAATCTCCGCTTCAGAGACAAACTGCCCGCGACCGCGAGCGCCGGAACGATCACCAGGAATCGTCCCACCAGCATCGCCGCGGCCAGCGTCGTGTTGAACCACGGCGTGTTGGCATTCAATCCGGCGAAAGCGCTCCCGTTATTGGCCACCGCGCTGGCGTTGGCGTAGAGGATCTCGCTCAGCCCGTGCGCGCCCGGATTGCCCAGGCTGGCCAGCGGAGACCGCGCCACGAACGTCGCCGCGGAGAATACCAGGATGGCTGCCCCGGTCGACACGAACGAGATCATCACCAGCTTCATCTCGCGCGATTCGATCCGCTTGCCCAGGTACTCCGGCGTCCGCCCGACCATCAGCCCAGCCAGAAACACCGTGAGCATCACCATGAAGATCATCGACACGATGCCGGTACCCGGCCCCCCGAATACCACCTCGCCGGATTTCATGTTGAACATCTGCACCAGGCCGCCGATCGGAGTGAAACTGTCGTGCGCGCTGTTCGCCGCGCCATCCGCCGACGCGGTCGCCGCCACCGCAAATAGTGCCGAGCCCCCCGCGCCGAAGCGGACCTCCTTGCCCTCCAGGTTGCGTCCGGGAACTCGCAGCGAGTGCAAGACCGGAATGCCGGCATACTCGCTCCAGCTCGCAACCACGATGCCCGCCGATAACAAGACCATCATGACCGAGAAGACCGTCCACCCCTGGCGCACGTCTCCCGCCATCGCCCCGAAACTGTAAGTCATGGCCGCCGGGACTGCCAGAATCAGCAGCATTTCGAAGAAGCTCGTGAGCGGCGACGGGTTTTCGAAGGGATGCGCCGAGTTGGCGTTGAAGAATCCGCCACCATCGCCGCTCAGCAGCTTGATCGATTCCTGCGAGGCCACCGGCCCCATCGGGATGACCTGCGCCGTGCCTTCCAGCCCGGCGACTTTCCGGTTGGCGCTCAGGCTCTGGATCACCCCCTGCGAGCCGAGAAACAGCGCGCCGACAAGCGCCATCGGCAGCAGGATGTAAAGCGTCGCCCGGGTTACATCCACCCAGAAGTTGCCGATCTCGCGCGTGCCCTCGCGGCGGAAGGCGCGCAGCAGGGCCGCTCCCACGCCGATTCCCGCTGCCGCGGAAGTAAAGCTCTGTACCGTGACGCCGAGCATCTGGCAAAGGTAACTGAGAGTCGTCTCGCCCGGGTAGGATTGCCAGCTCGTGTTGGTCATGAAGCTGACCGAGGTGTTGAATGCCAGGTCTGGCGTCATGGGCGTGGCCAGCGGATTCGGGCTCAATGGCAGCCACTTCTGGAGCCGCAGCAGGGCATAGAAGACCGCGAAGTTCACCGCGCTGAAATACAGGCATGCCGCTGCGTAAGTGGTCCATGGCTGTCCGGCTCTCGGGTCGATCCCGCAGACCCGGTAGATGCCATGCTCCAGCGGCAGCATGAGCCGGGAAAGAAGCGTGCGCCGGCCCTCGAGGACATCGGCGATGTACCTGCCCAGAGGTTTGGTGATAAAGAACAGGGCAATCAGGAATAACACGGCCTGCAGGACCGCGGCTGGACCCATATGGCCGGCCACCTCAACCGCCCGCGAACATGCGCACCAGATTCTGTTCCATCATGTTCCGCGCGTCCGCGCCGCTCACGCCCAGGTCCAGCAGCGCGCGCTGCTGGGCTTCGTACACCTCGTAGTTCCACCCGCGCGGGAAAAACGACGAATCGGTGCCGAAGAGCAGGCGCTGCCCGCCCATCACGTCGAGAGCGCGCCGCAGGACCGTCTTCAGATCGAGACCCTCGTACCGCATCCAGGAATTGCTGCTGGAGGTGTCGAGCAAAACATTGGGACAAAGGTCCCCGAGCATCAGCGCCTCCCGCAAGCAGCCCGCGCCGAAATGCGGCACGACGAATTTCACGGTGGAGTAGCGCGACGCCAGCCCGTGCAGCTCGATCGGATTGGAATTGCGCATGTCGAACGGGGAAGGGAGACCCAGCTTTTTGCGCACCCCAACCGTCAGCACCCCGCAGTGAACGAACACCGCCCGCCTCGGGACGCCCGCCACCGCCTGCACCAGGGCTTCCACCTTCGGGTCGTGCAGCGAGTAGCGGTGCATGGCCGGAAACAGGCACACCGCGTGCAGTCCCGAGCGCAACGCGATCTGCGTTCGTTGCGGTGCTCCTTCCTCCAGCGGATTGACCATGAAATAGCCGAAAAACCGCTCCGGAAACGCATTGACGGCCACTTCTACGCTGGCTTCATCGCCGGGCACGCTCGCGATCAGGGCCGCCCGCGCCACGCCCTGCGTATCCAGCTCGTTCACCCACGCCCGCGCCAGCTCGCACGGATCTTCGGCCGGCAGAACCCAACCCGCCGTCTCCGCCACCTGCTCCGCCGATTTGCCGCACTGCTCTCCCAGTGCCGTGAAGAAGCGCCGCGAGAAGAAGTGCACGTGAGCGTCGCTGACGGCGAATTCACCCCAAGGTGTTTGCATCGGGTTTGTTCCAGTGTGTGATCCCCGCGGCGAGGGCAAGCTGAGTCAGCCCGGCCACGTTGTTTACGCCGAGCTTCTTCATCATGGTCTTACGGTAGCTGCGCACCGTTTGCAGTCCCAGGTCCAGCAGCACCGCGATATCCTTGCTCGTCTTTCCTTCGGCCACCAGCCGCAGCACCTGAAGCTCTCGCGGAGACAGCGATTCCAGCGGGCTCCGGTCGTGAGTCTCGAGATCGCCGCGCTGGATGCGCTGCAGCAGGCGATCGGACACTTGCGAGCTCAGGTACGAGCCGCCGCGCGCCACCGTGCGCAGGGCGTCCAAAAGCTCCGTGCTCGACGCCTTCTTGAGCACGAACGCCCGCGCCCCGCTGCGGATTGCGCTGACCACCGAGTTCTCGTCGTCGTACATCGAGAGGATGATCACCTTGACGCTCGGACAGTGGCGCAATAGCTCGGTCGTCGCCTCGATGCCGTTCATCCCCGGCAGCCCGATATCCATGAGCACGATGTCGGGCGAGGACTTTTTGCAGAGCTGCACCGCGTCGGCGCCGTTTTCGGCCTCGCCGACTACCCGGAAATCGCCGCCGCGCTCGAGAATGGTCTTCACTCCGTCCCGCACCAGTTTGTGATCATCGACAAGCACAATGTCGAACGGCATAGTTATTTTTCCGACGCGCCGGACGTCGCCGCGCGTACCGTAGTTCCACCTTCCAGCGTGCTCGAAATCGAGAGCTCCAGCCCCGCCTCGGCCGCGTAATGTTCCATGCTCAACAAACCGAGGCCGCGCCGCCCGCCGGCCACATCCGCCGGGTCGAATCCGCGTCCGTTGTCCCGCACCTCCAAAAAAGTCCCGGTACGTGTGGACTTTACCGAAATTTCGATCCAAGAGCAACTGGCATGCTGGACCGCGTTTTCCACGGCTTCCTGTACGATCTGGTACAATGCTGCCGCCAGCTTCGGATCCAGCTTCAGCGAGGGATCGACATTCGCCCGCAGGCTTCCGGTGTACCGGGAGCGAAGGCGCCCCAACAGGCGGTCGATCGCCGGCCGCAATCCCGCGCGCTCCACCGTTGACGGGTTCAGCTCGTAGCTGTACTCCCGCACACTCTCCATCATTTCGCCGATGATTTCCTGGATCTCTGCGACGCGCTTGCAAGTCTCCGGCGCCACGGCGTCCAGATCCATGCGTACCAGGTCCAGCCGTAGCCCGAGAGCGGTGAGAGTCTGGCCAATCGAGTCGTGCAGAAATCGCGACACCGTGCTGCGCATGAATTCCTGGGCTTTGAGCGCGCCCAGAACGGTGTGGCGGAGTTCTTCCTCGGCGGTGCCCCACGCGGTCGCCTCCCGCGCCAGGCCGCCGATATAGAGCAATTCACCTCCCACCCGCATCGGAAACAGCGAGACGTTCCAGGACGCTTTGGCGCGGCGCTCGCGCAGAATCAGGCTCTCGCCCGCCAGCACACGGTTGAAACGTCCGCGCCAGTGCGCCGCCTGCTCCGGCGGCAGCAGCGCCGCGAGGTCCTTCCCGATCAGGTCGGCGGCGCTCCGGCCGAACAGCGAACAGCTATCGCCGAACACGCGCACAAACCGTCCCTCCGTGTCGGCGATCCACTGGCAGGCGGGACACTGCCGAAGATAGAGTTCCGACAGCGAGCCTTCTTCGCTCATGCGCTAACGCTTGCGCGACAGAACTTTTCGGGCCGCTGCCGCTACGTCTCGCGCCACCAGGCCGTACTTTTCCAGCAGCTCCTCGGTCTCTCCGCTTTCCGCATAGGTGTCGTGGATACCGACGAACTCCATCGCGCACGGATGGATCTCGGCCACTGCCTGCGCCACCCTCACGCCCAGCCCGCCGTCGACCAGGTGTTCTTCCGCGACCACGATAGCTCCGGTCTCCGTCGCCGCCCGCCCGATGGCGCCGCGGTCCAGGGGCTTCACGGTGTGCAGGTCGAGCACGCGCGCGCTGATGCCTTCCGCGTCCAGTTGTTCGGCGGCCAGAATCGCCTGCGCCACCAGCAGCCCGTTCGCCATGATCGTAACGTCGCTGCCTTCAACTACCCCCACCGCTTTGCCGATTTCGAACTTCTGATCGCCGTTGTAAATGATCGGCGCCTTGGGCCTGCCCGTGCGGATGAAAACCGGACCCTGGTAGGCCGCCGCTGCGCGCACCAATGCCTTCGTCGATGCCTCGTCCGCCGGCGCAATCACCACGAAACCCGCCAGCGAGCAGGCCAGCGAGATCTCCTCGATGCTCATCTGCGAAGGCCCGTCCTCGCCGATCGAAATGCCGCTGTGCGTGCCTACCACCTTCAGGTTCGAGCGCCCGTAGGCCGCGCCTATGCGCAACTGCTCGAAGCCCTTGTTCATGACGAACACGCTGAAGCTGGCCACGAAGGGAATCTTGCCGCTGGCCGCCAGGCCGGCGCCGACGCCCACCATGTCGGCTTCGGCAATGCCGCAGGAGAAGAACCGGTCTGGAAACTCCTTGGCGAAATACGTGGTCATGGTCGACTTGGAAAGATCGGCATCCACGACCACGACGTCCTTGTTTTCGCGGCCCAGCTCCACCAACGTCCGCCCGAAAGCTTCGCGCGTCGCCGGTCCCGGCTTGAGTTCGAATTTGGTCTTGAGAGGCATGATTAGTTCAACTCCTGTAGGGCCCGTTTCAGCTCGTCCTGGGTCGGCGCCACGCCATGGAACTTGGGATTGTTTTCCATGAAGGACACGCCCTTGCCCTTGATGGTGTGCGCCACGATGCAGGTGGGTTTTCCTTTGACCGTGGCGGCTTCCTCGAACGCCTTGCGCACCGCCACCGGGTCGTTGCCGTTGATCTCGATTACGTGCCAGTTGAAGGCCCGCCACTTGTCGGCCAGTGGCGCGACGTCCATGATGTCTTTCACGAAGCCATCGAGCTGGATGCCGTTATAGTCCACGATCGCCACCAGGTTGTCGACCTTGTGGAACGGTGCAGCCATGGCCCCTTCCCAGACCTGCCCCTCCTGGATCTCGCCGTCCCCCAGCATCACGTAGATGCGCGAGGGGCGGCCGTCGAGCCGCGCGCCCAGCGCCATCCCGAGGCCGAGCGAGAGCCCCTGCCCCAGCGAACCCGTGGAAGCTTCCAGGCTGGGTATGAACCGCATGTCCGGGTGGCCCTGGTACACCGACCCGAGCTTGCGCAGCGTATTCAATTGGTCCTTCGGGGTATCGGCGTACCCGCGCTCTGCCATCACCGAGTACAGCACCGGCGCGGCGTGGCCCTTGGAGAGAATGAAACGATCGCGATCCGCCCATTTCGGGTTGGCCGGGTCGATGCGCATCGTATTGAAGTAGAGCTCGGTCACAATCTCGACCGCCGACAGCGACCCGCCCGGATGCCCCGACTTCGCCGCCGTGATCATGGTGACAATGTCCCGGCGCACACGCTTGCCGATCTCTTGCAGTTCCTCGATGGATTTGGACATATGAATGTCCAATTCTAGCATCGGAGCGGCCGGGCTCCGGGTCCCAAACGATACAGAGTACGGCGCCTACTTCTTCACCGCCACCGTCTGGACCCCGTCGAAGTACGCCTGGTATTGCGTGCCCGCGGGCGCAAGCACATCTTTAGTCTTGCGCCCCGGCGCTTCGATCGCCCGCTGGTTCTTGTCGCTGTCGCGCCCTGGCGATGCCTTGATCTTCAGCGCCTTGCCGTCGACCGCGGTGACGGTGTTGAACTTGAACTGCATCTTCCCGCCGATCCCCAGCACCTTCTTGCCTGCGCCCACCACCTCGCCCGTCACGGCCGCGCCCTGCGCGATCACCACGCTGCCGCTCACCCGGAAGTCCTCGGTCGCCTGGAAGCGCAGCGTCGCGCCCGGTTCCACGCTCGCCGGTACGTCGGCCAGGAGAGTCACCGGGAAGGGAAGGCCCGCTGGAACGTTCACCTGCCGGGTCGCGATCGGCGGATTCCTTGCCGGGGGCGGCGGAGCCGGCACCGTGGGTGAGGGCTCGACCGCCACCGGCGCGGCTGCCGGCGGCAAAACCACCGGTGCTGAGTTGGTCACCTGCGGCGTGACCACCTGATTCTGCGGCGCGGCCACCTGGCTCGGCGGCGCGTTCCCTTTGGACGCCATCGCCGCCGTTCCGATCTTCGGATTGCGCATCGTCTCGATCACCCGCTCCGGAACGCCCTCCCTCGCCAGGCGGATCACTTGCGGAGTCGAAAGGTCGAACCTGGTTTCCGATGCGTGAATCTGGCTGATGATCAGCGATGGAGCCAGGTTTGCCTTCACCATGTCGATCACGTCCTGGTTCGTCAACGCGGCGTGCTCGGGCGCCGCATTCGGGCCTCGCGGATCCGGCTTATCCGACGGCGGCGACGGCGGTGCCGCAGACGGGGCAGTCGCCTGAACCGCTGGCAACGGCCGCGGAGGTTGGATCCGCTTCTGCCGCATGATCCACCACCAGTCGAGTCCCGCCGCAACCAGCAAGGCAGCCGCCGCCGCAACCGGCCAGATTCTGTTCTTCTTCCGTAGCGGGCCTGCCACGCGAGCCGGCACGCTTGCAGAAGGTGAGACTCGTGTATGACTTAGAATTCCAGAATCAAACTTCTGCTTTAAGGCCGCCAGCACCTCGAACATCTCGTCTATGGTCTGCCACCGGTCCGCCGGATCCTTGCGCAGCGCCCGGCCGATCACCTCTTCCAGCTCCGCCGGAACGCCGGCGAAATCCGATATCGGCTTCACCTCGTCACGCAAAATGCTGGCGATCGTCGAGATCGTAGAATCCGCCGAGAACGCCTTCTCGCCCGTCACCATCTCGTACAGCAGCGCGCCGAGAGAAAAGATGTCGCTGCGCGCGTCCACCTTTCGGCCCTGCGCCTGTTCCGGCGACATGTAGCTGACCGTCCCCAGGATGGAGCCCTCGAGGGTCATCGGTGTCGCGTGCAGCGTCTGCGTCTCTTGCGAGAGTGGACGTGTGTCGACCTTGGCCAGCCCGAAATCCAGCACCTTCACCAGCCCCGCATCCGTTACCATCACGTTGCCGGGTTTGAGGTCGCGATGGACGATACCCGCCGCGTGCGCCGCCCGCAGGGCGTCCGCGATCTGCACGCCGTACTGCAGCGTCTTGGCGATTCCCAGCCCTCCCGTGACAATCAGTTCCGCCAGGGTCTTGCCGGCGATGAATTCCGTCACGATGTACTCGGTGCCGCCCTCCGAAAGCACGTCGTGAATGGTGATGATATTGGGATGGTTCAGCGCCGACGCCGCCTGCGCCTCCTGGGTGAAGCGCCGCCGCCGCTCCGCGTCGTCCGCTCCCGAAACGCTCAGCGATTTGATGGCCACGAAGCGGTTCAATCGCGGGTCCTGGGCTTTGAAAATCTCGCCCATCCCGCCGGAACCCAATTTTTCCAGAATCTGGTAGTGTCCGATCGTACGGCCGGCCATCATTCCCACCCGTGCGGACACGCAAACCCGCTACAGATCACGCCCGCAGCGCGTCGCGCTTACGTTCCGCGGCCTTGGGCCACCAGGCGCCTGGCACGAAGAAATCCTGCCAGCCCAAGTGGCACTCTTGAACCATTCTCAACCCATACTCGGATCGCCGCAAGTCGTCGGCCCCGGCGTTGTTCGTGCCGAAGGTGAATTTGCATCCGGCGGCTTTGGCCATCTTCACGAACGCCGCGCTGGGGAGTTTGTAGCGGTCGTTCAGTTCGATGGCCACGTGGTTGCGCGCCGCCGCTTCCGCCACCCTTCGCATGCGTTCTTCGGTCCACAGCCGGTCGTAGTCCTTGGCGATCTGGTCCGGCAGGTAAGTCGGGTTGACGTAGATGTCGATCGGCTCTTTCTCCAGGATGCCCACCGTGCGCGACACGAACGTCTCCATGAATTCCGGCACGTCGGTGATGGTGCCGGTCTCTTCGGGAATCCAAAGGCGCATGCGTTTGCCGTGGTTGTCCGTCCAGGTCATGGAGTCGGTGAAGACGTAGTCGAAGAGGCCGACCGATTGGCGCGTGAACATCTCCAGCCACTCGCGCCCTTCCGCCTGCATGGCAACGAAACACGGCTGGCCCTTCATGCTCTCGCTGAACCGGATAGCCGCGGCGTCGTCCTGAATCGGATTGCCCTTTCCGCAGTTGACCGCGATCCCGTAGTTGATCCCGTCGCGTCGCGACCGCGCCAGCGCCTGCTCCAGCGTCATCCCGCCCTTCAAATGCACGTGATAGTCGACCACCGGGATATTGTTGCGGCCCACGTCGATGATCTGCCGGAAGGTGTCGTCGACCACCGGCTCGGGTCCGGGCGTCGCCGCGTCGTCCGCCGCCGGCCTCACCCGGATGCTGCGGAAGCGCGCGATGCTCCCCGGGTTGTGGCACTGCAACGCAAAAGTCCCGCGATCCAGGAAGCGCTCGCGCTCCATTCCCGGCGGGATCACCGGCGGCGTCGGCTCCACGTAATCCACCACCGGCACGCCGTCGAGCCGGATCTGCACGTTCTTCCCGCGCACCGCCACCTGAATCTTGAACCAGGTATCGTCTGCGATGAGCTGCTTGTACACATTGCGCAACCCGTACAGCGACCCGGTCTTCTTGCGCTCGCGATAGGTGCCATCGCCCAGCGCCGTGTTGGCGATCTGAACCTCGAATCCCTTGATCGGGAATCCGGTCTCCTGGTAGGCGGTGTGGAAGTACACGCCGCTGTTGCATTCCGGCCGCGCGAGCGCGTCCACCTCGAGATCGAAGTTCTTGAACGTCGCGCCCTGCACCGGACCGGTATAAAAGAGGTGCGAACGCGCGCCGTCGGCCACGATCGCGCCGTCGCGCACCTGCCACGAATCCTTGTGTTCGCTAGGCCGCCAGCCGTCCAGGTCGCGCCCGTTGAACAGGGAAATCCAGCCGTCATCCGCCGCCAGGGCCGGGACAGCCGCGAGAGCGCCGACAAACACTCGCCGTGTGAGCGTCATGTAACCTCCAAATCAGGAGAGCTCAACGCAGTCTGATTGGTCAGGCTGCGACAATGTCCACGAATTATTCGCTGTCTCTACACTATCCTACAGGCTACTCTGACCGGCCGCGGCCGCTGGGTTCGAGAAATGCGTCAAGAACCAAAAACTTCGCAATCCATCGTGACCGTCGTGCATCTAAGTTCGACAACATGTTCCGTTCCGTCGCCTCAATTACGTTCGAAACAATATTGGCCGCCAGCATCCTCATGGCACAGTCGGCGCCTCCCAAGGTCATTCTTTTGGTCGGCCCGCCTGGCAGCGGCAAGTCCACCCAGGCCGCGTTTCTTGCGAAGAAATACGGGATTCCCGCCTTTTCGATGTCCGACCTCTTGAAGAAGGCGATCTCTACCTCGAAGAAGGACCCCGTCGCTAAGGCCCTCGCAGCCGCTATTGCAAGCGGGGAGGTTCTGCCCGACGAGGAAGCCGCGGAATTGATCAGACGTCGCCTGGTCCGCTCCGACACTCCCAAAGGATTTATCCTGGACGGCTTTCCCGCCACTGCTGTTCAGGCCAAGTCTTTGGACCGGATATTACAAGATCAGCGATTGCCCAAAGCCGTGGTGGTGGTACTAGACGCGCCGGACGACGTGATCAGAAAACGAATGTTGGCACGCAAACGGGTGGATGACACGCCGGATAACATCGACCGGCGCATTCGGGAATTCCGTGACCAAGCCGCACTTCTGGCCGGATGGGCAAGCCAGACACACGTCGTACGGGTGAAAGCCGACGCAAAGGTCGCCGACGTCTCCAAGCAGATTGTTGCGGGCCTTGAAGAATTCTGGGCGCAGCAGCAGCACGAGTGACGGGGATGAGCGGCGCAACTGTCAAACCATTCGTCATTCAGCCGTCAAGTGGGGGCCTCATCCGCCCGAAATGTCTGTTGGCGGACATTCCTGAAGATTTTTACACCCAGCCGCTCTCACGCGCATCTTGGAACACGCGTTGAAGTCGGATTCCGCCGAGGGATTGGGGCCTTACGGC
>Ga0335077_10008292_pt1 | contig 12882 bp, 8 predicted proteins | sample Lox_Sample_31_FD_207151 | JGI IMG/M metagenome (GOLD analysis project Ga0335077, IMG submission 207151) | Soil microbial communities from Loxahatchee National Wildlife Refuge, Florida, United States - Lox_Sample_3.1 | ecosystem: Environmental > Terrestrial > Soil > Wetlands | place: USA: Florida... | reverse complement strand
CCTTCGGAGGTAAACCCATTCACAGGGTTCATGGTGATGCCGTAGCCGTGCGTGTAGATAAGCTTTTCGTTGATCCAGTTGCGGCTGCTCTCGGGTAGCTTCTCGACGTTCAGTTCGCGTGCAGCCAGCATTACCTCACGCATCGTGCCGCCGATCTCGTACCGGTCGATGTCGATGTCGGGGAAATCGTAGTAGGTGCGGATTTCCTGAATCTGGCGCAGCGTGTCTTGGAGTGCGCGCCAGTCCCACAGACGGATATTTTGGAGCGTAGTTTGATTGTTCGCTGCGTCCGCGGCCTCGACGGTGGTCTCGGCGGGAAATTCCCTCTGCAAGAGGCGGTTCAATCCATAGGCTTGCCGCGTGAAGTCAATATTGTGAGCAATGTAGGGCCGCTCGCGAACCAGTTCGTTGGGCTTCACAATAAAGCTGCTGACGTACCAGCCCAAGATCTGAAGGCCGAGATAGCAGGCTAATGCCGGAGCCACTGCTCCAAGCAGCCAGCGCACGCGCGGCAGCGACACCACGTTGATGCACGCAATCACCGCGCCCAGAACGAGCGCGGCACAGACTATGAGCATACCGGTAAGCATGACGTGCGCATCGGTGTAGGTCACACCGTCAAAAATCGTATGATTGTCCAACAATTGCTCGAACCGGCTGATATAGGCGCGCATCGCCAGCGTCAGCAGCAAGAATGCAAACGCGAGGGAAAACCCGCGCCATGGCAAAAAAATGGTTCGGCCACGGACCCCCGCCAGCATCCGGGCGCTCCCGGTAACAAAAACAAAGAAAACGGCAACTAGACAGGCAATCAAGGCCAGGGTCAAAAGCCAGCCAGTGATCACCTGCCACGCCGGGAGGGTGAGTAGATAGAAGTTCATCGGCTTGCCAAAAATCGGATCCAGTAGGTCAGCGGTGGTGCGCGGCGCGTACCAATACAGTGCAAACGTCGGCCACTCCATCATGATGTTGGCTCCGGTTATCAGGGCAATGACGAGCGAAGCTAAGAGCCCGATGAGGCCCAGGATGCGGTCGACCGGCAGTTTCAACGACTGTCCGCCGATTAAAATGGTGTTGCCGCTGGGCAATTCGTTCCGGTATTTCCACCTCAGTGCGAGGAACCAACCGTAAAGAACGAGAAACGTGACCGCGGAGAATGCCAGAAATACTGTCCACTGAAGGGTCAGTGTTTTCCGGAACACGCCTGCGTAACCGAGCGATCCAAACCAGAGAGCCTCGACGTAGTAGGACAATGCGGTCCGGCCACCCAAGATGACCGCGAAAAGGAACGCAAGGGTAAGGAAAAACAGGCGGCCTCGCCGCGGCCGTTCCTGCCAGTCGATGATCTCAGGCATAATTTGGTTTCCTTTCACAAGCGCCTCCGGAGGAGTTCCGACTAACGTCATTGTACGCCGTCTGCATCAATCAAACGTCGGTTGCCCAAAGACGACGCAAACCGTGCACGCGACCGCGATTGATGAAAGTCCCCACGAAGACCCTATACATCCTTTCACCTCCGCAAGAGATTCCAAGTCCGCAGGACTCTTCAGCGCTGTCTCAGTCACTCTGTATCGACTTCAACATTCATCCCCTTATCGGACCACATGACGCAGCTTTGTTCCGTCGACCCGCAGATTGTTACTAGCGGCGGCAGTGCGATCTGGAGGATTAGGCAAAATTTCGGCAGGATTGTTCTACGCCAGGGGTGCTGGCGGCGTTTATACTGGAAGGGACGAACTTGCCACAGCGAGCTGCCGGCGAAGGCAGCTTTTTCGCTCCCCTGTGGGCCTGAGGATTGCCCACGATGCTTCGCGGTTTCTCATCTTTTTTGATTATCGTACTTACGAGTGTAGGCGCTTTTGCCGCAAATCCCGCTGTAGGGCAGGAGTCGGACCGTCAGGAGATGTTGAAGCTCGTCGCAGAGTCCCTGCCCGATGGCGCAGTTGCAAAGCACGCCGCGAGTTTCTACGGACCCGACAATCTCTACGAGTATATGGATGGGGCGGCAGACATTTTCGTCCTGTATGGTGTCTGCCTGTTGCTGCACCTGGACTTGCGAGCGAAGGCAGCGGACGTATCGGTGGACGTGTTCGACATGGGGTCGCCTGACACTGCGTTTGGGATGTATGCGGCCGAGCGGTCGCCCGACTTTCGTTTCATAGCGATCGGTGCGGAAGGCTATCAGTACGAGGGGATGCTGAATTTCTTGCAGGACCGCTATTATGTGAAACTCCTTGGTTTTGGCGACGGCGCAGACGCGGTTCTGGAAACGTTCGCTCGGGCGCTATCGGCAAGAATTGGGGCCAATCCGGCATTTCCCGCGCTGCTGTCCAGGCTTCCAGCAGAGAATCGCAAGCCTCATTCCGAACAATACATGCCCACTGATCCCTTGGGCCATCCGTTCCTGGGTCCGGCTTACGTGGTCGCTTACGCGTCGGGTGATCAGGAAAGCAAGTTGTTTGTCACGCTCGCTCGCGATGCGGCTGACGCTCAACAACGACTTAAGCAACTCGAACAGCATTTCATCAAGACCGGGAAGTGCCAGCCTGCTCCAGAACTCGGTGAAGGCGGAATCCGCGCAAGCAACAGCTTCGAAGGCAGGGTAATGGCGCAAACGAAGGGACGCTATCTCATCTTGCTGCTGAATCCCGGAAAAGGGAGTGAACACCTGCTGAAGAACGCCGGAGCGGGTTTGGAATAGGGATCGTTCAGGAGACCACGATGAAAGACTTTCATTCATGGAATCGCAGGGACTTCATAACAAGAGTAATGAGCTCGCTTGCCGCCTCGCCGTTGCTCGGCAGCCCCAACTTTCTCTTCGGCCAATCCCCAAAGAACGCGCCTCCCGCTCCTAAGGCGGAAGGGAGCGCCAAACCGATCTATCGCACGCTGGGGAAAACGGGCATCTCTCTGCCAATCGTCAGCATGGGCGTCATGAACGCCGACGTCCCCGGCCTCATACCTCGCAGTTATGAGCTCGGCATACGCCATTTCGATACTGCGGCGCGCTACCAGCAGGGCCGGAATGAAGAGATGGTCGGGCGCATGATCAAAGAGATGGGCGTCCGCGATAAGGTGACCATTTCCACCAAGGTGCTGCGCCCGGGTTGGGGCCCCAATCGCGGCGAGACTCCCCCGCAGACTTACAGCCCTGCGGAAGTGAAAGCCCATTTTCTCGACATCTTCCAGGGCAGCTTGAAACGCTTGCAGATGGACTATGTGGATATCCTCTACAACCATGCCGCCGACGCAGAGGCGGATGTCAATTCAGAAGGTACGCTGGAAGCCATGACGGCCCTGAAGAAGGAAGGGAAAGTGCGCTTCCTTGGGGTTTCCTCCCACCAGCCTGAAATGGTGTTGAAGCAAGCTATGAAGCTCGGCGTATACGACGTTGTGTTGATCACCTTCAACTACACCATGGCGACCGACGAGGGGCTGCTGGAGACCATCGATGAAGCAGCAAAGAAAGGCATCGGCCTCGTAGCTATGAAAACGCAGGCGGGAGGCGCCATCCGGCCCGATCCCAAGTTGGGTAAGCCGCTCACACCGGCTAGCCAGACCGCGCTACTCAAGTGGGTGTTGCACCGCGATACGATCACCACGGCTATACCCGGCTACACCACGTATGACCAGTTGGAGCAGAACTTCTCGGTGGCATCGGACCTTGCCTATTCGCCCGAGGAACGGGAGTTCCTCTCCGACAAGAATGCCGTAGCCAACGCACAGTTCTGTGTGCAGTGCGGCAAGTGCGGTCCGGACTGCCCGCTGGGTGTCGACATCCCGCAACTGATGCGGTCGCACATGTACACGGTTCAGTATTCCAACCATTTGCTGGCGGCGATGACGCTAGCGGCCATTGCGAGTGGCAAGGGCCTATCCGCCTGTGAGGGTTGCGAATCTTGCCGGGCGACGTGCCGACACTCGGTGAACATTGCCGGGAAGATCGAGCACCTGAAAGCGATCTCGTCGGGCGGGGTCCTGAAAGCGTAGCCACGCTTCGTGACCGTTCTTGTACGAACGAGCGCTGCCGCGATCTTCTTAGGGGTGTTCATCCTCTCAGGGTAAGAACACGGGGCGCTTGCCGTGGATGTCACAGCGATTTGGTTGCTCTGTCCACTGGTGTTTCTCGTTGATCTTGGGAGAAAAACGAGCGGTGAGAGTCCGCCAAAAACTGAGTGGCTACGAACTGTGACACGAGTATCGAAGAGGAGTTTCCCATGGTGCGGAGAGCTTCGTTCTTTTCGCGGGAGATTAGGTGCGTACCGCGCACTCCCTCAAGCGAGTGGATTCGGCGGGCCCGCCTCGTCCTGGCGCGGGCCCTACTCGCCGTATCGATCCTGCCGCTCGCATCCTGCAAACGTGCTCCGACAGAGGGTCTCGCCTTGAACGAGCTATCGCTCAAGCTTCCGCGAAGCGTCGGTGCCTGGATGCAATCCGGCGGCCCGAAGTTCGTCGGACCGCAAGACATCTTCAATTACATGGATGGCGCCGGGGAACTCTATCTGGGGTATCACTTCAAGCGTCTGGAAGTGCAACGCTATGGCAGCGCGGAGCAGGGCGAGATCCTGGTTGAGCTCTACTGGATGGAATCCTCCGACGACGCTTACGGTCTGCTCTCGGGGGATTGGGGCGGCGAGGCCGTGGACCTGCTCTCACCGAGACCCGAATCGTCATCGCTCGCCACGACCGATGGACCCCGCGCTCTTTATGGTGCCGGTTTGCTTCGCCTGTGGTCTGGCAACTTGTTTGCCCGCATCATGGCCGACCGCGAAACCCATGCGTCCAAAAGCGCTGTTCGAGCCCTAGGGCGGGCCATTGCAGGGAAGCGGTCTACTCCTCCGCGACCGGAGTTGATCCAGGCGCTTCCCGCCCGCGTGGGTTCGCGGTTTTTTCTGCGCCCAGACCGTGTGACTTTCCTGCGCTCCCACCTGGTGCTCAACTCTGTGTACTTTCTCAGTTCGGAGAACCTTCTCGATCTGGGGCCCGCCTGCGAGGTGGCCACGACCACTTACGGGCAGGGGTCAGCGAAAGCCACCGGCAACGACAAGGCTGCGCGCCTGATGTTGGTACGCTATGCGAACGAGGCAGCGGCGGCGAAAGCGTTGCAGCATTTCCGGCAGACATACCTGCCGGACAAGTTAAAGGGACCCGGGGCTTCCCTCATTGGCGACAAAGGAGTGATCGCCATTGAGGACGGATGGATGGGGTTTGCCCGCTCGGGCCGCGGACTCGCCCTGGTATTCGAATCTCCCGACGAGGCATCGGCCCAGCTTTTCCTAAGTGACTCTACGCGAATTCTCGCGAAACTGGAGGCATCTCGTGAGTGACGACAAACAGATAATCACCCGCCGCGACTTCGTGCGCGGAACCGTGGGAGCCACCCTCGGGGTGGCGGCAATGGGCGGCACGCTGGGGGCCCCGGACCTCGCGCCGGTCCCCATCAGTCACGTCGTTCTGGTGCGCGAGCAGTGGGTGCTGGATGAACAGCATTTAGTCAACCAGGGCGTCCTGAACATCATGCTGCGCAACGTGCTGACCAAGGTAACAGGGAAGCCCGACGCGACATCGGCGTGGCGCTCGCTCGTGAAAATCGACGATGTGATTGGACTAGTTGCCACCGATCATCTGAACAAGACCCACCCGGAGCTGGTCGAACTGGTCCGGGCCAGCCTGATCGAAGCTGGGGTTCCGAAAAGCAATATCCGAGATGCCCAGGGTGGTCCCGAGAAGGCCCGTGCCTGTGCGGCGCTGATTGCCTTGCCGGCACTGAAGGCGCACTGGCTTACCGGCATCGGCACGGTACTGAAGAACTACATCGTTCTATCGGGCAATCCTTCCAGCTACCACGGCGCGAACAACGCAAACCTGGGCGAGATCTGGAACATGCCGCACGTAAAGGACAAGACCAGGCTCGTGCTGGTGGATGCGCTTCGCCCCTTGTGCGACAAGGGACCCCAGCCGGATCCGCGTTACCTGTGGGATTACAAAGGGCTGATTGCCGGTACGGATCCGGTGGCCGTGGAGGCCGTCTGCCTCAAGGTCATCCTTCAGAAACGACAGGCTCTGCGAGGCGAGCCCTGGCCGTTGTCTCCGCCGCCGCTGTGTGTCGAGATGGCCGATAAGAAGTACGGCCTGGGCACCAGCCGCTTGGAGCAGATTCAACTCGATCGTATTGGCTGGTCCGCCGACGCGCTGGTGTAAGGGCCGGTAATCCCGAGAGAGCTTGTTCGGGCATCTTCCGCCAATTGCTTGCCATAACGATCTCCCATACTGGCGTTTGAGCGCCCCATCCAGTAATCGATCAGGATTTCGCAGTTTGCCATTCGCTACGCCGCCGTAGATCTTCCAGCCCAATCCGGCTCCAGCACAAGCACCGACCATTTCTCCCGGCAACTGCAGATCGCCGGGCGCTTCAAGTTCTGAGAGAATCTACTTTCGGTTCGCTTCTCGAAGAGGTCATATGAATCAACATTTTTGTAGCTGGCTCAAGGCAATTCTGCTCACTGGGGCTTTGCTCTTCCTGGTATTTGCAATAGCCGCTGAAGATACAAAGGAGCAAGCAACTTCCAAGCTTTCTCCCGTTCATCTCGACGGTGCCTATTTTTCCGTTGATGGCAAGGGCTTCGTGCCCGTAGGTGCCCACTGGGTGCCTGCCAAGGCCGCGATGCAATGGAACGTGGATTGGGATCCCAAAGACATTGAAGCCGATTTTGCAAAAATGCGCGAATTGGGCTACACCCTTATGCGCTTCGACGTGATGTGGCCGTGGTTTGAACCGCGTCCCGGCGATTACAATCCTGTCGCCTTTCAACAGATGGACTATCTCGTATCACTCGCCCACAAATACAAGATCTACCTCCATCCCAGCCTATTTATCGGAGGGGAAGTCGGGGAAGCCTACTGGGATGTTCCGTGGCGCCTGGGGCGTCATCCCCATGCCGATCCCGAGATGATGCGGCTGGAAACCAATCTGGCCGCCGAGTTTGGCCGCCGCTATGCCAACGAAAGCGCGATCATCGCCTGGGACCTCACTGACGAGCCGCCCTTCTGGATTGTGCCCAGCCCGCAGACCACCGATGCCATGGCCATTAACTGGACACGCCTGATCGTGGACGGCCTCCGCGAACACGACAAACTTCATCCCATCGTTGTCGGCACGAGTGGCCAGGAAATCGCTCACGAGCCATTCCGGGCCGACAACATCGCGAAATTTGTCGACTTCTTCAGCGTTCATCCGTTCACGCTTTACGCTCCGGATCTCTTCCCGGATGCGTTGCTCTCCGTGCGAGGCACGTACGGTGCCGCATTTGAAATTGCTCTTTCTCAAGGTGCCGGCCATCCGGTCATGATCCATGAAATGGGTGCATCCACGGCCCAGTTTTCCCCGGAACGAGTTGCGGCCTACGACCGCGCGCAAATGTACTCGGGCTTGGGCGCGGGGAGTATTGGCGTCGACCTTTGGTGTTATACCGATGCCTCCCCCGAACAGTTTCACAAGGCACCTTATCTCCGCACGCCCCAGGAAACCGGTTGGGGCATGACCACCTGGGATCGCCAGGACAAGCCGCTGGCCCGCGAATTCAAGAGGTTTTCACAAGTTGTTTCTCAACTCGATCTGACCGGCATCGTTCCTGCCCCCGCGGACGTTGGCATTGTCATCCCCGACGAATGGGCCAAGCCCCATGGGGATTTCTCGCATTTCGGCCTCACCGGTCCCGCGGTGACGCCGTACGTTTCTCAGGCCGATGGCGACGCCGTGCCGGGCCGTCCTCAGCCTGACGCCAGCGCCGCCAACCAGTGGCTCATGTCCTCCGCTCTTACTTCCTTCATCCTCGCCCGGCGTGCAGGCCTGAAGGCCGATTTCCCGCGCGAATACTCCGAGTGGGAAAAGCGCCCCATGCTCTTCCTGCCGTCGCCCATCACCAGCACCGCCGACCCCTTTCTCGCGCATGTGCATTCGGACTTCTATGAAAAGGCCAGGAAATACGTAGAGAAGGGCGGCTTCCTGTACGCTTCCCTCGCCTCGGATGGAGCGGTGCCGGAAATGACCTCGCTCTTTGGCGCGCGCATTGTCGATCGTGCCGTCTCTTCGGAAGTCACCATAAAAATGGTCGCGCAGTTCGGGAATCTGAAGCCCGGCGATGCCTTTCATTACACCGTTCCCTCAGCAAGCATTCAGTCCTGGGGAGTTCTTCTCGAAGTTTCCACCGGCAAAGTCATTGCGGTGGACCAGGATGGCCACCCGGCACTCGTCATCAACTCGCTCGGCGCGGGCAAAACGCTCTTGAGCGCCTATCCCCTCGAGCATTACCTTGCCACTGTGCCTGCCGTTTTTGACAAGCCGCAAGACACCCAGAGAATTTATGAAGCTTTTCGCGATTGGGTGGCTGCGAAACCTGCCTTCCGATCCGACCGTCCGGAAGTAGAAGTCTCTTCTCTCATTGGCGACCGTCGCGGCTATCTTGTGGTCGTGAATCACAGTGAACAGCCGCAGGACGCCACGCTTTCCTCCATCGCCCAGGTCCGGTCCTACTCTTGGATGACGCCGGATGGCACAAAGCCGCTGGCACTTCAAGGCGCGAACGCAAAGCTCCGTCTCGGTCCCTACGAAGGAGCCATTCTCGAGTGGAAGCAATGATCTCCATCCCCACTGTTTCGTCCTGGAGAAGGGTATGATCGGCGCAGTAGACATTGGCGGCACAAAAATCGCCGTCGGAATTGTCGATGCACATGGTCGTGTGCTGACTCGCTCCCAAGTGGCCACAAACGCCGATGGCGGTTACCGCAGCGCCATCGACTCGGTTTTGCGCATGCTTCGCTCTGCGGAAAACGCCACCGGTCAGGAAATCACCGGGATCGGCATTGGCTGCACTGGCCCGGTCTATCCCCTGACAGGAGAGATCGGCGACGTCAATTTTTTCCCAAACTGGAAGGGGGAAAATCCCGTCCGGGATCTGGCGCGCGCTTTGCAGGTAGGAGTGGCCATCGAAAATGATGCGGATGCCGCCGCTCTCGGTGAAGCGGGTTGGGGCGCCGGCCGCAACAAGTCACGCCTGATCTATGTCACCGTGGGCACCGGCATCGGCGTGGGACTGATCTTCGACGGGAAGGTCTATCGCGGCGTGGACTATTCCCACCCGGAAATCGGCCATCACCTGATCGATCCTTCCGGGCCAACCTGCTACTGTGGCTTCAGCGGTTGCTGGGAATCCCTGGCCACCGGGCCCGCCATGGAAGCCTGGATGGCCGACAACATCCCAGCTGGCTATCCCCATCGCGAGAATCTGACTGCAAAAAAGATCTGTGACTTGGCGCGCGCGGGTGAAACATTTGCGGTTCGTGCAGTGGAGCGCGAAGCACGCTATCTCGGCCTGGGACTCGCCAACCTGGTCACGCTCTACGTCCCGGACGCCATTGTTCTGGGCGGCAGCGTGATGAAGAGCTCCGATCTGTTCCTGGACACAATTCACAAGACTATTGCCACCAGTTGCCGCTTCGTTCCCTACGAGCGAACGGAAGTGGCGCTTGCCTCGCTCGGCGAGGATGCCAACCTCATCGGCGCGGCAAGAGTCTGGTACCACAAATTCACGCCGAGCGGAGACCGCCATGGCGATTGACCTTTCTGTCGTGCAAGGGGAGTACTTTCGCGACCTGCTCAGCCAGCCGAAAGCCCTGCAAGACACTTTTGCACAGCTCCAGGAACTCAAGGAGTTGAACATGCTCGCTTCCCGCCTGCGCAAAGGAAAATTTAAATCCATCGTTCTGACCGGCATGGGCTCTTCCTTTCACGGTCTCAATCCTCTCCTTCTCCAACTGACCGCCGCGGGCTATCCGACCGTGCTTGTGGAAACCTCGGAGCTCATTTATTACCGCCGCCGGCTTCTAGATCCCAAGTCCTTGATCGTTGCGGTCTCCCAGTCCGGCCGCAGCGCCGAGATGGTCCGTCTCCTCGATGAGAATCACAAGCGCGCTCCCATCATTGCCGTCACCAACACGGCCGATAGTCCTCTTGCCAGGCGCACGGAGGCTGTCCTTCTCACCCGGGCAGGTGAGGAGTTCTCTGTTTCCTGCAAAACGTACCTCAGCGCTCTCCTGGCCCTGAAATTTCTCGGGGATCAGCTCTGCCAGTTGCCCCTGGTCAGAACCCGCAAGGAACTCAGGTCGATATTGCAGCCGGTGACCCACTACCTCTCCCGCTGGAAAGATCACGTGGAATTCATGCTTCCGAAGCTCTCCGGAGTTCGGCAGTTATTTCTCGCTGGCCGCGGTCCTTCTTTGGCTGCGGTTGGCACTGGCGCTCTGATCCTGAAGGAATCTACGCAATTTCCCGCCGAAGGATTGTCCAGCGCCGCTTTTCGCCACGGTCCCTTTGAAATGCTCGGTCCGGAGACCTTTGTCCTGATTTTTGCCGGTGACGTAGAGACAAGGGAATTGAACAAGCGCCTGCTGGCGGACATTCGGGCACAGGATGGACGAGCCGAACTGGTCGACCAAAGGCCGGGGAAGTGCGCCTACTGTCTGCCAAGAGTGCCTTCGGGCATCTTGCCCATTCTCGAGATTCTTCCCGTTCAGATGCTGACACTCGCGCTGGCTGCCATGTGTGGCCGCAAGCCGGGGGAGTTCCGGTTTGCCAGCAAAATTACGACGACGGAGTAGTTTGTACAGGTCAATTAAAACAAGATTGCCGAGCAGGACCTTTCTGGGAGGCGCGCTTCATGGTTCGCAGCCGTTACATTGTCGGCTTGATCCTGCTCATCTTTTTCGTCATGTCTTTCCTGACGAACATTCCCGGCGCGATCATCCCGGATATCATCAACGGCTTCAGCGTCAGCCTGACAGTCGTGGCACTTCTTCCATTGTTCTTCTTCAGTGCTTACGGCGTAATGTCTATCCCCGCCGGTTTTCTCGTGGAACGTTTCTCCGAAAAGCCGGTCATGATCGCCTCTTTCACGGCCGGTCTGACCGGTTCTCTCAGCATCGCCCTACACCCTTCGTTTCTAGTCATCATCGTTGCCTCCTTCGTCATAGGCGCAGGCATGGCCTCCCTTCAAGTCGCCATCAATCCATTGCTGCGCGTTGCCGGCGGCGAGGAGCACTTCGCGTTCAACTCGGCGTTTGCTCAGCTGGTCTTTGGCGCCGCTTCGTTTCTAAGTCCCAGAGTCTATTCCTACATTGTCGAGCACCGCGGCATCGCAACCGTCGGGGGGAATTCTCCCATGCGGATTCTGGATCGCCTTACACCTGCCAAGATGTCCTGGGTCGCCATCTATTGGATCTTTGCCGCCGCCACCATCGTGATGATCGCTATCCTTTTCCTCACGCGCATGCCCCGTGTCGAGCGCAAGGCCGACGAGCGGGCCGGCACGCTGAGCATGTACCGGGATCTACTACGCAAACGTGTCGTCTGGCTGTTCTTCGGCTGCATGTTTGCCTACGTTGCCTCAGAGCAGGGAACCGCCAACTGGATCTCCCAATTCCTCGCCACGTACCATCGCGCCGACCCGCACACCACCGGCGCCAATGCCGTCTCCTGGTTCTGGGGGCTACTCACCATAGGCTGCCTGCTGGGCATGTTCCTGTTGAAACTGTTCGACAGCCGTCATGTGTTGATAGGCTTCAGCGCAGCAACGCTTTTCTGTCTCACGCTCGCTCTGTTTGGCCCAGCAAAGCTATCCATTGTCGCGTTTCCCCTGGTCGGTTTCTTCGCGTCCGCCATGTGGCCGATAATCTCCTCGCTGGCGCTGAATTCCGTTGCAGAGCACCACGGTTCTTTCGCGGGGATCCTGTGCACTGGAATTGTCGGTGGCGCCTTCGGACCGATCATTATCGGCCGGTTGGGCGACCTTTTCGGCCTGCGCGTAGGAATGTCGTTTCTTTATCTGAGTTTCGGCTGTGTTCTGAGCGTGGGCTTCTGGGCCACACCGATCATCACCAACGCCACTTTCCTTCAGAAGAGAGAGAGCTGACATGTACAAAGCATCGCGTGGTAAGGATCCCAACCGCAACTTCTCATGAGATGCAATTGTGGCCGCTGCCCGTACACAGCAACACGCTGTCGTCCCGGTCGGCGCGTCGTTTGCCCCTCGAAGGATCTCAACTGAGATACGGTGCTGAATTTCGCACCCGAGATGCTTCGACGTGCAAACGGCTGTGCGCTACGGCCTGACAAGTCTCGCACGAGTCTTCCTCGTATGCAGACGGCAAATGGGCCAGGAATTCGGTCAATTTTTTCGCTTTCAAGGATTCAGAACTTGGAGAGGAGAAATAAATTGAAAAAGCACATCGTATTTGCCTGCATCTTGTTTGCATCTTTTGCCCTGCCCGCCCCGATGGACTTCGCACAGCAAAAGGAATTGCCCTCCACGCCTTATCTGAAACTCAGCAAGCCCCAGCATGTCCTTCCCGATGCCCAAGAGTGGGAGGGCAAGGAATTTCCCCACACCATGAGCGTCCTCGAACTGAATCGCGATGGCTTTCGCTACTGGGGTTGGTACGGCCTGAATGAGGGGAGAGGCATCGGCTTAGCCCGCAGCAACGACCTGGTTCACTGGACAAAATATCTGCAAAATCCTCTCTGGACAAATGCCCGCTGGCCCACCGTCCTCGAAAAAACGGATGCAACGGATCCCGGCCTTCTCTATTTTGCGATCACTCGCGATTATGACACCCCCAACAGTCATATCGTACTCGCGACTTCCCGCGATGGCATTCACCTCCAAGAGGAGAAGGTCCTCGTTCCCGGTGTGTCCAATCAGCGCAACCAGAATCCAAATCTCTTTCGCGACCCGGTCTCCGGCCGTTTTTTTCTGACCTTTTATCGCGGCAACGACAACGACCATTTCGAAATCGTCAGCCGTAGCGCCGCTGCCCTTTCCGATGTGG
>Ga0335077_10008291_pt1 | contig 12883 bp, 9 predicted proteins | sample Lox_Sample_31_FD_207151 | JGI IMG/M metagenome (GOLD analysis project Ga0335077, IMG submission 207151) | Soil microbial communities from Loxahatchee National Wildlife Refuge, Florida, United States - Lox_Sample_3.1 | ecosystem: Environmental > Terrestrial > Soil > Wetlands | place: USA: Florida... | reverse complement strand
TTTTGGGAGTTGAGTTGCTGGCCCTTCAGCGAGGAAAGCAGCCTGTCCACTGTGTAGAGTTTCGGGCGTCCGCCCTGCTGTTTCAGCTTGGCAGGGTCAAGCCCTCCGTCACGTCGCATGAGTGGATACTGCCAGCGGACAACAAAGGGCTCGACTGGCTTGAAATTGCGGAGCGTGGCCTCGACGGTGAAGGCGTCCGGCTCTTCATGCCGGGTAAAGCTCAGGATGGTGTCCGGGTCGCGGGCGAATACTCCGGAGCCGGATATGCGGTCAATGCTTTCCTTGGCAGCCTGATTCCCTTTGCTGTAGTGAGCGCCGAACGCATTGGCGGCGCCGGTTTCAGTGGTCAGGTATTCCAGGGCGTTCAGGAGTTGTGCGACCGCCCCAGCGGAGTTTTCGTCGGTGTCGCCGTAGAGCTTATAGACGGGGTCCAAAATGATGAGCACATAGCCCTTGTCCTTCACGCGTTCAGTGATGCGCGGAATGATGACGTGATAACTGGCGGAATGGCCGCGCAGGTTCCAAAGGTCAATCTGGCCAGGTGCGAGTGTGATGCACTTCTCCCGGGCCACGGTCTGAATTCGCTGCTGGAAGAAACCCGGCTGGATCTCGAAGTTGAGAAAGAGCACACGGCCCTTCGAGGTCTTGAATGATAGCCAGGGCTCGCCAGCAGCGACACTGACGGCTAGGTCCAGCAAGGTCCAGGTCTTGAACGTCTTGCTGCCACCGCCCAGGACCATCTTGCTGCCTTGATGAAGGAGTCCATACACCAGTTCGCGCGGTGGGGTGATATTGTCCGCCAGGAACTCGGCAGCATCCACGATGGGCGGCAGTGCGGTGGGTTGTGCTTCTGCTACTTCGATTTCGGAGGGCGTGTACTCGAGCGTGGGCGGTGGTTCCTGCCAAGTTGCGGCGGATGTATTCACGGCTTCACCTCCAAGGGCTGCGGATTAAAGTAAAAGACCGTCTGCCGTTTGCCATTGTCGCGCGTGCCATCGGGCATCCGGCAGAACTGGCAGCGGCTCCAAGTTGCGCGGTCCGCGCCCAGGCTCACGGCGTAACGCATGAAACGGCAAAGCCGGTTCTCAGGTTGGCCCGCGCAGTAGAACCAGCCATGAAGGCTCTTGTTGCCCGAATGGACGGCCAACACCAGCGGACCATAACCAGCCAAGTGAAACAACAGGGCGGCATGGTCATCGGGCGTGCCGGTATCAAATTCGACAATCAGGAAGCGGCGAGGCCCGGTGTTGTTCAAGGTGTGGCGGCTTGGCTTGCCTTCTTTTGTCACGCCTTCAACGGTGGACATGGGCGACGGGACAATGAGCGCAAGCTGTGACAACTTGCCTCGCCATTCTCCACGCGTCCGGGTATCAAACGCCGAGTTGGACTTTCCGCAGCACAGGAGCGCGTTGCCGGGGAAAAGCCGGTCAATGATTTCCTCAGTGTGGACTTCGTTGTCCTCTATCCGAATAGGCGATGCTTCCCAAAGGTCCGCGAGCCCTCCACCGTCGCGGATGATTGCGTCACGCTGCCTTTGGTTGACGCCCGGCCACTTGCTCACGCTCTGCACTGGCGCAGCCTTGCCCGTAGGCTGCCACGCGCAAGCCAGGGCATTCTGGACGGCGGCCACGATTTCAGAGCGGGGGACATTCCGCCCGCAGTTAGCAACCCGAGATTCGAGCAAGCGCACGATCTCAGCGGCGGGCAGGTGAGCATGAAGCTGGCGGGCAACGCGGAAAAGCCAGGTGTGGACGCCTTCACCAGCATGGGGCGGGCTGGCAATCATGTCTTGCAGAAAGGTCGGCAATTCTCCCCTTGACGGCCAGCCGATGTGATTTGATGTTGTGTTCATCGGTGTTGAACCGCCTTGCCCCGAGCCGCAAATCAAAGGGGCGGGCGGTTTTTGGTTTTACTCCATGAGGCGCGCCCGCAGCGTCGCGCCCGCGGGCATGGTGCGACTGCGGAAAAACTTTTCGACGCCAGCAACGCTATACCAGCACGGCCCACCTCCGCGCCGGGCTGAGCTGTTGGCTTTGAACCTCGGGACGTTGGCGCCGTCAAACCATGCCCGCAAGGTTTCGCGGGAAGGGATTGGCGCGATGAAATTCGGTAGAACGTCCTTTATGAGCTGGTCTAGTGTGGCCAGCCTTGCCGTGTTTTCCGATAAGTTGTTTGCCATCGCCACCCATTTTATCGCATTGCTCAGAATGGATTTTTCCCCTGAGTGCGAGCAACGGGCCGGCGGCGGATGCAAATCCGGCGCTTTCGGATGCAAAAGGAAACCGCCGCGATGCAAAAAAGCAACGCGGCGGATGCAAGAGCCGGATTTTAGCCGTTGTCGCTTATGTCAAGGGGGGAGAAGTGATTTTCTTCTTAACCAGTGCGGCCAACCTTTCAAATGGTGCCTTCTTATGGTTTTTCAGCCACGTTGCGAAACTGCGCTTGTATGGTTTTCTTTGGCGCTTTTCGCATTCGGCTGCGAACTCCTTATACTCTGGCGTATCCTGCATTTTGGCATCGCAGAACCTCCATCCTTTTTTGGCGTTTGCGCTGTGCACTTCGGAGTTGATCGGTGCTCTCCATTGCCGATAAAAGGGCAAGATGTGACCCCGCAACAGATAGAACCGGCCCTTGTCCATCGGCTCGCGCTTCAGCATCTCGTAAGTGTATTCCGGTGGTTCGCTCCCGTCCGGTACCCTTTCCTTCGGGCAAGCTTTCAACCATGCCCTGACTGCGGGGGCGTAGTCGGCCTCGTCTTTGCCGGGCCAAAATATCTTGGCACAAGTGTGCCAATCCGTCGGCCATACCTGATCCTTTGGCGGCTCGGGTAAAGGCTCCCGGGCGGCCTCAAGCTGCTGATAATCTTCGTTGCATTGCTGCTGCAAGGCGATGATTTCATGCGAGGCGTACCACAACTTTAGCGCTGTCGCGCATAGCTTCTCTGGATTATCGAGCGGCGCTCGCGCGAGTGTGGCGGCCAGTGTCGCCAGTTCTTTTGGCGAGGGCAGTTTGCCTGAGAACTCGCGCCGCTCGATTCCGTTTTTGTAGTACCGGCCTGAGCAGATTCTTGCTTTCCAATCGGCGTTTACCTCTGCGGTGTCTTTTGCGTCTTTCATCGTGGGGTTCCCTTCCTGAGGTTAGTATTTCGAGTTGTCATAAATCAGAATGAAGCCAGCCAAGCATTATTCGGGTCCCGGTCCAGCCTTGCCTCTCGAAGCATCCCGCGCGCTGTCAGGCCAAAGGCTTCAACCTTCAAGACCGACCCGACCCGGACGCGCTCGAAGCGGCCATGCAGCGCAACCCGTCCGCGCATCTCTCCGCTGTCCCTGTCTGCTAGGATTGCTGAGCCGGTCCGCTGGTCGAGCCCTGTAACGCGGGAGTAATAGACCTGGCGCCGCTTGCACTTGTAAAACGGGACACCCCACGGAGGATCGAGGTGTTTTGCGACTACACCCTCTCCACCAGCCGCCAGCACTGAAGCCAGGAAGGCTCCTCCAGAGCCGACAGCGGGCCGGGGTAGGTTCATACCATCCAACACCGTCAAGCGCTCGCACAGGGGAAGCGGGCGCAAGTCCTGGCCTTCGTAGTGCAGCACGTCGAAGGCGAAGAACTGCCCGTCGCGCATCAATTCACCGATGACGGTTGTTGCATGGGTCAGTTCTTCAACATGGAACTGGCCGTCCATCTTCTCTTCGTAGCGCCAGCCGGCACCATCGCGCCAGCGCAGGCCGGTTTCCATTGGCACCGAAATGAAACTCGGCTTGTTCACTTCCTGCCTCCTTTCTTAGGAAGCAACGCATAGAACGCCTTGGTGTCCTCAGTGCTCACCCTGCCCTGATAGTGCCTCTTGATGATCGCCTCTGAGTTGCCGAATTGCTCCGCCGTCTGGCCATAGCTCCCGGTGTGTCGGAAGTAGTGGGAGATTGCGGTGTGCCTCAGAACGTCCTCGGGCCACGGCTGCAATTCCTTGTCATCGTCGCCCCGGCGCCCGTCGAATCCAATCGCGGCTTTCAGCTTGTCGAAGTCCTTTCTCCAGTTGGCGGGGTAGAACGGCGTGCCCTCATAGGCTTTGAGCCAGGCGGCCAGTGTGTCACAGATGGACACAACGCGCGGCTGTTTGGTCTTGGTCTGGTTGCCTTCCAGGCGCAGCTCCCGATCCTTCAGGTTCACTTGCTCCCAGGTCAATCGCGCGGCCTCGAATGGGCGGAGACCGCCGAATAGGCAGACGCCCACATACGGAGCCAGCCTGCCATTCTTGAGTGCCTGAGCGGCTTCTAACAGTCCCTTGCATTGCTCTACCGTGAGGATGGATGGCGGGGTTTTCTCGGCTTGTTCCACCTTGACCGCGCGGCATGGGTTGGTTGCGGTCCATCGGCGCCTGCGGTCCATGCACCATGAGAAGAAGCGGGAGACGGCCCTGCGGTCGTTGTCTTTGGAACTGGCGCTCACGCTCCGCTTGTCCAGATAGCCGTCAATGGTCTCTGGCGTTACGTCGCACACGCGCAAGTTGCCGATGGAGTTGGCGAACACGTTGACGCGCGTTCTCAGATTGTCCCGGGTGCGCTCGCGCAAATTGGCCGTTTCCAGCCAAGTCAGAAATTGCTCTACGGCATCGTCCAGCCGGGGAGACTCGGCAACGCTCTGATTGCGCCCATGCTCAAGCCAATAGTTGATTGCCCGGAGCATCTCCTCATCTTCATCCAGCCGTATGAAAGAGCTTTCGGCAATCCGCAGTTGCGTATCCGTGAGCCGGGTTGCCCGCAGCGCCGAGTCCTCATGCGTCCGCGAAAAGTACTCTGCCTCAAGTTGGCTGCGGCGTGTCTCCGCTGCTCTTTGGTCGCTGAAGTTTTCTCGCACGCGGCTGCCGTCGCGGCGGCTGCCGGTGACTCTCCAGGCTTGGCTTCCCCCTCGGTTCTGAAATTCCAGGATCTTGAACCGATGGCGGGATACGTCTGCCGGCTGGCTGGCCCCCCGGGTGGAGCGCAAGGGGATGATATTGGGGGCTGCGGCTTCCTGAGCCGTCGCGCTTCTCAAATCAGTTGCATTCATTGCCCTCCATTGTCGCCCATAGCGGGCTGATTGTCAATAGGCTGGCAACCGATTTTTTGAAGTGCGCTATATCCCTATAAATAAAGGCTAGAATCGCTTACTGGCAACTGTCCTTTTAAGCCGTTGGTCCCGGGTTCGAGTCCCGGCCAACCCACCATCTTCACCAGCAAAGCATGTCATGCCTCCAGACAAACACCGCCGGCAGGCTTTGGTTGCTACTCTGAGGTGAGCCAGCTTTAACGAATCAGCGAACGCGGGCAGGGGCCAGATAAGGCCGTTTCAACGGGGTGCGCGAAGTCCGGCGGAAAGCTGCCGATGGGAATCCGTCCGAATCCTGCCGCGGGCTTCAGCCGCCCACCCCTCGGGGACTTAATACGGCAGTGCTGCCGGGCGTTCGCCGGTGTACAACCGATAGTCTATTCCCTGGGGAGCGTAACGGATGCGGCTCACGTTCCCTGTTGTCCAGAGGAGTATGCACCCTCGGTTATGCCGCCACCAGCCCATCGTGAGGTCGGAGCCCTGATAAAAAGAGGCATAAGCCGACCCGGGTTTCCACTTGGTCAGAATCTGGGAGTATCCGGGAAACAAACCCAGCGAATCATCCGGACCTTCCATCAACTGTTCAAACGAGTCCTGGGCGAGGATCGTGGTCGGGGGGCTCAGGTAAGCGCTCCGCTTTAAAGGTCCGCGGGCGCCGGAGCCGTACTGAGTTCCGGTGCCATCGTACGGCTGGGTCAAATATTGGCACATACCATAGGTCGAGTTGGCCCAAAAATCCTGGGGATAATTGTAGCCCAGATCCCGAAATTGATCGACGAGCTTGCCATCCGGGCAACTAAAAACCTTCTTGTTGCCGCTAAAGTACGAGTAATATCCCAGAGCCCAATACGCATCAAAGTCGGTTGGGGCGCGCAAGTCGGTTGAGTTGGGGCCGACGGTCCATTGTCCACCATAGGGCAAGGAGCCGCCTTGGAGGCAGAAGAAGGTATCATTGTTGTCGTCGGCATATAAGTGCGCGGCAATGCCGATTTGGCGGAGGTCGTTGCGGCACACGGTGGCCCGGCCGCCCTCTTTTGCTCGGACGAGCGCCGGAAGGAGGAAGGCCGCGAGGATCGCAATTATCGCGATTACCACCAACAACTCGATCAGTGTGAAGCCGGCGTCAGAGCTATGGGGCCGCGAACAGGCCTCCCTGCCTGTGGCCGCATGTCGGTGAATCTTCATCGTGGCATTTAATACAGGAGCCTTATGCAGGTCAAATCTGTAAGATTACTTCAAAGGCGGTCGCCAAAGTATCCTCTGGACCACCGCCTCCCGGCCCAAGAGCCCCCCGAGGGGGATCTGAGCGCAGCGATTTCGCAGCAGTAACCTCTGTTTCAAGTCTTGCTTCAGTAACATCTTGATATTTGACCTATGGAACCGCTCGTCGCACCCGTCCACGATCCGCCTTTTGCATAAAACGGCAACCCCGTTCATTACGGAGAAACTGTCCGTAGAATTACACATGCGGGCTTTGCCGCCCATGCCGCGTGGACGCTCATTCCTGAGGGGTTACTGCGAACAGGAGTCAGGATGGGGTCCGGGCGTTGAACTGGCGGGGGAGCAGACGCGTTGCGGTCAGCGATCGCCGCTATGGATTGGCAGGCTCGGGGCTCGTGTCACGCGCATCACCTGCCTCAGCACTCAGCCGCTTACCACGGCAGCGATTCCGGGCGCTCGCCCGTGTACAATCTATAGTCCACTCCCTGGGGATTGTAGTGTATCCGGCTCGCGTTCCCTGTGGTCCAGAGGATTACGCATCCCGGGTTGTGCCGCCACCATCCCATCGTCAGGTCCGCATCTCCATAGAAGTCGGCATAAGCCGAGCCGGGTTTCCACTTGGTCAATATCTGGGAGTATCCCGGAAAGAGGCCCAATGAATCATCCGGACCGTCCATCAAGGCCTCAAAGGAATCCTGGCAAAAGATCGTCGTGGTGGGGCTCAAGTACGCGGTCCGCTTCAAAGGTCCCTTGATGCCCGAGCCGTACTGCGTCCCGGTGCCCTGGTAGGGCACCGTCAAGTATTGGCACATCCCATAGGTGGAGTTGGCCCAAAAATCGTGCGGATAGTTATAGCCCAAATCGTGAAATTCATCAACCAGCTTTCCATCCGGACAAGCAAAGACCTTCTGGTTGCCGCTGAAGTATGGATAATATCCGAGAGCCCAATACGCATCAAAATCAGATGGCGCGTGCAAGGTGGTTGAATATGGGCCAAGTGTCCATTCTCCGCCATAGGGCAAGGCGCCTCCCTGGAGGCAAAAGAACGTATCACTGTTGTCGTCGGCGTACAAATGCGCCGCAATGCCGATTTGGCGGAGGTCGTTCCGGCAGACCGTGGCCCGGCTGGCCTCCTTCGCTCGGACGAGTGTCGGCAGGAGTAAGCTTGCCAGCAGCCCGATGATCGCTATCACCACTAACAACTCAATCAGGGTGAACCCGGGCTGTGCAGCAACGGCTCGCAGGCGGGGCTGTTCTCCTATGGTCGCGTGTCGGTCCTGGTTCATCTTTGCATTCAAAGCGTTATCCTTGGGCAGACCGAATCAACCCGATCAGTTCAGAGCCCAGCGTCGAAATGTCTTCCGGACGACCGACTCTCAGCATGAACGCTGCCAGAAACGAGCAGGCTTAATTTCTTTCGGACTGGTAAGAGAGGTCCGTTCCATTTGAGACACGCCTGTCTCGGATCGGAGCAAAGCAGGCGTTCTCCAATGGCTCATCCCTGTTCGTCGGGACGACGGACTGAAAGCGGAAACCCCGCTCCGGCAAGCTGGATCGTCCCTGCCGGGAGCCGACTCGTGGCGCTGGGATGGCTACTGAAACAAAACGCGGTAAAAGCGCTCGGGTTCGGTGGCTGGTTCGGAAATGGTCTTGGCGCTGCCGTCCCCGACGAAGCAGCAAAGTTCATTCTGGTCAGTCGTGCATCGGGGCCTCGAGGAGGCGCGGTTTGCGTTCGTGGAGCGGGAGCCAGATCCGGAACGTCGTGCCCCGGCCGACCTGGCTTTCGAGCTCAATGTGGCCGCCGTGCGCGCGGACGATCCGCTGCACGATCATGAGACCCAGACCGGTGCCCTTCTTCTTGGTCGTGTAGAACGGCTCGAAGATGCGGTTGAGCTGTTCCTGCGGGATGCCGCCACCGGTGTCGGCGACGCTGACCCAGACGCCGTCGGCGCCTTCGCCGGTTTGCAGGGCGAGCGTGCCTCCTTTGGTCATGGCCTGCAAGGCGTTCTTGATCAGATTGACCAGCACCTGCTGGATTTGGGCCGGGTCAATGGGAGTGGCGGGTAACTCGCGCGCGAGGCGGGTGCGGATGCTCAGACCGCGGTTGTCAAGCTCCGGCTGCAGCAGTTCGAGGGTCTTCTGCACGACGTCGTTGAGCGAAGCGGGCCTAAGCTGCGGCACAGTCGGCCGGATCGCGTGCAGGAACTGCGTGACGATGTAATCAAGGCGGTTGATTTCGCCTCGCGCTACCAGTAGGTATTGTTCCAGCTTCGGAATGAGTTCGTGGGCTTCGTTCACGCCAGAGGCGCCCTGCGCCCGGCCGCGTGAACGGAGGAGAGAGCCGGGTTTGCGAGCCGGCTCTGCCACGGAGCCGCGCAGCTTCTTGAGTTCGCGTTCCATGAGCTGCAAATGAATGTGCAGCGCGTTGAGGGGGTTGCCGATTTCATGGGCGACACTCGCAGCCAGTAAAGTGAGCGCCTGAATCCGCTCGGTCTCGATGGCCTCAATGGTCTTTTGGCGGGCTTCAGTGGCGTCATGGACGATGAGGGCCACGCCCGCGCTGCCGGCCCTCTCGCCATCGAGCGGAGCCGCGTAGAGCCGCAGGAAACGCGGGCGGGGGTACTGGACCTCAAACTCGTGCCGCACAACCCCCTGGCCGCCCGCGTGGTCAAATCGGCGAATCTTCTCCCAGTCGAGCTCGGGAATCAAATCAGTGATCGGTTGATTCTCGACGCTGGGTTGCAGGCCCAGGAAGCGTGTCACCGCCTGGTTGAAATACAGGATACGACCGGTCTCATCCACGACCAGGATTCCGTCCTCGATCGTGTTGAAGAGCGTTTCGAGGAAAGTGCGTTCGCGGGCCAGTCGTTGCACCACGGTCTGCAGGCCCGCCTCGTCGAGCCGCCCGATCCGCGGCAGCACCTTGTCGAGGAAACTGGACTTGCTACTCATGTCGCGGGAAAACAGATGTTGGGCGTCGGCCTGAAACCGGCCATCGCTCAACCGCGGCGGCCAATGCGCAAATGCACCCCGGCTACCGCTTTCTTTGGTAGCGGTCACCGTACGCGGACCTCGAGCCCGGACCGGGCCTGGTGGGCGTGGGCGCGACGGCCGGGTTGGCAACAGCGGCGCCACTTGCATCGGCCAGGGAGGTAGCGGCCTGGAAAACGCCCGCCACGACACTCTGCTCGGTATCCGGCAAAGCGACGAAGATCTTGCCGGGCATCACACCATTGGTGATGTCCCCCAGTTCGAGCTTCATGGCATACCCCGAGGAATAAGCCTTCATTTGAGGGGCGTACCTGGGATCGGTCTTCCAGCGTTTGACGACTTGCGGCACGCTCAGGCCTCTCATCTCCTGTGACACGGTCCAGGTGTGCCCAGTGGGGCTCTGCCCTGGGTTCAAATGCAGATAGACCAGGATTTCCCGGTCCGGCGAGACCGAAGCGCCTTGAAATAGTCTCAGCACCTGGGCTGTGCACATGGCGGTCTCCCCCACAAAGTTCGTGCCGGAAATCAGGCCGTTGACCTTGCCGGTGGGGATGGTCGCTTTGCTTACATCGAGCGTCCACGAAGCGGCGGTAACGGGCACCTCTTTTGCCGGCTCTGGAGGTGCGGCTGGGGCCGGTTCGGAAGCCGCGGCCACCTCTTGCGTCGCCGTATTACTCGCCGGCTTGGCTGCCTGACTTCGTTTCGCCCACCACTCGCTAACGGGTCCGTAGGCGAAGTACGCGCCCATCGCCACGATGACTACCCCCGCCCCGATGCCCACCCACTTCGACGCGCTGCTCTTCTGCCCGGCCTTGGCCTCCTTCAGCTTCTGCTGCATGATGAGCTCCTGGGGCGACGTCGGTGGGGGCGCGGCGGCGCGGTGAGCTTGCGAAGCGCCGATGGAGAGCCTCGCCTGGCCCGGCTTGGCGTTGGCCAGCACCGCATGCGGCGGGGCATCAGGCTTGGGCGGCACCGTCAATTGGCCCTGGCAGGTAGGACATTGAATCTCGTGCCCGCTCCACAGTTCGTCGCATTGGATCTCCTGCCCGCAATGCGTGCAGGCAAATTTCATATCAGCCATAACATTCGCGCTTTTCGTCGCCAGGGCCTGGGTTGCCCACCTACAGGCGGCTTCGCCAAGCCGGCGTTCGTTGCGCCATTATAAACCAACGATGCAAGAACGCGTCAAGAAAATGCGGCGCCGGCCACAAAGGGCCCGCGTCAGCCACCCGTAAATCCCAACTCGCCAAAGCGCTCGGACAGCCTGCTGACCGGCGAGCCAAAAATGACCCGATAGAAGCCTTGACCCGGGCGGGGAAAATGAATTTCATTCAGGGCAAATAAGTCTCACGACTAACAAACTCTTATAACGTTGCTCGGCTAAATCTATGAATACATTGGAAATCGCTCGGTTAGGCCGGCTGTGCCTGACTGGAATTATGATGGGCTGCCTCCTCGGTGGTTGCGCGACGAGCGCAAACCGGGCGCCCAAGCGGGTGCTGGTCGTCACGGTCACGCTGGGGTTCCGCCATAGCTCGATCCCCACCGCTGAGAAGGTGCTGGCGAAGCTGGGCGAAGAGACGGGCGCGTTCACGGTGGATTACGCGCGCGTCGAGCCGAACGACCCGCAGTTCAAAGGCGGCGACGGCAAACCGGACAAGGCGAAGGTCGATGCCGCCATCCAAGCGGTGCTGGCGGAGAAGATGAGCCCCGAGGCGCTCAAGCAATACGATGCCGTGGTCTTTGCCAACACCACGGGGGACCTGCCCCTGCCGGATAAACAGGCATTCCTGGACTGGATCAAATCGGGCAAGGGGTTTGTCGGGATGCACGCCGCGGCCGACACGTTCCACAAATTCCCCGGCTATATTGACATGCTCGGGGCCGAGTTCAAGACCCACGCCGCCCAACTGGAGGTTCAGCCCATTAACCAGGATCCCCAATGCCCGGCCTGCGCTCCCATGGGCCCGGGTTGGAAGGTGTTCGATGAGATTTACCAGATGCAGAAATTCGATCCTGCGAAGGTGCACGGTCTGTTGACCCTGGATAAGCGACCCGACGTTAGGAACCCCTCGCCGGGAATATACCCGATCGCCTGGTGCAAGGAATACGGCAAGGGCCGGATCTTCTATACCTCGTTGGGCCATCGGGAGGACGTCTGGGACCCGAGCTGGCCGGACCGCAAGAATCCCAGGGAAGTGGCTGAGGCCTACCAGAAACACATCCTGGCTGGGCTGAAGTGGGCAATCGGCCTGGAACACATGAATGCCAAACCGCAGCAATGAACGGCAGAATAGGGAAAGGCCAAAGTCCAAGTGCTGGAAGCTGAAGTTCCGGCCTCGCACTTGGGAGTCCCAAGCCGTGAGGCGGGTTGTTGAGTAAACAAGTTGACTAATATGAGCGAGAACGGAAACGATCTGCTGGGGTATAACCGGCGCGATTTTCTTAAGGGCGGTTCCTATGCCACGCTAATGACGATGCTGGGAGGCGTGGAGCTGTTCGCCCAAACCAATGCGGCGCCAGCCAGCGTGACCAAGGTCCCGACGATAAAAATCAAGGTCGCAGTCATTGGCCTGGGCGCCTGGGGCCGTGAGATCATTAACACCCTGGGGCGCATGCCGCAGGCGGAGATACCGATCGACGCGGACATTGCCGCCATCTGCGATACCTACAAACCATTCCTCAAGCGCGCCGGGAATGCGGCTCCCGCCGCGACCCAGACGGATGATTACAAGACCATTCTGGATAACAAGGACATCAAGGCGGTCGTCATTGCCACTCCGACACCCAACCATAAAGAGCTGGCGCTGGCGGCGTTGAAAGCCGGCAAACACGTCTATTGCGAAGCGCCGCTGGCCGGCAGCATCGAAGATGCCCGCGAAATCGCGCTCGCGGCCAAGGCTGCGAAACACCTGGTTTTCCAAGCCGGCTTGCAGATGCACTCGGACAAGCAGCGCCTCTTCCTGCTGCCCTTTATTCGGACGGAGGCGTTGGGCCAGACTGTCCTCGCCCGGGCGCAGTGGCACAAGAAGACAAGCTGGCGAGCGACCTCCTCCAACCCGGAGCAGGAGAAGGCGCTCAACTGGCGCCTCAACAAGGCAACCTCTCTCGGCCTGATCGGCGAGATCGGCATCCACCCGATAGACCAGGCCGGCTGGTTTATGAACCGGCTGCCGACCGCCGTCACCGGCTTCGGTTCCATCAACCTGTGGAAGGATGATGGCCGCGACGTCCCGGACACCGTGCAGGCGCTGATCGAGTTCCCCGGGGACGTTCGCATGATTTATGATGCCACCCTGGCCAACTCGTTCGATGGCGATTACGAGATGCTGTATGGCAGCTACGCGGCCATCATGATGCGCGAGAACAGAGCGTGGATGTTCAAGGAAGTGGACTCCCCGCTGCTGGGCTGGGAAGTCTATGCCGCCAAGCTCAAGGTGTTCAATGAGACGGGCATCGCGCTCGTCGCGGGCGCCAGCAAACCTCCACCCGTTGACGCCAACGGCCAGCCGCTGCCGCTCGACCCGGTGACCACCTCGCCGCTGTTTTACGCATTGAACAACTTCCTCCTCAACGCCAACGA
>Ga0335077_10008290_pt1 | contig 12883 bp, 12 predicted proteins | sample Lox_Sample_31_FD_207151 | JGI IMG/M metagenome (GOLD analysis project Ga0335077, IMG submission 207151) | Soil microbial communities from Loxahatchee National Wildlife Refuge, Florida, United States - Lox_Sample_3.1 | ecosystem: Environmental > Terrestrial > Soil > Wetlands | place: USA... | reverse complement strand
GGCGTACGGCTCGAAGCTGCCCCACGTGAACCCGGTGTAGGTGACGTCCAGGGCATGACTGTCCATCCGGAAGTTGGCGCGGTCCGGGATCTTGTTGTCCTGGCCGAAGATGCGGTTGACGTTCCAGAGGTAGGCATAGTCAATTTTGGTCGCCGGCAGCGACTGGTTGACCGCGCGGAAGGCGTCGAAGCTCTGCCAGTTCTGCCGCCACAGGATGTTGCCCACATAGCGGTGGAACGGCGCCTGCCGGTGCTCGATCTCCTGCCGTCCCAAAGTCAGTGTGGTCTTCGGCAGGCCGCGGTAGCGCAGATTGGCCTGCTGCAGTTCCGTGCCCTCGGGATCCACTACCGTGGCGCGATTGGTCACACCGTTGATGCCGCCGTCGTTGTAGAGGTCATTGCCGATCACCCGCACGTCTTCCAATTGCACATAAGCGCCAAAATCGTGGTACAGCCCCGTGTTGTAGCCAATCGCCGTGCGCAGCGTACTGGCGTAGGCGTCCTTGAGCGCGGGCGTCTGCCCGTCATCGACATTCTCGAAACGATAACGCAGATACAAATCCGGCTTGCCGCCGGTCAGCGCCTGCCAGAAATCATCGGCGCGGACTGTGTTAACGAACATGATCAGACTGCATGCGACCACCCGCCTGCACCACACATGTGCCCCGAAACGGGCCATGCCATGAAGGGCCATAACGATTTCCTTTCAGTGTGAAATTTATTCATATCAACCCCGCCTCCGCGGATACGGATTAAGTGGTTGCTGAGTAAACCGTCGCTTCTTTGCGAGCAGCCCTTCATCAGGCATGAAAATACTCCGGTTGCTGCGCTGCAATATCCAAGCCAAGTCCTCATCCCATTGATTATTCAATGAGTCGGATTGGATCATTGATCGGACCAACGCACCGAAATGGTGTCATCCGCACGGGTAATGCCACGCTTTTGTGCGAAACGCGGTGGCGTTAGGATTGGGGAAACTGGAACTCGGTGATATTTTGGGACTGCCATGCCCATCTACGAATACGAATGCGACAAGTGCGGCCGGCAATTTGAAACGCTGGTGCGCGCCGATGCACAGGCGCAATGCCCCGGCTGCGGCAGCCATGCGCTGCACAAACAAATGTCCGCCTTCGCCGTTGGCGGCGGAACAACCGCTCAGCAGTCGGTGGAAGAAACTTGCGCGCGCTGCGGCAACGCACCCGGCTCCTGCGCGATAAACTGACCCTCACTCATCATAAAAAACATCGGGAGGATTCATGGGTAAAGGTGATAGAAGCAGTCGCCGCGGCAAACTCTTCCGGGGCAGCTACGGCAAAACCCGCCCACATAAACGGCCGAAGGCCCCGCCCAAAAAGAAATAGTTATTCCCCGGTGACAACCCGCATCAGCGGGTCTTCAACAGGTCGCGGATTTCCGCCAGCAGTTTTTCCTCGGTGGTCGGCGGCGCAGCCGGCGCCTCCTCCTGTTTCTGCCTGAGCCGGTTGATGGCCTTGACCACGAGGAAGATCGCGAAGGCGATGATGGTGAAGTCCACGACAGTCTGCACGAAGGTGCCGTAATTCAGCGTCACCGCCGGCACGTCGACGGCCGCCTGCTTCAGCGTGATCTTGAGGCCGGTGAAATCAACGCCGCCGAGCAGGAGGCCGATGGGCGGCATCAGCACATCGCCCACGAACGAGGACACGATCTTGCCGAAGGCCGCGCCGATGACGATGCCAACCGCCATGTCGACCACGTTGCCCTTGACGGCGAATTCCCTGAATTCCTTCATGAAGCTCATATGCTGTCCTCCCGTTTTGATTGAGATGACTTGTCCCGTGGCAGCATAATTACCGGAACAAGGTTATTCAACGCCACCATGCCTTCCCCAGTCACCGGGCTCTACACAATCGGCCATTCGAATCATGCGTGGGAAGAGTTTTTGTCGTTGTTACAACGGCACCGCATCACCCTCGTGTGTGATGCCCGTTCGCAGCCTTACAGCCGGCGATATCCGCAATACCGTCGTGAAACGCTGAAGAAAAATCTGGCCGGGGTGCATATTCAATATCGCTTCATGGGAGACACGCTCGGCGCCAGAACCGCGGACGCCTCGTGCTATCGGGATGGCAGGGTCGTATATACACGCCTCGCCGCCACTGCCGCCTTCCGAAACAGCCTGACTCAGTTGAGCGCGCGCGCCAGGGAAGAAAACACCGCCCTGCTGTGCGCGGAGCGCGATCCGATCACCTGCCACCGGATGATCCTGGTGACTCGCCACCTGCGTGACGGTGATTTCCTCATCCGCCACATCCTTGCGGATGGCACGACGGAAAGTAATGCGGCGGCGGAACAGCGCTTGCTGCAGGAATACGGCGCGGAAGATGATTTATTTACAACGGCCGCCGCGCGTATCGACGCGGCTTATGACTGGCAGTCACAGCGGATCGCTTTTGAGCGCAAGACTTGACACCGAAATCACTGTCAATCCAGATGGATGCGGCCCACGAGACCATCCACGATCCACTGTTTGAGCAGACCGGCCGCCCGTGCGGGCGCTTCCTCCGCGGGCATGCGGCCGCCCAGGAATTCGCAGAGTTCGCCGAAACTGCCGCCGTGCTGGCAGAGATCAAGCCCCAGGCGTTCGTCCTCCGGGAGCGAACGCCAGTAGATGAGCAGCCCCCGCCGCCACAGCAGCCAGGTGGTGGGAGTATCGCCGCGTTGGGGTGCCGGCAGCAGCTGCCCTTTCTGCACCGCCTGCAACAATGCCGGAATGTTCCATTGGAGTTCCAGTTGCCGCAGCGTGGGTTGGAAACCAATCTGCAGATCGCCCCAGCGTTCAGCCGGGATCTCAGCCATCGCCTCAAGTGTCAATGGCGGCGCATCGGGACCATCGAATACCCCGCCCTGCGCCCATTCGAAAGCGGCCATCTCGGCCAACTCCGGCCGGCCGCGGTAGGGGGCAGCGTCGCGCAAGAATCCGGAAAGATGCCGGCCGAACCAGCGTATTGAGGGATGGCTCGAAGGGTGGGCGGCGACATAGGCCTCGCCCATGGCCTGAAACGAATCGTCGCCGAGCAGGGCCTTGAGCGCGGGGAAATCCTTGCCCAGGGCCTCGATCAACCGCGCACCATAGGCATGGCCGTACACCGCCAATCGATCGACCGCCGAGGCCGGCGGCGCATCGACCACCTGCGCATTGATGGCGGTGTCGCCGTCAAGCAAGTAGGACTGGAACTCCTCTTGCAGCCGACGCAAGTCGGTCATGCGGCCTCCTCCGCCAGCGCGGGCGCGGCGATGCGGCGGGCGTGATCGAGTTCCGCCAGCAGTTCCGGCAACGGCGGGATGTGATCGTCGCGCTCGATCATGGTGGAGACGCGCCCGAAGCGGCGAACCGCGGCGCGATACAGCTCCCACACCGGGTCGATGATCGGGTGATCGTGCGTGTCCACGATGATGGGGCCGTCGTGAGTATGGCCGGCGAGATGAAACTGCCAGACCCGATCCACCGGGACGCCGCGCAGAAAATCGTGCGGATCGAAGCCGTGATTGTGCGCGCTGACATGAATATTGTTGACGTCGAGCAGAATCAGGCAGTCGGCGCGCCCGGCGATTGCCGTCAGAAACTCCCATTCGCTCATTGCCGAGTGTGTATAAGTGACGTAGCTGGACACGTTCTCCAGCAGGATTCTCCTGCCGAGATATTCCTGCACCTCGCGCACACGGCCGGCAACGTGCGCCACGGCTTCCTCGGTGTATGGCAGCGGCAGGAGGTCATGCATGTTCTTGCCATTGAGACCGGTCCAGCACAGATGATCGGAAATCCAGCGGGGTTCGACGCGCAATGCCAGCGCCTTGAGTTGCTTCAGGTATTCGCGGTCGAGCGGATCACTACCACCGATGGACAATGACACGCCGTGCATGACCACGGGATAATCGGCACGGATGCGATCGAGCATGTGCAGTGGCTTGCCACCAGCCACCATATAGTTCTCGGAGATAATCTCGAACCAGTCCACGGCAGGGTGCTCGTTGAGAATGGTTTCGTAGTGATCGGGACGCAATCCCAGCCCGAAACCGAGATAAGGCCGTTCTGCGGATGGACGTGGTTTCGTCATGGAAGGATTGGACATATATCGTAATGGAATGTTGCCGCCAACTCACCATATAAAGATGAGAACGAGTCCAGAAAAGTTACATGATCCGCCTGTCACGGGGAGAAATTCTTTAAGGCCGATGCAAAACGTCATGAGAGGGTTCAGCTGCTAGGCGCGACGATGCGAGAAAGCGAGACAGTACAAAGCAGTACGGCGAGCTTTCGAGCGAGGAGTAACAACGCAGATGACCCTCGCAGTAGTTTTGCATCAGCGCAGGCCGAGGACATCCTGCATGTCGTACAGACCGGCGGGCTTTTGCATCAGCCATTGCGCGGCGCGCAGCGCGCCGGCGGCAAAGGTGAGGCGGCTGGTGGCCTTGTGGCTGATCTCCACGCGCTCGCCCTCGCCGGCGAACATCACGGTGTGATCGCCGACGATGTCGCCGGCGCGGATGGTCTCGAAGCCGATGGTCTTGCGGGCGCGCTCGCCGGTCTGTCCCTGGCGCCCGTACACGGCGCAGTCCTTGAGATCGCGGCCGAGCGCGGAGGCCACCACCTCGCCCATGCGCAGCGCCGTGCCGGAGGGCGCGTCAAGCTTGTGGCGATGGTGGGCCTCGATGATCTCGACATCGACACTGTCGCCCAGCGCGCGCGCGGCCAGATCCAGCAGCTTGAAACACAGATTCACACCCACGCTCATATTGGGTGCAAACACGATGGCGATCTCGCGGGCCGCCGTTTCGATGTGCTTGCGGGCACCGGCATCCAGTCCGGTGGTGCCGATCACCATACGCCGGCCGGCCTTGCGGCAGGCATCGACGTGCGTCAGCGTCGCGGCCGTGGTCGTGAAATCGATGAGCACGTCGCAGCCGGAGAGCACTGCGGCGACGTCGTCGCGGACTGGCACGTTGAGGCGGCCCACGCCCGCAAGCTCGCCGGCATCGCTGCCGATGGCAGGCAAACCGGGCCGTTCCAGCGCGCCGCTCAAAACCATGCCGTCGGCTTGCCGGGCAAGCTCGATGATGGCGCGGCCCATGCGGCCGGCGGCGCCGCAGACGGCGATTCGGGTTGCAGGCATGCTGAGAGTCCGGATTTAAAGTTCAGGGGGCGCTATCTTAACAGGCCGCGGCGATTCCCCGCAGCCCGCCGCCGAAGCAGGCCGACTACGGGAGCCCCGCCTCGGGCACGTGCTGGCCCAATTTGACGCGCAGGAGGACGAGCGCGCCGGTGCGGGTGGTCATGGGGCAATGCGCGCTGCCTGCGGGCGCCAGATGGAAATCGCCGGCGCGGATGGTGAGGTCGCCGTAGGTGATCTCGCCTTCGATGACGTAGCACTCCTCGGCGCCGATGTGTTCATGCTCGGGCATGACGACACCGGGGCGCAGGCGGGCGAGCAGGGTGCGCGCGCCGCTGCCCACGTCACGGTACAGCATCTTCATGTCGATGCCGGGGACATAAGGCACCCAGCCCTCTTCCGCGCGCACCGTGCGATAGGGATCCGGCTGTCCGCCACGCGCGCGCGCCAATACCCGCTCGCGCAGCGCCGCCGGCGGCGGCACGGGCGTCAGCGCCTCCACCCAGCGGGCCAGCAGTGTAGCGTCCATCACGTTGTCGTCCTGCTCAGCCATGATTACCTGCCAAAATCAAATATCCCCGAACCGCCGCCGCAATTGTTGGATCGACCGCCGCAGCACGGTCTTGACGGTGCCCAATGGCATGCCGGTGTGCTTCGCGATCTCCTGGTGGCTCATGTCGCGGAAAAACGCCAGCGCCAGCAATTGCCGTTGCGTGGCATCCAGTTTTTGCAACTCGGCACGCAACAGGCTGCCGCGTTCCAGCCCCGCCAGGGCATCCAGCGGATCACCCTCGTTGCTCTCCGCTGCTTCGAGATGACCCGCCAATTCGTCGCTGCCGGCGTGTTGTTCCCGGCGGCGCAGATAATCGAGCGCGCGGCTGCGGCAGATCGTGCACAGCCAGGGCATGACCTTGCCCCGCGCAGGATCATAGCGTCCGGCCTGCTGCCAGACTTGAAGGTAGACATCCCCCAGCACCTCCTCCGCGCCCGCCGCCTCATGGGTGATGCGCATTGCCAGCGCATACAACCGCCTGGCGGTTGCGTCATAAAGCGCGGCCAAATCCGCATCGTCATGGCCACGGATGCCCGACAGCAGCGCGCGCAGCGCGGCGTCCTGGGCGTCAAACTCCGCCTCCGGCGCGGGCTGGTCGGCCGGCTTTGGCATCTCGCTCATGCACAAATTGTAACAGACGCCCCCCTCCACGATGGGAAGCGCGGTGCATGTCGGGCGTAACTTCTGGGCTACTGCCTGGATCTAACAGGTCAATATGCCGTCGGCCGGCATATGATCTCCCCCATCCTGAAGATACGCAAAGCACCGACGATTGGATGGGAGTTGAATCCATGGAGGCATGCGTCTCGTAGTGATGCTGTGGTTTTGAAAATGGAGCACCACATGGGCCGTCGATGGGGCAAGGCGTTAATGATGTGCACGCTGCTGCTGGCGGGCATTAATTGCGTTCATGGCGCCGGGATCGAATGGCGCGACTGGGACAAGGACCTGTTCGATCGCGCCAAGCAGGAGCACCGCTTCGTGTTGCTCGATCTGGGCGCGGTGTGGTGTCACTGGTGCCATGTCATGGAAGAGACCACCTACCGCGATCCGGCGGTGATGGCGCTCATCCAATCGCGCTACCTGCCGGTGCGCGTCGATCAGGACGCCAATCCGGAACTTTCCAACCGCTACGAGGACTACGGCTGGCCGGCCACGGTGGTATTCGCGCCCGACGGCACCGAGATCGTCAAGCGCCGCGGCTACATCCCGCCGGAGCGTTTCGCCGCCCTGCTCAAGGCCATCATCGACGATCCCACGCCCGGTCCTTCCGTGAGTGAAGAGCAGCCGGTGGAGGCCGCGCAGAGCCATGCGCTCACTGCGGAGGCTCGCAAGGAAATACTCGACGATTATCTGGCGTTGTACGACCGGCAATACGGCGGCTGGGGCACGGAACAGAAATACATCGATGGCGACAGCATGGAGTTTGCGCTGCTCAAGGCCGGAACCGGCGATAAACAATACCGGCAAATAGCGCGGCAAACGTTGGACGCCGCCCAAGCCCTCATCGACCCAGTATGGGGCGGGGTGTATCAATATTCCATCGGCCCCACCTGGAATGATCCGCACTTTGAAAAGATCATGTCGTTCCAGTCGCAGTACTTGCAGCACTACTCGCTGGCCCACGCGCTTTGGCATGAACCGCGCGATCTGAAAGCCGCACAACTAATCTATCACTATCTCCGCGATTTTCTCCGCGCGCCGGAGGGGGCCTTTTACGTGAGCCAGGACGCCGACGTCTCCATGGAACTCACCGGCAAAACCTTCTACGCCTTGAACGACGCCGAGCGCCGCGCGCACCCGCAGCCGCCCATCGACCGCCACATCTACGCGCGCGAAAACGGCTGGGCCAGCCATGCGCTGGTCACGTACGCCGCCGCTACAGGTGACAGCGAGGCCCTGTCACTTGCTGAGAATGCGGCCCGCTGGGTGTTGGCGCACCGGCAACTGCCGGATGGCGGATTCAGTCACGGTGAATTGACGGCTGCGACGCCGCCGCAGCTGGGTGACACGCTGTATATGGCGCGCGCATTCCTCGATCTCTACGCCGCCACTGGCGAACGCGACTGGCTGATGCAGTCCCGCAAAGCCATGGATTTTATCGAACGCGCTTTTCGTGCCGAGGATGGCGGTTTTCTGACGGCGCCGGTGACCACCGATGCGGTGGGCGTGTTCCGTAACGGCGTGCGGCAGATCGACGAGAATGTAGCCGTTGCCCGTACCACTAATCTGCTTTTCCACTACACCGGCGAGCAGCGTTACCAGAACATGGCCCGGCATGCGATGCGTTATTTAACTGCACCCGGCGTTATTGCAAAGCGACGATTACTGCCCGGCCTGCTGCTCGCTGATCACGAACTTTCGGAAGCGCCACTGCACATCACCATCGTCGGCGGCAAATCCGACGCCGTGGCACAAAGTCTTTACGAAGCAGCGCGACGCTGGCCTGTGGTTTACAAGCAGCTGGAATGGTGGGATCGCGACGAGGGACCTTTACCCAACCCGGATGTGCAATATCCCAAACTGCCCAAGACCGCGGTCTTCGTCTGCACCAACAACAACTGCTCGCTGCCGATGTACTCTACAGAGGTTTTATATAAGCGCCTAGCCATCACTGGTAACTAAGCGCCAACACGCATCGCGAATCAGCCGAGCGAATCGCGCAACGACAGGAATTGCTGGACCCCAAGGATCTTTTTGATCTCGTCGAAACGCAGCATCTGATTTGTGAGCGCCAAAGTGTGGCCATCACGCGCGAAGACCTCCGCCATGTCGCGCATGACCTTGGCAGTCAGCAACACGGAATCAATGGGCGCCACCATCATCTTGAAACCCATCTCCTCCAGTTCCTTCACGCTCAAAATCGGCGTCTTGCCGAACACCAGCATGTTGACGAACTTGGGATACGACACCTTGCGGCAAATCAGTTCCAGCTCGGCCATCGCCAGCGGCGCCTCAATGAAGGCGACATCGGCGCCGGCGTCGCAGTAACTATTGATGCGGTTGATGGCGTCCTCAAGGCCGTTCGGCTCGCGGGCGTCGGTGCGGGCGATGAAGACGAAATCCTTGTCGTTGCGGGCGCGCACGGCGGCCTTGAACTTGCGTACCATCTCCTCCGCGGGGATGACCTGCTTGCCCTCGAAATGGCCGCAACGCTTGGGGAAGATTTGATCCTCGAGGATGATGCCGGCGGCGCCCGCGCCCTCGAACTCCTCGACGCAGCGCATAACGTTGTGCAGATCGCCGTGGCCGGTGTCGCCGTCGGCGATCACCGGGATCGACACGCGATGCGCCATGCGCCGCACGGCATCGGCCATCTCCTGCATGCCGAGAAAATTCAGGTCCGGCAGGCCAAACAGACTGGCGCTGGTGCCGAAACCGCCGATGAACACAGTCTCGAATCCGGCCTGCTCGATCAGCACCGCCGTCAGCACGTCATGGGCGCCCAGCGAGCGGATGATGCCGGGCTTGTGCATCAACTCCCGCAATTGGCGGGTGGTTTTGGTCTTTTGGGTCATGCGATCCCCCGTGATATTCAAATGATGGCGTAACTTATCAGAATTCCGCGTCCCCGTGCCGGTTTGTCGCGATCATGGGCCGGTAAAACTAACGTATAATGCACCGATAATAAAAATTCTTTTGCATTCATGGCACAGTCCTCCAAATATCCGGCTACGCTCATTCCCGGCGACGGCATCGGCCCCGAAATCGTCGAGGCCACGGTGGAGATCCTGGACGCCATTGAGGCGCCCTTCGAATGGGAAACACAGGTGGCGGGCATGGCCGGCGTGGAGCAGCACGGCGATCCGCTGCCGGCAGCGGCCCTCGACAGCATCCGGCGGACCAAACTGGCGCTCAAGGGGCCGCTGACCACGCCGGTCGGCGGCGGCTACCGATCCTCCAACGTCGCCCTGCGCCAGACCTTCGATCTATATGCCAACGTCCGGCCGGCCCGCACCTTGCTCCCCGGCGGTCGCTACGAGGGCATCGATCTGGTGCTGGTGCGCGAGAATACCGAGGGATTCTATGTCGGCTTCGAACACTATGTCCCCATCGCCGGGGACCCGCACGCAGTGGCCATCGGCGCCGGCGTCAACACGCGCGCCGGCTGCCGCCGCATCGCCGAATTTGCCTTTGACTACGCCGTCAGGAACAGGCGCCGCAAACTCACCATCGTCCACAAGGCCAACATCCTGAAGGCGTTGACCGGCGTGTTCCTGGAAACCGTGCGCGAGGTCGGCAAACGGTACGAGGGCAAAATCGAGATCGAGGACCGCATCGTCGACGCCTGCGCCATGCAACTGGTGCTGAATCCGGGACAATTCGACGTACTGCTCACCACCAACATGTTCGGTGACATCCTTTCCGATCTCATGGCCGGCCTGGTCGGCGGCCTGGGAATGACGCCGGGCGCCAACATCGGCAGAGACGCCGCCATCTTCGAGGCGGTGCACGGCTCGGCGCCCGACATCGCCGGCAAGGGCGTGGCCAATCCCGTCGCGCTCATGCTGGCGGCGGCCATGATGCTGGATCACATCGATGAGCACGAACGCGCGCGACAATTACGCGCCGCCATCGATGGCGTCCTGCGCAAGGACGGCGTGCGCACCCGCGATCTCGGCGGTCAGGCCTCCACCCGCGAATTCACCCGCGCCGTCGTGCAACGGCTGCGCGCCGGGTAATCCGCCCGCGCGCACCCCGCCCGCACGGCGGGGTGAGGAAACCCATTCTCCGTGATCCCCGTCCCGCCGTTATGAGTAAATTCGATTTAATCGTCATCGGCGGTGGTTCCGGCGGTGTCCGCGCCGCGCGCGTGGCCGCCGCTCTCGGCGCCCGCGTCGCGCTGGTGGAGGGAGGTGCGCTCGGTGGCACCTGCGTCAACGCGGGTTGCATACCCAAAAAGATGCTGGTCTACGCCTCGCGCTTCCGGCAGGAATTTCATGATGCCGTTGCGTACGGGTGGGGTGATGTTTCACCTCCCTTCGGCTGGCCCACGTTGATCCACAACAAGGACACCGCCATCCATCGATTGAACGGCCTGTACGATCGCCTGTTGACGGAGGCCGGCGTGCACATCATCCGCGGATGGGCGCGATTGGCCGACGCGCATACCGTCGCGGTGGACGGGCAATCGTTCCAGGCGCGGCACATCCTGATCGCCACCGGTGGCCGGCCGTCGGTGCCGGATTTCCCCGGCCGTGAATCCGTCGTCACTTCCGATGACGCCTTTCATCTCCCCACCCTGCCGCGGCGCGTACTGGTGGTGGGCGGCGGCTACATCGCCGTGGAATTCGCCTGCATCTTCCACGGGCTGGGCGCGGAGACCACGCTGGTCCATCGCGGCGACTCGATACTGCGCGGCTTTGATGTCGAGGCGCGCGGCCATTTAACCGAGGCCCTGCGCGCGCGCGGACTGACACTGCAACTCAACACCCGCATCTCCGCCGTCAAGCGCGATGCGCATGGATTAACAGCCCTCCTCGCCGGCGGCAGGCAGCTGCCCGCGGATCTCATCCTCTATGCGACCGGCCGCCTGCCCAACACCGCGGGCCTGGGACTGGACCGGGCCGGGGTGGAACTGACTGCGAGCGGCGCCGTGCAGGTCGACGACGGTTTTCGATCCTCCGTGCCGTCCATTCACGCGCTGGGAGACGTGATCGATCGCGTGCGGCTAACGCCGGTGGCGATCGCCGAGGCTGCGGTTTTTGCCCGTAATCTGTTCGGCGCCGGCAACGGGCGCATGGACTATCACGCCATTCCCACGGCCGTATTCAGCACGCCGGAACTCGCGGCCGTGGGCCTGAACGAGGAACGCGCGCGCGAACGCCACAAACACATCAAGGTGTTCCGTTCGCGATTCAAACCCACGCGCGAACTCCTGACCGGCAGCGAGCAACGCACGCTGGTGAAACTGATCGTCGAGGCGACGGGCGATCGCGTGGTCGGCGCGCACATGGTGGGTGACGGCGCCGCGGAAGTGATCCAGGGGCTGGCCATCGCCATCAAGTCTGGCGCCACCAAGGCGCAAATCGACGCGACCATCGGCGTTCATCCCACCGTCGCCGAGGAATTCTTCACCTTGCGCGAAGCGAATTAACGGGCCGATTTTGGCGCGTGCCGGGCCAACGCCAGCATTCCCATGCCGGCATCGTCGATGGCGATGCTCTTCACCAGGGCGTAGACTTCCCGGCCCGGCGCCAGCGCCAGATCGCGCACGGCGGGACGGGTGACGAGGGCCGCCAGCGCCGTGGCGCCGACCATCAGCTTGATCTCGACATCGGCCCCCGTTTTTTCGGTGATTTCCGCCACCCGCCCGCGAAGGATGTTGCGGATGCTGATGCCGGCGGGTTGCTGCACCGCCAGGGCGACATCGCGGGCGCGGATGCGCACGCGCAGCGCAGCGCCGACCGGCAGGTCGACGCGGGGCACGAAGATCACGCCACCGTTGAAGCGCAGCATGGTCAACGCGTCGGCATCGTCATGTGACGCCACGGTGGCGGACAGTATCGCGCCGGCCTCCTGCCGTCCGGTGATTGGATAAAGATCGACGCGTTCCAGCGTTTCCGCCACCGGTCCGACCGCCGTGACTGCGCCGTCGCGCATGACCACGACATTGCCCGCCAGCCGCACCACCTCCTCCAGGGCGTGGCTCACGTACACGATGGACAGTTTGAATTCATCGCGCAGCCGTTCGATATAGGGCAGTATTTCCACCTTGCGCTCGGTATCCAGCGAGGCCAGCGGTTCGTCCATCAGCAGCAGCCGCGGCTGCGCCAGGAGGGCGCGGCCGATGGCGACCCGCTGCCGTTCGCCGCCGGACAGCGTGCCCGTCCGCCTCGACAGCAATGGCGCAATGCCCAGCAGTTCCACCACGTGATTAAATTCGATGTACCGTCCGCGCGCCGGGCACAGGCGAAAGCCGTAGAGGAGGTTATTACGCACCGACAGATGCGGGAACAGGCGCGCGTCCTGGAACACACAGGCCACCCGCCGTTCGTGTACCGGCACATTGACGCCGGCCGCGCTATCGTAGAGCACGCGCCCGTTGCTCTCGATGCGGCCGTGATCGGGCTTGAGCAGGCCGGCAATCATGTTGACCACGGAGGTCTTGCCCGCGCCGGAGCGGCCAAACAACGCGGTGATGCCCGCGTCCGCCGCAAACGCCACCCCCAGTTGGAAGG
>Ga0335077_10008289_pt1 | contig 12883 bp, 5 predicted proteins | sample Lox_Sample_31_FD_207151 | JGI IMG/M metagenome (GOLD analysis project Ga0335077, IMG submission 207151) | Soil microbial communities from Loxahatchee National Wildlife Refuge, Florida, United States - Lox_Sample_3.1 | ecosystem: Environmental > Terrestrial > Soil > Wetlands | place: USA: Florida... | reverse complement strand
CGGTGCGGCGGCGACGGCCTCTGTGGCGGGCAGCCCGTATGCGATCACCCCGAGCGCGGCGAGCGGCGGGACGTTTGACGCCAACAACTACAGCATTGGCTATGTGGCCGGCGCGCTGACGGTGAATTCCCGCCCCATCATCGTGACGGCGGACCCGAAGTCCAAGGCCTATGACAATGTGCCAGCGACTGATCCGGCTCTGACATACACCGTCGGCGGAATGGGGTTGGTGAATGGCGACGTTTTAAACGGAGCGTTGACTCGCGTGTCCGGTCAAAACGTCGGGGTTTATGCGATCACGCAGGGCACCGTCACAAACGGCAACAACCCGAATTACACCATCACCTACGTCGGCGCGAACTTCACGATTACCCAATTTGGCCTCACCTATAGCGTGGCAAACGTGACGGTCCCGTTCGGCACGCTCCCGGTTCCGGGTGCCGCGACGCTCGTCGGCGTTCAGCCGGGGGACACAGTGACGGCCGTTGTCGGAGTCTTCAACAGCAGCAATACGCTCATAACGCTCTCAACCAGCACGCCGGCCGGCAGCTATTCTGAACAGGTCGTTGCGCTGGCTGGTCCGCAGGCGGGCAATTACAGCATCGCCAGTATCGGAAACACCAACGGCATCCTGACAATTCAGAATGTGGCCAATACCGACGCCTCTGTCGTCGCCAATGCTCTGGGGGCAAAGCAATCGTCCAACACCGTCGTCAGCAATCAAAATTGCTCTGCCGGCGGCATCGCGGATCAGTTCAAGCAAAAAGGATCAGCTGTCATTTTCAGTGGGTATGGAATGGACTGCGCAGGTCCATAGTTCAGGAGGCGGGTTCAAGTCAGCGCGCTCTTTGAAAGTCTGTGTTCGATGCGATCGAGCAACTGGGGCGTGAACATTCGTCGTGGATCTGGAACTTACAGTCTGGGGGAACAAGTGAAGAAATCAATCAGTTCAATAACAACGATTTTGAGCGTTGCCGTCTTAGCTTTGGGCACGTCACTCTTATTGGCTTTGCCGAATGTACTGCACGCGCAACCAAAACCGCCCGAACAAAAAACCGTTGACGCCGAACCGCAAAGCACGTCCGCCACCTTCGGCGACTGGGTGATGCGCTGTAATCGGGTCCAGGTTGGCGACCAGCCGCAGCGCGTCTGTGAAGTTGCGCAAACGATCATCATCCAAGGGCAACAAGCTCCGGTCGCCGAATTGGCGATTGGCCGGATCAAGAAAACTGATCCGCTTAACGTGACCGTCGTTTTGCCGGTGAATGTCACATTCCCGAGCGCGCCGCTGGTGCATCTGGATGGGCAGCCATCACTTGAATTGACATGGAAACGCTGCCTGCCGAGTGGATGCTTTGCGGATGCGAGTGCGAAAGATGACGTTCTCCGCGCCTGGCGCGCTGCGAAAGCCAACGGACGGATCGAGACGAAAGATGCGTTTGGCCGCAACGTTGTTGTGACGATTTCATTTCGCGGCGTTGCGCAAGCCCTCGATGCACTGAACAAAGAACCGTGACAAAAACCTTCCGAGGAACACGAACAGATCAAGACTGAAAACAACCTGAATTAGTGAAGACTAACCTTACCAGCGGTAACAGTGTCCCCCGTGCGTTGGAGTATGCGGTGCAGAAACACGCAAATTGAAATGCGGCGTACTTGATTCAAATCAATGCGTAAATTTTAAGCACTCAAGAAACTGCGGTCGAAGAAACGGCCGAAACAAAGAATGCGGAGGCGGCCTATGTCGCGATATGGGCATTTGTTTCGGAAGTCGATAGCGTATGTCAGCTCGCTGTCGTTGATCGTGGCGCCCTTCGGGGGGACGGTCGCTCATGCGCAGAATGTGTTGCCGCAGGGCGGTTCAGTGGTGGGCGGCGCGGCGACCATTTCGCAACCGTCAACCAGCGTTTTGCGGATCGATCAATCATCGTCGCGCGCGATCATCAATTGGAATTCTTTCTCGGTCGGACAGCCGAACAGCGTTAATTTCTACCAACCCAATTCATCGGCGGCGGCGCTTAACCGCGTCACCGGTTCGACGCCGTCTTCCATCGCTGGCCAGATTAACGCCAACGGGCAAGTGTTTCTGGTCAACCCGAACGGCATCGCCATCACGCCGTCGGGCAACATCAATGTTGGAGGCGGTTTTGTTGGCTCGACGTTGGATATCACCAACAAAGATTTCATGGCGGGCAAGCTGAATTTCTACGGCAATGGTGCGTCGGCCGGCGTGAGCAATCAGGGTACGATCAAGACCGCACCCGGCGGTTTCGTTGGGTTGCTCGGCGGCACGGTCTCCAACCAGGGCACGATTTTGGTGCCGCTCGGCCGGGTCGGGATCGGCTCCGGCGAACAGGTGACGCTCGATCTTTATGGCGACGGCTTCATGCAGGTCGCGGTACCGACGGGCACCACCACATCCAACGGCCGTTCGCTGCTCGAAGTTTCAGGTTCCATCAGAGCAGCAGGCGGTAAAATCGAAATCTCGGCCGCAACCGTGGCGCAAGCGATCCGCGATGCCGTCAATATTTCGGGCGCGCTGTCGGCACGGTCTATCGTGGGTCGCGACGGCTCTATCATGCTCGGCGGTGGGCCGGGTGGTAACGTTGCCATCACCGGCAGTCTGGACACTTCTGGCCGCGCCGGCGCCGGAACCACCGTGATAACTGGCTCCAACGTTCAGCTATCGAATGCAAAAATCAGCGCGCAAAGCCTGCAAGGTCTCGGCGGTTCGGTCATTATCACGGCGGCGAATAATATTACGGTCAACAGTTCGACGCTCGACGCTTCCGGTGGCACCGGCGGTGGTGCGATCCGCATCGGCGGCGATATCCACGGCGCCGGCACCATCGGCACGGCGGCGACCACCACCGTAGACGAAGCAACCATCATCAAGAGCGACGCCGTCCTCAACGGGCCTGGCGGCACGGTCGTATTGTGGTCGGGGCAGTTGACCTCGTTTGGCGGGCTGATCTCGGCAAAAGGCGGCACGCAATCGGGCAATGGCGGCACCGTCGAAGTCTCTTCAAAGGGCAAGCTCGACTATCGTGGCGTGACGAATCTGTCGGCGGTGAAAGGCACAACCGGCACGCTGCTGCTCGACCCGGACGACTATGTCATTGACGCGCCGGCAGCGAGTGCGCTCGTCACCAATTTGGCGAGCGCCAACGTCACCATCCAGACCTCGGCCGCCGGAAGCGGCGGGCTCGGCGACATCACGGTCAACGCGCCGGTCAACTGGACCAGCGCCAACAGCCTCACCCTCAGTGCCTATCGCAACATCGCGGTCAACGCCGACCTCGCCAACACCGGCGGCGCGTCGGTGACCTTGCGCGCCGACAATGCGGCCACCGGCATCGGCACCGTACTGTTTGGCGGCGGCGTCGTTTCCACAGCAGGTACCGTATCAATCTTCTATAATCCAACCGGCAATAACAACACGACCGTCAATGCTTTCAGTTACACCACGCCGGCGAACTACGCGGGCAATGTTGCGGGCGGCGCGACGCTTAATGCCTACATGCTGGTCAACACGGTCTATGACCTGCAGAACATCCAGAACAATCTCAGTGGAACTTATGCGCTCGGCGGCAACATCGATGCGAGTGTTACGGCTGGCTGGAACGGCGGCGCCGGCTTCGTGCCGATCGGCAATGCCACTGGGTTCCCGACGCCCATCGGGACGGGGTTCGCCGGAGTATTCGATGGTCAGAACCGCGCGGTCAGCAATCTCGTCATCAATCGTCCCGTTGCGAATGGGGTCGGCGATTACACTGGCTTGTTCGGTTATGTGGCTGGCGGCACGATCAAGAATGTCGGACTGATCGACGCCAACGTCACAGGTGGTGAAGAATTCGTCGGTGGACTGGTCGGCTATGCCGGCCTCGGTAGTTTCATCCAGAATAGCTATGTTGCCGGTACCGTCGTTGGGACAATCAGCGCAAATCCGGTCTATGGCTACGACAATGTGGGTTACGTCGGCGGTATCGCTGGCCTGAACAAAGGAACCGTCACACAGTCTTATTCAGAAGCTGCGGTCACCGGCTACAATATCGTCGGCGGTCTGATCGGCTCAAACCACGGCACTGTGTTGTTTTCCTATGCCACAGGCGCGGTCACAAGCACTCTTGATCGCAATCTCGGTGACACTGGCGTCGGCGGCTTGCTCGGATACAACTGGATTGGCCCCGGCCCCACGTTCTTCGGCGTCGTGACGCAATCCTATTCAACGGGCCCCGTGACCTATGCTGGATTCGGCAACATTGGCGCGCTGGTTGGCTACAACAACCAGGGCACGATCTCGCAATCGTACTGGGATGCGACAGTCAACAACGCGATCGGCGGGCTTGGCGGAAACAATGGCGGCTCGTTCAGCGCGGTCGGCCTCGCCACCAGTGATTTCTACTCGGTATCGAATTTCACCGGGTCCGGCTGGAATTTCGGCACCGCGCCGATCGGCAGCGCGAACACTTGCAGCGGCGTGTGCTGGGTGATCGTCGACACCAATGGAAGCTTGAATAACTCGACCGCTGCCGGCGCCACCCGGCCGTTCCTGCTCAGCGAATATTCCACCACCGTCAGCAACCCCCATCAACTCCAACTGATGGCGCTCGATCTCGGTGCGAGCTACGCACTCGGCCGCAACATCGATCTCGGTCCCGCGCTTACTTCGGCGAGCGGCATGTGGAGTTCCGCCGGCTTCGTGCCAATCGGCAACGCGACCGGCTATTTGCCGCCGAACGGTACACCCTTCGCCGGCGCTTTCGACGGCCAGAACTTCACGATCAGCAATCTCATGATCAATCTGCCGTCGAAGGAAAACGTCGGGTTGTTCGGCTATGTCAGTAATACCGGCTTGATTCAGAACGTCAGCCTCAACGGAGCCGGCGGCAGCGTCACTGGTCTGTACGATGTCGGTGCACTCGTCGGCTACAGTTCCGGCACAATTCAGAATGCAAATTCGTCGATCCCGGTCTACGTCCCCGCCGGCATGTATCACTTGGGCGGCCTCGTGGGAGTGAGCACGGGAACGATTTCAAATTCCTCTACCAGTGGTTCAGTAACCGGCGTCGGCGGCTCTTCCTCAGTCGACGTTCTCGGTGGTCTCGCAGGGTGGAACAACGGCGGCTCGATCATCGGCTCGTCGTCCTCCAGCACGGTGACCGGCCGCAATTATATCGGCGGGTTGGTCGGCTACAACGGATCCCACCTTGCGTTATCGCCGCCTGACTCCGTCATCTCATTGAGCTACGCCACTGGCGCGGTCACCGGCAGCAGCTATGTCGGCGGCCTCGTCGGATACAACGGCGACACCACCGCGGCCACTGGCGCAGGTATCGGCATCGGCAGCGTGATGCAATCTTATGCCACCGGCACCGTGATCGGCGCCTTCGAAGTCGGCGGTCTGGTTGGACAAAACAATCTGAACACCGGGCTGGTGACGACATCATACGCGGGGACCGCGATCAGTCCGACGTCAGTGAGCGGCGGGTACCAGGTCGGTGGTCTCGTCGGTTTGAACCAAGGCAGCGTCACGGATTCCTATGCCATCGGCACGGTCACCAGCACCGGTTCGGGCGACGCTCGCGTGGGCGGGCTCGTCGGCGAAAACATGGGTTCAATCACTGGGACCAGCTTCGGGGCGAGCTACGCTTCCGTCACCGTCGTCGGCGGCGCATCCAACACCATCGGCGGCCTGATCGGTTACAACCATTTCGGCTCGGTTGCCAACGCGTACGCCAGTGGCGACGTCAGCGGTGCCTACTACGTCGGCGGTTTGATCGGAGTGAATGACGTCAACGGCAACATCAGCGGAATGTCTGCCAGCGGCACGGTAACGGCCACGGGCGACTATGTCGGCGGCTTGATCGGATGGAACACATCCAATGTGACGAATTCGTCTGCGACCGGTCTCTCTGTCAGCGGTAACTATTATGTCGGCGGGTTGATCGGCTACAACCGGGCGAGCAGCGTAACACTGTCGTCTGCCAGTAGTGCTGTCACGGGCGCCTGGTATGTCGGCGGGCTGATCGGGTGGAACGATGCCGGCAGTGTGACGCAATCGTCTGCGACCGGAGCGACCATCGGCAGTGTCGTTGTTGGTGGGCTCGTCGGATGGAACCAGGGCAGTATCAACCAGTCTTCGTACAACGGAACGGTGACAAGCACGGCGGGCACCTCCGTCGTCGGCGGGCTCGTCGGATGGAACGATTCCGGCACAATCGCGGGCACCGTGTCGAATTCACACTTCATCGGCACCGTGATCGGCAACGACTACACGGGCGGGCTTGTCGGTTACAATGGCTCGCATGGCGGACTGCAGACTTCCATAACGTTTAGTGATGCCAGCGGCACGGTCAGCGGCAAGCAATACGTCGGCGGTCTCGTCGGATGGAATGAAGTTAATACCGGCACCATTACGAGTTCGAGCAGCAGCGCCACGGTCGGCGGCACAAACTATGTCGGCGGGCTCGTCGGGTACGTCCGTTCTGGTGGGTCAATTTCCACATCCTCTGCCAGCGGCGACGTGACCGGCATATCGTTTGTCGGCGGCCTGATTGGTTACAACGAAGGCGGCTATGACATTTCCGCGATGTCGGCCAGCGGCAAAGTGACGGCCACGGGCGATTATGTCGGCGGGTTGATCGGCTGGAATGCGTCCACGGTGACGAATTCGTTCGCCACCGCATCGTCGGTGAGCGGCGTCGGATATGTTGGTGGGCTGATCGGATATAATGCGGTGGCGATAACGAGTTCGTATGCCGTGGCAGCCGTGAGTGGAAATCAATATGTGGGCGGCCTCATCGGCTACAATTCCAACGCAATCGTGACCGGCTCCCATGCAATCGGCGCCGTCAGTGGCAATCGCGACGTTGCCGGTCTTATTGGCTTGAACTCCGCGACAGGCAGCGTAACCGATTCCTGGGCCAGCGGAACGGTCACCGGGACCGGTTCGAGCGGCTATCACGTAGCCGGGCTGGTCGGTGAAAACGCCGGCTCGATCAGTGGCACCACGCTGGGCACGACCTACGCCACGGGTAATGTGGTCGGCAATTTGGCACAGGCCGTAGGCGGGCTTGTCGGCTTCAACCACGGCAGCGTGACGAACGTCTACGCCACCGGCACCGTTACCAGCACTGTCACCGGCGACGCGTTTGTTGGCGGGCTGATTGGCTATAACGGCTACGACGCAGTGGCGAACGTGAGCAACGTGTATGCTACTGGCGCAGTAACAGCAGCCGGCAATTATGTCGGCGGCTTGATAGGCGTAAGCAATTTCGCCAGCACAATTAACGGTGCGTATGCCACCGGGAACGTCACTGGTGCGGCAAACGTCGGCGGTCTGATCGGCTGGTCGAATGACACCGTGTCGAACGTCTATGCGACCGGCACTGTCAATGGCGTGCAATATGTCGGTGGCCTGATGGGGCAGGCCCTCGGCGGCGTGTCGAACGGCTACGCCACCAACAGTGTGACCGCCACAGCGAATTTTGTCGGCGGCCTGATTGGCGCGCTCGGCAGCGACAGCATCATCGCCAGCCTGAGCAACGCGCATGCGACCGGAAATGTTGTCGGCAGTGATCGCACTGGAGGCCTGATCGGCGTCATATTCCCGAACAGCACGGTGACGCAGGCCTACGCGACCGGCAACGTCACCAGCAATTCGTTTTGGGTTGGCGGCCTCGCCGGCGTCAACGATGGCACGCTCTCGCTGTCTTACGCGACCGGCAACGTTACGGGAACGGATGCGGTCGGCGGCCTCGTCGGCTACAACTGGTCTGCCGGAACACCGGTTGCCATCGTTACGCAGTCCTACGCTACCGGCAGCGTGAATGGCACGAACTACACTGGCGGTCTGGTTGGACAGAACATTAACTCCACTGTCACGCGGTCCTACGCCACCGGCAACGTCACTGGCACCAATCCGGGCGGCGCGCAGTCCACCGGCGGTCTGGTTGGCGACAACCAGAGCAGTACGGTGAGCCTGTCTTACGCGACCGGCAACGTCAGTGGCGAACGCGACACCGGCGGGCTCGTCGGTCGCAACTACAATTCTGGGGCTCTCGTGACGCAGTCCTACGCCACGGGCGCGGTCAGTTCGTCGACTTATTACAACCCTGGTGGTTTGGTCGGATACAATGAGTTCTCCGGCACGATTCAATATTCCTACGCTTTAGGGCCCGTGACGCTGCTGAATGGCGCCCAATGGGGTGGAGGCCTCGTCGGTTGGAACAACGGCAAGATCACCCAGGCTTATGCGAGTGGCTTAGTAACAGGGTCGGCTGCGCAATCGGTCGGCGGCCTCCTCGGCAACAATGGCAGCGGCACCGTCATCCAATCGTACTGGGATACGACGACCACAGGTCAAGCCCTGGCAGCGGGCACTGGCCCGTCGACAACCGGCCAACCGGCCGACGCGCATCCGCTGCAGAGCAGCAACCCGGCCGGTGTGGATTATGCCTACAAGACCGCGGCCTATGTCGGCTGGCAGTTCGACACGAGCCCGATCGGGCCGACCAACAATTGCAGCGGCCCATGCTGGGTGATCGTGGATTCCAACGGCACGTTCAACAACGCCGCGGGCGCCGCGGGCGCGACGCGGCCGTTCCTGCTCAGCGAATATTCCACCACCATCAGTAATGCCCATCAGCTTCAGCTGATGGCGCTTGCGCCGGCGGCAAGCTACACGCTCGCCAACAATATCGATCTCGGCCCGGCGCTCACGCCGGTGGCCGGCGTATACCCCGGCATGTGGGGCCCGAACAGCTTCGTGGCGATCGACACTGGGGCGCCGTTCAGCGGCAGCTTTGATCGTCAGGGTCACACCATTGCGCTGGTCTATTCCGTCGCAAACAGCTTCAGCACTTATGGCACGCTGGCGACGCCGCCAGTCACACTTTCCAAAGTGTTCAACAGCGAAGGCGTCACCGGCACGCTGACGGCCTATGACGTCCTGTTTCCCTTGGTTCCCGTGACGCTGGCGGCAAATACGAACACCGGCAATTACACCGTGAAAGTGATGGGGATCGCTCCCGCCTATGCCAGCAAATACACGGTCTCCAGCATCGGCAATACCGACGGCACACTGACCATAAATCCGTTGCCGGTTGTCCTCGCCGGCAGCCGAACTTACGACGGCACAGCAACGGCCGACTTCAGCATCCTGACTGTGGCTAACATCGTTCCCGGCGACACGGTGTATGTAAGCAGCGGCAGCGCGCCGCTGAGTGGTAAGAATGTTCCTAGCCAAAGCATCACGGACCCATCCGGCCTGACGCTCGGCAACAACCCGTCCAATAACTACACCCTGACCGGTGCCTCCGGCTCAGTCACGATCAACCCACTGGCGCTGACCGCAACGATCGGCGCGGTCACCACGACCTACGGCACACCCGCGCCAACCGGGGTGGTGACGCTCACCACTCCCATCCCCGGCGATATCGTGAGCGCCGCGACGGCGACCATCGTCAGCCCGGCGTTCAGCACGAGCGTGAACCTGAAAGCTGGAAGCTACGCGCAGACCGTCAGCGGCGCGCTGAGCGGGGCCGATAGCACCAACTACACCTTCGGCGGCTTCACCACGGCGACCAACAACTACGTGGTCAACCAGCGTGTGCTGATTACCTCGGCGACCGGGATCGACAAGGTCTATGACGGCGGCACCAACGCGACGGTGACGCTGTCCGACAACCGGGTTGTGGGCGATGTTCTGACCCCGAGTTACACGGCGGCGAATTTTGCCGACAAGAACGTTGGCAGTGGCAAGACCGTGTCGGTGACCGGGATCGCGATCAGCGGGACCGATGCGGGCAACTACACGTTCAACACCACGGCGTTGACCGCGGCCAACATCACGCCGGCCACCATTACGGTTGCCGGGGCCATCGGTGTGAACAAGCTCTACGACACGACGACGGCGCTGCCGGTCGGGGCAACTGGGTTCACCTATGCCGGTGTGCTTGGGGGCGACAGTGTAACGGTGACGGCGGCCTCGGCAGCCTATTACAATCCGAATGTCGGATTGCGCAACGTCAACGTGTCCGGTTTGAACTTGTCCGGCGGTTCAGCGGGCAATTATCAGCTCTCTGCCACCTCGGTTATCGGGTCCGGCACCATCGGCGTGGCCGCGCTCAATTACGCGGTGGCCAATGCAACCTTCACCTTCGGCACATTGCCGACGCCCGGCGCGGCGACGCTGACGGGCGTGTTGCCCGGTGACACCGTGACCCCAATCGTCGGTGTGTTCAATGGCAGCAACGTGTTAATCACGCTCTCCACCAGCACGCCGGTCGGAACCTACGCCGAAAAGGTGATTGGTCTTACCGGTTCGTCGGCCGCCAATTACATCATCGCCAACGTTGGAAACTTCAACGGCACACTGACCATTCAGGACAGCGGCAACGTTCAAGCGTCCAATGTTGCTAATACCTTGGGCAACAAGACCGCCAACAACCAGACGTCCAATGGCACGGGCACCCAAAATTGTACCGCGACCGGCATCGCAGACCAATTGGCGAAAACCGGTTCAGCCGTCGTCTTTAGTGGGGTGGGCATGGGATGTGGCAATCCATAAAGCATGGAAACGGGCATTGGCATGGGCCGCGAGATCTTGATCCGATCCATGGCTGAGAGTGACCGCAGAGGAGACATCGCGGCAGATCGGCCATGTGCCGCCATAAGCAAACTTCAAGCCGCAGGAGTCGAATCGCTAGATACCGCCGCTCAGTAAGTCTGCCGTGCCACGCGGATGATCTCGTGGCAACGACTTGCCCGCGTCAAGCACCTTGCATAGTCTCAAGTTTCGTTCGGAATAGGAGGCGCGGATGTCTGTCGAGGGAATTGTATTGCATCACGGCGAAGCGGGTGGGGTCACTTTGCATCAGACCCGCGTTGACTACCTGCTCACCGCCGAAGACTCCAAGCAGTGCTCGCTGTTCGAATTCACCATCGCGCCGGGATTCAACACGGGCGCGCACTATCACACCAAGATCGAGGAGATTTTTTACGTTCTCGAGGGTGAGCTCGATCTGCGCTGTGGCCCTCAAGTCTTGCGCGGCGGTCCAGGAACATTCGTATTTGTCCCTCCTGGCGTAGCGCACGCATTCGGAAATTCCGGTTCGGCGCCAGGACGTATGCTGTTGATTACTGCACCGCCCGGACACGAGAAATATTTTGACGAGTTGCGCGACTTGATCGCCAAGGGCGGAAAGCCGGACCCCGATGCGCTCGCCAAATTGCGTGCTAAATACGACACTGTCCAACTCGCCACACTGACACCGGGCTAATGCGCCGGGGATTCGTGCCGATCGCTCACAGAATCTCGACTTCTACTTTTTTGAGTCCGCTTATCCCCGTTAGCGACCGAAAAGCGGACATCGCGGCACGTTAGCTTTGTGCCAAACCGTCGCTCCGGCCGGAACAATCTGTCAAAGGGCGGAGAAGGTCGAAGAAAGCTCGAGAAATATCGGAGACCGATCACAATTAACTCGCGAAGAAATGACCGGCATAGCTCTCGTAAAGCAGGGTCGCCACGATCGCCAATGCCATGAGCAGGAGCGGCGTCAGCAGCTTGCGGTCGTTGCTGCGATCGACCGTTCGCTGGCCGATCGCTCGCTGGTCTATGTCTCGGCGTTCCGGCATGGCCGTCATCTCACGCTTGCCCCTCCGCCGCTCGCGCGCGGCGAAAAGCGTTCCGGTTATTCGTGCGCACGCCGGTGGCGAGCACACGAATTGTGCTTACATGCGCGTGTTCAAGCGCTACGCCCGGCAATCTCCGGCATGGTATTGAGATCCCAAATCGCCAGAATGAAGACCAGGGCGCCGACGATGAGTGCATCCCCCATCGCCGCGGTGTGGCCGGGTAGAAGCCGAGCACCCACGGCGAAATGAAGAGCAAAGCGCCGGCAATGAGATTGATCCACTCCTCCCACGGCTGCGCCTTGGCGAGTGCCGCGATGGAGAATACCGCGATCACCACCGCAAGGATCCACGCGGCCCACGCCGCGGGGACCGATTCGACCGCACCGCCGGGGTGGAACCCAAGCACCCACGGCGACACAAACAGCCAGATGGAGAGGAGCAGATTGATCCAGTCCTGCCATTTGTTTGTAAAGCCTTGTTGTCTAGTCATCCAGTCGGTCATTGGCGACCTCCTCTCGATTGCGGTTTAACACAGTCTCGCCCGCCCCCGACGAGGCCGGATCGCGAGTGCGTCCTGTTCGATACTTTAAAAGGAGTCTCGATCGTCGCGGAATTTTTTCAGCGGCGCGTGCACCGACGATCCTCTAATCCCTTAAGTAGGCACGGACCACGCCGGTTTCACCCGAACTGCGGATTACATTTTTTTAACCTGCGGGGGGAGGCAACCTATTTGAACTTGAACAAATTGCTTTCCGTGTACTTGCAATTAGAGCACTCGAACGTGTGACGGTGATGATTGAGCATGTCAGGCTCAATACGCACGAGCATCATTGTTGTCCCGCATTTGTAACATTGCGGTTGGGTAAATGATTCTGAAGAAGTGTTGGCCGGCTCGTCTTCTGGCACGTCCATCGTCCACATCGTGAAGAGACGGCCGATCTTTCAGGGTTGGAGTCTCATTTCAAGGGGCGAAACTGCCGCACCGATTTAAAAATGAAGAAGTCAAACTGTTTCCAAATCAAACAAAGAAGCTCCAATCGCAAGCAAACATCACACGGGTCAAACGCGCGATTTTGCCGCATTTTTTGCATGTCGGCTCATCCCCCAATCGCGTCCGAAATAGATGGGGTAATCGGCCGGCGCGTTTGTGGATAGCAGAAGAATTAGGGTGCTGCGCTTCAGGCTGATGGTGAATACGAGGTCCGCATTTTGTGGCCTCAAGCATCAGAAGGAGAAGCGCAGC
>Ga0335077_10008286_pt1 | contig 12885 bp, 10 predicted proteins | sample Lox_Sample_31_FD_207151 | JGI IMG/M metagenome (GOLD analysis project Ga0335077, IMG submission 207151) | Soil microbial communities from Loxahatchee National Wildlife Refuge, Florida, United States - Lox_Sample_3.1 | ecosystem: Environmental > Terrestrial > Soil > Wetlands | place: USA... | reverse complement strand
GGGAATGCTGCCGGCAGCGGGGCCCCGCCGGAGTCGGTCCTGTTTGAAGCTCTGCCGGTAGTGGAAGCGGCAACGCTGCACACGCAAACGCTGCAGGAGGCGCCGGCCAGCATCACGGTTATTTCGGCCGACGATATCCGCAAGTATGGATTTCGAACGCTGGGGGAGGCGCTGGCGTCGGTACGCGGGTTTTACATGACCTACGACCGCGACTACCACTATGCGGGGGTGCGTGGTTTTTCTTTGCCGGGCGACTACAACACGCGCTTCCTGGTGATGCTGAACGGACATAATCTGACCGAGAACATCTACAGTTCGAACAGCTTCTTCGGACAGGATTTTGGACTGGACATGGACCTGGTGCAGCGCATCGAAATCATCCGTGGACCCTCTTCGGCGCTTTACGGCAGCAACGGGATCTTCGCCACCATCAATATCGTGACCAAATCGCCGGTGGACGCCAAGCGCCTGCGCGCCTCGACCGAAACCGGGAGCTTCGGAGAAAAGAAGATCGAACTGAGCTCCGGGATGAACCTGGGGCATGGGGCCAACCTGCTGGTTTCCGCGTCGGCGTTCAACAACAGCGGGCAGTCGCTCTACTTTCCGGAATTCAACAGCCCACAAACCAACTATGGCTGGTCGCGCGGCGCAGACGGCGAGCGCGGCTACCATGCCTTCGCCAACCTGATCTGGCACAACTGGAGTTTCACGGGCTATCTGGGTTCGCGGCAGAAGCAGATTCCCACGGGATGGTCGGATCTGATTTTCGCCGATCCGGGAAACAGCATCCTGGATTCCCGTGGTTTCATCGAAGCCGCCTACTCGCGGGATCTCTCGGCAAGCCGCAAAGTGCGCTGGCGGATTTACTATGACCAGTACCGCTTCCGCGCGCGCTACGACGCGGTGTTGTGGGACCAGCCCAGCAGCGCCCGAGACGCCGGCACGGGCGATTGGGTGGGCTCGCAATTGGCCTACGATTTTGCCATCCCGAGGGTAGGCGTGTTGACCGTGGGCGGCGAAGTGAACGCCGGCATCCGCGCCCTGCAGCAGGCCTATCTGGTCACTCCGGAGCCTACGGGTATTTTTAACGCGGACCACCCTGACGTCACGTACGGATTCTTTGCGCAGCAACAGTGGCGGCTCTCTCGGGCTTGGAACGCCTATATCGGCGTGCGGTTCGATGATTCGAAGACGTACACGCACTTTCTCTCACCGCGCCTGGCCCTGGTCTACCAGGCTTCGGAGAAGTCCAGTTACAAGTTTCTTTTCGGCCGCTCTTTTCGCAACCCCAGCGCTTACGAAACATATTACGGCAATGGCGTTTATCAGATGGGCAACCCCGCATTGAGCCCGGAGCGGGCCAATACGTTCGAAGTGGCGGCGGAGCGCCGCTTTTCCCCCAGGCTGAGCGGGCTCGTGAGCGCCTACCACTACGAGATTTCCGGCCTGATCGCCGACGTGGTCGCGGCCGATGGCATGGCGCAATACCAAAACATCGAGCAGGCTAGCTCCAACGGCGTGGAAACGGAGCTGAGCGGCAAGCTGAAAGAACATGTCGAAGTCACGGCCAGCGTCGCGGTCCAGAGGACTACGGAAGCGCACGGCCAACTCCTGACGAATTCGCCGGAATGCGTGGGCAAGCTGCGCGCCTCCATACCGTTGGCCAGGAACAAACTGCGCGCCGCCATGGCGCTCCAATACCTCGGCACTCGCGAGGTCATGGGGTCGGGACTCGTTCCGTCCTACTGGCTGGCAGATGTGACACTCACTACCATGCGTATCCGGCCGGACTTCGACGTGCAATTCGGTGTCCGGAACCTGTTCAACCGAAGCTACTACGATCCGGTCAGCGCGGGCCTGTTCCAGGACGTGATTCAGCAGGATGGCCGCTCGATGTTCGTGAAACTGATCTGGCGGGCCAAGGAATAACGTGACTCACGGGCTATCCATGCTCGCGTTGCCGCTGATGCTGGCTGCGATACCGTTCGGCGCGGTCTATCCGCGCGCCGGTTCGCCGTCCGTGGTCGTGGTGGCCTCTGCGGGCCTCGAGGCGCACCGGGCGGCTGTGGAAGGCATCCAGACGGCTATGGCCCTGACGCCGTCTCAGATCAGGGTCCTCGATCTGGCTGAGGCCCGGAGCGAGCAGAAAGCCGGCGCTACACTAGCGGCTCCCGGCGTCCGCGTGATCATCGCGGTTGGCTCCGAGGCGCTGGAGATTGTGACTGCCGGTCACCCGACCGTGCCCGTCATTTGCACCATGGTCTTGCGCCACTCGGCGGACAAGGACCTCTCCCCGGCCGGCGCCGCCACCATCTCTCTCGATATTCCCATCGAGGAGATGATCGCTCACTTAAAGAAGATCTTTCCGGAGAAGACGCGGCTGGGCATTATTCGCGACCCCTCTTCCGGCAACTACACTCCCGCACAATTGCAGGCCCGCGCACAGCCGCTGGGTTTTGTGGTGCGGGTGGTGGACGCCGCGAGCCCGGAGCAGCTTCTGCCCGCTCTGATGTCGCTCAAAGGGCGGGTGGACTTGGTTTGGTGCATGCCGGACGGCCTGCTCTATAACAGCGTGACCATCAAACCGCTCATCCTCGCTTCGCTGGAGAACCGTTTGCCGCTGATCGGCTTCTCCGAGAGCTTTGCCAGGGCGGGGGCGGCGCTGGGCGTTTATCCGGACTTTCGCGATATCGGACTGCAGACCGGGGAAGCGGCGCGGCAGATTATGGACAATCAGCCGGTCCGGGGGCCGGTTGGACCTCGAAAACTGAAGCTGGCGTTAAACCAGAGCGTCCTGCGGATGATCGGGCTCCGCTACACGGCCACGGCGGCGGACGGCGAGGAGATCTCCATTCTTCGATGAAACGGATCAGACCAAGGCGCCGCACCAGCCTGCTGAACCAGGCCCTGGCCAGCAATATCGTGCTGGTTGGAACCTCGGTGGCTTTTCTGGCGGGGATGTTTCTGATGCTGCAGCGCACGGTGTTGCAGGACCAACTGGAGGCGCGGGCCGGACTTCTGGCCGAATCGCTGGCCACGCAAAGCCAGTTGCCGATGCTCGTACACAACCGGCAAGACCTCGAGCGCACCGCCGACATGGCGCTCGCCAGCGAGGACGTGCTCTACGTCGTGCTCGAGGAATCCTCCGGCGCGGTGGCGGCGAAGGCCGTCCGCACAGGCTTCCCGGGGACCGCCATTCCCGCGCGCGCATCCAGCTCAAAGGTGCAGCGTGGCCCGGGCGCGTACCGGGAGTTCATTGAGATTGCGCGGCCGGTGAAGTCACCGGGAGGCGCTCAGGTATTCGATTGGGACCCCCCCAAGCCGGACGCCGCGCGCCTGGGTTCAGTGCGCGTGGGCTTCTCCATGGCCAAGCAGCAGACCCTGTTTGTGCGAACAGTGGCAAACGGGTTCATCGTGGCGGTCGTGGCTTTCGTGATGATGCTCGCCGTTCATTACGTGCAGCTCCGGCGGATCCTCAAGCCGCTAAAGGACCTGGTCCGATTCACCCGCAAGGTGGCCACGGGCGATCTGACGCAACGCGCGCCGGTGGTCAGCATCGACGAGGTATCGGACCTCACCAGGGCGTTTAACCACATGGTGGAGCAGTTGCAGGTTTCCCGGCAGGACCTCATCGGCCTGGTGGAGCAGGCGCGGGAGGCCAACCGGCTGAAGAGCGAGTTCCTGGCCAATATGAGCCATGAAATTCGCACACCCATGAACGGGATATTGGGGATGACGGATCTCATGTTGGGGACTCCACTCACCTCTGAGCAGCGGGATTACGCATCCACGGTGAAGGACTCCGCGCTGGCGCTGCTGGGCATCATTAATGACATTCTGGACTTTTCCCGTATTGAGGCGGGGAAGATGGCGCTCGACCACGAGCCGTTTGCCATGCGGGAACTTCTGGAGCAGGCGTTGCGGGTGCTCGCGGTGCGGGCGCAAGAAAAAGGAATCGAGCTGCTCTGCCGGGTCGCGCCTGAAGTGCCGGAGATCCTCGAAGGGGACTTCGTTCGTCTGCGGCAGATCATCCTGAACGTGGTGGGCAATGCCGTAAAGTTCACCGAGCACGGCGAAGTGTCGATCTCCGCCGCAGTGCAGAGCGAAGTCGAGCACAGCCTGCTCCTGCACTTTGTGGTTAGCGACACCGGAATTGGCATTGCTCCTGAGCGCCAGCGGGCTATTTTCGACGCCTTCACGCAAGCCGATGGGTCCACCACCCGCAAATACGGCGGAACCGGCCTGGGCTTGACCATCTGCGCACAACTTGTCGAGTTGATGGGAGGGCGCATCTGGGTGGAAAGCCAGCCGGGCGTGGGCAGTCACTTCCACTTCACGGCACGGTTTGACCGAACGTCCGAGGACCCGCTCGCGTCCGGGCCCGCCGGCGACACGCCATACTCGAGTCCCCAACCATTGGTGGGGCCCGCCGTCCCAGCACGCCCTCCTCGCGAACTGATCGGTCGCCGCATCCTCGTCGCGGAGGATCATCCCGTGAATCGCAAGCTGGTGACGAAGCTGCTTGAGAAAAGGTCGTTCATTGCCGAAGTCGTGGGCAACGGCGAGGATGTGCTGCGCGCGCTCGAGTCTAGTGCCTTCGATCTGATCCTGATGGATGTCCAGATGCCGGGGATGGACGGCCTGCAGACGGCGGCCGCCATCCGGGAGCGGGAAAAGGTGAACGGCGGCCACGTTCCTATCCTGGCCATGACGGCGCACGCCATGGATCGGGACCGGGAGAGGTGCCTGGAGGCCGGTATGGATGCTTACGTCTCGAAGCCTATAAGCCCGGGCGACCTTTACCGGGCCATCGATGAACTCCTCAATCGGCCGGTGGTGGCGCGGTCGTAACCCTCAATCCGATTTGTGCCAGGGCGGTGAACCAGCGCACGTCCCTCTTCCCGCTGGGAGTAGTGACCGCTGCGTTGCCCACCTCTTCCACGAAATTCAGCGCCCGAGCTCTTCCGCGCGCCGGTTGATACTGGTAGAATACTTGGCACCTCCCCACGTTAGAGTTCGGTTTTGTCCGATCACCGGAGTCTTGGAGTTGGCACATGACAGTGCGCGTACGGATACCTTCCGCCCCCCTATTTTGGCGGCGCGGATCACGGAATGGGGAAGCCGTCTCCATCAGACATGCCGGCGAGAGCAGGCCGGCCATCGGCGAGCGATCCGAACCCCCGCCCACGATCAGCGTGACATGTGCCCCTGGCGACCCGGCGACTGGCCCAAAGGTCGCCATGGGCGTCAAGCTCACCGGGAAGCAGGGACTTCTCATCGAGATGAACGCGGATGAGGCCAGCGACCTCGCCAATGAGTTGCTAATAGCGGTTCGAATGTCCGAACGCAAATACCGGCTGCGCTTCGGTACTGGGTGAAACGCCGAAACCGGCCGGACGGAATCGCCTCGAGGGAGACCTATGTCGAGCGAGCCTGAATCCAGAAAGCGGAGTCCTGAACCGGGCCGGCGCGCCTTTCTGCGCGGCGCTGTCGCCGGCGCAGCGGCGCTGGCTGTACCACGCCGGATGCGCGCGGATGCAGGCGACCTCACCGCGGTTCGCGCGGAGATCGAAAAGCGCCACCACGAGGCGGTCGAGCGCCTCCAGGAATGGGTCCGCCAGCCGTCGATTGCCGCGGAAAACCGTGGCATGACCGAGGGCTGTGATCTCACCATACGCTTGCTCCGGGAGGCGGGATTCGGCGAGGTAACCAAAGTTTCGACCGACGGCCAGCCAGGCATCTTCGCAACGCTCGACGCCGGCGCTCCGCGAACCGTGGGCGTCTATTTCATGTACGACGTGAAGCAGGTGGATCCGGCGGAGTGGTCGTCGCCGCCCTGGGCGGCCGCGCTGGTCGAGAAAGCCGGAGTGGGGCTGGTGATCATGGGGCGCGGGGCCGTGAATCAGAAAGGCCCGGAGGCCTCGTTCCTCGCCGCGTTGCACGCCATACGCGGTGCGGGCCGGAAGATGCCGGTAAACCTGGTGCTGGTGGCTGAGGGCGAGGAGGAGATTGGTTCGCCGCACTTTCCACAGATCGTGCGCCGGCCGGAAGTGCAGGCGGCGCTGGCACGCTCCATCGGGATCATCATGCCCGCCGCGTCGCAGGACCTGGACGGCGTGGTGGAAATCACTCTGGGCGCCAAGGGCGTGGTGGAACTCGAACTGGTCTCGAGCGGTGAGCGCTGGGGCCGCGGGCCGCGCCACGACATCCACTCAAGCAACAAAGCGCGCGTGGACAGCCCCGCGTGGCACCTGGTGCAGGCGTTGGGGACGCTGGTATCACCCGATGGCAACACGCCGGCGATCGAAGGCTTCGCCGCAAAGGCGCGCCCGATTTCTGAGTCGGAGGAGTCGATGATCGCGGCGGCGGTGAGCCGGCTCGACGAAGCTAACGCCAAAAAGCTGCTCGGAGTGGACCGGTGGGTGCGCGATGCGAGCTGGCGCGAGGCGCTGGAACTCCTGGTGTCGCGGCCCACGGTGAACATCGAGGGACTCGTCGGCGGTTACACCGGCCCGGGCGGAAAGACCATTCTCCCCCACCGCGCCGTGGCGAAGATCGACATGCGGCTGGTGCCGGACATGACGGCGGCCGAAGCGCTGGCGGCGCTCAAGGCGCATCTTGCCCATCATGGGTTCGGCGACATTGAGGTCAATATGACGGGCGGCTACGATCCCACGAGCACGCCCGCCGACGCGGGGCTCATCCGGGCACAGGCAGCCGTGTACCGGCGCGCCGGCATCGATCCGATCCTGTGGCCGCGCAGCGCCGGTTCGTGGCCCGGGTACGTGTTCACGGGAGAGCCCTTGCGCCTTCCCGCAGGCCACTTTGGCCTCGGCCATGGAAGCGGGGCGCACGCACCCGACGAATACTATGTCATCGAGTCGAAAAATCCCAAGGTGCAGGGCATGGACGGCGCCGTGTTCTCGTTCGTCGAGTATTTGCACGAGTTGGCTTCGTAAGCTGAGCGGGAAGAGAGGGGGACAGGCAGCACTGTCCACGACGAGCCGTTCGGTCGGTTGCGAAAGTCCGGGTTAGGGACAGTGGAGCCAGTCCCCGTGCTTCTATACTGAAATTAGTGGTCTCATCAAACACCCTGCTCACCGTTGTTTTCGTCCCGGTCCTTTTGTATGCAGCTACGGGCGGAGCGGAAGTGGCGCGAGGGGTACGCGAAGTCGAACTGGATTCCACGGAGTGTTACCGGGTTCACGACGTCCAGATCAATAGAGACGACGTTCATTTTTATTTCACCGACGGCTACATCATTTTTGGGAAGCCCGTAAGCGGGATTCATACGACCGCCGTCTTTACCGACGAAGTCGAGGCCGGAGACGGCGAGCTTTTGGTACTGCCCCCCATCCGCAGTGAGCGCCAGTCGCTCGCCGGCTACACGGGCAGCCCAAACCTGGACGAACACATTCACGCCGCGGTTCTGTTGTTCGCCGACAACACCTATGACGGGCTGATACAACAGGTCCGCGCCAACACTTTTAATAAGCGCAGCCCTGAAATGGGAGCGCTCATGATGGACCAGTGGAACTCGGTGGTTCGCAATCTGTCCACAAGCTTCGAAGAGCGGCTGCTGCTTGACCTCCTTTCCCCGGCACGCCACCAGGACGGCTGCTTCATCGCTGCGGTGAACGGCAAAAAGCTGGGCACCTTTGACGTGGTTTACGAGCCGCGCGCTTTCGAACAAATCGCGGTAGGCCAGCTGACTTCGAGAAATGGCCTCTCGTTCTTTGATGTATGGACGAGTTTCGAAGCGGCTCCCTATCGCAAGGGCGCACGCAAATACCCGGGGCCCGAGATTTCGCTGAAGGACTATCGCATCGACGCCACGCTCGATCCCAGTCTGAACCTTCGCGTCATCACCAAAGTGAAAGTCTCCGTGGCATCGTCCGGCGAGACCGTGCTGCCGTTTGACATAACGAGCCGGATGCATGTGTCATCCGCCGCGATTGATGGCGTGGCTGCGGAAGTGGTGCAAACCGAATCCCTGCGCTCGAACCTCATGCGCAACGACGGAAGCAATCTCTTCCTTTTGATCGCCGCGCAGCCGCTCCAGGCCGGACACGATTACGAAGTGGAGTTTCATCACGAGGGTGAGGTTGTGGAGGATGCGGGCAATCAGGTTTACTATGTGGGCGCGCGCGGCACCTGGTACCCGAATTCCGGACTGCAGTTCGCGAAATTCGATCTCCGTTTCACTTATCCCAAGGGTCTCGACCTGGTTGCACCCGGGGACGTAGTCTCCGACAGCACAGACGGCGACTCGCGCATCACGCGGCGCGTGATTGGCGTGCCGATCCGTTTTGCCGGCTTCAATCTTGGCGTTTATGAGCGCGTGCGAGTGGAGCAGAAACCCTACACCATCGAGGTGTGCGGGAATCGCGCCGTCGAAGCAGCGCTCGAAGCGAAGCCGCCGGCCCTTATCACCGGTCCTCGGGTGGGACGGCGTCCGGGTGCGATCAGTTCTCCGCCGCAGCCGACTCCCGGTCCGGCCGCGCGCCTGCAAGAGTTGGCCAGTGAGGTGGCCTCCGCTTTTGAATTCATGGCTGCGAGATTTGGTCCGCCGCCCCTCCGGACCCTCGAGGTTTCGCCGATCCCCGGAGGGTTCGGTCAAGGATTTCCCGGATTGCTTTATCTCTCGACAAAGTCCTACCTGCAACGCCAGCACCAAGCCCTGGCGAGCCTCGATCCTCAAGTCCAGAGCTTCTTCTCCGATCTTTTGCAGGCCCATGAAACCGCGCATCAATGGTGGGGCAACGTGGTGACCACCGACGGTTATCACGATGAGTGGATGATGGAGTCTCTGGCCAACTACTCGGCGCTGTTATATCTGGAGAAACGCAGCGGCCGGACCCTGATGGACGCCGCGCTTGAGAATTACCGGAACCAGCTTCTTGTGAAAAATCAGAATGGGCAAACCGTAGAATCTGCCGGGCCCATCGTTCTGGGCCGGCGGCTGGAAAGTTCGCACTCGCCCTCAGCGTACATCGCCGTCACCTATGGCAAGGGATCCTGGATCATGCACATGCTGCGCGCGATGATGGGCGAAGAGCGCTTCGTCGCCATGCTGTCCGAATTGCGGCGGCGCTACCAAGGGAAAACCATCTCCACCGACGAGTTCCGCGAGTTGACCGCCGGGTTTCTGCCCCCCAAATCAGCCGATGCGAAACTCGAGGCCTTCTTCGACCAGTGGGTCTACGGCACGGGGATTCCGACGCTCAAATTGAGCTACTCGACTCAGGGACGCCCGCCTGCAGTCAAACTCACCGGCACCGTGTCGCAAAGCGACGTGGATTCCGAGTTCAGCGTTCAAGTGCCGGTGGAAATTGAATGCGGCCGCACGCGCCAGTTGAAGTGGGTGCGCACGTCCAGCTCGGCCGTCCCTTTTACGGTAACGCTGCCGCAGATGCCCACCAAGGTAGTGTTGGACACCTCGAATATACTGGCTGCCTACAGGTAAGATCAGACTCTTACGCCGTAACACGCCAGCCAGGCTTGATTGCGCAGGTAAAGCTCACCACCGCACACCACCGGATGCGCCCAGCTGGGCCAGCCTTGATCGGGGATGGAAAAGCGCCCTTTTTCGTTGTAACTCCCCGGCGCAGCTTCCGCCAGGCCGGTGATGTTACTTTCGCTGAGCAAGAACAAGTGCCCGTCGGCGATGGTGAGGCTGCCCTTGCCGACGCTGCGATCCTTCCATGCCACCTTGCCTGTTGCGAACTCCATGCAAGTCAGGATGGCATTCGAATATCCGTACAGGAAGCCGTTATGAAGTACCACGCCGCCATGATGGTTCTGCATATCGCGGGTGAAATAGACTTCATCCGCCCTGACGGTGCCGTTTTGCGCGGTAAGCCCAAGCAGCGCGCCACCGGTGTCGTATGCCGATGTGTAGAAGACCTTGTTATCGTGATAAACCGGCGTGGCGATATTCGCGACGCGGTTGGCTACGCGCTCGTAGCGCCACATCAGCTTGCCATCGCCGGCCCGAACCCCCACCCCGGCGCGTGCGGTCAGAGCCATAATCGTGCGCACACCGCTGATATCGGCAATCACACAGGAGGAATAAGCTGCACTATCGCTGAGATCGCTGGTCCAAACATTCTTGCCCGTCATTTTATCCAGCGCGACGATGCAGGCGTTCGAGCCACCGGGCGTCACGATGACGCGGTCTCCGTCAATCAATGGCGACTCACTGAGCAGCCAGTGCGGATTACGACCGTTGAAATCCTGAAGAATGTTGCGGCGCCAGATTTTCGTGCCATCCTGCACCCGCAGACAGGCCAGTTCGCCATTTTCTGCCAGCGCGTACAGACGGTCACCGTCGAGCGTGGGCGTACCTCTCGGGCCGCTGCCGCGATCCTGTTCGACTCTCGCGGCGAGCGCCGTCGCCCAGGCCGTTTTGCCATCGCGGCGATTCAGGCAAAACACACAGCTGCTTCCGCTTTGCACGCCCTGCACATAGATGCGGTCGCCTCGGATCGCCAGGCAGCCATAGCCTTCGCCGAGGCTGGAAACTGTCCATAAGGCCCTTGGCCCGCTGGCCGGCCACGAGGGCAGCAATCCGGTTTCGAGTGAGACGCCGGACCTGTCCGGCCCGCGCCATTGCGGCCAATCGAATGGATGATCGGGAGCGCTATCAGCTCGATGCGGCAAGAGCGGTACGGCCAGGAGCGGTAAGAAATCCCTGCGCTTCATGCGGACGGTTCCTCCGAAAAGGCTCACCGTCTATTATGTCTCGGTTCTGAGCTTATCGCCGGTTGTCGGACAACACCGCCGTCAGTTCAGGTTCGGCTGCAAAATTCTCGGCCGGTTCCGCGGCCGCATACGTGTGCCGGCGCTTGTAACAGAGCACCATAAAACCCGCCAGAATAGCGACGGGCGGGATCAGCATGATGATGATCCCGAGATTCATCACACGCGCGCGCTCGGCCTGTTGGGCCGCGGCCGTGCGAAAACACATGACGCATTGGGGGAAAGCGCGCGAGGCGGCTAGCAACGCGATCGCCAGCGCCCGTTTCATTGGACCATTCTCATCTGGAGAGAACGCACGGAATCGGGCATAAAGATCAGCATCATGAGGAGAATGCACAGCACCAGCATGGGGAACAAGGTCAGGAACAGGCTGAATTTCTCAAACTTCAGGTGCATGAAGTACGCAATGATGAGGGCTGCCTTGATGACGGAAAGTCCCAGCAGCGCCGTCAGCATGATCAGTGTGGGCAACTGCTCGTACGCCAGAAAAACCTCGATGCCGGTCATCGCCAGCAGCGCGATCCAAACGTAAGAAAACGTCAGAGTCGTCCCGCCTACATGCTCTACGGCTTCAGAATGATTGCTCATGAATCGCTCCTATATTTTTGCCGACATCAAATACACCAGCGGGAAAATGAACATCCACACCAGATCGACGAAATGCCAGTAGAGGCCGCTGACCTCCACGTCCTCGTACTTGAATTTGCCGCGGCCCACGGCAAACGCGATAATGCCGAGATAGATTACGCCGATTACCACGTGCGTCATGTGCAGTCCGGTGAGGGCAAAGAACGTTCCGCCGAAGAGGGGTACGCCCCATTCATTGCCGGATGTCGTGACATGCTCGTTGTTGATCAGGTTCAGCCATTCCGTCAGGTGGAGAACGACAAAGGCCAAGCCCCCCGCGATGGTTGCCAGAATCCACCCCACGGTGGCCTTGCGGTTCCCGTGATTCATGGAATGGACCGCCATCACCATGGTCAAGCTGCTCGACAGGAGGCAGAACGTCATTATGCTCGAGAAGATAATGCTGGGTGAGAAATGGAAAGGCTTGGGCCATTCCGGCGTTGCCAGGCGAACATAAGTATACGCCACCAACAACGCCGAGAACGTGAGCGCATCGGAAATAATAAACAGCCACATGCCGAATTTTTTGGAGCCAATTGCGTAGGGAGACCCGCCGCCCTGCCAGACGGAGTCCATGGTTGCGGCTTTGGCTTCAGACATTCGTTCGTTACCCCCAGAAGAAAAATAGGGCCATCAGGTAGATCCAGATGGCATCCAGAAAATGCCAGAAATACGCGATCACGTCGACGGCGGTTCGCTTGCTCGGTCCGAGCCGGAGCAGGAGGCCATGCGCCTCGATGTAGCCCAGCGCCGAGATCCCGCCCACCAGGTGAACGGCATGTACGCAGGTCAGCAGGAAAAAGAAAGAGCTCGACGGGTTGGTGGCGAGATAGATGCCGGCGGCATTCAATTGCCGCCACGCCAAGTACTGGCCGCCAAGAAACAGAACACCCAGAACGGTGGCGCCGGTCCAATACCGGTTGAACGCCGCGCGGCGGCTGGATCGCAGGGCGCGCCGAGCCAGTTCCAGCGCAATACTCGAAGCCACCAGCACTCCGGTGTTGAACCACAGGACCGGAGGAAGCGGCGTATCCACCCAGTCGTTGGACATGCCACGGCGGACAAAGAAAGCGCTGGTGAAAGCGGCAAAAAACATGATGCTGGCCGCCAGCAGAACCAGCAGCCCCGTGAAGGACGCGCGCCTTGACGCTCCGCGACCTCCGGAATCGCCATCGTCGCCGCCGAAATCGCGCGTCGTCGGCGGAGCGCCCCGCCCACCAATAATGTCTGTCGTGATCGATCCAGGCATTTTCTTAATTGCCGCCGCGTCGCCCCATCAGGCCGGATCGGTCTGCATGATGTAATCTTTGGGCGCACCCGGCACGCTGTACTCGTACGGGCCGTGGTTCACCACCGGATGTTTGCCGGCGAAATTATCGAACGGGGGCGGCGAGGGGACGGTCCACTCGAGCGTAGTCGCTTCCCAAGGATTCGCCGGCGCTTTCGCGCCTTTCTTCAAGCTCCAGAATAGGTTGATTACGAAAATAAACTGCACAG
>Ga0335077_10008283_pt1 | contig 12888 bp, 7 predicted proteins | sample Lox_Sample_31_FD_207151 | JGI IMG/M metagenome (GOLD analysis project Ga0335077, IMG submission 207151) | Soil microbial communities from Loxahatchee National Wildlife Refuge, Florida, United States - Lox_Sample_3.1 | ecosystem: Environmental > Terrestrial > Soil > Wetlands | place: USA: Florida... | reverse complement strand
CGGCGCAGGCGGGCCGAAAACTCATAATCTTCCATGATCGGCAAGTCGGCAAAGCCGCCCATTTCTTCAAACAGAGCCCTGGGCAGGAAGAGCCCCTGATCGCCGTAAGGCCGCTGCAGCCACTGTGAGCGGAAGCCGGTCGCCCACTCAATGAAGGACTTGCCGGCAAAACTGCCGGCGATGCGGAAGCGGAAGGCGCCCGCAGCCACGCCGGGCGCGCGCAACGTTCGGGGAACCACCTCCGGCCAACCCGGCGGCAGCAGAGTATCCGCGTGCAGAAACAGCAACGAGCCTCCTTCGGCCTGGGCCGCTCCCGCGTTCATTTGGCGCGCGCGACCTGGCTTCGAGGCGAGGACGGTCGCGCCTGCCTCCTTCGCGCGCTCCACTGTGGCATCGGTGCTGCCACCATCAACGACGATCACCTCGTGACACACGCTTTGCCCGACCGCACGCAGCGTCGCGGCCATATGGCATTCCTCGTTCAGCGCCGGGATGACAACGGAGACGCGGTCCAGGCAGGAGTCTTCGGGTGCCGCAATTCGGCGCCAGGCGGGCAGGTCTTCCGGCCGATCTACGTCCTCCAACAGGTCCAACATGGCGGGCGCGCAGCCCCGGCGCTGGAGCACGGCTAATGAATCGGCCAGCACCCGCTCCGTGCCCCAGGGAATGCCACGGAACAATTCGGGTATCGGACCGCCCAGGCCGATGAGGTAATAACCCCCGTCCCTTGCCGGTCCCAACACCACCGCGGTCTCCGTCAAGAAGGCGAAGGCCGCCCTGATAATCTCCGGGCTGAGGCTGGGACAATCGCTGCCGATGATGACCGTGGCCGTTGAGCCGGTGTGAAAGCTCTCCTCGAACGCCCCGGCCATGCGCTCACCCAGATCGCCAGCCCCCTGCGCAAGAAAGTGCGAGCAGTCTCCCAGCCAATGACTCATCGCCTGCTCCGTTCCGCCGTCAAAGCGCACTTCCAAACTCGCGCCCACGGTCCGGCAGGCTTTGCTTGCCGTGCGCAGGGTGCGCAAGACCAGCCGCCGATGCAGCGCCGCCGCCCCCTCTTTGCCCAGGGCGGGAATCAGGCGCGTCTTGACCTGGCCGGGGTTAGGGGAGCGCGCAAAAAGTATCAGCCGGCGGTCTTCGCTCATGAGGTGGCACCTTAGCTCCTCTGCCACGCCAGCCACCGCCCCAACCACTTCTTCACCGTCGGGGTGAGCCGGGTCCGATTGTAGGCATCGCCACACTGGCGGATAGCCTCCGCCTGCGTCGGATACGGATGGATGACCGAGGCAAGTTTGCCCAGGCCAACGCGCGCCGCCATCGCCACGCCGATTTCCCCGATCATCTCGCCCGCGTGCCGTGCCACAATGGTCGCCCCGAGGATCTCATCGCGGCCCTTCCGGACGTGGAATTTGACGAAACCAGCTTCTTCACTGTCCACGACGGCACGGTCCACCTCCTTAAGCTCGCGCACATAGGTGTCCACGGCGAGGCCGCGTTCGCGGGCGTCATGTTCGTAGAGGCCGACGTGGGCAATCTCCGGATCGGTATAAGTGCACCAGGGCATCGTCAGGGCGCTGGCCTTCTTGTGGCCAAGGAACAGGGCATTCTGAATCACGATGCGGGCGGCGAAATCGGCGGCATGGGTGAACTTCCAGGCCATGCAAACATCGCCGGCCGCATAGATGCGCGGGTTGCTCGTCTGCAGGCAATCATTCACCAACACGCCTTTGCGCGGATCATGCTGGACACCGGCGGCTTCCAGGTTGAGCCCCTCGATGTTGGGAGCCCGGCCGGCCCCGGCCAGAATCTCATCCACGGCGACGCTCTCTTCCCGGCCCTGCGTTTCGTACCAGATGACCTTGCTGCCGTTATGCTCGACGCGCGTGATCCTGGCGTTGAGCCTCAACTCCACCCCTTCACGGACAAAGGCCTGCTGCACGAGCGCGGCGGCCTCCGTGTCCTCCCGATCGAGCAAGTGCGCGTGCTTGTGGAAGATGCTGACCTGGGAACCCAGCCGCTGGAGAGCCTGCGCCATTTCACATCCGACGGGTCCGCCACCGATTACCGCCAGCCTCGCCGGACGTTGGGTAAGGCTAAACACCGTCTCGTTGGTCAGGTAACCCGCCTCGGCCAATCCCGGGACGGGCGGTTGCGTGGCGCGCGCACCGGTCGCGATGACCGCGCGCTTGAAGCGCAGCTTCGTCCCGCCGACTTGCACTGTGTCAGGTCCGGTGAAGTGGGCCTCGCCCAGAAACACGTCCACGCCCAGCTTCGCAAAGCGCTGGGCCGAATCGTGCGGACTGATATCGGCGCGGAGCTTGCGCATCCGCTCCATGACGGCCGGGAAGTCCACCTGCGCCTCCTCGGCCACCCGCACGCCGAAATGGCCGGCATCCCTCACATCGAAAGCAGCGCGGGAGGCTCGAATGACGGCCTTGGAGGGAACGCAACCTACCGTCAAGCAGTCCCCGCCCATCAGATACTTCTCCACCAGGGCCACTTTCGCTCCGAGACCGGCGGCGCCCGCCGCCGTGACCAACCCGGCCGTCCCCGCGCCGATGACGACCAGGTTGTAACAGGGCGCCGGCGCCGGGTTATGCCACCGAGGCGGATGGAGATTGGAAACGAGCCGCGTATTGTGCGCGTCCATGGGTGTGACCAGCACGGGCTCCATGTGGTCGCTCAGGCCCTCCGCCGTAGTAGCAGCCGACGTTAGGAGGCTCTGGCTAGCGGCAGCGTGGTGTAGTTCCCCGGCAACTGGAGCCTCCTTACGTCGGCTGCTACCTTCTTCAGACAGGCTTTGGGCAGGCGCGCTGCTGCTGATCTTCGCCGCCAGCGCCTTCCTCGCCAGGCGCGTCACAAACACCGTCACCGCCACCGTGGCCAGCAGGCCCACGCCGTATAAGACCCACTCGCCGGGCGTGCGCTGCCGATGTCCCGCGCCCACGTTGACCAGCGATCCGAGGTAAACATACATCACCGTGCCCGGTATCATGCCAATCCACGAAGCGAGCACGTAGTGGCTCAGCTTCACGCGCGTCAGGCCAAACGCATAGTTGAGCAGCGTGAACGGAAAAACCGGTGACAGCCGCGTCAGGAGCACGATCTTCCACCCCTCATCGGCCACCGCCCGGTCAATCGCGGCGAACTTCTCATTCCTCTCGATCTTCCGAGCGATGGCCTCGCGCGCCAGATATCGGCCCACCAGAAAAGCCGCCGTGGCGCCCAGCGTGGCGCTGATGGACACACAGACCGAGCCCAGTACCACCCCAAAGACAGCCCCGGCACCGAGCGTGAGTACCGACCCCGGAACAAACAGCACGGTCGCCACCACGTAAAGGCCGACGAAAATCACGGGCCCCCACGGCCCAAGCCTGCCGATCCAGTCCAGCGCTTCCTTCAACAAGTCCTGGACATGGAAATACTTCAACACCAGCACGAGGGCGATGGCGGCGGTTGCGTAAAGCGCCCACCTCCAGCGAGAGCGTTTGTTGGAAGCGGCGCTCTGTGGCCTCGCGACGGCGACTGCCTGCGGTTCGGTCTGCATGGGAGGATTACTTTTCGACAGATTCTGTTCGTTATTGAGCCCGAGCCCTATGCCTCAGCCTAGGCACGGCCTTTGTGTCGCATTTCACGTTTCACGTTTCACGTTTTACGCTGCTGTCCAGCGCCCCACCGCAACTGCTGCCGCAGCCCGCCGTGCAGGCCAGGCAATGCTCACCTGTCCGGACGGCCCAACCCGCCAGAAGTTCCGGCGTGAGGTCCCACAGGTAGAGCGGTTTGCCGTTCCGCATCTGCATGCCGAGCATCTGGTTGAAGTCGCAGTCATACACCTCGCCCATCCAGCCGACGCTTAAGGTCGTGCGGCACATCAGGCCCTCGACCGTGGCGGGGTTGAAGCTGTTCGCCAATAGTGACATGTATTCCCCGGTTCGTCCCTGGCGGCGCAAATCCTCGGCGAACCGGGCGATCGGCTGGTTAGTGATCGTGTAGAGCCGATTGAAAGTGATGCCGAATTCACGTCCTAGGGCCGCTTTGTAGTCCGCTTCCAACTCCGCCTGCGGCCCCGGCAGTTTCGGGCCCACGGGATTATAGACCAGGTTAAGCGGCAGGCGCGTGCCGTAGCCGACCTCGTTGAGTTTGCGCAAGGCCAAGATGCTCTTCTCAAACACGCCGGCCCCGCGCTGTTTGGCCACATTCTCAGCCGTGTAACAGGGCAGCGAGGCAATCACCTCCACCTCCTGCCCCGCCAGGTAATTGGGCAGGTCGCCATAACCCGGCTCCTCGATGATCGTGAGGTTACACCGGTCAATCACGTGCGACCCGGCGCCGCGGGCGGTCTCCACGAAGAAACGAAAGAACCCGCTCAACTCGGGCGCCCCGCCGGTAATGTCCACCACCTCCGGCTGGTATTGCAGGATCCAGTCCCCAATGCGACGCGCCACGGCCTGCCCCACCATTTCGGTCCGCCAGGGCCCCGCATCCACGTGGCAATGTCGGCAGGCCTGGTTACACTTGCGCCCCACGTTGACCTGGAGCGTCCGCAACTGCGCCCGCCGCAACGCCAACCCGTGCGCAGAGAGCTTTGCCTCAAACGCATTCATGACTCGGGATAACCAGCGTGATTAGAAACCACGCTCACACTAGGGGACTTCGTCGCCGGAGTCAAACGGGCCACGGTCAATTAATGAAACGGGTTATTGGGTTTCAGGGCCGGCCCTGCCGGGCCACCCGGTGTGCTATCCCTCTCTGCCGGTCGCGGATATCGCCGGACCCTCACCGTAGTACCTCTGATCGCCGATCAGAGGTACTACGGTGAGACTACGGCTCATCTACGGTGAGGGTCCAGTGGGGCTCCGGGTGGACTCCGGGGGGAGGAGCGGCAATGGGCCGCCAGAAGAGCGAGGGCCGGGGCGCGGCGCAGCACCAATACCCTCAAACCGGCTGGTTTCCCGCAGGGTGCCTGACGCCGAACTCAACCCGCTTCAACCAGCCTCAATCCGGGATGATTGCCGGTGAGGCTTTTGCCGCCGTTGGGGGTGACGAGGTAGGTGTTTTCGCTGCCGACCATGCCGACGCCGGCTGTGCCCCGCTTGGGCTCGAGCGCAATCACCATGCCTTCAACCAAAGGCTCGTCGAAGCCCTCCGCAATGACCGGGAGCTCATCGATCTGCAAGCCGATGCCGTGGCCGATGAAGTTGCACCGCCGGTCGCCGTACCCCATGAAGTGTTTCCGGAACTCTGCGTCCAGGCTATCCATAATCGTTGAGTAAATCTCCGAAGGAATCGCTCCCGGCCGAAGCATCCCCGACGCCCGCCGCTCTACCTGGACGCACTGTTCCTGCATGGCAAGCGCCTCTCGCGAAGGGGCGCCGCCGAACAGATAGGTGAGGGTCTTGTCGGAATGATAACCTTCGACGCTGCAGCCGGTATCCAGATAAACCAGGTCTCCGCGGCGCAGACTGCGATGGGAACTGCCTAAGACGGGGGCACCGGGTCCGAGCCCTTGGAAGCCCCCAGGGCTGTCCCAGCTCGTTGGGCAGAGGGAACTCTCGCCGAAACCGATCTGGCCGACCACGGCTTCGACGCCGAAGGCGCCGAACCGCACCAGGCCCTGGTGGCCCTGGCGCACCATGGCCGCATAAAGGTCGGCTCCAAATTGCGCTTCGCTGATACCCTCGCGCAGCAGCTTGGGCACTTCTTCCTCCATGATGCGCCGGTGAATTCCTCCCGCTCGCGCCATCAGCGCCAGCTCGTAAGGGCTCTTTAGCGCGCGCACTTTCGCCATCTGCGCGTCAAGCGCAGCCACTTCCCGGCACGGAAAGTGTTTGCGAAAGCGCTGCACGAGACCGAAGGGCACGACATCCGCCTCAATGTGAATGGTCTCGGGAATCCGGCTGAAGCTCTGGGCGGCATCGCGGAAGCTCTTCATCGGCCGAATGGCGGGCAGCAGGGATTCGGTGCAGGCGCGCTCGAAGCTGCGCCGAACCCAAAGCACGGGCTCGCCGCGGCGCGGGATGAGCAGCACGCCGTCCTGCATCGTGCCGGTGAAATAATATTGGTTCACCCGGCCCAGGATCGCGGCCAGCGACCACTGCGGCTGTTCCGCGTCCATGCACGCCTGGAAGCGGCGCAACCGGTCCGCCAACTCCGAATGTGGAACCTGGCTCGTTGTCAGATCGCTTTGGGCATCGGCGTCCAGGCACCCTTCTTTTGACTGCTCTTAACGCAGGTCTCAATGAAGGCAATGCCCATCCAGCCGTCTTCGACGTTGGCGTATTTGGCGCCGTCGCAACTGAAGGCTTTGCCTTCCTTCCATTTACGCACATCGGCCTCGAAGCAGCGATGCAGGCGGGCAAAGGCGTCGTGGAACGCTTCGGGGTGACCCGACGGAATGGTAGGCTCGGCCATCAGGTCGGCGGGCACATCCTTGGGCAGGAATCCGTCGCCCGGGGTGACGGCGCCGCGCCAATAAACCCGGTCCGGCTGACCCGCGAGCATGACGGTAATGGACTCCGGCTCTTCCTGGCGCCAGACGAGGGTGCCCTTGGTGCCGGCGATTTCGATGCCGAGGTCGTTCTTGTGGCCGATGCAAATCTGTGAGGCGCGCACCAGCGCTTTGCCGCCGTTGCTGAGCTGGCAGTAGATGGTGAAGTGATCATCCAGCATACGCCCTTCGACGTAGGTTTCGAGCTGGGCGCTGAGCTGCTTCACCTCAAGGCCCGTCACGTATCGGAGCTGCATAAGCGCGTGGGTGCCAATGTCGCCGCCGCAGCCGGAGCCGCCGGCGCGCTTGGGATCCACGCGCCAGACAGCCTGGGTCTGGCCGGTGGCTTCGAGCTTGGTCGCGAGCCATCCCTGGATGTAGTAGCTGTCCACCCAGCGCACTTCGCCCAGCAAGCCGCTGCGGACGATGTAACGGCTCAGCCGGCTGGTCCAGTGCCCGAGATAGGTGTGAGCCACGCCGAAGGGGACATTGAGCTTGCGCGCGGTCTTCACCAGGTCGTTGGCCTCTTTGAGGTTCAGGCAGAGCGGCTTTTCGCAGAACACCGCGATGCCGGCCTTCATGGCCTTCATTGCGGGATCATAGTGCACGAAGTTGGGCGTCACGATGAGGAGGTAGTCCAGCTTCTGGTCTGCGGGCAGGGAGGCGTTGGCGGCAATCATCTCGTCGTAGGAGCCGTAGCCCTTGATGGGGTAAGGCCAATTGGCTGCCTCTTCGAGGGCGATTTTCGGGTCCGGGAACAGCGCGCCCGCCACTACGCGGCGGGTGCCGTCAAAGTGAATGGCTTTCTGGTGCGGATGAACGATGAAGGCGCCTTTGCCGCCGCCGACTAAACCGACATTGAGAGGTCTGTTGGACATATATGATTCTCCTGTGTTTGCGATTGGTGACGAATGCTTGGTGATCAGTCTTTTGTCTGTCGTTAACGTTTGTTTCTCCGAGCCAATACTGTCGCCCAGCTTAGGAAGCCGCTGGGGAGGTTTCAAGGCCAGATTCTACGAAACGAGGTCGGACGGGCCGCTCGCCGGTTCCACCAGCGCATAGGAGCGCAGCCTTTAGGCTGCAGAACGTCATATTGAAGAGGAAGTAGGGAGCGTTGCGGTGCTGCTGTGTTTTCGTGCGTTTCTGCAGCCTGAAGGCTGCGCTCCTAAGGCTCGCTGGCCCTCCTGCGCGGTGCTGCTGCCGAGAAGCGCCCGGAGTCCAAAGTTGGGGTTGAATTAGCGTGGGCGGCCTTTATAGTGGCCGAGTTGTCCACATCAATCGCTTATGCCTTATACCGTTGCTCAGATTGCCAAAGCTCTCGGGGGCAAAGTCATCGGCGACGCCTCGCTGGTGCTCAAGGGCTTCGCGCCCGCAGACCGCGCCCAACCGGGCGACCTGACCTTTGCCGAAAACGAGAGCTACTTTGTCCGGGCCGAACAGAGCGCCGCATCCACAATCATCATTGACGGTCCCGGCACTTCCAGCCGCAAGACGCTCATCCGGGTGCCCAACGCCCGCGTCGCCTTTGCCAAAGTCCTCCCGCTGTTCTTTCCCGAGCCGGTCTTCGCAGCGGGCGCTCATCCCACGGCGATTATCCCCGCCAGCGCCAAGGTGGACCCGACCGCCCACATCGGGCCGTATTGCCTCGTGGGGGAGCATGTGCGCATCGGTCCGCGCTCGGTGTTGCAGGGTCTCAACTACGTCGGCGCCGACTGCCTGCTCGGCGAGGATGTCAACCTCTTCCCTAACGTCACGGTGTATGCGCGGACCGAGGTCGGCAACAGAGTGCGCATCCATGCCGGCGCGGTCGTCGGCTCCGATGGTTTCGGCTATGTGCTCGATGACGGCGTCCACCGCAAGGTGCCCCAGATCGGCAACGTGATCATCTGCGACGACGTCGAACTGGGTGCGAACGTGACGGTTGATCGCGGCGCGCTGGGGCCCACGATTGTGGGCAAAGGCACGAAGGTTGATAATCTCGTCCAGATCGCCCACAACGTGACGATAGGGGAGAATTGCATCATCGTCTCCCAGGCGGGCATCGCCGGGAGTACCAAGCTGGGCAACTATGTGATCCTCGGCGGACAGGTCGGGCTGGCCGGCCATTTGAAGATCGGCAACCGCGTCTCCGTGGCTGCTCAGTCAGGCGTGATGAACAACATACCGGACGGCGAGAAATGGCTCTGGACGCCCGCCCAACCGGACCGGACGGCCAAGCGGCAGATGATCGCGTTGCAGCAGTTGCCCGAGCTATTCCGCCGCGTTAAGGAGCTGGAGAAGAAGCTCGAGGCCAAACGGGCGTCGGCCGCTTCGTCGGAGCAGGCGGAATAGACCGGTCACGCCGCTCGATTCTTCGGCGCTTGAACGAGCACGTCCAATCAGCGACTTTTCAGGCATGAGCACGGTCAAAGAAATCGAGTCGGCGCTGGCAAAACTGTCCGTCCAGGATTTGCAAGCTGTTCGGGATTGGCTTGACGAGTTCATCGAGGACCAACTCGAGGTTAGCGACGAGTTCAAAGCCAAAATCCGGCGAGCCCAAACGGAGATCGCTCAGGGGACTTATTCTCGAGTGCGCGCGCCAGAAGCTGGCAAGTGAGCGCTGCGCTTCAAATCTACTCGCGTGACTTCGATGCTGATTTTGACAAGTTACCCTCGGCAATCCGAGCCCGAATTGAATCCAGCATCGACCGTTTGGGACTGACACTTGACACCTATCCACACCGCCGCATGAAGGGCGCGGATGCGTACCGAATTCGGGTTGGCGATTACCGAGTGATTTACAGCTTTGACCGATCCAAGGGCCTACTCCACTTGCTGACCGTCGGCCATAGACGCGAGGTTTACCGTCATTGACCCTGCGTAAGAGGCGGCCTACGCCTGCCAAATCATATCCGCGACGGTCCGCCCGGCGGGGATAAAGGGCAGCACGTGCTCGGTGTACGGCACAATGATGTCCAGCACGTAGGGTTCGCTGGCATCCAGCATCCGCTGCATCGCCGCGCGAAGCTCGTTCCTGTACATGACCCGCTCGCACTTCACGTTGAAGCTACCGCACACGGCAGTGTAATCGGGGTAGATCAGCTTCCGGTCATCGGGGTCGCCCAGGAAAGTGTTGCCGCGGTTGCCGGCGTAGAACCGGTCTTCCCACTGCATGACCATCCCGAGGTGCTGGTTGTTCAGGATGATGGCCTTGGCGGCGATTTTCTCGATGTGCGCCGTGGCTAACTCCTGGATGTTCATCAGGAACGAGCCGTCGCCATCGATATCCACAACCTGCCGGTCAGGGAACGCTACTTTGGCCCCGAGGGCGGCGGGATAGCCATAACCCATCGCGCCCAGGCCGGCGCTGGTCAGGAACTGGCGCGGGGATTTGAACTTGTAGAATTGCCCCGCCCACATCTGGTGCTGGCCCACGCCGGTAGTGATAATCGCCTCGCCTTGGGACAGCTCGTACAATACCTCGATGGCCATCTGGGGGAGGATCACTTCGTTCTCCCGGCCTTTGAGATGCTCGCGCATGTGCTGTGACTTCATAACCTCTTCGGTCACCACGTAGCCGAACGGGGCTTTGGCCTTCCAGGTCTCGATCTGCTTGTGCCAGGCCGTGAACTTCTTCTGAATCGGCCGCTCCTTGATCATGGCAGCCAGGCGTCCGAGGGCGAACTTGATATCGCTGACCACGGGCAGATTGGCCGGCTTATTCTTGTTGATCTCGGAGGGGTCAATGTCCACGTGGACAATCGTGCCCTTCTCACAGAACTTATCCACTTTGCCCGTCACGCGGTCGTCGAACCGCACCCCAAAGGCGAGCAACAGATCCGCACCGGGAGCAATCGGCTTCATTGGGTCGGCCGGGCTCTTGCGTGGCTCGAACTCGCCGTTGACCGCCCAATTTGCAAAAGCCGCCCCGTGCATCCCGAGCCAGCGCAATGATAGGGGATGAGTCTCCGGGAACGCCCCGCAGCCCATTATCGTGCTCGTCACTGGGATTTGCGTCAACTCGACGAACCGGCCCAACTCCTCGCTGGCGTTGCCGGTGATAATCCCGCCGCCTACGTAGAGGACCGGGCGCTCGGACTTCTCGATCAGGCCGACGATTTCGTTCAACTCCAGGTCGCTCGCCCGCGGCTGGGTTTCGTAGCCGCGCAATTGAACTTCCTTGGGAAAGACCGGCTGCGTCCGCGCCTGCTGCACATTCTTGGGCATATCAATGAGCACCGGGCCAGGCCGGCCGGTCTGCGCTATGAAAAAGGCCTCTTTGATAATGCGCGGAATGTCGTTGATGTCGGTGACCAGGTAGCTGTGCTTCACCACCGGCAGGGTCATGCCGTAGATATCGGTCTCCTGGAAGGCGCCCTTGCCGATCATTGCCTGCGGCACCTGGCCGGTGATGGCGATCAGCGGGACTGAGTCCATGTAGGCATCCGCAATGCCCGAGACCAGGTTGGTGGCCCCGGGGCCGCTGGTGGCCATACACACGCCCGCCCGACCCGTTGCCCTCCCGTAGCCGTCGGCAGCGAAAGCGCCGCCTTGCTCATGCCGCGGCAGGACGGTGCGGATTTTCTTCGAGCGGGTGAGGGCCTGGTGAATTTCCATGCTTGCGCCGCCCGGGTAGGCGAAGATCGTGTCCACGCCTTCGCGTTCGAGGCAGGCCACGAGGATTTCGCTGCCGGACATCGTGGGGCCGAGCTCCACGCTCTTGGAGGCAGGCGCTTTCTTCTTTGTTTCAGTTGTCTTGCTCATTTCTTTTTGCGGTTGAGGCTGGCTGCCGCAGGTGCATAAAAAAACCCACGACCGTTGGCCAGCCGTGGGTTCTTGTCGAAACTCAAGTTACGTTCGACAAGCGCCAACGGCGCCGCCAACTACGACGACGACCAGCAGAGCGACTTGTCGAATATTCACTAACATTGCGGCTAATTTAGTAAAACCACTACTGGGTGTCAAGCCCCTCGTGCAGTTCGTTTTCGCCCGATGACGCTTGCTTGAATCAGGGACGCCCCAGGTCAGCGCGGTCTCCTAACGTCGCCCATAACTGGGGCAGGTCCCACACCTTCAACACGTTCAGATAATCCGGGCCCGCGGCTTGAGAGGCAGGCACGCTTTCCAGCTTGAGTTTCTCTATGTCCGGCTCAAACAGAGCCGCGTAGGCGGCGTTGACGGCCATCTGTCCTTGGGCGTGGAGATGGAGCGGCGGCTTCTTGAATTCCGGCAGAGCTTTGATTGCCTGCGCGGCGCAACGGATGTCCCATACCCTCATGCCGTCAACCGTCTGCCCGAGGAGCATGTAACGGCGGCGGATATGAATCGCCTTCTTCGGGTCACTCAGCAGCTTGCTTGGCTCTACATCCCGAGGGGCGAAGAAAGCCAGGGCGAGCTTGCGGGACTGCATTTCCTGTCGCAACGCGTCCAGCACCAGCGGAGCCTCGCCGCCCAGCCATAGTTGCCTCGCGGGAGAATTGGTCCAGCTTTCTGTGTCAAGGACTGTCAGGAGAACCTCCGCGGGCCGTTTCACCTTCGAGTCCCGGAGCACGAAAAGCCGAAGGATCACGTTGGGCTGGCTTCTAAATTCATAGGTCTGCAAGCGAACGCCGGCTTGAACTGCCTGACTGACCAAGTCTGGCTTGGTCGGGCTCCGCTCTTCAGGCCAACCGGCGAAGACTTTAGCGCGCAAAGCCGCGCGGTATTCCTCTTGCCCCGGTTCGGCCTGAGCGGGGCTGGCGAGCTGGGCGGGCAGAACAGCTAATGGCACGAACGATTCGTCTATCCGTGTGTTCACTTGGTCTTCGGGCAGCTTGTCGAAGACCCTGAGCTGCTCGGGCGGAAGGAGGTCTCGGGCGGCCATTTCAATGAGCGGGCTCTGGCCTTTGAGGAACCGGTTGAACCAGCGGAATACCGGCACCTGCAAGTCCTGCGTATCCGCATGGGGGCCTTCAGTGATGAGCAAGCCAAGCTGGTTGGTCTTGCCGTAGAGCTGATATATGCGTCTTGTCTGGTTGTAGAGCCGCACAACACCATCCAGGGGGAAGATCGTGTCTTTGTCCGAATTGCCGATGAGCAACGGTCTGGGAGCGACGAGCGCGGCCAACTGGGGAAAGTCCCAGCGGTAGGTGTTCAGGTAGAACATGCAGTCGCAATGACCTTCGATGGCGCCATCCACGACCTGGTTCTGCAAATCGGTGATCCCCGCAACGGGTGCGGCCACTTTCACGCGGTCGTCGAGTGCTGCGACGGTCCAGGTGTAGGAGCCGCCGCCGGAGCGGCCCGTCATGCCGATGCGGTCCTTGTCCACTTCCGGGCGCGAGCACAAGTAATCCAAGGCGCGGATACCGAACCATGCCTCGACCCCGGCAGGGGTGTAGCCGCGGCTGTTCCACCACCACCGTCCGTCGGTGTAGGTGCCA
>Ga0335077_10008282_pt1 | contig 12888 bp, 12 predicted proteins | sample Lox_Sample_31_FD_207151 | JGI IMG/M metagenome (GOLD analysis project Ga0335077, IMG submission 207151) | Soil microbial communities from Loxahatchee National Wildlife Refuge, Florida, United States - Lox_Sample_3.1 | ecosystem: Environmental > Terrestrial > Soil > Wetlands | place: USA... | reverse complement strand
AGTCATTCACCCAGGCCTGCTGCTTGTCCGTGTCGATTTTGTTGACTGCCAGGAACAGTGGCTTGCCCATGCGAAGCAGCAACCGGGCCAGTTCGTGGTCGGGGCGCGTGAGCTCACTGCGGCCATCCACCACCAGGATGGTCGCTGCGGCCTCATCGAGGGCCACCCGCGCCTGGCGGAATATCTCGGAGGGAATAAATTCATGGTCATCCGGGATGATGCCGCCGGTGTCCACGATGCGCAGCTCCCGCCCCCGCCATTCTGCTTTTCCGTAGAGCCGGTCGCGCGTGATGCCGGGCTCGTCGCCGACGATTGCCCGCCGCGAACCGACGATGCGATTGAACAGCGTGGACTTGCCCACGTTGGGGCGGCCCACGATGGCAATCGTGGGAACGCCCGCCGTTGCCGGCAGGCTCAGCGAATTAGAGTTGATCCGGGTCAATCGAATGGTTCGTGTGCTCAGGCAGGTGCAGACAGTATTATAGAGGTTCCGTGGCTTCCGCCTCCCAGCCCGTGGTTCCAGCCAAAAAGCAGCCGGCATCGCTCCACAACTTCTTCGCGCCCGGAGGCGTGCTCTCGCAGACGCACCCGGCTTACGAATTCCGCCGTGGACAACTGCAAATGGCGCAAGCCGTCGAGCAGGCGCTGGCCGAGAAACGTCACTTGATCGTCGAAGCTGGCACTGGAACCGGCAAGACTCTCGCCTATCTTCTACCGGTTATTCGCTCCGGCAAGCGCGTGATTGTTTCTACCGGGACCAAGAATCTGCAAGAACAGCTCTTCAATAAAGACGTTCCGTTCTTGAAGCAGGCGCTTTTTTCTGGCGGCGAGGGAAAGCTAAGCGTGTGCTACATGAAGGGACGCAACAACTACCTGTGCCGCAAGAAGCTCTACGACCTCACCGGCCAGCCGGTATTGAGCGGCTTGGACGAAATTGAGCACTACCGCGCCATCGCCGCTTGGGAGCAGACCACCCACACTGGCGACCGCGTCGAACTGGCCACATTACCGGAAGCCAGCGCACTCTGGCACAAGCTGGACGCGCGTTCCGACACTTGTCTCGGCCAGAAATGCAGTTCCTGGGACAAATGCTTTATCACGGAAATGCACCGCCGGGCGATGGAGAGCGACATTATCATCGTCAATCATCATCTTTTCTTCGCCGACCTGGCGATCAAGCAGCAAGCCGACTATGCGCCCGATGCCGGGATCCTGCCGGAGGTAGGCGCCGTTATCTTCGATGAAGCTCACGAGTTGGAAGACGTGGCCGGCAGCTATTTCGGCGTGTCGGTCAGCAATTCCCGGGTGGAGGAGCTGTGCCGCGATGTGGAAGCCTCGCTGCACCGCAATCATGCGCTCTCGGCAGCTCTCTCGGGAGCCTTGAAGAGCCTGCGTGACCGCTCCATGTTCTTTTTCGCGTTGTTGCCCCAGGGCGAAGGCCGCTTTGCTTTTGAGAATCGCCGTGATTTTTTGGAAGAAAATGGCGACGAATTTCTGGCCTTGCAGCGGTCGTTGGCACGGCTGGGGTCGGAGCTGGAGAATCTGCCTTCCAAACCGGAAGAAGTTTTCAACTTTGTGCGTCGCGCTCAGGAGCTACAGGTCCAACTGGGTTTTGTGATGGAGTCGGAGGACCACAACACCGTTTTCTGGATCGAGCGGCGCCGCGGAGGACGGGAACGGCAGAACGTTTTTCTTCAGGCTACTCCTATCGACGTTGCCCCCATCCTTAAGACTTGCCTGTTCGACAAGCTGGAATGTGCCGTGCTCACTTCGGCCACTCTGGCCGTAGGTGGTGGTTTCGAGTACATCCGAAAGCGTCTGGGGTTGGAGCAAGCCCGCGAGGTGGTTCTGCCCTCCCATTTTGACTACGAGAACCAGGCGCTGTTTTATGTTCCTCTCGATTTACCGGACCCGCGCACGCCGCAGTTCGCAACCAAAGCAGCGGACTGTATCCGCCGCCTGCTGGAGATCAGCCGCGGCCGGGCGTTCGTTTTGTTCACCAGCTATGCCCAGATGAACGATGTCTACCAGCGATTGCTGGGTGAGATCGAGTTTCCCGTGCTGCGCCAGGGCGACGCGCCCAGGAGCGCGCTGCTCGAGGAGTTCCGCATCACACCCAATGCAGTGCTGTTTGCGACTTCATCGTTCTGGCAGGGCGTGGACGTACAAGGCGAACAACTTAGTTGCGTGATCATCGACCGCCTGCCGTTCGCTGTGCCAAGCGATCCGATCGTAGCTGCTCGGGTCAAATCGATTGACGCCGAGGGCGGCAACGCGTTCTTTCAATATCAGGTTCCGGCGGCGGTCATCACTTTGAAACAGGGCTTTGGGCGGCTGATTCGATCGTTGCATGATCGCGGCCTGCTGGTGCTGCTCGACAATCGGATTTTGAAGAAGCAGTACGGACGAGTGTTCGTGGAGAGTCTGCCAAATTACAAGAAGACGACGGATTTCAGACACGTCGAGGCTTTTTTCGAAGCTGAGTGAGCGTTGGAACTGCAACGCCCGAGCCTTTGCAGGCGGCCTTCGCAATCGCAGCGTTCATTTCCTCGACGGTGGCGGGCCTCCCCTGCCATCGGAACCTGCCGTTCAGCTCGCGGATTGAAGTCTTGGCCAAGGGTTTTCGTGGTTTTGCCACCTCACCTAGCGCAGCACGCAGCTAAACGATCCTCACGTACAATAGTGGTTAGGTCAGCCCCTGCGTTTGCGGGAATGGCACAGGTTCCATGTTCGAAGTCACCGTCGAAGACACATTTGCCGCGGGACACTACCTTCGCAATTACAAGGGGAAGTGTGAGAACCCCCATGGGCACAACTACAAGGTACGGGTCACGCTGGCTGGCAAGGAGCTCGACAAGGCCGGACTGCTGCTCGATTTCAAAGACCTGCGCGAGGTGATGAAGCACGTTATCGATCGCCTGGATCACCAGATGATCAACGATCTGGAACCGTTTACGGAACTGAATCCTTCGGCCGAGAATCTGGCCAAGTACTTTTACGACGAATCGAACGCGAAGCTCGACCGCGTCACCGGGGGCCGCGTGCGCATAAAGAACGTCACCGTTTTCGAAACCGACAGCACGACAGCAACCTATTCAGAGTAGAGGTTTAGCTGAAGGCTGAGAGCCAGGAAGTTATCGCTGTTCTCATGCAGATCACCGAGATCTACAAGTCGATCCAAGGCGAGTCCACCCATGCCGGACTTCCCTGCGTCTTTGTGCGCCTGACCGGATGCAACCTGCGTTGCTCCTGGTGTGACAGTGAATATACGTTCACCGGTGGTCATCGCATGACGATGGAGGAAGTTCTCGAGCAAGTGGAACATCTCGCTCCCGGTGGCCTGGTCGAGATAACCGGGGGTGAGCCGATGTTGCAGGAGAAGGAAGTTGTCCCGCTCATGCAGCGTCTGCTCGACGATGGCTACACGGTGTTGCTCGAAACCAGCGGCGAGCGCCCGCTGCAGGCGCTGCCCAAAGGCGTAGTCAAGATTGTCGATGTCAAATGTCCGCACTCCGGCGAGCCCGACACCTTCGACCTGGAGAACCTGGAAGTCCTCAGCTCGGGGGATGAAGTCAAGTTCGTGCTGAGCGACCGTACCGACTATAACTTCGCCAAGGACTTCCTGACCCGCCACCAACTCGCGCAGCGGGTCAACGCGGTATTGTTTTCACCTGCCTTCACTAAAGACGCCCGCGGCGGACGGGACACTTCCCACTGTCTGCTCGATCCGCGCGAACTGGCGGAGTGGATGCTCGCGGACAATGTTCCCGCACGCCTGGGATTGCAGCTTCACAAGTTCATCTGGGACCCGGCGATGAAGGGAGTGTGACATTGTTTCACCACAGAGGCACTGAGACCCCGAGGAAAAAGACTGCGGCTGACAGTAAAAATGCTGGCAGAAAGTCGACACGATTTCCAAGTTTGTGCCTTTGGCTGGTCATGATTTTCTCGGTGTCTCTGTGCCTCTGCGTGAAAACCTAAGCCGATGAGGGAAACCCCAGCCCGCGCCGTCGTCCTGCTCAGTGGAGGCATGGATTCCTGTGTCTGCGCCGCTCTTGCGGCTCGTGACTTTAACCCTGCCGCGGTCCACATCAGCTATGGACAGCGAACCGAAGCCCGCGAGCAGCAGGCGTTTACCGGGATTTGTGATCGCCTGGGAATCCGGGACCGGCTCCTCGTGCGCAACGAGGCGTTGCGTGCCATCGGTGGATCGGCGCTGACCGATCCTGCGATTCCCGTTCCTCAGTCCCACGCCCTCGGCCACGACATCCCTGTCACCTACGTCCCCTTCCGCAACGCCCACTTCTTGTCGGTCGCCGTGAGCTGGGCCGAGGTTTTGGGAGCCGAGAAGGTGTACATTGGAGCCGTCGAACAGGACAGTTCCGGATATCCCGACTGTCGGCTGGAGTATTACCGGGCATTCAACCAAGTGGTAAAAGCCGGCACCAAAGATGGCCGCATCGAGATCCTCACGCCGCTGATCGGCATGCGCAAGTTCGAGATTGTCAGGCTTGGCCTTGAATTGGGTGCGCCCTTCGATTTAACGTGGTCTTGTTACACTAAAGAAGATCGCGCCTGCGGGGTGTGTGATAGTTGCGTGCTTCGGTTGCGCGCCTTTCGCGCGGCCGGAAGGGCGGATCCGATCCCGTATACGGAAGCAACAAGCAAAGTGTGACCGCTACTGTTTTCGGCTTCCAATTGCCGACTCTCGAATTCTGGAATCGTAAATTGAAAGTCGAAATTTTCAGTTGTCGGTTTCCCTGGAGGCAACGATGAAACAGCGATTCGTGATACTGGCCTCATGGCTCCTGATGGCCGCCGTATGCTCCGAGCTGGCGTTCGCTCAGTCCACCGTAAGGGGCGTTTGCACGGATGTCGACGGTAAGCCCATCGCCGGAGCGGTCGTGCATCTGGCCGATGTCGACACCGGACGCAAATATGATCTGAAGACGAACAACAAAGGGGAGTATTTCTCCCTGGGAATCGCCTTCGGGAAGTACAACGCTACCTTGCTTAAAGATGGCAAGGAGCTGTTCCATGTCAACGGAGTTCAGGTCGGCGCGGATGAAGTGGTGCAGGACTTTGACCTGAAGAAAATCGCGGCATCGTCCTCAGGACTGACTCCCGAACAACTGAAGGCGCAACAGGAACAGCAGGCAAAAATTGCCAAGGAAAACCTCACCATCAAAGAGTTGAATGAAAAGCTGGCCGCTGCCAAACAAGCCGCAGACGCCGGTGATTTCGACACCGCAGCCAAGACTCTCACCGAGGCTACCCAGATGGACCCCTCGAAGGATCTGCTGTGGGCCAAACTCGGGGACTATACCTTTGGTTCCGCCGCAAAGCAGACCGATAGCGCCGCCAAGACCAAAGGCTTTGAAGACGCCATCAGCGATTACCAGAAGGCGCTCGATCTGAAACAGAAAACCATCGATGCCGATCCCAGCAAGAAGACTCCCGACGCCTCCAAGATACTGGCCTCCTACGACAACAACTTGGGCAAAGCGGCAGCCTCGGACGGCAAAACCGATGAGGCCGTTAAGGCGTACAACCAGGCTGCGCAGCTGGATCCCGCCTCTGCCGGCATGTATTACTTCAATCTCGGCGCCACCTTGACCAACGCCAACATCAAGAACGATCCCGAAATGCGCAAGGCTGCGGTGGAGGCTTTCGATAAGGCCATCGCCGCCGACCCTAACAAAGCCGATGCCTACTACTGGAAAGGTACCAACCTCATCGGGGAGGCGACCTTGCAGGGTGACAAGATGGTCGCGCCTCCGGGCACCGCGGAAGCCTTCCAGAAGTATCTGGACTTGGCGCCCACCGGGCCGCATGCCGAAGAGGCAAAGTCCATGTTGTCGGCTCTCGGCGCAAAGGTCGAAACCAGTTACGGCACCCAGAAGAAGCCCAAGAAGTAGCTCGCGCCGGTTCCGGAGTCCCAAAAGGGCAGCTTAAGCGCTGCCCTTTCTTGTGGTTACCAAGGTATATGGATTTGCCGTTCTTCGTGGCCCCCTACCCATTGTTTTCGCTAGATTAGTCCTTGGTGCCCTTGCGGCTTGTCACAGGCTCGCGCGGCGCATACAAGACAACATGGCAGCCCCGGCTAACGCTCCTACTTCGTCCATCTTCGAGCCCTCAACCAGTTTTGACGCGGCGGCCACGCCGGCGTTGCTTGGGGCGATGCTCCGGGCCCACGAGCACGTTAGTGACCTGATTTTCTCTCCCGGCCGGCCGCCTCAGGTGGAGGTGCACGGGCGTCTGCTCGTAGTCCAGGCACCCGGGTTTCGCACTCTCAGCGCCGATGATACCCGCCGCATCGCCGCCGACCTTATTGGCAACAACAAGCAGGCCATCAACATTCTGCGGGAACAAGGTTCCTGCGACGTTTCCTATGGATTGCCCGGATTGGCGCGCTTCCGCGTAAACGCCTTCATCCAGCGGGGCAGTTGCGCCGTCGTCATGCGCGTCATCCCTACTACCGTTCCTGATCTGGCCACCCTCGGCCTGCCCTCACAACTGGCAGAGATCGCCGCCCTTCGCGACGGCATGGTGCTCGTCACCGGGCCCCGCGGATCGGGCAAGTCTTCCACCCTCGCCGCCTTGCTCGACCTCATCAATCAGCAACACGTCTGTCATATCATCACCATCGAAGATCCGATCGAGTTCCTGCATAACCACAAATCCGCCACGGTCCACCAGCGCGAGTTGCACAGTGACACTCCCAGCATCCCGATGGCCCTGCGAGCGGCATTGCGCCAGGCGCCTAATGTCATCCTGGTGAGCGAGTTGCGCGATCGCGAGACCGTCGAGATGGTATTGGAAGCAGCCGAAACCGGACACCTGGTCCTTTCCAGCATGAATACCGTGGATGCCTCGAAGACCCTGGACCGCCTGTTGAGCCTGTTCTCCCCAGCGGAACAAGCCGCCACCCGCAGCCGCTTGGCGAGGTGCATTCGCCAGATCGTTTCCCAGAAGCTTATACCCCGACGCGACGCTCATGGACGAGTGCCGGTGGTCGAGATTCTCAAACTCCTTCCCTGGACCCTGGAGTCGCTGGAAATCAGCGGCCCCACATCGGCACACACGCTGCAATTTGACCACGAGATCGAAAAGCTCGTCCGCACCGGCGTCGTGGATCCTGAGACTGCTGTTTTGCATGCCACCGACCCCGAGCAACTGCGGCAAACCCTGGCTGATCGCTGATCCGTCAAAATCAACATTCGAAATTTCCCTTCCGTCCCCGTATCATCTCCTCGATGCCTGCACCCGCACAGATTTTGAGTTTTGAGGATGCGCGCCACACCGTCGAGGAACACGCCGCGCAGCTTCGCCCTCACGGCAGGGAACTGGTGGAGTTGCTTGACAGCGCCGGCCAGGTTCTCGCCGAGGTGGTCCCGGCAGATCGCAATTTCCCGCCTTTCCCCCGCGCCACTCGCGATGGATACGCCGTGCGCGCTGCCGATCTGGCGCAGCTCCCCGCCACGCTCCAGGTGATGGGTGAGATCAAGGCAGGAGCGCCCGACGTAGTTTTCACCTTGAAGACCGGCGAGGCGGCAGCAATTATGACCGGCGCTCCCGCGCCCCCCGGCGCCGATGCCGTGGTCATGATCGAATACACCTCCCGGAATGGCGACCAGGTCGAAATCACAAAAGCAGTCGCAGGCGGCGAGAACATCGTCCCCACCGGCGCCGAAGCCCGACGCGGAGACCGCTTGCTTATCCCCGGAATCAGACTGGACCCTGCTGCCATCGCCGTGGCCGCATCGGTCGGCAGATCGCACTTGCTCGTTTACTCGAAGCCGCGAGTCGCGGTGTTATCCACCGGCGATGAACTCGTAGACATCGACGTGCCCCCGGCGCCAAACCAGATTCGCAATTCCAACAGCTACTCGCTCGCGGTACAAATCCAGGCGGCTGGCGGCGAGCCGGTATTGCTGCCAATTGCCCCCGATGAGCCGGAACGTCTCCGTGAATTGATTTCCGAGGGCTTGGAGGCCGACTTTCTCCTGCTCACCGGAGGCGTCTCCATGGGCAAGTACGACCTGGTGGAGCAGGCGCTGCTGGATTTGAGAGCGGAATTCTTTTTTACCGGTGCGAAGATTCAGCCCGGTAGACCCATCGTGTTCGGACGAATCCCAGACGCTGCGAATTACAAGTACTTCTTTGGCCTTCCTGGAAATCCGGTCTCCACCATGGTCACATTTGAATTGTTCGCCCGACCCGTCCTGGAAGCACTTGCGGGATTGCAACCACGAAAGCTGACCTTCTTACGCGCTAAGCTGAAATCCGAGATTAAGGCTAAACCGGGGTTGAAGCGCTTCCTGCCGGCAGTTCTCTCTGGCGAGTTTGAAAATGCTGCAGTGGAACTGGTAGCTTGGCAAGGCTCAGGCGACATCACGGCCACGGCCAGGGCGAATTGCTATGTCGTTGTTGATCACGGGGACATCGGCGCTGGCGAGTGGGTGCCGGTCCTGCTGCGGTAAGCGCCGGCTAAATATGATATTTTCTGCTATCGTGGGCGCTGAATAATCGTCATAGTGAGCAGTGCGAGGTCGAGTATGCCGGTCATTGCGGAACCTCCCATCCTTCACCCAACACCGCCGTCAATAAAGAACCCTTTCTCAGGCAGAGTCGGCACCGCCCTGCGACTACCCTCCGTCGACGCCTTGCGCGGCCTGGTGATGATCCTCATGGCGCTCGATCACACGCGGGACTTCTTCAACAACAGCGCACAACTGTTCCTTCCCGAAGACCTCAGCCGCACTACCGCCGCGCTTTTTCTTACCCGCTGGGTCACTCACATCTGCGCCCCGGTTTTTTCATTCACCGCCGGTCTTGGCGCCTTTTTCTGGATGAGCCATGGCCGCACTCCGCTCCAGCTTTCGAATTTCCTGTGGAAGCGTGGCGTTTGGCTCATGATCGTGGACGTGACGGTGATGCGGTTTGCCTTGACCTACAGCGTGGCGCACGGGGTGGTCATTCTGAATGTGCTGTGGGTGCTCGGACTTTCGATGATTTTCCTGGCGCTGCTGGTTCACGTGCCCATCCGCTGGCTGGCGGCTGGCAGCGTGGCCATGATCGCCCTTCACAATCTGACCGATTCGGTTTCCGCCTCGCAGTTTGGCGGATACGCCTGGGTCTGGAACATCCTCCATGAGCAGGGCTTATTCAACGTCGGCAAGATTCCGTTCGTCGTGGCTTATCCGCTCGTTCCCTGGGTAGCGGTCATGGCCCTGGGATTCTGTTTCGGCAAGATCATGCTGCTTCCTTCGGAACAGCGCCGGCGTTGGCTCACCGCGCTGGGAATCGCTTCTATTGCCGCTTTTCTCGTGATCCGCGGCATCAACCGTTACGGCGATCCGCAACCCTGGTCGCGCGAATTCCCTGGCATGACCGTCCTGTCGTTTCTGCGCTGCCGGAAATATCCTCCGTCGCTCGATTTTCTCTTGATGACGCTCGGCCCCGCGTTCCTGCTGCTGGCGTGGTTTGACCGGATCAGATTCTCCGTGAAAAACCCGCTCATCGTCTTTGGCCGCGTACCCTTTTTCTACTTTGTGGTCCATTTCTACCTGATCCACGCTCTGACCTTCCCCGTGGCCCTGGTCCACTATGGCCGGGCGGCGTTCCTGCTTCAGCCTCTGCCCTCGATCGGCGGTTCCGCCGATCTTTATCCTCCCAACTACGGTTACAGTCTGCCGACGGTATATGCCGTATGGGTGGCAGTTGTGATCATGGTTTACCCGCTGTGCCGGTGGTTTGCCGATTTGAAAAGACGCAGAAAAGACTGGTGGCTGAGCTACCTGTAGCGCTCCGAAAGGCGCGAGCGGGACGGTCGTTCTAGGACGGTCGTTCTAGTCAGATGACCTTTCCCGTAGCGAAGCTTTCCCACCATGACCGTGCCGGACGCGCCCAAGTTGAATTGCTTCGCTCGCGGATGGGTGCCCGTCCTGCTGCGGTGAGTTCACAAAAATGGACACGGAACCGCATTGGCGGATTCTCCGTGCCCATGTCCAGCGTTACGCTCAAAACCAAAGCTTACGGTTTTTTCGCCGCCGCAGGCTTTTCGCCGGTCTTTTTCACCGCGCTTGCAGGGGCCTTGGGTTTCCAGAAATCCGGATCAGCTTTTACCCAATCATCGGAGACGTAGCTGAGGTGCGGGTTGAAGGCAAATAAGTTGGTTTCGCTGGACTCGATCGAAGCAGCCGAGAGTTCCTCCAGCTTTTTCATGCCGTCCTCGCCCATGGCGGCCTCGAACTTCTTGTTGTCCATGCCCTCACGGTCGATCTCTGCCAGGGACTTCATGGGTGTAAAGAACACGTAGGTGCCGTCCGGCACGCCATAAGCGGACTCGTACGTTGCCCAGTGGCTGTCCGGCAACGCCTTGGCATACGCCGCGATGACCATCTTCATCCCTTCATCCCATTGCTTGTGATGTCCTTGACGGGTGTGGATCAGGGAAATTTCAAAATATCGCATGTGCGCAATGTCAACGGCTGAGTTGAAACTGTACTCCTCGCTGTAGCGGAATGCGGCCATATTGATTTCGCTCAGCAGCTCTCCATCGGCTTCCGTGGCGCGGTCAAGGGCGGAGGCAAGTGCGCTGTTCTTCTGCGTAGCATTCATGTCCTTTCCCCAGGCCTCGAACGAATCGTAGCCGACGAAGAACAGTGATCGCGGCTTTCCGGAAAGCGAATCCACCGCCAGGTAGTGCGTCGGCCACTTGGCATGGCTGAACGCTTGTACAAAAGCGCTTTCCGTCTTCTGATGAGCCATGCCCGCCTTGCCCGGTTTAAGGAATTCGCGGACGACACTGAGCACTTTCGGCGGCGCTTGCGTTTCCTGCGCGACCACCGCCTGAACGGCGAACAACAGCAACATCCCCAACAAATATTTCGTGATTCTCATAAGAACTGCCTCCTCTTTGGAAGTTGACGATTCATGGGCAGGCCGCCCAGGAAACACCCAGCACGAGCGCTTCACGATTTGGGGTGCAAGCGCAGCCTATTCCCCGTGCTATGCGAAGTCAAGCCACTCAAGCCCACCGGTCACGGGCACGTCTGCCGTGTAAGATAAAGCTTCGCTATGCCGGGGAAGCTCACTCACTATGACCGCGCCGGACGCGCCAAGATGGTCGACGTTTCGGCAAAATCCCCCTCCACGCGCACCGCCTCCGCCAGTGCCTTCGTGGCCATGAAGCCCGCCGTCCTGAAAGCCTTGCCTAAGAATGCTAAGGGCGATGCGCTCGAAGTCGCCCGCCTGGCGGGAATCATGGCGGCCAAGCGCACGGCCGAGCTGATTCCCATGTGCCACCCCTTGCCGCTGGCGCACGTTGATGTGACTCTGAGGCTGTGCAAGAATGGCGTTGCCATCGCTTCCCAGGTCACAACCACGGCCACAACCGGGGTTGAGATGGAAGCCCTGACGGCCGTTAGTGTCGCCGCGCTTACCGTGTACGATATGTGCAAGGCTCTCGATAAGGGCATCGAAATTCGCGAAATCGCGCTCGAGCACAAGGCCGGCGGCAAGAGCGGCGATTACGTCCGCTCCCGTAAAAAGAAATAGTCCATGTCGAACAACGTCAAGGTTCTGCTGGTCGACGACAATCCCATGATCCTGGCCATGTTGCGGGGTGCGCTTGCCTCGCTTGCCGTGGTTTCGACCGCCAGCGATGCCGCCGATGCCCTGCTCAAGGCGGTGGACGATCCTCCCGACCTGCTGGTCTGCGACTATCGCATGCCCGGCATGGACGGTCGTCAACTGGTAGAGAAACTACGAAGCCGCCCGCGCACTGCCGCAGCCGCCATCATCCTGCTCGCCGCCAAGAGCGATATCGTTGAAAAACTGTCCACCCCAGACCTGCCGATTGACGACTTCGTGGAGAAGCCATTCTTCCTGCGCGAAGCCACTCAGCGCGTCAAACGCATCATCGACAAAATTGCGCTGGAAAAGATGGCCAAGACTGCTCCCTCGGATGGCGTCCTGCGCGGCAGCCTGCTGCAGATGAACGTGATCGACCTGGTTCAGTCGTTGGAGATGGGCCGTAAGAGCTGCGCTCTGACCCTTACCAGCAAGGACGAGAAGTGCGAGATGTACTTCAAGGAAGGCCAGGTCACTCACGCGGCTTATGGTTCCTTGCATGGCGACCAGGCGGTGTTCAAAGTCTTGCGCTGGACCGATGGCAATTTTCAGGTCAATTTCGAAGGCAAGACGACCAAGCAAACCACCACCCTCAACACCCAAGGTCTGCTCATGGAAGGCCTGCGGCTGCTGGACGAGTCTCAACGCGAAGGCGGCAAGGCTGGCGAGGAAGAAGATGATGATGTCCTCCTCGACTCCTGAGGCTCTCAGCGCGGCCGTCATCACTGTCAGCGACTCCTGCGCCCGCGGTGAACGCACCGATCTTTCCGGGCCTGCCGTCGCCCAGGTTCTCAGAAAACATAATTTTGTCATTATCGGCACGGCGACCGTTCCTGACGAGCAGGCTGTCATCCAGCCAGCGCTCCTATCTTGGGTTGGCCGTGCTCGGCTGGTAGTCACCACAGGCGGAACCGGCATCGCGCCACGCGACGTCACGCCTGAGGCCACTCGCGCCGTCTGCGAACGTCTGCTCGAAGGCCTGTCCGAACGCATGCGTGCGGAAGGCGCGAAGAAGACCCCATTGGCAGTACTCAGCCGGGCAGTCTGCGGGGTGCAGGGAAAGTCCGTGATATTGAACCTGCCGGGAAGCCCCGCGGGGGCGGTGCAATCCCTGGAATCTGTGATCGAAGTGTTGCCGCACGCCTTGCAGTTGCTGGGCGGAAATACGAAGCATGAGTAGTTCGGTTCTTTTTGAACCTCTGTGGCTTCTGGGGTTAGGTCTTTTGCCGTCGAACCAAGCCAATGCGGCGT
>Ga0335077_10008279_pt1 | contig 12890 bp, 13 predicted proteins | sample Lox_Sample_31_FD_207151 | JGI IMG/M metagenome (GOLD analysis project Ga0335077, IMG submission 207151) | Soil microbial communities from Loxahatchee National Wildlife Refuge, Florida, United States - Lox_Sample_3.1 | ecosystem: Environmental > Terrestrial > Soil > Wetlands | place: USA... | reverse complement strand
CAACGCATGTTCACCTATTGTTGATGCCGCTTGGCCGTGGATTGGCCGCCGCGATGCACTCGCTGAAGCGACTCACCGCCGAGGATCTCGGGCGCATCCGCAGAACTCACGGGCCAATTTGGCAGGCACGATATTTCGATTTTGTTCTCCGCCGGGTACATGATTTCTGGGACAAGCTAGAGTACATTCACCAAAATCCCGTCACTTCGGGCTTGGTGAAGCGCGCCGAGGAATGGCACTGGTCGAGCGCGGCGCGATATGCGAAATTCGGCCAGAGCCCGATCGCTATCGACACCGTCGATCTTCCGGCCGACCGGAATGCATTCCTCTTCCGGTTGTAGCTCAGGTCGCGGACGCTGCTGTTGCGTCCGAGACCTGAGGCTTCTTGCCACGTCATCGTAAAGGCCTCGGGTCTGGCCATACCCCGGCCCGACCCGAGCTACAAGGTCCGCGGCGGAATCAGGCCGCGGATAATAGGGCGCGGAATTCGTGCAACGCGCGGTCGATGGCGGGGCGATCTACGTCGCAGTGGGTGACCATGCGGATGGCGTGCTTGCCGGTGGCGTTGGCGAGCACGTTGCGCTTGGCGAGCGCGGCGGAAATTTCGGCGGCGGTGCGGCCGGTGCCGCTGACGTCGAAGATGATGATATTCGTCTGCACTTTGCGCAGATCGACTTTGATGCCGGGCAGGCGAGAGAGTGCTTCGGCGAGATAGCGCGCGTTGGCGTGGTCTTCGTGCAAGCGCGAAGGAGATTTTTCGAGCGCGACCAGAGCCGCGGCCGCCAGGACGCCGACCTGGCGCATGCCACCGCCGTAGAGCTTGCGGTAGGTGCGGGCGCGGTCGATGAATTCGCGCGAGCCGACGAGCATGGAGCCGACGGGCGCACCGAGGCCCTTGGAGAAGCAGAACATGACGGAATCGAATTTGCGCGTGATCGCGGCGACGTCGCGGCCGAGATACGTGGCGGCGTTGAAGATGCGCGCGCCGTCGAGGTGCACGCGCAGGCCGAGGGCGTGCGCGCGTTCGCAGATGTCGTCGCTGATTTCCGGCGGATAGACCGTGCCGCCGGCCATGTTATGCGAGCTTTCCAGGCTGACGAGCGCGGTCTGCGCGCGGAGGCCGCCCTTGGGACGAATGAGCGGCTCGATGCGGTCCCAGGTGAGGATGCCGTCCTCGACGTAAGCGGTGCGCGGCATGCAGCCGGCCACGGCGGAGATGGAGTCCATTTCATATTGAAAGATGTGGCCGCGCTCCTCGACGACGACTTCGTCGCCGTGATGGGTCCAGGACTTGATGGCGACGAGATTGCCCATGGAGCCGGAGGGCACGAACAGGCCCGCTTCGCGGCCGAACATTTCGGCGGCGCGCGCTTGCAGCTGGTTGACCGTGGGATCTTCGCCGTAGACGTCGTCGCCGACGACGGCCTCGGCCATGGCGCGGCGCATTTCGGGCGTGGGGCGCGTGACGGTGTCGCTGCGGAGATCGACGGCGGTCGTCGCCGCAGGCTGGCGGCCGGTCTCGGCGGTGGTTTGCGTGGCGGTGATGGGATTCATGGGCGGCTCCTTATTAAAGTAACGCCCCAGGGCCCCGCAACTGCCGCGGGCGCCCTGGGCTACAAAGGCGAAAACCGAACTGCAGATTCCTCGGCCGCCGTGGCGGCCTCGGAATGACAGCTTTGCCGAGCGCGCGGCCTCGCAGAAAAGCCTCAGGTCTCCCGCGACTTCCTTTATTGCGTGCGCTGACGCGCCGGGCGCGGGCGACCTGAGCTACAAAACTGCAAGAGCAACTGCAGATTCCTCGCTGCGCTCGGAATGACAACGTTGCCGGGTGCACGACACGGCGATAACACCTTTGCGCTTAATCCAAACCATTACCGTTCGTCCAGAAGGGCGACGAAGACTTCGTTGGAGACGGCGAGGCGCGCGGGCGCCAGGCGCACGCGGGTGCCTTCGCATTCGACCAAACCTTGGGCGCGCAACTCATCGATGCGTTTGCCGAGAGCATTGTACTGCGCTTGCTGCCGCGCTCCATACTGGGCTGCGATGGGCGCGAGGTCGATGCCATCGAGCTGGCGGAGGCCGAGAAAAAGCTCTTCGTCGAGCGCCTGCTTGGGCGTGACCTCTTCGAGTTGCTCGACGGGAAGGCGGCCGTTCTCAATCGCGGCGACATAGGCGGCGGGATCGTGGGCGTTAGCCCAACGGAAACGGCCGTCGAAGGAGTGCGCGCCCGCGCCGAAGCCGAGATAAGGCTCCCTACGCCAATACTTAAGATTGTGGCGCGAACGAAAGCCGGGCAGCGCCCAATTGGAGATCTCGTAATGATCGTAGCCGGCCTGGCGGAGGCGTTCGCAGGCGAATTCGTAGGAGTCGGCCATGGCGTCGTCGGAAGGGACGGCGGCGGCGGAGTAGCGCGCGCCGCCGGCGAGCAGTTCCCTGCCGAGGCGGCTGGCTTCATCGATCTCGAAGAGATAGATGGAGATGTGCTGGGGGCGGAGGGCCAACGTCTCGTCGAGGGATTCGCGCCAACTGGCGGGCGTTTGGTAGGGCAGGCCGGCGATGAGGTCGAGGCTGATGTTGGTAAAACCCGCGGAGCGAAGAAAAGCGATCCCTGAAAAGATGTCGGCGCGGCGGTGCATGCGGCCCGCGGCTTTGAGTTCGGCATCGTGGAAGGACTGCGTGCCGAGGCTGATGCGATTGATGCCGGTGGCGAGCCAGGCGGCGGCCCTTTCCGGGGTGATGGTTTCGGGATCGGCCTCCAATGTGACTTCTTTATCGCCAAAAGCCGCGTGATTTGGAACGCGCTTTTGGCGTTCGACAATCTCAGAAGTGGGTTGCACGACGGATGCAGAAAAAGCAGATTCCTCACCCACATCGGCACAAAGCGCCGCTGGGTTCGGAATGACACCGGCCACGGCGGGGCGGTGCGAGAAAGTTGGGAAGGGATGACAATCGGACGCGGGCGCGAATTGCGAGCGTACAGCGGCGAGGATGCGGGCGAGGGCGGCGGGATCGAAGAGGCTGGGGGTGCCGCCGCCGAAGTAGATGGTGACGTTTTCAGGCGGCAAAAGCGGCCTGATGACCAGGCCCTTTTGCCGCTCGACAACACCAATACTTGGTTGCTCAGTGACCTCTGCAAAAGCTGATGCCTCACCGACTTTTTGAGGTCCGAAAAGCGGCGTGATGGGCACGTCCTTTTCGGGCTCGACAACACCGGTAATGGGTTGCTCGACGGAATCAAAGAGCGCGGCGGAGGACAGGCCGGCGGCGGCATGGAGGGAGCGCCAGTTCGTGATTTCGTGTTCGACGGCGCGGGCATAGGGCGCATAGGCCGAGGGGGAGGCCACTCCGGTGTGGAAGTTGCAATAGGTGCACTTGGTCTGGCAGAAGGGAACTTGAATATAGATGCCGAGAGAATGGCAACCAGAATCCGCCCCGGCACCCCCCACCCCCCGGTTTTTTGTTAAGGATGTCATTCCAGGCTACTTATTCCGTTGCCTTGGCAAACGATGTCATTCTAAGACACTTAGAGAATCCGCTTGCCGTTCAAAACCGCAAAGGCGAACTGCAGATTCCTCGCTGCGCTCGGAATGACAACGATTTCGCCCATGCGACCTCGACCCTCACCAACGACCACCTGACTGCCTGAGGTCTCGCCTGGAAAGGCACAGGGCGACCTGAGCTACAAAACGGCGAGGGATGCCTCGCTCGGCAGACAGGCCTGCGCTTCTCCAAGGGCTAGATCTATTTTACTCCACGAGTAAAGTCGCCCGGCTCCTCGCTTGTCGATAAGAGAGATCCCTCGCTCGAGCGTCTCGCTCGGGACGAGCATCCTGACCGGATGCTCGTTTTACTCCACGAGTAAAGGAGATCGGCGCAGTCAGAGGGTCGAGAGGATCGCGCGCTGGCGGCGGGCGCAGCGAAGGCTAAGAGTGGTTGTGCCACTGCGAGCATGCGGGACGGATGCTCGTCTTAGCCGCCGACAACCTTGCATACGGAAACGCCGAGCGCCCGGGCGATGGCACGCAAGGTTTCCAGACGCGGATTGGCGCCGGGATCGTTTTCCAGAGTCCAAATCGTATGCGTGGTCACGCCCACTCGCTGGGCGAGATGCTCCTGGCTCATTCCGGCTTCTATGCGGAGCCGTCTGATTACAGCACCCTCGCTTGTGCGCTTCTTCGCGGTTTTGATCACTTCGGATGTCGTGAGCACGCTGACCCGATTGCAGCAATGAAGCCCACAGGCAGCGCTGACGTATTGATTCTTTCTAAAACTAGGCAGTTCGTAAACATAGTTATAGATGGGTACCTGTACATGTGTATTTATACATTGCTATCCACAGGATGTGTGTCCTAAAGTGCCCGGCGCGGCGGCGCGGAGACTTGTAGCCAAGGCAGATCGTGGGATGCGGGGACGGGGCGACGGACATAAGGGATTTATAAGGGCAATGCGAAATGAGCGAGCGGCGTTTTTCATGGGAGACGGCCGTGCTGAACGCCTTCACCGCCACGCCTGAAACTGTATCATCCAAGATCGATATCGCGAATCGAGCGATCGCCGAGCGGCTCAACGACCGACAACCTCCCGATGCCTGCGAAACATCCGTCTTGATGTACGCGCTGGACGCGCTCGAGACGCTGGGCGCTCTTCGCCAGCTCGCCGATACAACGTCAAAGTAATTGCGGGCCAACCTCGAAATAGTTGCGCTCTAGCCTTGAAATCATCGCGAAGATCAGCCCCCAGCCACGGTCGCGGCAGCCGGAAGTTCGAGGGCGGCGAGGGATTTTTCGAGGTCCGCCGGAGTGCTTCGCCGAAAGGATCAGTGAGGAAGCGTGGCGTCTAATGCGGGCGGTGCCTGGGGCCAGGAACGAGTCAATCCGTCACGGGTGAGTTCCCATTCGATCGTGTAACCATCCGGCAGAGTGAGCTTGAAGTAATCGAGAAGGCGGCTTTCCTTGAACTTGCTGTCGTAAGTGAGTTTTCTGCCGTCCGCCAACGTTTGCGTGAGCACCTCGCCAATAAGGCCGTAGGTGTTCACGAGCAAAGGCTTGTGTTGCGCGTCGAGGACGGACGTGAGCCGGTTCATGGCGTCGTAATCGTAGAACTCCTCGCCGTCCTGGTTGTCACGCATGTGCGTGAGCCGGCCACCCTCGTCGTATTCGTAGAAAACCTGCCGGCCGGAACTTGCCTTTGCGGCGACCACTCGATCCTTGGCATCGCAGGTAAATTCGATCGATTCGCCATCGGTCGTGCGCAGCACGTGCAGGTTGCTCTTGCTATCTCGCTGCACCGCGAATCCTTCACCGGTGGCGGAACGTATGCCGGTCAAGGCCCCTTGTTGCCAGGTTCTTCCCGGCCAAGAGGCGGGAAAATGGTAGATCCAGCCGTCCACCGTAGTTAAGTCCCACCCCCTGCCCTGCCACTCAATCGTGGAAAGACTGAACGGATTGCTCATGTATTGGCCGGCGCGCAAGCGGGCATCGGTCCAACTGGTACCCCTGGAGACACGCGTGTACTCGACGGGCGAGCCATCCGCCTCGATCAACTGCATGCTGGCGAAGGTGCGGTTCTCTCCCGAGGGGAAAATGTCGAAGGTGTCCGAGGCGCCGATGCCGAAGGCGCGCGAAACGTCGTCTTGCACGCGATACTTTCGAACAAAGGGAAAAGAGGGGTGGCCGGCGAACGTGAAGTCGGTATGCGACATGATAAAAGATGGAATGCCCTGGTAGGTGATAAATCTTTCAAAACGGCTGTCCGCCGGAGGATCGCTGGGGCACTCGAGCCGAATGCTTTGTTTTGCTCCAGGACCCTGAGTGATCGAAACGCAGGGATATTCTCCTACGGAATAGGTAACCCCCGAGGCGCCGGCAAAACTTTCCCCCATTTCGTCGATGTCCGCGGTGGTGAACGTGGAGGTGGCCAAGGCGCTGGTGGCGTCCGGACTGAGGGTGAGCGGGTAATGCAGAACGGCGATATTTTTCGTGGCCATCTTACGGACGCGGAGGGCATAGACTTCCGGATTCTTGCCCGCGTACCAGGGCAAGCCGTGCAGTCGGGCGGTGGAGAAAACTCCGAAGCGACCGGAGCGATAGTTGGTGGCGTAGTCCCAGCCGGAAGTCTGGATGTTCAGATCCTGGCTGGTGACAGCGAGAATTACGGAGTCCAGATCGGCGGCGATCTCCGGATGGTTTTGCTGAATGGCGGCGAGTACTTTCTCGCCGAGCAACTGCTTATGTTTCGCGTCGACGATATCGAGGGTATCGGGAGCAAGCTGCTGCGGCGGCAACAGCGTTACATCCAGGCGGAGGCGGGCCTGATAATAGGCGGGAAGGTCCTTGACATCGGCAGCTGCGGCATCATCCAGCGGCAGAAGGTAAACGCGGCCGGGAGAGGGATAGTCGAAGCTTTCCCGCTGCGTGGCCGGAGAGAGGTCGATTCGTTCCGAAGGCCTTTGCGACGACCCCGAGCCGCTTGTTTGCAACACAGCGCGTTCGATGTTCCAGCCGGCCGGCATGCGGTTGGCGATCACGTACAACGTGCCCTTGGTTAGCGATCCGCTGACGGGAACGGCCAATGCCGCGTAACCCGACAGCCGATCTTCGTGCACCATGCCTTGGACGGCGCGGCCGGGCTTCAGCGGTTCGCCCAAGGCGGATTTTGCGGATGTAGATTGCGAAACGAGGTTCACGGCTGCCGCGAAGACGGGAGAAGATCGCAAGCGGTACTGGTAATAATTCATTCCGGCCATGGCCAGAACGAGCACCAAAGCTACTCCCACGAGGAGTATGGCGGCTCTCGGAGAACGTTCCGCACCCGGAACAGCAGTCTTTTCGCCCAACACCGATTGAGGATCGCGCCCCGGCGCAGCCGAGATCGCGGGATTGAAAACGGCCTCGGAGAGCAGCGGCATTACCTTCAGCGCTTCGAAGAAAAATCCGCCCAGGCTGAGCACCAAACCAAAGACGATCATGGCCAGAGGGATATACGTTCGGGCTACGTTGGCATCGAGAACTTTCGAGAGGGATGCGACGAGGAATCCGAACCAGAAGATCATGAACATGAAGGTGAAGGGGTGCATGAACATGAAAACGTTCACGCGGGAGCCGCTGGGAGTAGGGACGATCCTGCCGCGAATCAAAGGCAGGAACGAATTGCGGTAGTTAATATCCCGGCGGATGCGGAAGGATCGACCCTCCACATTGCCCAGGAACGGACGGCCCGAAGGCCTGGGCCCTTTCCAGGAAGACTTGATGCTCTGCCAGAAAGTTGGGACGTCAGCTACGGCCGCGCGAACCCGCTCCGCGACTACATCGGGCTGCGCAGGCACATCGATATGAAACGCGTAGAATGGCATGGGGTGTTTCGATTCTACCTGCCGCCGAATGCTCGCAGATCATTTCGTTCAGCGGAGTTGACCAATCCAGAATTGACAATCTAGGAATCGTTGCGGGGGAGGGGAATGCACAGCCAAGAGTGGCTGTGCCACCTGAGTTCAGGGCTCGTCAACCGGAACTTCCACGGCGGCGAGGGATTTTTCCAGGTTGGGAGCGGCTTTGACGACGGGGCCGTTCCAGAAGGCGGAGGAGGCGGGGCCGTTCCAATGCGTTCCCGGCGGGAAAAGAATGGCGCTGTCCCAGTAGAATCCCCGGTCGATGCAGCAGTCCGGCTTCGGCTGCGGAGGGTTGTGCGCGGCGAGGGCGGTGAGCGCGGCGGAGACGAGGTGGTTCCTATCCCAGAACTGGCGCACGCGCGGATCGGAAAGGCGGGCGAGCGTGCCGCTGGTGGGCGGGCGCCAGTCCGTGGCGAGGATCGGTTCCCAGACGACGAGCACGCGCAAATTGCGATCCCGATGATCCGCCAGCATCTGCCGTATTGCGGAGGACCCCCGCAAACATGTGGGTCATGTGGGCGATAGGAGCAAAAACAGGTGAGGGGTGGCGGGGTCTTCGTCGAAGGCCTGCTGGAACGCGGCGAAGTTGCCCTTTGACAGAGAGACGACGGGCTGCTGGCCGCGCGGGGCATGTCCGGGCGTCCACAGAAATTCATAGGTGAAGAGTGCGACGGCAACGGCCGCGGCGAGGATGAGGGCGCGCTTTTTGGTCATTTGGTCATTTTGTCATTTGGAGCCGCTTAGAACGCGGTCGGCAAGGAAGCCTGCGATCTCCTGGGGGAAAAGGACCATTCCCAGGACGACGGCGACGGCCAGGAACAACATGAGGCTTCCAAGTTTTTGAACCCAACGAGCGCGAAGCGCGCATTGTTTGGCGCGGCGTTGCTGCCAGAAGCCGACCGCAACGAGCGCGACGGACAGTCCCAGGAGCCAGGGACGGGCAGCCGTGAGAAAAGCGCTGGCGGCGCCGGTGCCGAGTGCCAGGGTGAATCCCAAGGGCACGCAACAGCCAATGACCGCGACCGAACTGACAAAGGCGGCAAGCGAAGCCGAAATGCCGGTGGCTGGCTTCATGCTGCGGGGCTCGGGCGAGATTTATTTGCGGGCAGCAAGGATAAAGTTTAACGCAATGTCGCGGAAGAAGATGCCCAGGATGCTTTCCACGTAACGTTCGGCAACTTCGGCGAAGCCGGGATGCGCAATGCCCAGGGAGTCCAGGAATTCAAATTCGGCGCGGGTGAGGTCGATGAGGACGCGGCTGTCGTTGGGTCCGGCGAGGATGACGCCGACGTCGTCGACGGAGAGGACGCGGAGCGAGAGGCTCACCTGGAAATCGGGGTCGTGGATCACGCTGCAACGGATTTCGACCGATGCGCTGCGCCATTTCTTCAGGACCAGAATGGCTTCTTCGCGAGAGGCCTGCATAGGGGGACGATTGTGCGGGAAAAAGCGGCAGTTGTCATGCGGACGGAAGAGCAAAATGAAACTGCAGATTCCTCGGCCTCCCCACCCCAGCGCGCGCAAAAACGGGGCGCGCCGGGACCCCGGTTCGGGCCTCGGAATGACAGCGTGTTGAATGGCGAACCGGAGGGGCAAGACGCAGTGGAAGGCCCCAGGGCCCCGCCGACTTCTGGCTTGGCGTGCGCTTTCGCGCCGGGCGGGCGCCCTGGGCTACAAAACGAGAACCTGGCGAAATGCCGGTGGATCAGTTCTTCTTTTTGGTGAACTCGGTGTAGACGACGGTGGTGAAGTCCGGGAACTGGGAGACGTCATACCCGGGGGTAGGGCCGTTTTCGCCCAGGGCTTGCTTGACCTGGGCGAGGGATTTGCCCTCGGCGACCATCTTCTTGACATCCGCGCGGCGGGCCTCGATGCGATCGAGCCGCTGCTGCACGTCGGCCCTGGTCTGCGGCACGCCGTGTCCGGGGAGGTAGATGTCGGCATTGAGCGCGAGAATTCCCTTCACCGTTTTCACCCAGCCTTCGGAGGAGCCGCCCTTCTGCTGCTTGATCATGGTCAAAGCTTGCGGGGCGCGGGCATTGCCGCAGCAACTGGTGGCGATGACGTCTCCGGTGAAGACGACCTTCTCTTCGGGGAGATAGACCTGCAGATCGCCGCTGGTATGTCCGGGGGCGAAGTGCAGGACTTCAAGCTTGACGCCGTTGATGGTGAAGTTCTGGCTCTTGGTCAGAGTCTTGTTGGGCAGATGGTCCTGAGGGGAGGGATTGGGGGTGTTCGCCGTGGCCAGGATATCCTTCTTGCAATCTTCGTGAGCGATGATGGTGAGACCCTGCGGAAAAGACTTCAGGCCGCCGACGTGATCGATGTCGCTGTGGGAGAGGATCACGGTGGTGACCGGCTTATCGGTGACCTTGGCGATTCCGTCCAGGAGTTGCTTTCCCTGATTTGTGGTCGTATCCACGACAATGACGCCGTCTTTGCCGACAATGAAGCCGGCGTTTCCGCCGCCACCTGCGTCGGCGAAATAGACGTTGTCGCGGACTTGCTTGATGGTGAGGGGCGCGCCGCCTTGCGCGGCGGCGCGAGCGGCAAAGCCGCCGAGGACCACGAGCACCGCGAGGCCCCAGTTCCGATGGCGATGAGATTTCATGTGCGCTCCTTTGCGCGATAGCTTACCTCTAAAGACCCCGCTCGACCCCGCCTTCTTTTTTGCGTGCGCCGACGCGCCGAGGCTGCTTGGCGCCGGGACGGCGGGCGCCTGGGATGCAAAGCCAAAAGCCTCAGGTCTCCCGGCAAAGAGCGCCGGGCGACCTGAGCTACAAAACTGCGAAAAACAAAAGCAGATTCCTCACCGCCATCGGCAAATAGCGCCGCTGGGTTCGGAATGACAACGGGGCACTTGGCGGAACCACAGGTTGGGAGCGGGGCGGTCAATTCTTGGGCTTATCGGCATCGGGGGCGGCTTTGTCGCGGCGCTCCTGGTCCTCTTTAGAGAGCGCGCCGGCGTAGTTGCCTGAACCGGCCTGGCGCGAGTAGCGCATCACGAAGGTGCCGTCCGGGCGCTTGATCTGGTCGATGACGCTATTGAGCGCGCCGGATTTCGCCGGGCGGATGACGAAGACGAGTTCTTCGCCGGGCTTGAAGGTCCCTTTGGTCCAGCCGTCGTCGGCCATCATGGCCTCGGGGGAAGCGACTTCGCCGGTCCACTGCGCGGACTTGCCGCTATCGTCCTTGGTGGTCCAAACGAGCAGCACGTGGGGATTGCGCCAGACGTAGTCGACCAGCGTGCCTTTCAGGGTGACTTCGTTCGTCGACCAAGCTGCGTTGCCGTGATGCGCCAGGGCCGTGGAGGCCGACAAGGCCGAGAGAACGAAGGGAGCAAGTATTGCAACCACGAGGCCAGTTCGCGACATGTGTTCCTCCTGCACGAATGTGTCCAGAGCCCGGAACGACTTGCTAGCGGGTCGGTTTGAATTTTGCCCTCCTAGTGTCACGATCAAGAAAATTCAAACCGACCCACCACCGACGACTTCATTGCTTGGAAAGCGAAGGTATGGTGCTCTCATTATTGAACTGAATGGTCTCCGATGGAACGCAGAAATGTTCGGCCAGCTCGACGTTGGGAAGCAGCGTGATCCTGCCAGTGGTGGACCAGGGCGCCGTATAGACCTTAGGGTCGGTGATGGTCAGAGTGAATTGAAGCAGGCCGTAGTTGAGGCGCTTGTAGCGCTCTTCGACGCGCATCTGGTCGCTATGGGGATAGCCGCTCAGTTTCCTGGTTCCATTGGCCTGAGCCCCGGCGAGCCAGGAGCGGTCGTCGTAGCCATTGGACTCGACCACGAAGGTATCGCCGTCCCAATGGCCGACGGCGTAGCCGAGGTATCGCGGAATCGGCGGATTCACGGGGAGCTTGCGGCCATCGGTCCAGATGTCGCGCCAGGTGTGGCCCCATTCGATGAATTGCAGGACGCGGTCGGGCAAGACGACGAACTGAAAGCCGAAGTTGTAAGAGATCCAGCGGGGCCAGCCCATGGGATCGCAACCGTTCACGGGATCTTTCGAATTCCACTCCGGCGTGGTGCTTTCATTGGCCTGCATCAGCTTCTGTCCGTAAGGAGTGAGAGGCGGAACCGTTTTTGTGTCGAGCGGCGCGCCGTTGACTTCGAGATCGTTGGGATTGCCGCTCCAAATGCCCGACAGATCGTGCGCGTCGAATGCGCGCGTGTCGACGTTGGCTTTTTTGCGGTCTTCTTTCTTGTAGGCTTCGTTCTCGCAGTGGGGGCAGGCCTTCCAGCCGGGGCCGGGAGTGACCAAGGGCACTTCGAATCCCGGCCGCGGAGGATTGGCGTCGTTGCCTTGGCCGGCGGGTTGACCGGCGGCGCCTCGCTGCGCGAGCGCGGGAGAGAGGACTAGGAAAGCCAGCAGGCAAAGGCCAATGGTCACCAGGTGTCGCATGTTGCGGATCCTCCTTCCGGCGCGAAACGCGCAGCGGACGCGTGCCCTCAACGCAGGCAAAGAATCCAAGATCGAGCCCCACTCAGGAAAGGAAAGAAAGCTGGGGGGATTGTACGCCTATTTCGGGTGGAAGAAGCAAGGGAGGAGGCGGCAGGCAGCGAAAAGCAGATCCCTCACCGCCGTCCAAAATACGGCCGGGTTCGGGATGACAACGGTGACGGTGGGTGAGTCCGGGGCTGGAATGAGCACGCGCGGCGACAACTCAGCGGCTAACTGCAGATCCCTCGGCCGCTCGTGCGGCCTCGTGATGACAACTGGGAGACACGGGCTAGTCGGGGACGATTTTGACGCGGAGGCAGCGGGTGCGGGGGCCGTCGAATTCGCAGAAGAAGATGCCCTGCCAGCGGCCGAGTTCGAGTTTGCCTTCGGCGATGAAGATGGTGGCGGAAGTGCCCACGAGCGCGGTCTTGATGTGGGAGTCGGAGTTGCCTTCGGCGTGGCGGTAGGCTGCGGCGTCTTCTGGAACGAGGCGCGCGAGGGCGGCCTCGATATCGGCAGCGACGTCTGGGTCGGCGCTTTCGTTGACGATGATGCCGGCGGTGGTGTGCGGGACGTAGAGGTAGCAGACGCCGGAGTGCACGGCGGCGTCCTGGACGAGTTTGGCGACGGCGGCAGTGACGTCCAGGAGTTGGGTGCGGCGCTCGGTGCGGACGGTGAGTTCGCCGGTGGGGGCGTGCCCGGATTTTGGCGCTGTGGTCACAGGGACATTATGCCTGAAGGCGGGGCCGAGAAAACGAATGAGAGATTGTTCGGTCGCAGGGCGACCTCAGAATGACAACGGGGTTTCGCTGCGGTGCGCAGGTTAGAGGCCTCAGGTCTCCCGACATACACCGTCGGGCGACCTGAGCTACAAGGCTTCGCATCGCGCCGAGTCACCTTTGCCAGAACGAGCGGAGTCCAACAAGGCCCCACGCTTAAAATGTTCAGGCCCATGACATCCTTTACAGATTGTCCCGGGACATCCTTTACACTCCGGCGCGTTTGACGCGTCGGAGGTGAGCGGGATGCCGTGGAGGACTATGGATGT
>Ga0335077_10008278_pt1 | contig 12892 bp, 11 predicted proteins | sample Lox_Sample_31_FD_207151 | JGI IMG/M metagenome (GOLD analysis project Ga0335077, IMG submission 207151) | Soil microbial communities from Loxahatchee National Wildlife Refuge, Florida, United States - Lox_Sample_3.1 | ecosystem: Environmental > Terrestrial > Soil > Wetlands | place: USA... | reverse complement strand
TGTGGTTTCCCAAAGGCTACTTTACGCCGAGGGAGCGTCCGCTCAATTACACCGAAGTGCAACAGCTGCTCGGACGAAAACTTCAGTAAGGTATTCGCGGATTACGTCAGGGCAACGGAGAGCTCTGGCGGGCGCGTACCACGAACCGCTTCGGAGCGGGCCCGATGTAATAGAACGGGTAGCAAGTTATCAGCGTCAGCGTTGGTTCCGGGGATGCCGCGAGAACTTCTGTATTTTCCGGCGCCACGATTTCGACCAATTCCACTTGATACTTGTACGTGCCGCCCAGGGTAGCGAACGTAATGGTGTCGTTCGCGCGAATGTTCCTTAGCGAACGAAAAAGAGTATCGCGATGCGCCGCAATGGCGACGTTCCCGGCCTGACCAGGCAATGCAGTGCCTTTGAGGTGCGCTGCCGCGCGGCGCAGCACGGCGGGTGAGTCTCCTTCGGCCACCATCACCGAAAGGCCGATGCGGGCAATTTGCATTTCACCCAGCACGGAGCCGGTTGAGGGGCTTTTCGTCGCCAGATCCCCCGGGATCAGCGGCTGAATAACCGGCTGGGGCGCCATGGGCGCCGGCTCTTCTGGCAGAGGCGGCGCCTCTTTGACCGCTGCGGCAGACGAGAGTCCCTGGCTTCCGGCAATTTCTTCAAAACGCCGCCGCTCGCTCGTCTGGTAGATTTGTCCATCAACCCAGAGGTAGAGAGCCCACACAATTGCGACGGAGCCCGCTACCAGCAGCAGCCGCGAAAACCAGAGCGTTGCCCCGCTTGGGCGCTCCAACTGGAGATCGAGATCATTGCTGTTGATCATGAGTCAGCACCGTTGTGTTCGTGCCCGCAGATCTTTGCGAATGCCAGTAGTAGCCAGTCCGTGTCCGGACCTGCAGCTTTCCCTGACGGGCCGCGAATGCATTCACGCGGATCTTCCGGTATTCGCCGTTGCGATCCTCGGCGGGAGTGTAGGCAATTGTGTACTGGTGCCGAATGTCCTGCGCGATTTGACGGCAGACGCTTACTACCTCACCCGGCATGCTCGGAAAGTACGCCAGGCCGCCCGTCTCTTTGGCGAGAAGTTGAAGAACCTTGGGATTTTGATCTGCGCTGTACGGATCGAGCAGGCCCACGGAATAGATCGTCACATTACCAGCTTGGGCCATTTGCAAAGCCTGCGCGAACGTGTGCCGGCTTGCGTTGTCTCCGCCGTCGCTGATCAAGATGAGGACTTTCTTGCTCGCTGGGTGCGAAACAAGGTGCTGCAGAGCATCTATGACGGCATCGTGAAGAGCCGTCCGTCCGCGGGCGTATGGCCCCAGTAATGCAGCTTCCAATTGACCCGGGTCGTGCGTGAAGGCGACGTTCTCCGGAAGAGCCAGGATCGGCCGGTCGGCGAAGTTGATTACAAATTCCTCGTTTTCAGGATTGCTTGCTTCAACGAAGGCCATTGCGCCCGCAATGACTTCATCGCGACGGGCGATCATGCTTCCGCTATGGTCGACGATCATTCCCACGGTTACGGGCAGATCCTCGCTTTGAAAATTCGCGATCGGCTGTAGCCGCCCGTTCTCATACACGCGAAAGTTTGACGCCGCGAGTCCGGACACAAACTGCCCTTGTTTATTCGTGACGGTGACGGGCAGCATGACCAGGTCAACTTCTCTGGATATGACGTAATCCTGCTTATGGTCTGGAGGAGCGGGAGGCGGTCCTGGCCACTGGAACGCCGCCGATGCAATTAAGGCGAGAGCGATGACTCGGCCCATTGCGTTTAGCGGAATCATCGCCCTCCTCCTTCATACGCCCTCAGCTTGCTTGTGCAGCTACGCAGAGCGCTTTGCAAACCCCCAAAGCATGGTTCCGGCGGTCACCAGCAGCAGTCCGCTCAGGCCAATCAGGGGCAGATAGCTCGCCGTGGCCGGCAGTTCGGCGGGCGGCGGGGTTGTTGCAAATACCTCGGCAATTTCCGTTTCTCGGCCGGTCGGCAGCTCAGCCGTTACAGGAGCCTTTTCCAGTTCCTTAACGGCAGGTTCGGCGGCGTTGGCAACGGGTTTCGTGATATCCGCAGAGAATTCCTCGGGCATCGCGGGAACAGCCTCATGGGAAGCCGCGGCGAGCTCTACGGCCCTCCTCTTCGGATAGACAAACTCCTGCCCAAAGTTATCGCCGGGGTAAAACCATTCTTTGATCGCGTTAGGGGCTCCCGACGCGCTCTCCGAAAACTTGATAACCGTCTCTTCGGTAGGTGTAAGACGATAGTTTGGAATCGCCATTATCGTGGCATACAGATGCATCTGATCTTTGTCAAAAACCTGCACGATGTGCCGGTATCCAAGGATATCCATCAACTTGAAGGAATAGGTTCCAGCCGCCAGAACTACATTGCCGGGTAGTTCTACTGGCTGATCGAATGTCAGATAAGACAATTTGTTAAAGTCGTTGGCTTTGGCCGAGGGCCCAATTGCCATCGCCCCGGCAATGGCCCCGACAGCAATCGCGATTCTGAAGAATTTCATTTGATCGGACCTCTCTTTTCGTTCTGATCTCGGCAGTTCGGCTGGGCCGAACCACACGTCCAAACCGCAGGACCCAACCACATCTTTCTCTTTAGGCGGCTATTGTTAGGAAAGCGGTGAGCTCAGATACCGCTGCGAGTGACCTTGAACACCGGGCTGTAAACGTGAGAGTCCAATCTCGGACTTGGGGCAGGTTAGCTTTTTGTAACATTGCTTGCCGGCCGCGTAACTTTTACCCCCTTAAGAGCGTCCAATCCCGATCAGTACTCCTGGATTCAGGAAAGGGCGGGTGTGTCCAAGATGTTGCGATCGAGCTGTGACGAATTAACCACTTATTTATTAAGGCGATGCGGGTTTCCGCTTCCGTGGACCTGGCAGCACCGTGCCGTTAGGCTGGTGAGATGACTCATAAGCGGCCCGTCCCGGTGATCGTATTTCTTCTTCTGCTGCTGAGCAGCAGCCGCCCCGCCCTGGCTCAGACGCCTAATGCCGCCCCGGCGGCAGCTTCGATCAGCGGCGCCTTCACGGTCGTCAATGGCGGCGGCGCCAGCGATCCCGCGCCCGGCGTAGGCATTAAGCTGACCGGCCCGGAACCAGCCTCCGTCGTACAAACCACCACCACCGATGGCGAAGGGCACTACGCCTTCCTTCAACTCGCTCCCGGAAAATACACCCTGGAAGCCAACGAGGAGGGCTTCAAGCCCTGGTCCGCGGCCGTTGTACTTCAGCCCGGGCAGACACTGGTTCAGGACGTGGTGCTGCAGATCAGCTCCGTAAATCAGCAGGTCGAAGTTCGCGCCGAGGCGGTGGCCGCCGTCGCCACCGATAGCGACACGCCGAAGGAAACCGTAGGCGAAAAACAGCTCGGCGTGTTGCCCTTGCCCACGCAAAAGTTCACCGAGGCGCTCTCGATCGTGCCCGGCGTCTTGCGGACCATGCAAGGCAAGCTCAGCTTTAACGGACAAACGGAAAGCCAGGGCATGCTGGTGGTGGACTCCGCCGAAAGCGTGGACCCCATCTCCGGCAGCTTTTCCATTCCCGTGCCGGTGGACGCGATCCAGTCCATGACGGTCTATCCGCTTCCGGAAAGTTCCGCTTACGGAGGCTTCTCCGGCGGACTCACCACCATCGACACCAAAGCTCCTTCGCCTTTCTGGGATTACAAGCTGCTGGATTTCCCGCCGTCTTTCCGCGGGAAAAACGGCCAGGTCGTCGGAGTTGCCAACTGGACGCCTCGTTTGATTTTTGGCGGGCCGGTGATCAAAAACAGAGTGAACTTCTCGCAGGAAGTGACTTACGAGTTTCGGCGCACCCCGGTCCGCGGCCTGCCCTGGCCGGTGAACGAAACCACCGCGCGCACGTTCACCTCGTTCACGCAGGTGCAGGTCATCCTTTCGCCGCGGCATCTTCTGAACCTCAGCGTCAACGCCTTCCCCTCGCAACTCGACGACGCCAACATCAATGCGCTGGTGCCGCAAACCGCCTCGGCCAATTACTCTCGCACCGGCGCGTCGTTTGGCGTGTCCGACAGCTACCAGTTGGTCTCCGGCGCGATCTTTTATGCCGTGGCGCGCTACACGCGCTTCGACAGCAAAACCTGGGCGCAGGGCTCCGCCGATATGCAGCTCACTCCCGTCGGCTGGAGCGGCAATTTCTTCAACACTTGGCAGCGAAAAGCCAATCAAGTGGAGGTGGTTCCGTCCTTTCAGCTCCGGCCCAGGAGTTGGTATGGCCAGCACGAAATCCGGGTGGGTGAAGACGTCCTATACCGCGCTTACAGCGGCAGCAGCGTTTCGCGTCCCATCGACCTGCTCGACGCCAACGGCTTGCTCACCGAACGCATCGACTTTCAGGGACCGGGACTTTTGCGGGCGCGCGACACCGAAGCCGCCGAGTACATCCAGGATCGCTGGACCGTCAGCCCCGCCCTCACCTTGACCTTTGGCGGCCGGCTTTCCAGCCAGTCCATCGGACGCGACGCCGCCTTCGGCCCTCGCGCCGGTTTCGCTTTCGCTCCCGGGGGCAAGCGCAATGCCGTATTTCGCGCCAGCGTCGCCGAAACCTACAGCCACGTCCCCCTGCTCGCCGCCGATTTTCCGGACAATCCGTCGCGCGTGATCAGCTTCTTCGATCCTTCCGGCGCATTGCTCGGCTCGCCGGTCGCTTTGCAGAACATGTACCTGCCCTCGGGCGATCTCAACATGCTTCCCCGCACCGAGTTCGCTCCCGAAACCAGCCCGCGCACCCTGGCCTGGAACGTCGAGTTCGAGCGCGAACTTCGCCAGAACCTCAGCTTTCGCCTGGGCTATCTCGATAGCAACACCAGCGATCTCTTTCTCCTCAATCCCCTGCTCGGGCCTGGCGTGGCCAATCCGGCCATGGCGCTCGAAGACACCGGCGCCTCTCATTACCGGCAGGCGCAGGCGGCCGTTCATTTTCGCCCCGGCGAAAATACGGACTTCACCGTCTCCTACACCTGGAGCCACGCGACCGGCGACCTGAATACGATCTCCGACACGCTCATCCTTTTCCAGACCCCCGTGATCCGGCCAAACGCTTCCGGCCTGCTCCCCACCGACGTGCCGCATCGCGTGCTGGCGTCCGGCCTGTTCCGCTTCCCCTGGAAGCTGGCCTTCAGCCCGGTGGTGGACATTCACTCCGGCTTTCCCTATTCGAATGTGGACGTTTTACAGAACTATGTGGGCGCGCCGGACTCTTTGCGTTTTCCCGTCTATTTCTCCATGAACATCCGGGTCTACCGCGAATTGACGCTCCATGTGCCTTTCCGCGAACATGCCAAGCCCCATAAGATCCACCTTGGTTTCTATTCCATTAACGTAACCGATCATCAGAATCCGCACGACGTCTACAACAGCGTGGTCTCGCCGTATTTCGGAATCTTTACGGGAATCGACAAACGCGTCAACGGCATGGTCCTCGACCTCGTCCAGTAGCGAACGATGCCGGGGTTGCCGTGACTGAGGCTCAGACGAAAGCCGACAAATGCCGGGCGAAACATGGGCTGCCGCCTATTTGATGTGGGCTAAGGGTTGCAGGCGGACAACCCGGAGAGCAGGACACTCGATATTTCACGGCACGACTAGCGTGGCGGGGCAGTTCCCTGCCGGGCGATGGCGGCGCGGGCGGTTCGTACTTGCGAGCCGTTGTCGGTATCGGTCCAGGCAAACAGAAGCTCGTCGCGATAGCGCATCATACGCGGATAACGGCTGCCCTCGGTGACGGCCACGGTGACCGGTGCCGAGCGCACTCCCGCCGGGCTGACGATCCGAGCGCGCATCTGCGAACCCTGGCTGCCCTTTTCGATCCACATCACCGCCGCCGATCCGTCGTCCAGCAATTGCACGCCGAGCCGCCCGAGCGAGCTCGTGTCATCGACGCGCACCGCAGCGCCAAACGTCCGGCCGCCGTCATGCGAGAATGCGAGGAAGGCGCGGCCCTGGTCGTTCTTGGCCATGAACCACGCCACGGCCACGTCGCGCCCCTTGGCCGCTACCGACGGGCCGTTGATGGGGCAGGCATCGATCATCCATTCGTCGGCGTGAACGATCGCCGGCGCGCTCCATTTGCCGTCGGCGAAGCGCGTCACATAGATGTCGCGCACTTCCGTCGCGCTGCGATTGCGGAAGGCCACGATTATGCCCTCCGGTGTTTGCGCGGCGGAAGTCGAGCAGCATTCGCACACCCGCGGAACCACCACCGTCTCGCTGAGCTGCTTGCCCGCCGCATCGTATACCGACGCGCGCAGGCTCATATCTCCGGTTTCCGTCTTGGGATTGGTGGCGCGGCCGTCGATCCACACCAGACCCAGCCCGGCGCCCGGAGCCTGAAATAGCGAGACAAAGCCGTGTTCGGTTTCGGTTCCGTCGTGGTGCGGGCTCACCGGGCGCGACCACGTGTGGCCTTGGTCCTTCGACCACGAGAGCATCACCTTCGAGGCGTCGGAATCCTCGTCCGTGCCAAGCCTTTCCTCCCAGTGCGCCGCGAGCGTGCCGTCCGCGAGCGCGCGCACCGAGGGCACATCGAAGGAGTTGATAAAGAAATTCGTCCCTGCGGTGACGTTCCGCGCATCGGACCAGCCCGACGCGGTGCGCTCGGCGAATCTCAGCGTGGCGCGTTCGCCATTCACTTCCACCCAGCTCAGCGTCACGCGGTCCCCCTGCACGCCAAACTGAGGCTCGGAGCTGTTCTTGCCGGCGGGAGACGCCAGCGCCTCAATCTTCAATGGCGCGGGCGTATCCGCTGCCGCCAGCACCGGCACGCCGCTGGATCTCTGGAAGTGCGCGTACCCGGCGCCGAACGCCAAAAGAGCGACACACGAAACCAAGCCAGCCGTCAATTGAAGCGATTTCTTGGACGAACCATTGCGCATATGGCACTAAGCTTTATCGTCTTATTCGCAGGAGTCAATCCCTTTCTTTGCGCCTGCCAGTGGCACGGCCACTCTTGGCTGTGCTCCTGTGCCCTGAACTTTGGCGCCACCTGCGTTGTCATTCTGAGCGCGGGTTTGGTTATTGGGTTCGCGAAGAATCTCTCGCAGCTTTGCGCGTGACGCGGGACGCCTGTTCCCTGCCGAAAATTTCGCTACGGCCGCACTCCGGCGACGTTCATACGCAGACGGTAGAGGCCGGTGCGCGCGGTGATGTAGAGGGCTTTGCCATCGGCGTCGCCCCAATTCAGGTTTGCGGGGATTTCCGGCAACTGGATGGTGCCCAGCAGCTTGGCCTCCGGCGTAAGGATCATGATTCCGGCGGGCCCGGTCGCGTAGATATTGCCGGCGCGATCCACCTTCATCCCGTCGGGAACGCCCTCGCCGGGAATGCTGGTGGCATCGAAAAACTTCTTGCCGTTCGCCAAGCTGCCGTCCGGCTGCACATCGAAAACCATCCAGAACTTATCCGGGCGCGAGCTGGCCACATACAATTTCTTTTCATCGGGCGAGAAAGCGATGCCGTTCGGATAAGGTACATCCTTCGTCAACAAATCGATCTTGCCCGGCGCGCGGATGCGATACACGCCCGCAAAATCCAGCTCCCTCTTCGGAGCGTCCGGCGCCTGCGGATAGGTCCGATAAAGTCCCGGAGGATCGGTGAAGTAAATATCGCCATTGCTCTTCGCAACCAGATCGTTCGGGCTATTGAGCCGCTTGCCGTCGTAGCGATCGGCCATCACGGTGACCGTTCCATCCTTTTCCGTCCGCGTGACCCGCCGGTTGCCATGCTCGGCGGCAAGCAGGCGGCCCTGCTTGTCGAGCGTGAGGCCGTTGCTTCCGATCTGCACGCCCTCGGGAAAGCTGCCTGGAAAAATTTGCTTCTTGAAAAACGATACGCTGCCGTCCGGCATCCACTTCATGATGGCGTTCACCTGCAGATCGCTGAACAGCAAATATCCGCCATTGCGCACCCAGATCGGCCCTTCGATGAAGCGAAAGCCGCCGTGCAGCTTTTCGATCTTCGCGCCCGGCGGCACAAGCTTATCGACCGCGGGATCGCTGCGCACAATGCTGCCAGCGCTGCCGGCGGCAACGCCACCTGCATTGCCGCCAACGTCCGGCTGCTGCCCTAGCGCGGGCAGTACGGTGACCGTACCAAGGATTGCGAGAATTACGCCGAGGTTTCTCATCGGGGCACTTATACACCCGAACTGAGGCTGATCAAAACCGGGTAGCCCGCGGCCCGTGCACCCGCGAGTACCGCCCTGCCCGTTGGCGATTTGGATACCCGCACTTGCCACTTGTATCACTGCACCAAAATCGTGCTAGAATCGGGCTCCCTTCCTGAACGATTCCGTCTGATCTCCCTTCCCAGACGCCATAGAGGCGCATTCATGCACGCAAGCGACCGCCGTTTGGCCCCGCGTTTCCGCATCGGCATCCCGCTGCATTTTCGATTGGTGAAATCCTCCGACTCCGATCCCGAGTGCGCCGCCGAAACCCGCGACGTCTCTTCTCGCGGCGTGTGCCTGGAGACGGATCTGCCGCCGGTAGTCGGCGCCCTTCTGGTGGTCAGGCTTCGGCTGCCGGAGATGATCGTGGGATGGCGGGTGCCCGAATGGCGCATCACGGCACACGTCGTGCACGTCGAGCCCGCCGCCGATCCTGGCAAATTCGGCGTGGGCGTGCAGTTCCATTATTACGAGCCCATGTCGCCGCATCGCGGCCGGTCATTATTTGAAGCGAGCGCGGCGGCTGCACTCAGAGCAAACCAGGCGCCCGCTGCCGCGGCGCCGGGAGCGCGCCCGTGAAATCAGCCCTGGTGGTCGATGGCGAGCCGCCCATCCGCGAACTGCTGGAGGAGGTTCTCAAGTCCGAGGGGATGGAGGAAATCACTCTGGTGAGCGGATCGGAAGCCGCGGAATTCGCCCACGCGCAGAAGTTCGACGTGGTCTTCGTCGATTCGAGCTCGCCCATCTCCGACGGTATCGAGCTCACCCGCAAGATTCGCCGTTCCGGCTACAACAACAAGACGCCTATCGTCATGATCAGCAACCCGAAATATATGGGCTTCCTCACCGAAGGCTTCGATGCCGGCGTCAGCTTCCTGGTCTACAAGCCGATCGACCGCACCCGCCTGCTGCGCCTGGTGCGCGTCACGCAGGGCGCCATCGACAGCGAGATTCGCCGCTTCCGCCGCGTCCCTGTGGAGGTGAAGGCCGCGGTGCGCTGCGGCGACATTGAAGTGGATGCCTCCACCATCGATCTCAGCCTCAACGGCGCCCTGCTCCGCGCCGAGCGCATCTTTCCGCGCGGCTCGGCGGTGAAGATCAGCTTGTTCTTAGGGCAGAACAGCCCGGTGATCGGCCAGGGTTCGGTGATGCGCACCGTCGGCGAAAACCAGATGGGCGTTCAGCTCGAGGGCCTGCCCATTCAGGAAAGCTCCCGCCTGCAGGACTTCCTCCTGCACCGCCTGCAAGTCTAGCGAAATCGGGTGGCACAGCCACCCTGGTCGTGCTCATACGTGTTGAGATAGCTGAAGCCAGCTGTCATCACGAGGCCGAATTTTGGCCGAGGAATCTGCAGTTGCTCTCGCGGCTGCCCCGCATTTCATCGAGGCGATGTACCCGCACGCCCTGGAAAGTGGCACAACCACTCCGGCCGGCAACTTTCGCTTTCCTTCACGCGGGCACCGGCTCGGCCGGCCCGAGCGGCACGTTCCACGCGTCGTATCCGTAGAGCCAACTGGTGTCGTCGTTCCCGCCCTTCATCCAGGTATTCGCGCTGGAGATGGCCTGGATGCGCGAAGTGCGCGGCTTGCGGTGCGCTTCGTAACGGCGGAAGGCGCCCTCGATATCCTCGCCCTCCACCTCTTCCAGGCAGCGCGCCAGAATGGCCGCGTCCTCAATGGCCGTCGCCCCGCCCTGCGCCATGTACGGCGTCATCGGGTGCGCCGCATCGCCCAAAATCACCACGCGCCCGCTGCTCCAGCGCGGCAAAGGCTCGCGCTCCAGGATGGCCCACTTGTGGCAATCGGGGCAGGCCTCCAGCACGCGCCGCACGTCGTCATGAAAGCCCTCGTAAGCCTTGCGCAATTCGCGCACGTCGCCCGTCGCCGACCACGATTCGCGCGTCACCCACCCCGCCGGCTCCGGCACGCTGGTCACGAAGTAGAGTTCGCTGCGCGCCGCCGTGACGTAGTAGATCACGATGTGCCGGTCCGGGCCCCACCACTTTGTGCGCGAACGCCCGATGTCGAAGCCGTTCAGCAGCGCCGACGAAAAAACCGCGCGGTAGGCGATGCGCCCTTTGTGCAGCGGCTCGTCCGGCCCCACGATGATATCCCGCACCAGCGAATGCACGCCGTCCGCGCCGATCACCGCGTCCGCTTCGGCGCGCGTGCCGTCGGCAAACGCCAGCGTCACGCGCCCCGACCCGCGCTGCTCGAGCCCGGCGAGCTTTTTGCCCAGATGAAAAATATCCGGCGGCAGAACGGAAGCGAGCGCGTCGTGCAGGTCCGCGCGATGCATGCAAAGATAGGGCGCGCCGAACAGGCTTTCCGGCATGGGCAGCTCGCGCATCACTTTGCCCGTGTCCCATTCGCGGTTCAAATGCGAATAGGGCTGGAAGGCGGTGCGCCGCAGCCCCTCTTCGACGCCGATCTTGCGCAGCACCTTCATCGAATTCGGCATCATCTGAATGCCCGCGCCCACCCGCGCAAACCGTCCCGCCTGTTCGTAAATCTGCGCGTCCATGCCGATGCGCCGCAGCGTGGCCGCAGCCGTCAGCCCGCCGATCCCCGCGCCCACAATTGCAAAAGAAAGTTTGGCCTGCCCCATTCGCATTTGCCTCGGTTTTTCGTCGCCTGGCTTCGGTTTGAATATACCTCTCTAGATGACTGAAAACAAAGGCCCCTCCGAGGCCCTGCCGCATACTGAAATCTACCGGTTACCTTTAGGAGCCGTTTACTAGAAAGACCCGATGTTTTCACGCCTGTGACAAGCATCACAGTACCAGCACGGTACAAGAGCTAAATTGGGCCATCGGCGCTGAATGGCAGCAGCGCGAAGTGGGGGCTTTATGTCGAAGGAAGTTCCGTATTCGAAAATCAATCCTCGGGAGCTGAAGGATCTGGAGGCCGAATTTGGCAGAACGCTGACGCCGGAGCTTGCGCAATGCTTGATCCGCTATCGCATCAACCGCGATGCCATCGATCTTATGCTGCGCAAGGAGTCCGCGCCTGCCTCATCCGCAGGCGAAGTTGCAGAGATGAAGCCGTCGAAGCCGGCGCCAAAGGCTGAAGTTTCGGAGGCAGAATCGAAAAACGAAGAAGGGTCGAAATCCGCCCACCAGCCCGGCGCGCGCCGCTCCGCGCGCAAAGCTGTGGCATGAATCTCTCCTAGCCGTGGAGGCTTGGCGGGGTTGACACCGCCTGCATCAACGGCTCCGCGCTCTGCAGCACGAAATAGCTCTCCGGCACAAAGAGGGACCGGCAACTGGGGCAAGTATTTCCCAGCCATTTGTCCCCGTCTGAACCGCCGCGACCGCTCCCCGGATCTTCCATCGTTTCCAATATGAACTCCGAACCGCAAGCGCCGCATCTTCTGCAGAGGTAAGCAAACATTTCGCACCTCCGATGGATTTTGTGTGATCGATGGATTTAGTGTGATCGATGGATCTCGTCGCTGATCAACCTGTCCCTGATCCTTTCGGCACTGATGCCATGCAACTCCCTTTATCTGGTTTCGCTCTCCTCCAACCGTCATCGTGCTCCTCTTGCGGCCGAGCGCCGTGCACCTGCTCCCGCATATGCTTTCAGCAACGCCCTTGCCAAAAGCCACCGGTTGCCGGCACAGCTCTCTTGTAGGTGGCCGCCGCCTGAGAATAAAGGGCTTATGCCGCGCCTTCAAAACGCGAAACGCGGGCTTACGGCAGTCGCACCGGCCCCGATACATTTTCCAGCCGAGCCCAACTCTTCCCGCCCCGCGTATTTTTTCTTCGGCCACCCTTTTTCTTCAGCCACACTTATTCGGTCACACCAGGGCCCGCTGCTTCGCCCGCGCGAAAGAAGAATAGCCTTCCGTCGAGGAACCGTCGCTTAGGTGGGGTTGCGATGAATCCGTGCGGCACGGCGCAACTGTGATTCAGCGCGAGTATTTCTCGGCCCGTAGAATTAAGGATTGCTAGTCGGCGGCGCCCGTGGCGGAGGATGCTTGGACGTCGCCCTCGTTTCCGGAGCGCCCTCCCGATAACGGAAGGACCGCACGCACGAGCGTGCCGTTCCCGTCGGAATCGATCTGCAGCGAGCCCGCGAGATCCTTCACGCGTTCGCGCATGCCGGTAATGCCCATTCCCGGCCGCAGCACTCCGTCCGGGCCGACGCCTTTGCCGTAATCCTGCACTTCCAGCCATGCCTGCTGCGGATCGGTGCCAATGCGCACCGCGGCCGTCTTGCTGCCGGAGTGCCGGTGAATGTTCGGCAGAGACTCCTGCAAAATTCGGAACAGCACCAGCTCCACGCCATTGCCCAGGCGATCGAGCCTGTCCGGCATTTGCAACTCCACGCGAATCCCGCTGCGCAGCGCGAAGCCTTCCACGTACCACTGCGCCGCCGAGGAGAGCCCCAGCTCCTCCAGCAGAGGCGGGTGCAACAGATGCGAGATGGTGCGAATCTCCGCCGCGCATCCCTTGGCCAGCTCCGTCGCCTCTTGCAGCTTGAGGTTCGCGGACTCCTGCTCCCTCTTGGCCACTTCCAGCGCGATGCTCACGCCGCCCAGATATTGCCCGGCGCTGTCGTGCAATTCGCGCGCGATCCGGCGCCGCTCATCGTCCTGCGTGCGGATCAAGCTCGCCGAGAGCTGGCGCAACTGCTGATTGCTCTGCTCCAGTTCGGCGGTGCGCTCCTTCACCTGCTGTTCCAACTCCTTGT
>Ga0335077_10008276_pt1 | contig 12893 bp, 11 predicted proteins | sample Lox_Sample_31_FD_207151 | JGI IMG/M metagenome (GOLD analysis project Ga0335077, IMG submission 207151) | Soil microbial communities from Loxahatchee National Wildlife Refuge, Florida, United States - Lox_Sample_3.1 | ecosystem: Environmental > Terrestrial > Soil > Wetlands | place: USA... | reverse complement strand
GGCGAAGCGCGGCTACAAGGAGGTGAACCTCCGCGCCTTCCAGGTCCTCGTCCGGGGCGGGATCCTCGTCACCGCCTCCTGCAGCTACCACGTGTCCGCCTCCCTCTTCGAGGAGATCGTCCTCGACGCCGCCCGCGACGCCGGCCGCTTCGCCCAGGTGCTCGAGCGGCGCGGGGCGGGCCGGGACCACCCCGAGCTCCTCGGGATGCCGGAGAGCCGCTACCTGAAGTGCCTCGTCGTCCGGGCCCACTGACGTCGGGCCGGACTTTGGCGCCCTCGCTTCCCCGGGTGTAGCATCCGGCCCTCCCCCCAGAGGCCGGGGAGGACCGATGACCCCCCTCCCCCGGGCCACTTCCGCCACCGACGTGGCGGCCCTCGCGCACTCCAGGCTTCTCTCCGGGTGCACGGCGGACGAGATCGAGAGGCTCCTCTCCTCGGCGGAGCAGGTGGCGGTCGCGGCCGGGAACGCCTTCCTCCGGGAGGGGGACGAGAGCCGGGACATGTACTTCGTGCTGGCCGGCGAGGCGCGGCTCCGCCGTCACGAACTCCCGCTCAAGACGCTCGGGCCCGGCGACCACTTCGGCGCGCTCGGTCTCCTCACCGACCGCCCCCGCACCACCTCGGTGACCGCCGTCTCCGCCCTCTCTCTCGCCCGCATCTCCCCTGCCGCCTGGGAGGCGCTCTCGGGGCGGGAGCCCCACCTCGCGCTCCGGGTGGTGCGGGCGCTCCTCGCCGAGGTGAGGGACGACCTCGTGGAGATGACCGACAACGTGGGCGCGCTGCTCAAGGGCCGCTCCGTCCCCCGCTCCCGGGAGGTCACGGTCTCGGTGGGCGGAGCGCCGCGGGCGGTGGCGACCGGCACGCCCATCCGGGCGCTCCTCCCTGCCACCGCGGACGGGGCGCTGGTCGTCGCCGGCCTCCTCGGCCAGAAGCCGGTCTCGCTCGCCACCCCGCTATTCGCCGACGCCGCCGTGGCCCCTCTCACCGTGGCCCACCTCGAGGGGCGACAGATCTACATCCACAGCGTGGGGCTCATGCTCCTCGAGGCCGCCCGCCGCCTGGCCCCGGACCTCCCGGTCCGCCTCGGCCCCTCGCGGGGTCCCTCCCAGCTCGTCGAGCTCGGGGGGCCGGCGGACCGGGCGGAGCTCGCGCGCCGGCTCGAGGCCGAGATGCGGCGCCTCGTCGAGGCCGACGTCCCCTTCCGGCTCGAGCACTGGATGCTCGAGGAGGCGATGGCGATGTTCCGGGAGCGGGGCTGGGAGGACGCGGCCCGGCTCCTCCGCACCCGCCGGGAGGGCACGGCGCCGCTCGCCGCGCTCGGCGAGGTGTACGCGCTCTCCCCCGGCCCGCTCCTCCCCAGCACCGGCATGGCCGGGGAGTTCCACCTCGCGGCGAGCGGAGGGGACCTCCTCCTCGACTTCGGGAGGAGCGACCCCTTGCGAGAGGGGCTGGTGCGGGCCCCGCCCCCGCGGGACCGGGGGATGGTGGAGGAGCACCGGGCCTGGCTCTCCGGCATGGGCGTCTCGAGCGTCGGCGCCTTCAACGACCTCTGCATCAGCGGCCAGGTGAGCCAGCTCATCCGCGTGGCCGAGGGCTTCCACGAGAAGCGCATCGGACGCATCGCCGACGACACCGCCGCCCGGCGGGACCGGCTGCGCATCATCGCCATCGCCGGCCCCTCCTCCTCGGGGAAGACGACCTTCATCAAGCGGCTCACCGTGCAGCTCCAGATCAACGGCATGAACCCGGTGGGGCTCTCCCTCGACGACTACTACCTGGATCGGGAGCGGACGGCCCGGCTCCCGGACGGTCAGTACGATTTCGAGGCCCTGGAGGCCATCGACCTCTCGCTCCTGCAGGACCACGTGGCGCGGCTCCTCGCCGGCGAGGAGGTGGCGACGGCCCGCTACGACTTCCGCACGGGCACGAGCCGGCCCTCCGGGGGGCTCCGGATTCGGATCGGCCGGAGCGACGTCCTCATGCTGGAGGGCATCCACGGGCTCAACCCCGGCCTCCTCGGCGCCATCGGCGAGGGGCAGGTGTACCGGGTGTTCATCCACCCGGCCACGACCCTCGCCTTCGACCGCCTCACCCGGGTCTCCGCCACGGACCTCCGGCTCCTCCGCCGCATCGTCCGCGACCGACACGGGCGCGGCTACGAGGCCGCCGCCACCATCGAGCGCTGGCCGCTCGTGCAGCGCGGCGAGCAGGTCCACATCTTCCCGTTCCAGGGGGAGGCGGACGCGGTCTTCGACTCGTCGCTCGTCTACGAGCCGGCGGTGCTCAAGGTCTACGCGGAGCGCTACCTCCTCGAGGTGCCGCAGCAGCACGCCGCCTACGCGACCGCCATCCGGCTCCGCCACCTCATCGACCGCTTCGTCTCCATCTACCCGGACCACGTCCCCCCCACCTCCATTCTCCGGGAGTTCGTGGGGGAGAGCGGGTTCGAGTACTGAAGAGCTACCGCCCGAGGAAGCCCTCGGCTGGGAAGAGGAGCACCTCGGCGAGGGAGCCGGCACCGGTGAGGAGCATGAGGAGGCGGTCGAGCCCGAGCGCCACCCCGCCCGCCTCCGGCATCCTCCCCACCGCCTCGAGGAAGGGCTCGTCGAGCGGGTAGGCGGGGCGGCCGAGCCGCTCGCGCTCCGACCGCTCCTCGAGGAGGCGCCGCCGCTGCTCGGCGGCGTCGTTGAGCTCCGCGAAGCCGTTCGCGAGCTCGAGCCCGGCGGCGTAGAGCTCGAAGCGCTCCGCCCAGCGGGGGTCCTTCGGCGAGAGCCGGGCGAGCGCCGCCATCGAGGCCGGCCAATCGGTGAGGTACACCGGGCGCGTCCGGCCGAGCTCGGGCTCGATGGCGGTGAGGAAGACGTGGAAGAAGGCGTCGGCGAAGCTCTCCCCGTCCCGGCCGGCGTCGAGGCCCTGGGCCCGGGCCGCCGCCCGCAGCCGGTCGCCGTCTTCCCCGCAGGCGGCGAGGTCCACGCCCACGGAAGAGAAGGCGCTCGCCACCCGGAGCCGGTCGAAGGGGGCGACGAAGTTGAGCTCGCGGCCGAGCCAGCGGGCCCGCGGCACGGCCTCCGGGTCGAGCGCCGAGGCGCAGGCCTCGATGAGCTCCTCCAAGTCCCGCATGATGCCCCGGTGGTCGGTCCCGACTCGGTACATCTCGAGCATCGTGAACTCGGGGTTGTGGGTGCGGGAGACCTCTCCGTTCCGGAAGACCCGCGCGAGCTGGAAGATCCGCTCGAAGCCGTCGGCGAGGAGCCGCTTCATCGCGTACTCGGGGCTCGAGTGGAGGTAGAGCCTCCGCCTCTCCCCACCCCCCTCCGGCACGAAGTCCGACTCGAAGGCGGCGATGTGCGGCTCCATCCCCGGACAGGGGACGAGGCAGGGAGTCTCCACCTCGTCGTAGCTCCGAGAGGAGAGGTGCCGCCGGACCGTGGCCTGCAGCCGCGCGCGGGCGCGGACCTTGTCGAGCTTCGCCGGAGACATGGAGGCGAGCTTAGCGGGCCGCTCCGGGCCTCGTAAACCGGGATCCGGGCTGCGGTTGACGGTGGGGGGGCGGCTCTCTATCCTCCGTCCCCCGCCATGGCCACCCCGTCGTCCCCCCTCCACGTCGCCGAGGTCGGCCAGGGCCGCCCCCTGGTCCTCGTCCACGGCTTCGCGACTTCGGGCCGCGCCCTCTCCGGCCTCGCGGAGGCCGTCGCCCCGGCGGCGCGCGTCCTCCTCCCGGACCTCCGCGGCCACGGCCGTTCGGCGCCACCTCCGGGCCTCTTCTCCCTCGAAGACCACGGCGCCGACGTGGCCTCGCTCGTCCTGGCCCTCGGCCTCGAGGACCCGGTCCTCGGCGGCTGGTCCCTGGGGGCGCAGGTCGCGCTCCTCGCCGCGGCCCGCCTCGCGAGGGATGGGGTCCGGGTGGCGGGCCTCGCGCTCGTCTCCGCCACCGCCCGCTTCACCACCACCGACGGCTACCCTCACGGGCTCCCGGCGCGAGAGGTGGAGGGGCTCGCGGCGAGGCTCGCGAGGAGCCCCGGGAAGGCCCTTTCCCGCTTCTTCGCCGCCTTCTTCGCGAAGGAGGAGCTCCCGGATCCGGAGCGGGAACGCGCGCTCGCGACGCTCGCCGCCGACCCGCCCGACGTCGCCGCCGCGCTCGGGGCACTCCGCGCCCTGGCGGAGGGGGACCAGCGCTCGCTCGCCGCCGCCCTCCGGGCTCCCGCCCTCCTCCTCCACGGCGAGGAGGACCGGATCGTCCCCGAAGGCGCCTCGAGGTTCCTCGAGGAGGCGCTCCCCCGAGCCCGGCGGGTCGCCTTCGCCGGGGTGGGCCACGCGCCCTTCCTCTCGCGTGGCGAGGCCTGCGCCTCGGAGCTCCGCGCCTTCCTCGGGTCGCTCGCGTCCCCCGGGGAGAGGAGCGCCGCCCGGTGAGTCGCGTCGACAAGGTGCGGCTCCGGGCGGCCTTCTCCCGGGGCGCCGCCGTCTACGAGGCCCGGGCCGTCCTGCAGGCCGAGGTCGCGAGGCGCGTGGAGGCGCTCGCCCGGGACGCCGCCCCCGGCGCGAAGAGAGCGCTCGACGTCGGCTGCGGAGCCGGGAGCCTCCTCGGATCCCTCCGCGGGCGGCGTCCCGGGCTCCTCGCGACCGGCGTCGACCTGTCCCTCGGCATGGCCCGGCTCTCGAGGGAGAGGCTCGGGTCGGGGGCGGCCGTCGCCGGCGACGCCGAGGCCCTGCCGTTCCGGGGCGGAGCCTTCGACCTCGTCGTCTCCACCTCCGCGCTCCAATGGGTGGCGGAGATCGAGCGGGCGCTCGCGGAGATGAGGCGGGTCCTCGCCCCGGGCGGCGCCGCCTGCCTCGCCCTCTTCTGCGGCGACACCCTCTTCGAGCTCCGGGAGGCCTGGCGGGCCGCCCTCCCCCCCGGGGTTCCCGCCTCCACCCACACCTTCCTCTCCCCGGCGCGGCTTCGGGCGGCGATGGAGGGAGCGGGCCTCTCCCCCTCTTCCCTGGAGGTGGAGCGGCGCGTGGCGCGCCACCCCTCGGCGCGCGACGTCCTCGAGTCGCTCCGCGCCATCGGGGCCGGAAACGCCGTCGCTGGCCGCGGCGGAGGGCTCGGCCTCGCCCGCGCCGTCTCCGAGATGGCCCGGATCTACGAGGACCGGCACGGCACCTGCGGCTCGGTCCCCGCGACCTGGGAGATCGCCTACGCGGTGGCCCGGGCGCGCTGAAGAATCGGGCCGCCTGGCCCCGCCTTCAGGGCCACAACGGCCACGCGCCCCGCGGCGCAGGCCGCTCGGACCAGCCGAAGAACACGGTCCTCGCGACAGGATGGGGTGCTCGTGGGCCCCGTCCAACTGGTTCACGGGCTCGTTCGCACCAGGGAGACGCCGACCTCTGCGCCGACGCGTCGTCAGTCTACCCATGTTTCATGCGACGGCGTCCGCCAAAGGCGGGTCAGCAACTAGTTCGGGGGGGAGGTGAGGGGCTCGGGACGCGCCTCCCTCCCGGCCCCGGAGGCGGCGGGCTCCGCCGGGCCCTCCTCCACCGCCACGAGCTCGTACTTGTTCCCCGACGGATCCGCGATGCGGAGGGCACGGCCCGGGACCGCGGCGCGGAGCGCCGGGAACCTCGCCTTCTCGGTGAGCACGAAGAAGCGGCCCGGGCGGGCGGCGATCTCCCGCATCCGCTCGTCGTCGAGGACCTCCCGGACCCGGTTCCGGCCGTAGAAGACCTCGCCGCGCCAGTTCATGAAGTAGGCGACGAGCGGCTCGTCCGGAGAGCGCCGCTCCCGGAGGTAGCTCGCGACGAGGTCCCGCTGCGTCCAGTGGGGGGAGAGCTCGCGCCAGTGGACGAAGGAGAGCCAGAGCGCGAGGGCCACGGCCGCTCCGGAGAGGGCGGCCACCGCCGCGCGCGCCGAGCGCGAGGCGAGCGCGAGCGCGAGTCCGGCGCCCGCCGCGGCGGAGACCGCCGACACCACCGCGCGCGGGGCGAGCGAGAAGAGGAAGGGGCCGAGGCGGTGCCCGGGGTGGAGCGCAGCGAGCTCGCGCTCCGGGTAGGGCCGCTCGTAGTTGTAGACGAAGAGGTGGGCGAAGCTCTGGGGCTTCATCCACAGGCTGTGGCCCACGACCGCGAGGAGCGCGCCCCCGACGAGGAGCGCCGGGACGTGCTCGCCCACCCCCTCCTCGAGGAGCCGGTCGAGGAAGAGGCCGGCGAGGACGGCGAGGGGCGGGACGGCCGGGAAGATGTAGTGGTGGTACTTCGTGGCCGAGAGACTCATGAGCACGTAGACCGAGAGCGCCCAGAGGCCGCAGAGGAGCGCGAGGCCGTCCCGGGGAGATCGGGATCGCGGCTTCGCGGCGAAGAGCTCCGAGAGCGCCCCGGGGAGGGCCGCCACCCAGGGGAAGGTCCCGTAGCCGAGCTGCTCCAGGAAGTAGTCGAAGCTCCCGCCGGGCGTGGTGGTGTGCACCCCGGTGGCGAGCCGCCGCAGGTGGTCGTGGACCCAGAAGCGGTAGGCGAAGGTGTGGCCCTCGTCGTCCCGGCCCCCGAAGGCGGTGAGGCACGCGTACCAGGGGACGGAGATGGCGAGGAAGGCGAGCGGCCCGAGCGGGAGGGAGATCGGACCCACCCGCTCGAAGAGCCGCAGGCGCCTCGCCCGGCGGTAGTCTCCGGTGACGACGAGCCAGCCCACGAGGGTCGCGCCGGCGATCCCGACGGCGAGGAGCCCCTTCGCGAGCGTGGCGTAGCCGAGGAACACGTACCCCGCGTAGGCGAAGCCGGCCGCCGGCTCGCCCTCCTCGAGGAGCGCCACCGCGAAGGCGAGCGTGCCGGCGGTGGCGAGCGCCACGAAGGGCATGTCGGGGATGGCCTGGCGCGCGAGGAGCGCCTGGAACGGCATGGTGGAGAGGGCGAGCGCGGCGAGGGCCCCGGCGCGCCTCGAGGCGAGGCGGGACACCGCCGCGTAGACGGCGGCGACCGCGAGCGCGGCGAGGAGGGCACCTGGCAGGCGGACAGCCCACTCGGCCCGGGTGGAGACCCCGCTCGGAGCCGGGGGGGACGGGTCCGCGCCCGGCGGGAGGGATCGGTCGTCGACGCCGACCGCGCCGAGCCCGACCGCGCCCATCCACAGGGAGAGCGCCGGTTTCGAGAAGAAGTAGGCCTCCTTCCAGTAGGGGTGGACGAAGTCCGCCCGCTCCACCATCTCCCGGGCCACCTCCGCGTAATGGGGCTCCCAGGGGTCCCAAAGTCCCGCGGATCCGAGCCAGGGGAGGTACAGGGCGGCCGCCAGCGCCGCGGCCGCGAGGGCCCCCGCCCACCCGGTCCGGGCGCGGGGCCAGGCCGCCTGTCCGCCGTCCGCCATGGCCGCCCCTTAGCACGGCTTTGGCGGCGCCGCGACCCGCGCCGTGATCGGGAGATGACTCGCCACCTTTGCGCGAGCCGTCCTGGGGGGTTAACATCGACCACCCAATGGTCGAGCCGGCTCCAATCTCGACGCCGGACTTTAAGCCTCACGTCTTCGGGAAGTTCTTCCTCCTCCAGCGGCTTGCGGTGGGGGGGATGGCCGAGATCTTCCGCGCCAAGGTCGCCGGCGCGGACGGGTTCGAGAAAGAGCTCGTGGTGAAGCGCATCCTGCCCGCGCGGTCGCAGGACCAGGGCTTCATCAAGATGCTCGTGAACGAGGCGAAGCTCACCGTCCAGCTCACCCACAACAACATCGCCCAGATCTACGAGTGCGGGACCATCGACGGGACCTACTTCATCGCCCTCGAGCTCGTGAACGGGGTCTCCCTGAAGGACATGATGACGTCCTTCGCGCGGGCGAACGCCGCGCTCTCGCCGGAGCAGTCCATCTACATCGTGCTCCAGCTCCTGCAGGGGCTCGACTACGCCCACAAGCGCACCGACGCGGCCGGGAAGCCGCTCAAGATCGTCCACTGCGACGTCTCCCCGGACAACGCGCTCATCACCTACCAGGGCGAGGTGAAGCTCCTCGACTTCGGCATCGCCCGCGCCGCCACCGGCCTCTCCAACTACAAGGAGGGGATGCTCATGGGGAAGCTCGGGTACGTCGCCCCCGAGCAGGCCTCCCTAGAGCGGGCCTGGGACCACCGGGTGGACATCTTCGCCTCCGGCATCATCCTCTACGAGCTCCTCACCAAGCAGAAGCCCTTCCAGCGGGCCACCGACGTGGAGAGCCTGGTGCAGGCGCGCAAGGGGCGCGTCGTCCCCCCCTCCTCGATCGACGAGCGGCTGCCGCGGGACCTCGACCCCATCATCCTGCGCGCTCTCGCCTACGACCCGGAGAAGCGCTTCCCGGACGCCCGGGCCTTCGCGGATGCGCTCGTGGACCTCCTCTTCCCGACGCCCCACAGCGCGGTGCAGGACCTCCTCGGGCGGCAGATGCAGCAGGTCTACGCGGAGCGCGTCGCCCGCCTGCGGACGGCGCGCGCCCACGACGCCCTGGTGATGAAGGTGCTCCGGCACGTCGCCGATCAGCAGAAGGCGGCGGTGTACGAGCGGGTGGCGGAGGCGCAGGCGGGCGCGAACGGGGGGCAGCGGGGAATGGCCGAGCTCCCCTCCATCGACATCCAGATGGACCCGGCCGACGTGCCGCGGGCGATGCCGCTCGGGCCGGAGCGCATCCGCACGGTGCGGGTGGGAACCGGCCGCGCGGTCCTGGCCGGGCTCGTGGCCGGCGTCGCCGTCGCCGCGGCGCTCGTCGCCGGCGCGACCTACCTCCGGCCCGGCACCCTCCTCGTCACCTCGAGCCCGCCCGGGGCGGCGGTGACGCTCGACGGCCGCCCCGCCGGGACGACGCCGCTCGTGGTGGAGAACCTCTCCCTGTCGAAGCCGCACCAGCTTTCCGCGCAGGCCCCAGGGCGGAAGCCCGCCGAGGTGCAGCTCCGCCCCGAGCTCGGGAAGCTGCTCCGCCGCGTCGACCTCGACCTCCCCTCGGCCCTCGGCGAGCTCACCGTGGAGAGCGAGCCCTCCGGAGCCGAGGTCTTTCTCGACGGCCAGTCGGTGGGCTCGACGCCCGTCACCGTCGGGGAGGTGCGCCTCGACGAGAGGCACCGGTTCGACCTGTCGCTCCCGGGCCACGAGATGGACCAGTTCGTGGTCCTGCCGGAGAAGGACGGCACCCGCTTCCACCGGAAGCTCGCGGGCCGGATGGCGGGAGGGCGCTCAGGGAGGTGAGGCCCGTGAACGCGCCCGCCCCGATGCGCATCCTCCTCGAGGACGGGGAGGGACGGCAGCGGGCGGTCGCGCTCGAGGACGGGGAGATCCTCGTGGGGCGCGCCCCGGGGAGCGCGGTGGTGCTCGAGGACCGGAACGTCTCGCGGCGCCACGCCCGCTTCCTCCGCCAGAACGGCGCCGTCTACCTCGAGGACCTGGGGAGCGCGAACGGCACCCGCGTGAACGGGGAGCGGATCGGGGGAAAGCGGCGCATCCGCCCCGGCGACCTCGTGCAGATCGGCGACTGGGACCTGGCGCTCGAGGGGCCGACGCCGCCGGAGGGCGCCGCGGAGCGGCCCCGGGCAGCGGAGCGACCTGCCCCGGCGGGGGAGCCCCGGAGCGCCGCGCCGAGGGGCGCCGGCCTCCGCCTCGGCTGGCGGCCGGCCGTGGCGCTCGTCCTCGTCTGGGTCCTCGCCACCCTGGCGGGATACCTGGCGGGCCGGGGGGTGAAGAAGGCGCCGGAGCCACCCGCGGCCTCGGACCGCACTCACTTGCCCTGAAAGCGCGGCGGACGCCGCTCGGCCCAGGCGGCCCGCCCCTCCTTCAGGTCCTCGCTTTCGAAGGCCCGGCGCCGGAGCTCCGCGACCTCCTGCCGCTCGGCCTCGGTGAGGCCGCGCTCGTGGGCGGCGACGAGGAGGCGGAGGATGCGCTTCATCCCCTGGACGGCGAGGGGGGCGTTCTGGGCGATCTCCTCGGCGAGGAGGACGGCCTCGGCCTCGGCCCGGTCGGGCTCCACCAGCCGGTCCACGAGCCCCATGGCGCGCGCCCGCTCGCCGTCCACCGGCCGGCCGGTGAAGAGCATCTCCCGGGCGTGGGCCGGCCCCACCAGCGCGAGGAAGCGCCGAATGCCCGCGGCGGCGTAGACGACCCCGAGCTTCGCGGGCGGCATCCCGAGGACCGCCCCGGAGGACGCCACCCGGAGGTCGCAGGTCACGGCGAGCTCGCAGCCGGCGCCGAAGGCGGCGCCGTTCACGAAGGCCACCGTGGGGCAGGGAACTGCCTCCACCGCCTCCATGGCCCGCTCCACCGCGAGGTCGGGGCGGTCCTCGCCGGTCGGGTCCATGGCCCCGATGTCGAAGCCGGAGGAGAAAGCCTGGTCGCCCCCCCCCCGAAGGACGAGGCAGCGGACCCGGTCCCGCTCCGCGGCCCGGCACGCCTCCTCGAGCTCGGCGAGCGAGCCGTAGTCGAAGGCGTTCCGCTTGGCCCGGTTCTCGATGGTGAGGACGCGGACGAAGCCGCGGTCCTCGGCTTGGATCTTCCCGGCCATGCGGGACCTCCTCCTCTAGGAGGCCTCTCTCACTCGATCACCGCGAGCACGTCGCCCTCGGAGACCGCCTGCCCCTCCTTGCAGCGGATCTCCTTCACCCGGCCGGCGACCGGCGACTCCACCGGCATCTCCATCTTCATGGACTCGAGCACCACCACGGCGTCTCCGGGCGCTACCGAGTCCCCGGGCCGCTTCTCGACGCGGACCACGGTTCCGGTGATGTGGGCAGCGACCTGGGGCATCGAACCCTCCGCGAAAAGGGGAAGCGGGAAGCGCTGCCACGTTTACCGCGTCCTGCCGAAGGCGGCAAACGGAAGCGCTCCCCGGGGCGCGGATTTAGGAAGAGGGGCATGACCGCACCCGAGGAGAACGCGCTCTCCATCCAGGAGCGCTACGCGCCGCGCCTCGCCTGCTACGGCTGCGGCCCCGCCAACGAGAAGGGGCTCCACCTCCGCTGCTTCGAGAAGGGAGACGAGCTGGTGGCGACCTGGCAGGCCTCCCCCCACCACGAGGTCTACCCCGGCATGTTGAACGGTGGGATCGCCGGGACGCTTCTCGACTGCCTCTCCGCCTGGACGGCCGCGGTGCACCTCATGCACCGGCGCTCCGCCGAGACCCCCCCGTGCACGGTGACGGCGGAGTACGCGGTGCGGTTCCTGCGGCCCATGCCCACCGCCGGCCCCATCGAGCTCTCCGGGCGCGCCGTCGAGTCGGCGGGCGACAAGGTGGTCGTCGCCGCCGGCCTCACCGCCGGGGGAACGCTCTGCGCCACCTGCCGGGGCACCTTCGTCGCGGTGCGCCCCGGCCACCCCGCCTACCATCGCTGGTGAGGGGACATCGCCTTGCGTCGCCGGGGAGACCGGGCCGTTGAGACCGAGGAGCCGGCCCATTATTTCAGCGGGGTCATGCTCGACCGCGAGCTCGCCCCCGAGGTCGCTCCTCCGAGGTCGAAGGCCCGAATCCTCCTCGGCCGCCTCGTGCTCCACCTCGCCTTCCTCGCGGTGGCGGTCGTCGCCTTCGGCGCCTACGAGCACTTCAAGCTTCACGGACAGAGGGGTCCGTCGCTCGCGAGCCTCGCCGCCGCCGGAGGCTTCGGCTTCGCGCCGCTGCGGGACGTCGCCCGCGTCCTCTTCGCCGTCGAGGGGAAGGTCCTCCACCTCTTCCACGGCCTCGGGGGACTCGCCTTCTTGGGGCTCGGCCTCGGCGGGGTCGTCACTGGCGGCCCGGTGCTCGCCCACGGCGCGCTCGCCCCCTTCGCGGTCATGGGCGCGGCCCAAGCCATCATGCACCAGGACCACCCGCGGAGCCCGGAGCAGGCGGAAGCGCTCCGGCGCTTCGCCACGAGCCTCCCGGAGGTCCGTGAGTTCACGTCCGGCGACCTCACCTCGCCCGCCAACGTGCGCCGGGCCATCGTGGTCCTGAACGACCTCATCGGGAAGGCCGAGGTGCTCGGGGAGACGGAGCTCCGCTCCGACCCCGGGTTCCAGGCGGCGCTCCGCCGGACGACGACGCGGCTCGGGCTCTCGCTCGGCCTCGACGCCGCCGACCAGGCCATCGGCAAGCTCGCCGCGAGCCCGGCCGGGGCCGGCGCCGTGCCCCAGCTCCGGAAGAGGCTCGCCCAGGCGCGGAGGACGGTGGAGAGCGAGTAGCGCCCCCCGCACCCGCGGCACGTTCGCCGTTCACCTGGGGTTCAGGGAAAGGACCCGAGCGAGCGCTCCGGGCGCAAATGAAAAGGTCCGCCTCGTGCGGGGGCGGACCTTCTTTTGGTTGCGGACTCGATTCCTTCTCTGTCCGCTAGCCGGCAAGGCTGCCGGTCTCTTGCTAGTTCCCCTTGTGCTCCTTTTCGAAAGCCGGGTCAACGCGCCCCGGCGCTCCCTCCCCGATCGGGGAGCGGGGCTCCTCCTTGGGGGCTTGACGCGCCGGAATGGGCGAGCCCGGCTGGGGGCCGGAGCGGAGGAGCGTCCGGACGGTGGTGACGATGTCCTGGTACTTCACCGGCTTTTGCAGGAAGAAGTTGGCCCCGAGCCGGCTCACCCGCTCGCGCTCCTCGTCTCCCGCCGACGAGATGACGATGATGGGGAGGTGGCGGAGCCGGGGCTCGGCCCGCACCTTCTCCACGAGCGCGAAGCCGCTCATCACCGGCATGTAGACGTCGGTGATGACGAGGTCGATGGGGGGCTGGGCGAGGAGGCGGGCGAAGGCCTCGTTCCCGTCCACGGCCACGTCGACGGCGAGCCCCCCCAGGCCCTCGCTCGCGGCGAGGCGCCGGAGCGCGGACGTGTACATGGCGGCGACGAGGGAGTTGTCCTCGACGAGGAGCACCCGGTAGGCGGGGTGGGCCGCCTCGGCGGCGGTGGCCGCGGCGCGGGAGAGCTGCTCCAGGCGGCGCCGGTCGTCGGCCCGGTCCGGCGGGATCCAGACC
>Ga0335077_10008275_pt1 | contig 12895 bp, 9 predicted proteins | sample Lox_Sample_31_FD_207151 | JGI IMG/M metagenome (GOLD analysis project Ga0335077, IMG submission 207151) | Soil microbial communities from Loxahatchee National Wildlife Refuge, Florida, United States - Lox_Sample_3.1 | ecosystem: Environmental > Terrestrial > Soil > Wetlands | place: USA: Florida... | reverse complement strand
ATGCTTGCCGTGACAGCGCGTTCTACGGCGGCATACGGGCATGCACCGGCCACCTGGTGGACGCCACCAGTTGCTGAAGTCTACGTTGCCGGCGGCCCCGGCGTCGAACCGCCTCCGATCTCCCACCCGCGCGCGGTCAGGCCCGCCGAGATGCCACCATGGATGACATGGCTTCCTCTCAGCGCAGGATCTCGGCCCGGGTCGGGGCGATCACCGAGTCGGCCACGCTCGCCGTGGACGCGAAGGCGCGGGCGCTCAAGGCCGCGGGCCGGCCGGTCATCGGCTTCGGCGTGGGCGAGCCCGACTTCCCGACTCCCGGCTACATCGTCGAGGCCGCGCAGCGGGCCTGCGCCGAGCCGCGGTTCCAGAAGTACTCCCCCGCGGCCGGCCTGCCCGAGCTGCGCGAGGCGATCGCGGCGAAGACCGGGCGCGACTCCGGCTACCAGGTCAGCCCGGGCCAGGTCGTGGTGACCAACGGCGGCAAGCACGCCGTCTACCAGGCGTTCGCCACGCTGATCGATCCCGGCGACGAGGTGCTGGTGCCCACCCCGTACTGGACCACCTACCCGGAGGCGATCGCCCTCGCGGGCGGCACGCCGGTCACGGTCATGACCGACGAGAAGTCGGGCTACCTCACCTCGGTGGCCGACCTCGAGGCGCACCGCACCGACCGCACCAAGGTGCTGCTGTTCGTCTCGCCGTCCAACCCGACCGGCGCGGTATACCCGCCGGACCTGGTCGCCGAGATCGGGCACTGGGCCGCCGCCAACGGCCTGTGGGTGATCACCGACGAGATCTACGAGCACCTGGTCTATGGCGACGCGCGGTTCTCCTCGATCCCCGTCGCCGCGCCCGAGCTCGCCGACCGCTGCGTGGTGGTCAACGGGGTGGCCAAGACGTACGCGATGACCGGCTGGCGGGTCGGCTGGATGATCGGCCCGCCGGACGTGGCCAAGGCCGCGGCGGACCTGCAGTCGCACCTGACGTCGAACGTCTGCAACGTGGCGCAGGCCGCGGCGCTGGCTGCCGTGTCCGGCGACCTGTCCGCGGTGGCCCGGATGCGGGAGGCGTTCGACCGGCGCCGGCTGCTGATGACCGGCATGCTCAACGAGATCCCCGGGGTGATCTGCCCGCTGCCCGACGGGGCGTTCTACTGCTACCCGTCGGTCAAGGGGGTCCTCGGCAAGGAACTCGCGGGCCGCAGGCCGGACAGCACCGCCGACCTCGCCGAGCTGCTGCTGGACGAGATCGACGTGGCCGTGGTGCCGGGCGAGGCGTTCGGGACCCCGGGCTATTTCCGGCTGTCCTGCGCGCTCGGCGACTCCGACCTGGAGGAGGGGATCACCCGGCTCGGCAAGCTGCTCGCCCAGGCCCGCTGACCCGGGCCCGGCGGCGTCGCTGACGCCGGAGCCGGGCGGCCGACGTCATGGCACGCTCGCTGACCGCACTCCCCAAGGCGCACCTGCACCTGCACTTCACCGGCGGGATGCGCCATTCCACCCTGGTTGACCTAGCCCGCCAGCACGGGGTCCACCTGCCCGAGGCGCTGGTGGCCGAGTGGCCGCCGCGGCTGAGGGGCACCGACGAGCGCGGCTGGTTCCGGTTCCAGCGGCTGTACGACATCGCCCGGTCGGTGGTCCGCACCGAGGGCGACGTGCGCCGGCTGATCCGCGAAGTGGCGCAGGACGAGCGGGACGAGGGCTCGGGCTGGCTGGAGATCCAGGTCGACCCCTCCGGGTACGCGTCCCGCTTCGGCGGCCTGACGCCCACGGTGGAACTGGTGCTGGACGCCGCCGCGGCCGCGACCGCGGCCACCGGCGTCGGCGTCGGCGTGATCATCGCGGCCAACCGCACCCGCCACCCGCTCGACGCGCGCACGCTGGCCCGGCTGGCGGTGGCCTACGCCGGGCGCGGCGTCGTCGGCTTCGGCCTGTCCAACGACGAGCGCCGGGGCGCGGCGGCCGAGTTCGCCCCCGCCTTCCGGATCGCCTCCCGGGCCGGGCTGATGGCGGTGCCGCACGGCGGCGAGCTGGCCGGCCCGGCCAGCGTCCGGGCATGCGTCGATGACCTGCACGCCGACCGCATCGGTCACGGGGTCGCGGCGGCCGCGGACAGGCCCCTGACGCAGCGCATCGCCTCGGCCGGCATCACGCTCGAGGTGTGCCCGTCATCCAACGTGGCGCTCGGGGTCGCCGCCACCCCGGCCGACGTGCCGCTGCGGGCCCTGCTGGATGCCGGGGTCCGGGTGGCGCTGGGCGCGGACGATCCGCTGCTGTTCGGCCGGCGGCTCACCGCGCAGTACCAGATCGCGCGGCAGGAGCACGGGCTGTCCGACGACGAACTCGCCGAGCTCGCGCGGATGTCGGTGCACGGGTCCGCCGCACCCGCCGAGGTCCGCGCCCGGCACCTGGCCGGCATCGACGACTGGCTGGCGTCGCCCGCGGCGGGCGGGCCGCGAGCCGACCGGGCGGCCAGCCCCTGGCCGGTCCCGGGTTAGCGGATGGGCGGGCGGGACGGGATTCAGGACCGGCCCCGGCGGCGGCGCACGGCGACCACGGACAGCGCCGTGATCCCGGCCACCACGACCAGGACGACCAGGAACACCGCGGCCGGCCCGATCCCGCTGGAAGAGCGCGGCGCCGCGGCGGGCGTGCTGCGCCCCGGCCGCGGCCGCGGCCGGGCGGGCAAGGTGAACTGCCGGCCCTGGGGCGTGCCCAGCCACTGCTGATAGGCCGCCAGCACCGGGTCCGGCGCGCTGGCCGCCACCTTGTACCTGGCGGCGTCGAGAGCGCCGGGGATCCGCACGATCCCGAAGCCGTAGCTGGTGTTGGGCAGTCCGCTGCCCTCGGGCAGCGCGGTGTTGAGGATCCGCTGCACCACCTGGTACCAGGGCATCGACGGGTACCGGGACCGGACCAGCGCGGCCTCACCGGACACGAACGCGGCCGAGCAGCTCGTCCCGCTGACGAAGTAGTTGCCGCCGTCCTGGGCCAGCGTGGTGATGTCACTGCCGGGCGCGGTCACCGCCACGTACGGCTGCCGCTCGCTGGCCGGCCAGAGCTTCAGGCTGGGGGCGACCGCGCCGACCGCCAGCACCCCGGCACACGAGGCCGGCTGCTCGGGCGGGTTCCCCGAGCTGAACTCGTTGCCCGCGGCGGCGACCAGGATCACGTTGTGCTGCAGGGCGTAGGCCACCGCGTCCTGCTCCGCCGGGTCGCAGCTGCTGGCCGACGGCGCGTCGGTGTCGCCCAGTGACATGTTGATGACCTGCGCGCCGTGCTGCACGGCGTACCTGATCCCGGCCGCGACCGTGGCGGGCGTCCCGCCGGCGTCGATATCGCGGCGGCCGCCCACCACGACCGGGAGGATCTTGGCCGCCGGGGCGATGCCGAGCACGCCACCGTCCACGCCCTGGCCCGCGATCAGCGACGCCAGGCCGGTGCCGTGCCCCTGCGGCCCGTTGTCGTCGGTCATGCCGTTGGTCCCGGCACCCGTGGTGTCGCCCCCGGGCACCACGGCCGCGCGGATGTCGGGCAGGCTGGCCTGGACCCCGCTGTCGAGCAGGGCCACCGTGACCCCGGCGCCCCGGGACAACGGCCAGACCTTGGTCTGGACGTCCCAGTCGGGGAACCACCATTCGAGCGACTGCACCGGCTGGCCCGGCCGGGCCGCGGCGCTCGCCGGGGCGGGGACGGCCCGGGCCGGCGCCGTGGCCGCCAGCGCGAGCAGCGTCCCGGCCACCGCGGCGACCAGCGCCGCGGTGGCGGCGCGCTCCCGGCGGCCGGTCCCGGCCGGGTCAGGAGCCAATCTGCGAGGGCACCTGCTGCTGCGCCGGCCCTTCCCAGATGTCCGCGTCCTCGGCCATCCAGGCCTGGCGGCGGCGTTCCGCCTCGCGCCGGCCAGAGCCCGAGCCCGCCATCGGCAGCCCCATGCCGTCCTGGCCGGCGCCGCCGTCCAGGGCCGCCCCGTCGGCACCGAGGAAACCGGTCGCCCCGCTGTCGCCGGCCCCGAGGCCCTCGGCGGGGAGGCTGCCGTCGACGAACCCGCCGTTGCCGACGCCGCCGATCACGCCGTCGTCGGGGAAGGGCTCCTCCAGCCCGGCGGGGCCCGGGCCGCCCTGGCCCCCGAACCCGGACCCGCCCGGGGCGCCGCCGATCATCCCGTCGGTGCCGATCACGGCCGTGTCGCCGGGGGCCGCGCCCACCACGCCCTCACCGCCGCCGCCGGCCAGGCCCGGCTCGCCCGGGAACGCGCCGGCGGGCAGCGCCCCGTCACCGGGGATGCCGGCCGCGCCCGGCACCTCACCCACGGGAACGCCGTCACCGGGGATGCCGGCCCCGCCCGGCACCTCACCCACGGGAACGCCGTCACCCGCGATGCCGGCCCCGCCTGGCACCTCACCCACGGGAACGCCGTCACCCGCGATGCCGGCCCCGCCTGGCACCTCACCGACGGGAACGCCGTCACCCGGCGCGCCTCCGGGCACCACGGGGAAGCCGCCGCCCGGCCCGCCGGGGGCAACGGTGCCCGGCGGGCCGCCGGTCCCCGGTGCGCCAGGAGTCAGGCCGCCCGGGGTGGCGGGGCCCGGGGTGCCGCCGCCGGCCAGCTTGTCGACCGGAGCCGGGCCGGCCGATCCGTGCGATCCGCCGCTGAGCCCGCCGATCTTCCCGACGCCCGTCGCGCCGCCCGGCCCGCTGCCGCCGGGAACCACGCCGCTGACACCGCCCGGGCCGAGGCCGCCGCCGGCCAGCCCGGACGCGGCCCCGCCGGCCCCGCTGCCGCCCGCGGGACCGGCGGTGAGCGGGACGCCGAGATCCTTCCAGGTGCCGTTGGGCAGGTTCTTGGTGACCTCGGGCGGCAGGTTGGAGTTGGCCTGGACCAGGCGGTTGTTGAACCGCTCCAGGACCGCCTGCGCGGCCTTGTCCGACGGGTTGTCGCCGACCGCGGCCTCGATGTGGCCGATGAGGCTGAGCGGCGGCGCCTGGTAGCTCTTGTAGAACGGCAGGATCCCGCCCATCCAGGTCAGCACGGCGCCGGTTTTGGCGCTCGCCTGCGCCAGCCCGATGGCCGTCTCGTGCAGCTGCTGGAAGCTGCCGACCGCGGTCTGCGCGGCGGTGCCGGTCCAGTTCTGGTGCAGCATCTGGACGTGCTTGACCAGCTGGTCGGCGATGTCCGACAGGACCTGGCTCGCCTTGGTGTGCGCGGCGCCCGACTCCGTCACCAGGCCCGGGTCCGGGAGGTAGGAGAACATCTGCTCGATCTCGGCGGCCGTAAGGCCGCTGACCGAGCTCGGAGTGACCGGCGACTGCCTGATCTGGAAGCTGTTGCCGCTGATGGTGCCGAACCCGCCGCCATCGATGCGCATGATGGGGTGTCCTCTTTCTCTGCCGCGTTGGCCGCTCGGTTAGCCGCTCAGCGTGCCGCCCGGCGCGGCGTCCGCGCCGATCCGGCTGGCCGCGCTCGCGGTGGTGGCCTCGGCGTCCGCGTAATTGGCCACGGTCTTGCCGAGGTTGCCGATCACCAGGTCGTAGGCCGCGTTCAGGGCCTGGATGAACTGCGTGATTCCCTCGTACGCGTTGGTCGCGTTGCTGCCGAACGCGTCCGCCGTGTCCCAGCCGCCGAACGCCCCGCCGAAGGCGCCGTTGCTGCTGAGCTGCTGCAAGGTGGCCTGGAGGCTGGCCAGGTCCCGGCCCATCTGGCCCTTGATCGTGCTCAGCTGGTCCCGGTTGACGGTCAGTTCCTGGCCGGTGTTCAGGCCGGCGGGAAAGGCCGATTCCGGCAGTTTCGGCGGCCGGTAGTCATTGGCCTTGGCCGAGCCGTCCGCGTTGTATTGCCGGGCATTGTTCGCGGCCTGCTGCTGGTCAATCTTTTCCTGGTCGTCAAGCGCCATCACGTCGTCGCTCGCGCCCATGAAGAGCCTCCCCTGCCGACGCTAGTCAATTGTGCCCCGCCGGGCGGCGCCGCGGCGGGAAACCGTGGCGGCGCCGTGCCGCGAGGCGGCCGCGGCACGGCCTGCATGGCCCTTGGCCTGCACGGCCCTTGGTCAGGACCACATGCCCTGGTTGGCTCGCTCCGCCGCCTGGAAGTTCTGGTTGGCCGTGTCGGCGACCTGGCCCAGCGCCTGGATCACGTTGGCCATGTCGGCAATCGCCGCATCCCACTTCTGCTTGCATTCGTAATACGCGGCCTGGGCCGCGCCGGTCCAGGTGCTGAGGCTGGAGCGAAGCTCCGAGTCCAGCGTGTCGACCGTGGACACCACCTGGGAGTAGGTGGAGGCGAAATCCGCCGCGCCCTGCCCGATCGTGCCGAACACGGCCTTGGTGTAATCACCGCTCATCTTCTGTCTCCTTGCGTGGTCGCGGGCTGCCGACGGCGAACCGCGGGCCCGCCTCGTCCGGACGGGCCGCCGGCGCCGCGCCGCCTCAGCGGTTCAGGGCCGTGGTGATCCGGCTGGCCGACGTGGTGTTCGCTTCCTCGGTCGCGTTGTAGTTCACCCGCGAGCTGATCAGCTTCGAGTGCATGACATCGAGCGCCTGGATCACCTTGGTGAAGTCCGCGTTGAACTCGGTGAAGGCGGCCGTGAACGCCGAGGCGCTCTCGCCCGCCCAGCCGCTCATCATGTCGGAATGGGCTCCGTTGAGCCGCGACTGCAGGGCCCTGATCTGCGCGACCGTGTTTTCCACCTGCGTCGCAGCCGTCGCCATCGATGATCTGTCAAAAGTGGTCTCGCCCGCCACCGCCACACCTCCTGTCGTGCGTGCATCGTCGGTATGCCTGGTCTCCCGCCGGGGCAGGCGACCGTGAACGCATCCCTTACCCCGTCGGCGCTCCGCAGCGGTACGTGGCAGGCCGCCACAGAACAGGACCAAGTCAAGCCAAGCCCGACACATAGTGTCAACCGGGACAGGTAATTACGTCACGTGGCCATAGAGATACGTATTGTCCCGGCTATTCCTTGATCTCGCCTAACCGGCGGTTACCCCCCGGTTCCGGAAATGGCCCGGCCGGAAAATGTAACTCAAACGTCACCCGCCGCCCGGCACCGGCCGGGCGGCCTGGGCCGGGTCCAGCGCGGGGCCGGCCGGGATCAGGTCCACCACGCCCGCGGGGAGCACGGCGGCCTGGGACAGGCTGTAGCCGAGCATGCCGGCCACCTCCTTGGACGCCAGGGCGTAACGGCGCCCGGCGGCCACCAGGAAGTAGCTGATCGCCCCGCTGCGGCGGCCGGTACCGGGGGCATCCCCCACCAGCGCGCCCGCCCCGGGCGGAAGCGCCACCTGGCCGGCATCGGCCGGGATCCCGGTGACCACGCCGCCGGCCGGCATCTGGCCACCGGTCTCGACCTGGCTGGTGAGCCGGGCGCCGCCCGCGTACACCACGCACAGCGGCGCCGAAGACCCCGGCGCCGCGAAGGCGGGGATGCTGGCCGGGAGGCCGCCGCCCGGCACCGTCGTCGCCGAGCGATGGTCGCTGACCTGGGACGCTTGCAGCGAGGCCTGCCTCGGCGCACCCGGCTCGGAGTTGAGCAGCGCCGCCTGCGTCCTGGAGACCGGAGCCAGGCCGTCGCTGAGCATCACGTAGTACTGCGTGCTCCCGACGACGGTCACCTGGTAGACCTGGCCCACCCGCACCGGGCCCGCCGGGCCGGTCACGGTGCTGTCCTGGCCCGCGATCACCGGCGGCGCGAAGGCCGGCCCCCGGGGCAGCGCGTCGAGCCAGACCGGCGGCACCGGCATCGGCTGCTGGACGGTGGACAGCGCGGAGAGCATGTCCGGCTGGATCGGCAGGCGCTCGGCGTTCCAGATCACCCAGTCCTGGCCCTGGGCCTGCGCCAGCAGCGCGCTGCGCCCGAGCCGGGTGCCGCCGGTCTGGATGCCGGCCGCCAGGGTGGTCGTGGTCTGCGTGCCGGACGGGCCGAGGGCGGTCCGGGTGCAGACCGACCAGGGCTGGCGGACCAGCAGGCCCGAGTCGGGCAGCGGCGGCAGCCCCGGTATGCCGATCAGCGGCCCGCGGGCGAGCTTGGCCAGCGAGGCCTGGCTGACGGCCTGCTGGTTCACCGACGAGCTTTGCAGCGCCAGCCGGGCCGAGGCGTAGTTCACGACCGGGCACAGCTCGCCGTGCTGGCAGAACACGTAGGCCTGGCCGGTCTGCTTGTCCAGGATCAGCGTGCCCGCCTGGTCCCGCAGCGGGCTGCCGCCGTGCCCGAGCAATCCCCAGATGACGAAGAGCACGGCGACGATGGCCGCGACCAGCAGGCCGGAGAAGGCCGCAACGTTCAGGCGGCGCAGCGGCTGGTCCGGGGTGTCGGGCTCGCCGCGCAGCAGGGCCAGCGACGCCCGCTGGGTCATCAGCCGGTGCGCGTGGAACAGGTCCCTGCGGCTCTGCATGGTCATGTCTGCCTCCGCCGGCTGCCTGGCGCCGCTGGCCTACCTGGTCACCGGTCAGCCCAGCCCGCGGACGTAGCCGAACACCCCGGCGACGCCGAGCGCGAGCGGGAACAGGGCGACGATCAGCAGGGTGTCGGCGATGTCGGCCATGCGGCCCCAGAACGGCGAGGGCCGGTGCGCGGGCAGCCACAGGCCGACCGCTATCACCAGGGCCGCGCCCGCCAGCAGCGGCCCGAGCGCGCGGGCCAGGTGCTGGGCCTGGGTTGGCCCGTGCACCGCGCCCGCGGCCAGCAGGATCAGCGCGCCATAGCCGGGCACCAGCAGCCAGAGCCGCTGGGCGAGCCCGCGGAACAGCCGGGAGCGCAGCAGCAGGGCGCAGGCGAGCACGGCGCACGTCACCAGGCCGAGCCAGCTCCGGGCGAAGGCCAGCCCGAGTTCCGCGGCCGCCGCGACCAGCCCGATGCCTGACGCGGCGCCGGTGACGAACCGGTCGGCCGTGGTGGTCCGGTCGAACACCTCGGCTCCGTCTACGGGCAGCGTGTCGCGCCGCAGGTCGTCGGCGTGCCGCGGCACCTGCGGCAGCGTCATCCGGGCCATCCGGAACGAGACCGCCGGGATCAGCGGGGTGAGCGCCAGCGTCGGGACCACGATCACGGCCGCGGCACCGTCGTAGCCGATGCCGAACCCGTACCCGACCCAGGAGGCGATCACCCCGAGCAGTCCCGCGCAGGCCGCCCCGAAGAACAGGGACACCTCCCCGGACGCCGCCGCCGCCAGCACCGCGGCCAGCGTGGCCGCGGCGAGCGCCGACAGCAGGTGCACGGCGCCCAGGTGCACGAGCGGGGTGGACCGGGCCGGGGCGAGCAGGCCGGCCAGGAACGCGTAGGGGATCGCGGTGAAGCCGAGCACCGCCCCGGCCCGGGAGTCACCCGCGGCCCTCGAGACCGCCGCGACCGCGATCAGCAGCGCCACCGCGACCGCCGCGGCGGTAACCGCGGGCACCAGCCACGGCGGCCCGGATCGCAGGATGAACACCGCGCCGGCGGTCAGGGCCGCGGCGCCCGCGCCCAGGGCCACCCAGCGGATGTCGCGCGGCGCCCACCGGCCCGGCTGCTCGTTGAGCCTGGTCGCGATCACGTCGGCGACGTCGTCGAAGGCCAGCTGGGGCAGCTGCGACCGCTGCGGCCGCAGGTAGATCATCTCGCCGTCGCGCAGCCCGGCCTGGATCGGGGTCATGGCCGGGGAGAACGGCTCCTGGCCCAGCCGCTGCAGGACCCACCCGCCCCTCTCCCCCACCACGTCGGGCCCGTCGAGACCCGCGTACCTGGCCACGGCGGGGAACAGGTCGGCAAACGGCACGTAGCCGGGGAGCGCGATGTCGACCCGCCGGGACGGCCCCACCACCGTGATCCGGCACAGGTCGGTGCCGCCTGCCGAGCTCATCGGCCTCCCTCCCGCGCCGGTCCGCGGTCATCCCGGTCAGCGCCGTCGGCCCGCGCGGATGTCCCCGAGACCGCTGAGCGCCCGCCGTTCTCGCGGGTCCCGGGCCCGTTCAGTACATCACCCGCTGTGGCGGAAATGCGGCCGTAGAATAATAACTCGCCCAGCGCGGACCAACCGGTCCAATCGCGCGGCGCTCTGACCGGAAAGGACCCCGAAAGGCGGCCGTGAGCACCGTCATCGTCCGTCGCGCCGAGCGGCATGACCCGCCTGCGCTGCCGACCGGCGAGATCGAGCTCCAGTCCCCGCCAGAGATCCCCGAGGCCGCGCCGGACAACTTCCAGCAGACGCTGATGTACCTGCCGATGCTCGCGATGATGGTCGGGATGGGGGCGATGTTCGCCGGCCAGAGCTCGAGCCCGGTCGTGTACATCGGCGGCGGCGCGATGGCCCTGGGCATGGGCGGCATGATGATCGGCCAGCTCGGCCGGGGCAAGGGCGAGCGGAAGACCAGGCTGAACGGCCTGCGCCGGGACTACCTGCGCTACCTGGGCCAGGTACGGCGCAAGGTACGCCAGGTGGCCGCGGCGCAGCGAGAGGCGCTCGAGTGGGTCAGCCCCGATCCGCACGCGCTCAGCTCGCTGCTCGTCGACCCCGAGCTGCGCCGGCTCTGGGAGCGGCGCCCGTCGGGCGACGACTTCGCCAAGGTTCGCATCGGCACCGGCACCCACCGGCTGGCGGTGCGGCTCGTGCCGCCGGAGACCAAGCCGGTCGAGGACCTTGACCCGCTGTGCGCGGGCGCGCTGCGCCGGTTCATCCGCGCGTACGGCAGCGTCCCGCAGCTGCCGGTCGGCATCGCGCTGCGCTCGTTCGCCCGGGTCGCGGCGGGCGGCGAGCCCGAGGCGGTGTACGGCATGCTCCGGGCGACGGTCGCGCAGCTCGCGGTCTTCAACTCCCCCGATGACGTCCGCATCTGCGTGTGCGCCTCGCGGGAGCGGATGCGGTGGTGGCAGTGGATCAAGTGGCTGCCGCACAACATGCACCCGACCGAGATCGACGCGGCGGGACCGGTCCGGCTGATGGCGCCCAGCCTGCCGCAGCTCGAGACGATGATCGGCGCCGACCTGGCCGGCCGGCCGCAGTACGCGCCCGGGCGGTCGGCGACGCTGCCGTTGTACGTCGTGATCGTCGACGGCGGCGAGGGGGTCCTGGACTCCCGGCTCGGCACCGACGGCGTCGAGGGCGCGGTCGTGATCGACCTGACGCCGGCGCCGGCGGCCGCGCCCGGCGTGCCGTCCGCCCCCGCCCTGCGCCTGCACGTGACGGCCAGCGGCACGGACATGCTGACCCGGGACCGCACCGGCGCGCAGGTGCGCACGTCGATCGGCGTCCCGGACGCGCTGTCGCTCGCCGAGGCCGACGCGCTCGCCCGGCAGCTCGCGCCGCTACGCCCCGGTGCCGGGCGGGCCGACGACCCGCTGGCGGCGGACACCACGCTGACCTCGCTGCTCGGCATTGCCGACCCGCTGCACCTCGACGTCCCCGCGCTGTGGCGGCCCCGGCCGCCGCGCGGCCGGCTGCGGGTGCCGATCGGCACCGATGCCGACGGGATGCCGGTCGAGCTGGACATCAAGGAGGCCGCGCAGGGCGGCATGGGCCCGCATGGCCTGGTCATCGGGGCGACCGGCTCGGGCAAGTCTGAGCTGCTCCGGACCCTGGTCCTGGGCCTGGCCCTGACCCACCCGCCCGACGTGCTCAATTTCGTCCTGGTGGACTTCAAGGGCGGTGCCACCTTCCTGGGCCTGGACCATCTGCGTCACGTCTCCGCCGTGATCACCAACCTGGCGGACGAGCTGCCGCTGGTGGACCGGATGCGCGACGCGCTGAACGGCGAGCTGGTCCGCAGGCAGGAACTGCTGCGCGCGGCGGGCAACTACGCCTCGCTGCGCGACTACACCCGGGCCCGCGAGGAGGGGGCCGACCTGCCGCCGGTGCCCACGCTGTTCGTGGTGATCGACGAGTTCTCCGAGCTGCTTTCGGCACGGCCGGAGTTCATCGACCTGTTCGTCATGATCGGGCGGCTGGGACGGTCGCTCGGCGTGCACCTGCTGCTCGCCTCACAGCGCCTCGAGGAGGGCAGGCTGCGCGGCCTGGACACCCACCTGTCGTACCGGATCGGCCTGCGCACGTTCTCCGCCTCCGAGTCCCGGGTCGTGCTGGGCGTCCCCGATGCCTACGAGCTGCCTTCGCAGCCGGGCAGCGCCTACCTGAAGTTCGACACCGGCGACATGACCCGGTTCAAGGCGGCGTACGTCTCGGGCCCGGCGGCCGCCGGGCCGGCCCGCTCGAAGCGCCGGGTCCGGCCGGCGATCGTGCCCTACGGCCCCGGCTACATCCGGCCCGAGGTCATCGACGACGAGCCGTCAGGGCCGGCCGAGCAGCACGCGGAGCCGGCCGAGAGCCTGCTCGGCAGCGTGGTGAGCCAGCTCGCGGGGCAGGGCCGGCCCGCGCACCAGATCTGGCTGCCGCCGCTGGACGTGCCGCCCACGCTGGACCAGCTGCTGCCGCCGCTGTCGATCACGCAGCGCTGCGGCTGCGGGGTCGAGAGCCCGGACTGGCGCGGCAGGCTCCGCGCGGTCACCGGGATCGTGGACCGGCCGTTCGACCAGCGCCGCGACCCGCTGTGGGTCGACCTGGCCGGGGCGGCCGGTCACGCCGCCGTCGTCGGCGGGCCGCGCAGCGGCAAGTCCACCATGATGCGCACCCTGATCAGCTCGCTGGCCTTGCTGCACACGCCGCGGGAGATCCAGCTCTACTGCCTCGACTTCGGCGGCGGGTCGCTGGGCGCCCTGGCCGGCCTGCCCCACGTCGGCGGCGTCGCCACCCGGCTGGACGCCACCAGCGCCCGTCGGACGGTGGCCGAGGTCCAGGGCGTGCTCACCCGCCGGGAGAAGGAGTTCGCCGAGCAGCGCATCGAGTCGATCTCCGCCTACCGCCGGATGCGCGCCAGCGGCGAGATCGCCGGCGACGGGTTCGGGGACGTGTTCCTGGTCGTGGACGGCTGGCTC
>Ga0335077_10008274_pt1 | contig 12896 bp, 15 predicted proteins | sample Lox_Sample_31_FD_207151 | JGI IMG/M metagenome (GOLD analysis project Ga0335077, IMG submission 207151) | Soil microbial communities from Loxahatchee National Wildlife Refuge, Florida, United States - Lox_Sample_3.1 | ecosystem: Environmental > Terrestrial > Soil > Wetlands | place: USA... | reverse complement strand
CCCCGCCGATCTCGCAACAGCGCTGGAGCGGGTGAACCTTGACTATGCCACTGACGCGGGGGCAGGATCGGCCAGTCATGCGGTGGAAGCGGCGGGTTCGTCCCAACTGTGATCGGCAGGCGCCCGGCCGTCGCGCGCTTGATGGGGCGCGTGGACCTCGGCGCGGCGTCCGGGCTCGAGAGGGTTGGCGGTGAGCCGTCTCCGGTCCATGTGGCCGACGGTATCGGCGGAGGAATGGGGACTCTCGGCGCTCCTGGTCAGCTTGACGCTCACTCTCTTCCTGGGGGCCCCCTTGGGGTTGCTCGGAACCGCCGGCCAGTACGTCTTCGACGTGCTGTTCTCCCTGGTCCTCATCTCGGGCGTGATCGCCGCGCCCCGCCGGGGAGCGCTTCGCCCCTTTCTCGCGGCCCTGACCCTGGTCGCGCTCGTGTTCCGCTGGACCAGAAAGGGGGTGCCGACCCTCGGCACCTTCGTCTGGTACGACGTGTTCGCGGCCATTGCCGTGATGGTGTTCGCGTTGATCGTCCTGGCCCAGGTCTTTCGTTCGGGACCGATCACGAGCTATCGGATCCAGGGCGCGATCGTCGCGTATCTCCTGATCGGGCTCATGTGGACCTATGGGTACGGGATGATCTACGAGCTGGTCCCCGGAGCGTTTCGGTTTCCGGAAGGCTCGACCACCGTGGGCCCCGCCCACGGCCTCGCGTACTACAGCTTCGTCACGCTCACGACGGTCGGCTACGGCGACATCACACCGATTCATCCCTTCGCGCGCAGTCTCACGATGGTCGAGGCGCTCATCGGCCAGCTCTATCCGGCGGTCCTCCTCGCTCGCCTCGTCTCCATGGAGCTTGCCTCGCGCCGCCGCGATTGACGTCCCGCGCGGGCTTCCTCGAGTCGCGCGCTGTCGGGGCGGGCGCGATTGTCTCAAGGAGGCTTGCCGCATCAGGGCAGGGAGCAGTTGACAGCCGGGGGGACTGCGCGGTATTAGCTCCTACGGATATGCGAGTGCGATCCCTCGCCGCGTGTCTCCTCCTGGTGCTGGGAGCGGTCTCGGCCATCGAGCTCGCCCTGGACAGCGCGACCTTTCACGCCCCGATACGTCTGCAGTGGCGGGGCCAGGCTCGAGCGCACGCAGCGGTGCGGATGCCACAGCGACATCCCATCGGAATGCTCAGCGATTCGCCACCGGGCCCCATTCTGACGCCGATCGGTGTCCTCGTGTCCCTTCCTGGCGTCGGCCTCGCACTTCCATCGCTCGCAGCCGTCTTCGTTCCTCCCCGCGCCTAGGCGGCTCTGTCCCGCCACCGGCGCCCGCTCCGTGTCGTGTCGGCGGGGCAACGCGCCGCTGAAAAGGAAGTGGACGACAACGTGGTGATGGACGTGCCACACGTATCAGCCGGTAGGGCTCGTCGGCGCCCGTCATGGCCGCATCCGGTCATCGACGTGAGCCGAGGAGCACATCGGCGCGGGAGGGATCTCTGGCCATGATGATGACGACGTTGGACGACCCCGTGAGCTCGATCGCCATCTGGACGACATTGGCGTTTCTCCTGTGGTTGCTGCTCACCCCGCTGTTCCAACGGCTGCGGATGCCTCACTCGGTGCTCATTACCGCGTCGCTGAGCTGGATCGTCGCCCGGCTCGTCATGAGCATGCTGCCGCTGGCGGTCCATCAGGTGGGACTCTGGTTCGGGGCCTAGCTCTCCGCGGGAGAGGTACTATGTGGACACCCCCATGCGAGCGGAGGTGAATTCGCGTGTGTCGCTCGGCCTGTTTCTACCACTGGACCCGACTGCTCACGCTGGCTGATGCGGGCCGTGACGGCGCGGGCCTGAGCCGGCGCCGGTTCCTGACCGGCACGGCCGTGTCCGTTCTTGCGGCGGCCTGTTCCACAGCGGCGCGACCCCCGTCGAGCGACACGGCGGACCTGCTCGAGACCACGCTGTCCTTCGACCTCCACTCGCACCCGGGGCTGTTCCGCAGCACGTCGAGCGATACCCTGGCCGGGCATCGCCAGAGTGCCGAGAAGGGCCACGTGAAACTGATCGGCCTCACGGCCACGTCGGACGCGCCCGTGATCGCGCGTGACCATGCCGGCCGGCTCCATGCCACGCGGCAACCGGCCGCGGGAGAGCTGTACCGGTCGATGTACCGGCAGCTCGACGTTCTCGCGGCGGCGAGCTCTGCGGCAGACATGCCGGTGGTGTTGAGCATCGACGATGCGCTCGCCCCGGGCCCGCCCGTGCGAGGCCTGTTTGCCGTCGAGGGCTGCGACTTCCTCGAAGGGCGAGTCGACCGGGTGCAGGAGGCGTACGACCGAGGGATCCGATCACTCCAGCTCGTGCACTACCGCGTGAACGATCTCGGCGACATCCAGACGGAAGCGCCGCTTCACGGAGGTCTGACCGCCTTCGGCAAGGAGGCCGTGCGCGAGATGAATCGGCTGGGCATCGTGGTTGACGTGGCCCACGCGACGTATCCCGTGGTGCAGGGCGTGGCCGAGACGACCTCGCAGCCCATCATCCTGTCACACTCCAACATCCAGGACGCGAGCGGCTGGGTGCGCTTCATCAGCCCCGAGCACGCTCGTCTGGTCGCGGACACGGGAGGTGTCATCGGCGCCATGCCAATCATTCTTGGCCGTCGCACCGACGACATCAGCGGCTACGTGGTTCACATCTCCCGCTTGGTGGACGTGGTCGGCATCGAACACGTCGGCATCGGCACCGACATGGACGGCATTGGACCCAGCGCGATCTTCACGAGCTATGCGCGCTGGCCCTCGCTGGCGGATGCCCTCCTCGATCGAGGGTACCGGCCCGTCGAGGTGGAGAAGATCCTCGGCGGCAACGCGCAGCGCGTGTTTCAGCGGGTCGCCGCCGCCGGACCGGCCGGCCGAACCGGCAAGCCTCCTCAGTCCTGACCCGTTCTCCAGTCCGGCCGGCCTCCGGTGCGCACCGGTGCCGGGGCTACTTGCTGCCCGTCAGGGCCGACTCTATCCCCTTGAGGGTATCGAGATTCTTCTGCAGACCGGTCACGTGCTGCTGCATCTCCACGATCGATGAGCCGAGTTGGCCGACGGTGCCCATCGAGCCACCCATCTTGCCTGCCTGCTCGAGAAGCCCGCCTACGCCTTGCGCATCAGCGCGATGCTGGGTGATCGAGCCGCACAGGAACCCCAGGCCAAAGATCCCAACCCACATGCCGACGAGGACCGCGTGGGAGACAAAGCGTTTCATGCTCATTCCCTCCGTTCGTCCTGACACTGTCGTTCATTTCTTGACGGGCTTGTCGATGCTGATCGCGAGCGCCTCGGTGTACGTGATCTCGACGTTGTCGCCGACCTTCACCTTGTCGAGGTTCTTCGGGTCTCGCGCCTTGACCGTGACGGTGTTGCCCTCCGGTCCCTTGATCGTCGCCGTGTGCGCCTTCTTGTCGATGCCGACGATCGTGGCGGTCACGGTGACCCGCTCTCCGACGACGCCCGCGGGCGTCTCGCCGGGCTTCGACGTCGCCACGGCTTGCTGCGCCGTCACACCGGGAGTGGCCTCACCAGGCTTCTTCACCTCGATCATCAGGGACTCGTAGTACTTGCCGACGACCGGGTCGCCGACCTTGATCGCGTCGAGCTTCTTCGGGTCGCGGACGTGGAGCGTCAGGCTCCTCTTCGGCCCCTTCAACGTGACCGTCTGCTTGTCCTTGTCGATTGCCTCCACCGTGCCCCGCACCGTCACCAGCCTCGCTTCCTGCATCTTCGGGGACGCCCCCTGATTTGCGGCAGCTCCCGGACTCGGCGCTGTCCCCTGATCGGTCTTGGCCTGCGCGACCGTGGGCGCCTCGGCGGGATCGGCACCGAGGGCCGCACCGGGTACGACCACCGCAATCACCAACGCCACGACGATGGCTTTCATCACGACGCTCCTTTCCGCTCTGCGCTCGTCATTTTCATTATCGAGACGAACCACCAACCGCGATCGTTCCTGGTCCAGCCACACAGCGACGGCACACTCCTTCGAACAACGCGATTCTGGTCACACGCGGAGAGCCTTGTCAACGGGCCGAGGCGCGCCGTAGTGTCTTGTATGATGCCCGCGTCACCAGCTACCGGTGACGAGAAGAAGAGACGGGATCCGGGAGAGGGTCGCCGGGAGTGTCTCGAGGCGGAGTCCTCGGAACTGAGATTGGCGCCCTCGCCCGGTGCTCAAGACTCGAACGGTATCTCGAGGCGCGTGGCGCGTCCTCGCATTCACAAGACCGAGCATGGGCACCGGCTCCGAGGCTCCCGGCGGCACCCGTCGGAAAGGATCGAGATGCGCGTCATCGGCATTGACATTGGATCGGAGGCTCATGTCGTCGCGATGGTGGACGCGGAGGGCCGGACGCTGCTCAAGCCCACCTCGGTGGCGGAGGACGCGACAGGATACAGCCGCCTCCTCCAGTTGTTTGGTGACCCCACCGAGGCCCTGGTCATCATGGAGGCCACCGGCCACTACTGGCAGAACCTCTTCGCCACGCTGACGACGCGCGGCTTCGCGATCGCCCTGGTGAATCCGCTGCGTACCCAGCGCTTCGCCGAGGAGGAGTTGCGCCGGACGAAGACCGACGCCATCGATGCCCTGGGCCTGGCGGAGTTCGGCCGCCAGAAGCGGCCCCAGCTGACGCGGCTGCCGGACCGGGCCACCGAGGAACTGCGCGAGCTCGTCCACCTCCGGGATCGGCTCGTCCAGGACATCGGCGACCGCGTCCGCCAACTTCATCGCCTGGTCGATCTCGGCTTCCCGGAGTTCGCGCGCCACGTCGGCGATCTGGGCAGCGCCCTGGCCACGACGATCCTCCGCGCGTACCCGACCGCCCAGGCCTTCCAGGGCGTCCCGGTCCGCCGGCTGGCCGAGTTGCGCGTCGACGGGCGTCACCGCGTGGGCGACCCGTTGGCCCAGGCCCTCACCGCCGCGGCGGCCACCTCGGTCGGCCAGCACCACGGCGAGCCCTATCGTTTGCAGATCCGCTATGCGTGCGAAGACCTCGACCTCTGGCGGGGCCGCCTCCGCACCGTGGAGCGCGATATCGAGCGTCTGCTCAACACTCACGACGTCGGCCAACTTCTGACGACGATCCCCGGCATCGGGCCGCAGACGGCGGCCCGCCTCGTCGCCCGGGTCGGCGACCCCGCCGACACCCGCCCGGCTCACGGGTGAGTCGATCGAGGAAACTGAGTACTACCAGGCGCGCAGACTGAAAGGGCGGCGCTCGCTTGCTGAACGATGACGATTGTCGCGGCCCTTCATTTGCGGCCCGTGTGCGTCGGCCGGTGGCCTGATAGAGTGGGGCCATCGGTGGTCATTGTCCGAACGCGGAGGAATCATCATGAGCGACGTCAAGGTCGACACGGTTCGGTCCTCGAGCAGCGGAACGATCGGGCGCGCGGTGAGCCAGGCGCGAGGCTCGCGTCTCGTGCTGGACTCCTCGTCCCACCCCAACCTCGATGCCTTCACCAACAGTGAGGCTTTCCTGGGCGCCATCTCCTCTTGCGGCGTCACGCTGATCGAGACCTACGCGCGGGACAAGGGCATTCCCATGACGCGGATGGAGGTCACGATCGAAGGCTCCCGCACGGCGGAGGAGCCGAACCGGTTCGCCAGCATCGCCATGTCGTTTGCCATTTCGGGCGTGAGCCGGGAGCAGGCCGAGCACCTGGTCGAGACATACCGGAGCCGTTGACCCCTCTACCGCACGGTCGCGGCCGCGACCGCAGTGAAGGTCGAAGCAACGGCAATCCCGGGCTGATTCGATGGCGATCGTCGACCTGAGCTTTCCGATCCGGAAGCATTTTCGGTGGAAGGTGGCGCCGGAGCAGGTGGCGACTCACGCCAATGGCGATCCCTTGCAGAGCACCGTCGTCACGATCAGCTGCCATGCCTACACGCACGTGGACGCGCCGCTCCACTATCTGCCCGACGGCCGGGACATCGCGACGATGCCCGTCGACCAGTGGATCGGCCAGGCGGCGGTGGTGGACCTGAGCCACCTGGGCGCGAACGGCGAGGTCACAGCGGCCGAGCTGGAGCGTCACGGCGCTCACGTGCGACGGGGCGACATCGTGCTGCTCCGGACCGACTGGCCGCGACGCGCCAGCGTGGACACGCCGCGCTTCTGGCAGGAAGGGCCCTTCACCGGGACGACCGGGTGCGAGTGGCTGGTGGCCCGTGGCGTGAAGGCGGTGGGCTACGACTATCCCCCCGATCATTGCATCCGCGACCGATCGCCGTGCCGCGGCGCAGACCCGACCGGGCGAATACACGACTCACGCCATCTTCTTTCCCGCCGGCATCACGGTGATCGAGTACCTGACCAACCTGAACCGGATCGGCGCGGCGCAGTGCCGGTTCCTGGCTCTTCCCCTCGCGCTGGAGGGAGCGGATGGCTCGCCCGTGCGAGCCATCGCCGAGATGGACTAGGCTAGTTCGGCCGGCGAGCGCCGAACACCCAGTGCCCGGTCTGCATCACGGCCCAGGGGCGCTCGAGCGCGGCGATGTCGCGCGCGGGATCCCCGTCGACGACGAGCAGATCGGCCTGGCGCCCGGGCACGAGGGTACCGATCTCGCCCTCCAGCCCGAGGGCACGGGCGTTCGTCGCCGTCGCCGCCTCGATCGCTTGGAGGGGCGCGAAGCCGCCACGCGCGACCAGGTCGCGCAGTTCCGCGAAGAGCGCAGGATGCGGAGCGCCGCATGAGCCGGCGTCGGAGCCGGCCGTGATCGCGACACCCATGGCCCGCGCCCGCGCGACAGTTCGCGGGTGCTGGTCAGCACAGGCGATCGCCTTGCGCTTGGCGTAGTCGGGGCCCGCGCCCTCGGCGATGTGCCGATAGATGAAGAGCGTCGGGGTCAGGAAGCGCCCCTCGTCGGTCATGCGATGGAGCGCTTCGTCGCTGGCGAAGATCCCATGCTCGATGGTGTCGCACCCCGCGGCGATGGAATTGTCGATGCCGTTCCGGCCGAGCGCGTGGGAGGCCACGCGGAGCCCGAGCCGGTGAGCCTCGGCGCAGATGGCGCGGAGTTCTTCCAGGCCCAGCTCGGACGTGCCGACCTCCTCGCCTTCCGCGCGCCCGTAGACGCCGCCCGTGGCCGCGACCTTGATGACGCGGGCGCCACGATAGGCCTGGCCCCGTACTCCGGCCACGCCGGCCCAGGGACCGTCGCAGAAGACGCCCCAGAACGGATCGTGTCCGCCGGTCATGACGAGCGTGCGCCCACAGGCGACCAGCCGAGGTCCCGGTACGACACCCGCCCGGATGGCGCGGTCGAGGACGAGCGAGAGATCCGCGATCGAGCCCACGTCGCGGACCGTCGTGATCCCGCGTTCCAGCGTGTCTCGCGCGTGACGCGCCATGCGGAGCAGCGTCAGCTCTTCTCCCTCGCGACGATTCACGTCTGCCGGGTCAGCGCTGCCGTTCCAGCAGAGATGGACGTGCAGGTCGATGAGCCCCGGCACGCACGTCCTGCCTCCACAGTCCAGCCGGGCGTCAGCGGTGGGTGCCGGACCGCGCCCGACCTCGGTGATTCGACCGCCGTCCACGAGGAGCCAGGCGTCGGGCGCCGGAGCCGCGCCGGTGCCGTCGATGAGAGTCAGATCAGCCAGGAGCGTTCTCACTGAATCGCCGATGTGTTCACCCGGTGGGGGTCTGGCGTCGCCGGACGTCCGGCGACGACTAGTCAGCCGGCGCCGCGGTTTCCGCGCGGCGTTCCATGGCGGGGGCGGAGAAGGCCGGCGTGATGTCCTTCTTGGAGAGCGCCGCATCGAAGAGCATGTACGGGTTCACGTTGCCGAGCGCTGCGGCGATGGATTCGCGAACGCCGGGGTGGCGCTCGCCGAGCGTCGCGATGAACGAGCGAATGTCCCGGCGGACGCTGTCGCGATCCCCGCACACGCACCCGATGGGCATCAGGCCGGCAGCCCTCGCATAGGCCTCGGTCAACTCCTCCGTGACGAACACGAGGGGCCGGATGACCCGCAGGCCACCGCGACGGGACTCTGCCACAGGCGGCAAGGACGCGATCCGGCCGTTGAAGAGGACGTTCCTCAGCAGCGACTCGGCACAGTCATCGGCGGTGTGGCCGAGGGCGAGGGCCGTGGCCCCCAGTTCGCCGGCGAGCCGGTACAGTGCACGCCGGCGGTGACGGCTGCACACGTCGCAGCCATGGGCGACACCACGGCGGACGAGCCCGAGCGTCGGGAGGTCCTCCCGCACGACCCACTCCACGCCGAGTCCCTGGATGATCGCGCGGAGCGATTCGATGGATCTCTTGAACTTGCCCTGCTCGACGGTGACCGCGACCACCTCGTACGGGAACGGCGCATGGCGCCGATGGCAGATGAGGGCGCGCAAGAGGGCCAGGCTATCCTTGCCGCCCGACACCCCGACGGCCACTCGGTCACGATGTCGCAGCATGGTGAAGCGTCCCAGCGCCCGTCCGAGAGCCGTGTGGACCCGTCGCTCGATCTCGTTCGTCTCCATGGTCTCAAGCAGCGATCTTCCGCTGGCTGCAGAGCGGCGTCAAGCGAGTGCCGCCGGAGCGGTCACGCGCGCGTGGCCCGCCAGCCGAAGACGATCGCCGCGGTTCCGACCAGGCCCGTGCCGCCCATGACGAGGAAGGCTGTCGGAACGCCCCAGTGCTGGGCGATGAAGCCGACGAGCAAGGCCCCCAGGGGGACGGAGCCTCCGAAGACGAGACTGTAGAGGCTCATCACCCGGCCGCGCAACTCGTCCGGCGCGTTGATCTGCAGCGTGGTGTTGCAGCTCGCCGTGACCACGATGGCGAAAAAGCCCACCAGGAACAGGGCAGGCACCGCCGCCCAGAACACGCGGACGAACGCCAGGATCAAGGATGCCCGCGCAGGCGAGGATGGCCGCGCTGAACGTGAGCGGCAGCGGCGGCTGCGAGCCCCTGAGTCCGCCGACGGTCAGCGCGCCCGACACGGCGCCCACGCCGACCGCCGCCATCAAGAACCCGAAGCCGTCGGCGCTCTGGTGGAGCACGTTGCGCGCCAGGAGTGGGACGTACACGCCGAAGTTGAAGACGAACACGCTCACGACGAGCAGTATTCCCAGGGCGAGGCGGAGGCGCGCGGTGTGGAGGGCATACGCGACGCCTTCGCGCATCTCGACGAGCATGCTCGTGTCCCGAGGCCGGCGCGCGTCGGCGCGGACGGAGAGCATCAGGAGCGCGCCGATCACGAAGAGAAAGCTCACGCCGTTCAGGAGGAACGCCGGGGCGATGCCGAAGCTCGCGATGAGGAGCCCCGCCGCCGCCGGGCCCACGATGCGCGCCGAGTTGAAGCCGGCCGAGGACAGAGCGACCGCGTTGACGAGGTCGCTTTTGCGGACGAGCTCGGAGACGAGGGACTGCCGCGCGGGGTTGTCGAGGGTGTTGACGAAACCGAGCAGGCAGCCGAGGACCGCGACGTGCCAGTAGCGGATGTGGCCCCGACCACACCAGGACGGCGAGCGCGAGGGCCTGCCCGGCGAGAATGGACTGGGTCGCGAGGAGCAACCGCCGCTTGGGCACACGGTCGGCCACGGCGCCGGAGAAGACGGAGAACACGAGCATGGGAGCGAACTGGAGGGTGCTGATGAGTCCGAGCTTGATGGGCGAGCCCGTGAGCTGAAGGACCAGCCACGATTGGGCGACCGATTGCATCCAGGTCCCGACCTGGGACAGGACCTGTCCCGTGAAGTAGAGACGAAACTCCGGATGGTTCAGGGCGCGAAGACCGTTCGGGAAGGGCACGGATGGAGATCCCTGGACAGGATACTCGACGGCAGCAACCGGCGTCGCGGCGACCGTGGCCGCGCGGGTACAATGACCACGGACGCCGAACACGATCGGGAGGCTACCATGGGGCTCGGACGCACGACCCGCTTCGCGGCAGCGCCACGCGGATCCCGGCGCGTCAGCGTGATGCGGGCCGGGCCAGCCGGCGTGAAGGCGCTGGCGCCGCCTGCCGACCTCTTCGAGGCGTTTCGTCGAGAGAAGACGAAGCGGACGAAGGAGGGGCTCGATGCCGATCGCGCGCACCGCGAGGCGTACGCCGTGACGCGCTACCGACAGCGCTTCCTGGACCACGTGCGGTCCAGCGCCACATCGATGCAGGCCCTTCGCGCGCTCGTCGCCGAGGCCCGGGAGCGCGACGTCTACCTCATGTGCATGTGCCCCTATCGCACGCCGGGAGAGGCGTGCCACACGTACCTGCTGCTGGAGCTCGCGCGTGAAATCGACCCCACGATCGAGATCCTCGCGGAGCCCCGGCCGAAGCGCCGCTGAGCCGGAGTTCCCGATGGCCGGCGCGCTGAGACCGGGTGGCGCCTCGCAGGGCGACTGCCTTCAGTCCTCGACGATCGACAGGGCCAGCTTCGGGCAGCGCCGCACGGCGTGCTCCACGCGCTCGCGCAACGCCTGGGGCGGGTGTTCCTGCTTGATCTGCAGCCGGTCGTCGTCGTCGACAACGAAGACTTCGGGCACGAGCCGCGCGCACACGGCGTTGCTCTCGCAAAGCGTGCGGTCCACGACCACTCGCATGCCGTCCTCCTTCACCGTGCTTGACAGGGTCGAGTCCGCTACGATAGTACCCTCGCTATCGACCGCGACAAGGAGCGCAACATGAGCACCGTGCCCACCCCGACGACGGCTCTGAGCCTGGACGAGATCAACCCTGCCAGCTTCGACTTCTGGCTGCGCGACGACGTGGAGGGCGCGCTGGCCAAGCTCCGGCACGAACGGCCGGTCGCGTGGCATCAGCACGCGGACTCCGGCAAGGGCTTCTGGTCGATCACCCGTTTCGACGACGTCGCGGCCGCCACGCGCGACTGGGAGACCTTCAGCTCCTCGTACGGGATCCAGGTGATGATCGATCCGGAGGACCTGCAGTACATGGGCGCCCCCTCGATGATCGGCACGGATCCCCCGAAGCACACGAAGCTGCGGGCCGTCGTGAACCGGGGTTTCACGCCGAAGATGATCGCGAAGGCGGAAGGGGCGGTGCGCGAGCGGGCCCGGCGCATCGTCGACACCATCGCCGCGAAGGGTGAAGCGGAGTTCGTCACCGAGGTCGCCGACGCGCTGCCCGTGGCGATCATCTGCGACATGATGGGCGTGCCGGAGGCCGATCGGCCGAGGCTGCTCGAGCTGACCAACCGACTCCTCGCGGGAGGCGACAAGCAGTTCGGAGGCACGCGCGAGTCCCTCGTGCAGGCATCATCCGAGCTGCGCGAGTACGGCCTCTGGCTCGGCCGGAAGCGTCTCGACCATCCCGAGAACGATCTGACGACCACGCTCGTGCACGCCGAGGTCGACGGCGAGGCCATGCCGCCGGAGGATCTCGGGCCGTTCTTCCTCCTGCTGATCGCCGCCGGCAACGAGACGACGCGCACGGCCATCAGCCACGGCATGTGGGCGTTCACCCAGTTCCCCCGCGAGAAGCGCAAATGGCAGGCCGATCTCGACGGGCTGAGCGCCTCGGCGGTCGAGGAGATCATCCGCTGGGCGAGCCCGGTGATGCACATGCGGCGGACCGTCTCACGCGACACGACGTTCGCCGGCGTGCCGATGCAGCAGGGTCAGAAGATCGCGATGTGGTACATCGCCGCCAACCGCGACGAGAAGTACTTCCCGGATCCCTACCGCTTCGACATCGCTCGGACGCCGAACGAGCAGGGCGCGTTCGGGACGGGCGGCACCCACTTCTGCCTGGGGGCACACCTGGCGCGCCGTGAGATCACCGCGATGTTCGTCGAGCTGTTCCGCCGGCTACCCGACATCGAGGCCACGACCGAGCCGGAGAAGCTGCGCTCGAACTTCATCCGCGGCATCAAGCGGCTGCCGGTAGCATTCACGCCCGCCTGAGGATCGCCGGCGCGAATTCCGCGATCGACGGCAGGCGCCGGACGCGTGCGCCCGGATGGCGTCGGTGGGTCAGGACCCGGGCGCGACTTGCAGGTCGCCCAGCTGGACACGCTCGCGGAGCTTGGGGCTGTCCAGGTCGACAGTGACTCGTAGCGCTCGCAGCCCCTGTACGCCCTGGAGCTCGCCGAGTTCGAGCTCCTCGACGTCTCCGGTGAGATAGCCGAGACTCTGCAAGTACTCGATGTACGCGCGATACTCCAGAGCTTCACCCGGCTGGCTGTAGACGATGACCACCTTCCCCGGCTGGGTCGCGCGCTCGGCCGTCCCGCGCACGATGGCCTTGTCGATGCGCTTCTTGATGATCTCGTAGCGCACGTCGTAGGCGCCGTCGACGTCGAACCGCTTCTCGTCGAAGCGAAAGCGAATCGAGAGCGGCATGTGCTGCACGAGGATGAGGCTCGTCGTCTCGAGCGGCACGGGCAGGCTGTCGCGGAGTTGATTGGCGCGCGCGGCCATCCCGCAGGTCAGCATGAGCTGCCAGAGCCGCAGGTTCTTCAGACAGATCGGGTCGAGACGGCCGTCCTCCAGCAAGCTCCGGCCGACGTACATCTGGTAGTCGACGCCGTCCGTCTGTTGCTTCTCGAAGTAGTGCGGGTACATGCCCTGCGCGGCTTCTTCCTCGACGTCGAGGTAGGCCGAGAGGCCCTCAGCCAGGCGCGTCACGCTCTCCTCGAACAGCCGGCGCTGCCGATAGACCGTCCCCAGTCGCGGATCGAGGGCGCCCCGATACGCTTCGATCCGGCTCCGGACCTCGCGGCCGAACTCGCTCAGGTAGTCGAACAGGCTCTCGACGTGCGTACGCAGGAAGGCGATGATCCCGATCTCGTCGCCCGAGTTGAGGCCGCGCTCGATCTGGCCCACGTGCTTCTCGGTGCGATACGCCAGCTCGTCGAGCGCGGGCAGCGACCGGGTCCGGCTCGCGGCCTCGAGCACCGC
>Ga0335077_10008273_pt1 | contig 12896 bp, 10 predicted proteins | sample Lox_Sample_31_FD_207151 | JGI IMG/M metagenome (GOLD analysis project Ga0335077, IMG submission 207151) | Soil microbial communities from Loxahatchee National Wildlife Refuge, Florida, United States - Lox_Sample_3.1 | ecosystem: Environmental > Terrestrial > Soil > Wetlands | place: USA... | reverse complement strand
ACTCGGGCCGCGTCATTTATCGTGTCGCGCACCGGAAGGACGCGATGCCATGCGTGATCCTGAACGCAACAAATACGCCATGGAGAGCAAAACCAGGAACGACTGCAGCGCGATGCTCCACAGCCAGGTGAAAACTGCGCCCAGTGAGTCCTGCGGAGATTTCATGTCGAAAACGAGGTTCTGTCCCGTGGAACGTGGAGCCAGCAGGAGCAACATAGCAAATCCGAACAGATTCGCCATCACCAGTGACCAGCCCAGCCGGAACCGAGGCCCGTCTGTGGCTGCTGACGTTGGCCCTGCCTCCTGCGCCGCATCGGCGTGTGTGATCGCGTCTGCCGCCGGCACGGCGCGTCGTGCTAACGCGGCAGCAACGTGCATCGCCGACTCCGGACGCCGCGCCGGATCCGGATCGAGGCAACGCACGATGGCCTGTGTTACCCAAGGATCCACGCCAACGAAATTCGCAGGCGTCACTGGCGCAGGTTTCGGCCGTAACAGCTCGGCGCCGCGCTGGGGCTCGATGTGACGCTTGCCGGTGAAGATCTCAAAGAGTACCAGCCCCAGCGCGTAGAGGTCGCTACGCGCGGTCACTTCTTTCGCCGCCAGCTGCTCAGGCGCCATGTAACCGGGCGTACCCGCGTCCATTTCGTGGTGGAGTTCGTCGGCCAGTGCGGCCAGTCCGAAGTCGGTAATGCGCACATTGCCGCGGTCGTCGAGCATGATGTTCGCGGGCTTCAAATCGCGGTGTAGAACGCCCGCGGCGTGCGCCGCCGTGAGCCCGGAGCACAGCTGTAGCGCAACCTCCAGAGCTTTATCGGGCGCGAGCCTTCCGATGCGCCGCAGGAGAGAGTGCAAATCCTCCCCGCTTACGAATTCCATGGTGATGAACGCGCGCCCCTCCGTCTCCCCGATGTCAAAAACGCGGCAGATGTTGGGATGTGAAATCTGCCGTGCCAGCCGCACCTCGCGGTGAAACCGGGCCATGGTCCCGGGTTCTGCTTGCACCCGCGCGGGATAGAACTTCAGGGCGACGGCTTGGTCGAGCGTGAGATCGTCTGCGCGATATACCTCTCCGGTCCCGCCGCTCCCCAGCAAGGCCACAATGCGGTAACGCTTGGCCAGCAGAGTGCCGGGTGGAAACGGCCCCGGCTTGGAGTCGGTCCGAAAAAACTGAACCGGGTGCGCAGCTTCCCGGGTCGGCTCAGACGACGCTGTCAATGACTGACCACAGGTGGCGCAAACTGGAGCCAAGGCGGGAGCAGCAGCGGAATTCTGGTCAGACATTGTACTCACTCGGACAATTTTTGCGGACGTGTGCCAATTAAAAGCGCCGGCCTGGCGAGGGTCAAGATTTTCTCGGTGCCCGCGCAGAGGAAAACCGTTTCGGGGTGCAAAGTGGAACTACCGAGTGCACGAGACTCTGCGTACCCTCCTGCCTCCTGCCGGATTGTCATTTCTTGCCGCTGTGCGGGGCGTCCTGAGAGTAAGTAGCAAATGATAGGCCAGTTCGTTCAACAGGCAGAACGATTGAAGGCAGGCAACTTCCCGTCTTGGGTCGGCCTCACCACATGACATTTTCGGTCATCTGCTACGACAGGCACATGCTCCCTTGAAGTCCCGATTCGGAATACGCGGATGCGAATCGGCTGGGGAAGGAAATTACTTTTTTCAGCCGTTACGCGGACGGTACGAGAGAATCGCGAAGGTCGTCACTCCATTCGCCGGCCGGCCTGTGGGCTCGAAGGGAACTGGGGGGACCGGCCGGCGACCGCAGCCTGCGCTTGCCTCCGAATCATGCGGGCGCAAAGGACTGCCTCATCGGCACCCGCCGAATCGTGTCTCAGGTCGCAATCAGGCGTGCCATCAAAACTTATCGTTGTCGGACTGCAGAGTCCAAGACTTCGCCCCTATCGCTCATATAGCCGGGAGGGTGGCAACCAGAGAGCCCGCCGCAGCTTCACGATCCAATAGCTGTGTGATATCGTGTGGGGGACTTCCATAGGAAATACCTATCATGGAACTGCACCAGTTGAGATATTTCTGTGCCGTGGCCCGTACCGGAAACTTCACCCGCGCCGCGGAACAAGAGCACGTGGCTCAGCCCTCGCTCTCTCAGCAGATCCTGAAGCTCGAAGACGAACTGGGAGCCAAGCTGTTCGACCGTCTCGGCCGCAAAGCCATGCTCACCCAATTCGGAGAGGCCTTTCTGCTGCGTGCGCAGCGAATTCTTCGTGAGCTCAGCGAAGCCAAATGCGAAATCCAGGAACTGGCAGGAGGAAACAAAGGGGCCCTGGTGCTGGGGACGATCCCCACCATTGCGCCATATTTCCTCCCCTTGCGGCTCGCCCTCTTTGCCCGGCAGTATCCCGACGTCCAGGTGAGCGTCGTGGAGGAGATCACTTCCGTTCTCCTGACTCGTTTGCATGAAGGCAAAATCGACATCGCCCTGGTGGCCCTGCCTGTTCACGGAGACGGGTTGGTCTGCACTGAACTCACGCGCGAGCCGCTGTATGCCGTCCTGCCCGAGAACCACCCGCTGGCGAACTCCGCTTCCATCTCTCTACGGGATATTCAAGATGCTCCGTTCATTCTGCTGAAAGACGGGCATTGCTTCCGTGACACCGCCGTCGCCGCTTGCCGGCGTGCCCGGTTGCGCCCCAACGTGGTGTTCGAGAGCGGCCACTTCGCTACCGTCCTGGCGATGGTCAGCGCTGGAATGGGCTTGTCCATCGTTCCGGAGATGGCCGTGGAGAAACGGCCCGGGTGCAGGTTCCTCCCTCTGAGCGACGACCGTTCCTATCGCCGCATCGGCCTGGTTCACCTGAAGAACCACTTCCAGACTCACTCCCAGCGCGCGCTGGTCGAGTGCCTGAGACACCAGCCGGCCGCCCGAATCGCCTGATCAGCTAGTATGGCGCGGGCGCCCTCGCCCGCGAGAATCGAACATTCCTGGCCCATCCGTGAATTCCGTGCGATCCTTCTGAACTTTGGTGTCTTCCTGTCTCCCAGACTCAAGCAACCACCCGGAACACCAGGCATCACGAAGGACTCAAGTCTATGCAAACTCCACTTTGACGTCGGTGCTGCGGTCGAGGTGAATGCTGTCAATGAAGCGCACCTTGCTGGTGCGCAAGGTCATGATGACCGATGATGTTCGCACGCCCTCGCCGAAGAACCGCACTCCTCTCATCAGCGACCCGTCGGTCACGCCGGTTGCGGCGAAGATGATCTGGGTTCCCGGCGCGAGATCCTGCGCTTCGTAGACCCGATGCTTGTCCTTGATTCCCATGCGCGCGATCCGCTCCTCCAGTTCATGCTTGTCGATGACGAGCCGCCCCTGCATGTAGCCATTCAAGCAGCGAATGGCCGCGGCCGTGATCACGCCTTCCGGTGCACCACCCGAACCCATGACCGCGTGCACCCCTGTGCCCAACACCGCGGCGGCGATGCCGGCGGATAGATCACCGTCGCCGATCAGCTTGATGCGCGCCCCGGCCTTGCGGATGTCGGAGATCAGTTGTTCATGACGAGGCCGCTCCAGCACGACCACGACCAGATCATCCACATCGCGCTCCAATCGCTTGGCGATGTTTTTCAGATTGTCCGCAACCGGAGCGTCCAGGCTCACCGCGTTCTTGCAATCCGGCCCCACGATAATTTTCTCCATGTAGCAGTCGGGAGCGTGCAGCAACCCGCCATGCTCGGCCGCGGCCAGCACGGTGATGGCCCCGGCCGCGCCGGTGGCGCACAGGTTGGTGCCCTCCAGGGGGTCCACGGCAATGTCTACTTCCGGAACTTCCGTGCCGTCGGAAAACTGCGCCCCCACCCGCTCCCCGATGTAAAGCATGGGGGCTTTGTCCCGCTCTCCCTCGCCGATCACGATGGTGCCACGCATGGGGATGCTCTCCATGGTGCGGCGCATGGCCTCGGTGGCCACCTGGTCCGAATACTTGCGCTCTCCCCGTCCCATGGTGCGGGCGGAGGCGATGGCGGCGGTTTCGACCACGCGCAGGAAGCGCGCTGCCAAATCGCTCTCGATGTTTTCTCCGAAACTGCGTGCCCTGATTTCCGGCTTCGTTGTACTGGCCATAAACACCTCCCGAAAGTAGCCGCGGTCCCGACTATAGCGCCAACCCGCGATCGCTGGAAAGTTAACCGCAGTTTGGATTCATCAAACCTGCTGGCGACGCGGTTTTCTCCGCGCCCCCCTGCAGCAGTTGTCCGCGTTCTCGGCGTCTTGGTGCGACGACACGGCGTTCGATGACACAAATCAAGTTTCAGAGGACGCAAAGAACATCGCAGAGTCGGCTGTGTCTGTGCTGATTGCAGTAAAGGCCACAGCCCGCAGCGAGAAACAGCCAGGCCGGGCATTTCGCTCACTTACTCCGGACGCTGAACTGGCTGGCGGCACACTGCCATCTTCCGTTGATGAGGATCCACGTATCGGTAAACCGTCCCCGGCGTTCCCAGGGTTTGCCTTTGTCCATGCCTTTCTCGTAGTAGGCCCCGGTTACGATCGCTGTACTGCCGTAGGAGTGGACCACCATGTCTGTGGACTGCAGTATCTCGGGCCGATAGGAAGTATCCTTCACCGAGGCGACGATCTGCGCCTTGCTGTAGAGCGTGCCTTCCGCCGTAGTCATCACGAAATCATCCGCCAGCAGCAACTCCACGGCGGCACCGTCGTTGTTCAATTCCGCCCGGTTCCACAAAGTCTCCATCGCCATAACCGTGGACGACTCCTGCGCCGCCAACAATATCGGAAACACCAGACAAAACATCCCGACCCATACGCCCCTGTTTGTCACCAGGATTCCCCTTGCTCAGATGGTAAGGCCCAACGGCCAGCAGGTAGGCTTTCGCGGACCAGTATAGAAAACAATTGTTCCGACCGCCTAGCCCTGGACGAACAAAACCGGTAAGGCAGGACTCCTTGCTGCACGCGGCATTTGACCGGAACTTCAAAACGCATCGATCCCGGTCACGCTGGCTCCTATGATCAGGGTATGTATGTCGTGCGTTCCTTCGTAGGTCTTCACTGATTCCAGGTTCATCATGTGGCGCATGATGGGATAATCGTCGGCCACGCCGTTCGCCCCCAGGATGTCGCGCGACAGCCGGGCGCACTCCAGAGCCATCCAGATGTTGTTCCGCTTGGCCATGGAGATGTGATAGTGCTCGGATTTTCCAAGGTCCTTTAATCGTCCCACCTGCAGCACCAGAAGCTGAGCTTTGGTAATTTCGGTGATCATCCAGGCCAGCTTTTCCTGCACCAGTTGATGGGACGCAATGGGCTGGTCGCGGAACTGTTTGCGCAGCAGGGCATATTGAAGGGCACAGTCATAGCAGGCCATGGCCGCTCCCACTCCTCCCCAGGCAATGCCGTAGCGCGCCTGGTTCAGGCACATCAGCGGTGACTTCAACCCGCCGGTGCCGGGCATCAGGCTGCTTTCCGGGAGCCGCACATCCTGCAGCGAAAGCCCCGACGTCACAGAGGCCCGCAGCGACCACTTCCCATGAATGTCCTCAGCCTTGAACCCCGGGCGGTCAGTCTCAACGATGAAGCCGCGAATTCTGTCATTCTCATCCTCTACCTTGGCCCAAATGATGGCGACGTCGGCGATGGTTCCGGATGTGATCCACATTTTCTCGCCGTTGAGCACATACTCCTTGCCCACCTTCTTCGCACGCGTCCTCATGCCCCCGGGATTCGAACCGAAATCCGGCTCCGTCAGGCCAAAGCAGCCCAGCTTTTCTCCCGACTGCAACGCCGGCAACCAGGTCTGTTTCTGCTCCTCGCTGCCGAAGGTGTATATGGGGTACATCACCAAGGCCGACTGCACGCTCACAAAGCTGCGCACCCCGGAGTCGCCGCGTTCCATCTCCTGCATCACCAGCCCGTACTCCACGTTGGACATCCCCGCGCAGCCATACCCTTGCAGCGATGCCCCAAAGAACCCAAGCTCAGCCATCGGCTTCACCAGTTCACGAGGAAACCGGCCGGCGCGGTTGCATTCCTCAATGATGGGAATCAGGTTATCCTCAATGAACTGGCGGCTAGTGTCTCGGACCAGCCGTTCTTCCTCACTGAGAAGTGCGTCGATCTGCAGGAAGTCGACGCCACGATATTTGATCGCGGGCATGGCGGCCTCGTTTCTGTCCGTCACCCCAGCCAAGCGGGCAACGAAAACTCTTGACCTTACAACCTGCACGCACCTCCGTCAATGCGTCAGGGGTCTCCGTGATCTGGAAGGATGCTCTTGCGCCTCGGCTGCTTAAGCATTTGTCTCCATGTGACCTTCGGACGCATGGGCTGTGTTGCGGTGCCCTTTATGGTTCAGGCGGGCCCGCCATCCAATCCCTCAATTGACGCGGGGCAACAGGCTCGGTAGTCTTTGAAGGAAGGCGATGGCGGTCAAGTCCATCCAACTCGGGCAAGTGTGGCGCAACAACGAAAGTGGCCGCGATTTCCTGGTCACCCGCACGTACAGTGAAGTATTCGCCACCTACGCGGTACTGCGTCCGGCGGAACTCAACGCGCCCGATGCGCCTACGGTCCGCGTGAAGGTTAGCAAGGGCGCCGATGGGATGTCGCTGCCCGGCTACACCTTTACCCAGGAATCCAATTTCGATTAGCTGCCTTCCTGGACCGGCGCAACCGGCATTTCCCGCATGACGGAAAAAATCCTCGCGATTCTCTTCGTGCTCATCAAATCGGTGATCGCCGCCACCGGCTACGGCGGGATTGCGTTGCTTATGGGGATCGAGTCGGCATGCATCCCGCTTCCGTCTGAACTCATCATGCCCTTTGCGGGCTACCTGGTCTATGAGGGCAGCCTGAACCTGTTGGCCGTGGCGACCGCCGGGGCCATTGGCTGCAACCTGGGGTCGCTCATCGCCTATGAAATCGGCTGCTACGGGGGCCGCCCGCTGGTGGAACGCTACGGACGCTGGATTCTGCTCACTCGCCGCGAGTTGAACTGGGCCGACCGCTTCTTCCAGCGCTGGGGATATCTGGCGGTGTTCATTGCCCGTCTGCTCCCCGTCATTCGGACATTCATCGCCCTGCCTGCGGGAATTGCCCGCATGCCGCGGGTCCGTTTTCATGTGTACACGTTTCTGGGTTCGTGGCCGTGGTGCTTCGGCCTGGCCTGGCTGGGCATGAAGCTGGGCGAGAACTGGCGCGTGCTGGGGAAATACTTTCATCAGTTCGATCTGGTGATCGGTCTGGCTCTCGCTGCAGCCGCCCTGTACTTTGTCTGGAGCCACTGGCAGAACCGAATCAGAGCAACACAACAGGCTGAGAACTGATAACCGAGAACCTGGGAACCGGGTTTCATCCGAAAAATCACTTCTGTCGAGAACCTTTGGCGAATGCAATCTGGTCCGAAATGAAAAACCATTTTCAGTCCCCAGTCGAAATTGTCTCAGCGTCGAGGAGAGAAATCTTATGAAATGCCGGCTATTCGCTGCCTTTATCTTCCTGACGGGCTTGTTCATGCAGATGCAGGCCCAGGCGCAGTCCACTTCCGATAAGCCTTTCGTCGTCGAGTACTACTACAAAACCAAGTGGGGCCATGCCGACGAATTCCTCCAGCTCTTCAAGAAAAATCACTACCCGCTGCTGAAGAAGCAGGTCGAGATGGGCCGCATGACCAAAGTCTGGATGGACCAGCCCCGCTTCCACACCACCGAAGATGGCCGCTGGGACTATCGCGTAACCATCGTCTTCAAGAATGCCACCGTCGCGAATGAGCCATTCGACGAGGATGCCCTGAAGAAGCAGCTGTTTCCCGACCAGGCGAGCTACGCGAAGGAAGAGCAGCGCCGCTTCGAGATTCTCGACGCCCACTGGGACCTGCCGGTGAAGCTAGTCGATCTGGAAGGGAAGTGATGCGGGTTCGCGTCTTCCGCAAATAGAGGTGCGTTGCGCCAGGCAATTTCGCCTTTGGCGCGGTGCCGCTGTATTTTCCGCTTCACGTCGCCAGGCACGCCGCACGCTGCGGAAACTCACCATAGAGTGTGCGTGGTTTGCAAATCGCCCGCCGCTGCGAGAACATAACCGTTTGCCTCAATCCCGAAGAACTCATAAGGAAGCTGCTTACGATGCCGAAAGGGAAGACTCCTGCAAAAACCGAGACCAAACCGCAACCCAGCGACATTCAGCCTGCCAAGGGGAAGCTGGGGATCATGATCCCGGGAATGGGCGCTGTGGCCACGACATTCGTGGCGGGTGTCGAAGCTGTCCGCCGCGGGCTGTCCGCCCCCATCGGCTCGCTCACGCAAATGGGCACCATTCGCCTGGGCAAGCGCACGGAGGGCCGCTCTCCCAAAGTCAAAGAATTCCTGCCATTGGCCGGATTGAATGACCTCGTTTTCACTGGCTGGGACATCTTCGAAGACGACATGTACACCGCGGCCACCAAGGCAGGAGTGCTCGAACGGGGGCTCCTCGATCAAATTAAGCCTTTCCTCAGCTCGGTAAAGCCGCGCCAGGCAGTCTTCGACCGCAATTACGTGAAGCGGCTCGATGGCCCCAACGTGAAAAAGGGCAAGAATAAAATGGATCTCGCCGAGCAGATTCGCGACGACATCCGCGACTTCAGGAAAAAATCCGGAGCGAGCCGCCTGGTCACGATCTGGTGCGGCTCGACGGAAGTCTTCCTGGAGCCGACCGCTGCCCACCAGAGCGTCGCCGCGTTCGAGAAGGCGATGCAGGGCAACGATGAAGCCATCGCCCCTTCCATGGTCTATGCCTATGCCTCGTTGATGGAAGGCGTGCCGTTCGCCAACGGCGCGCCCAACCTCACCGTGGATATTCCTGCCATGCTGGAACTCTCGCGCCGCAATAGCGCTCCGATTTGCGGCAAAGACTTCAAAACCGGGCAGACGCTGATGAAGACTATCCTCGCGCCCGGCTTCAAGGCTCGGCTGCTCGGGGTGAAGGGCTGGTACTCGACAAACATTCTCGGCAACCGCGACGGCGAAGTGCTTGACGATCCCGCTTCGTTCAAAACCAAGGAAGAGTCTAAGCTGGGGGTCTTGGAACACATTCTTCAGCCCAATCTCTATCCCGAACTCTACAAGGATATCTTCCACAAGGTTCGCATTAACTATTACCCGCCGCGCGGTGACAACAAAGAGGGTTGGGACAACATTGATATCTTCGGCTGGCTCGGCTATCCCATGCAGATCAAGGTCGATTTCCTCTGCCGCGACTCCATCCTGGCCGCGCCAATCGTTCTCGATCTAGTCTTGTTTCTCGATCTGGCGCAACGCACGGCTGAGCTGAGAAGTATCGGTATTCAGGAGTGGTTGAGCTTCTTCTTCAAATCCCCCATGACTGCGCCCGGCCTGTATCCCGAGCACGATCTCTTCATTCAATCGATGAAACTAAAAAACACCCTGCGCCATTTGAAGGGCGAACAACTCATCACCCACTTGGGCCTGGAATATTATGATTAGATCAGTGCCCAGCGGAGTCCCGCGATCACCTTTTCTCCACCTGCTCTGCGGATGCTCTTTTGCGGGCTCTGCGTTGAGATAGTGGGCTGTTTCCAACCAGAGCGCGGATATGTAATTCCTCCCTCCGCCCCGGGCGACGCAACCCCTCATTTTCCCGACCGCGATCTGAGTCGCGAAGTCCTCGCCGGCATTCAACACGGGCACCGCATTCGGGACGCGCCCCAAGCCTTTCACTTAAGGATTCTCAGCAGGCTGCTATAGTCGTCCGTCCACAACGTCCCGCCGGGCGGCTGCGCCACGATACTCCCCGCTTTCCGCAGCGATTCGTCGCGCGCCAGTCTCTGTTCCGTCCCTGCCAGCACCCAGACCGACCGGTAAATTCCTCGCGATAAATCGCCCTCGTCGTGAACGACCTCAGCAGCCTGGTGAAACTCGGCCGCCGCGCTTAGCACCACCGGCCTAAGATCGAGGTAATGATTGGAAATGTGCACTGCAAGGACGCCATCGGACTTGAGATGCCGGAAGTACAAGGAGAACGCTTGCCGTGTCAGCAGATGCACAGGAATTGAGTCTCCCGAAAACGCATCCACCACGAGGATGTCAAATCCCTGCGACGGCTCTCTCTCCAGAGATAGCCGGGCATCACCCGGCACAACCTCAGCCGCCGCCGGCGAATCCGCCAGAAAGCTGAACTCCTGGCGCGCAAGCTTGATCACAAGAGGGTTAATCTCGTAAAAGGAGTATCGGTCGCCCGCTCGTCCATAGGCCGCTAGCGTCCCCGCGCCCAACCCGACCACGCCAACATGCAGGGGACCAGCCTGCCCTGCGGCCTGAATCGCCAGACCTGCGCCCGACGTCCGAGCGTAGTAAGAGGTGGGCTCCCGCCGGCGATTCGGTGCGAGAAACTGAAGGCCATGGTCAATTGCACCGTTCATCAGCTTTCGGTAGCGTGGATCGTCGTCGGCAATTCGAGGGGCTTGTTCTTCAATGACAACTGCGCTCGGCCCGCCCTGGTCCAGCACCAGCAGAACGCCGTAAAAATTGCGCACCATCAGGCGGGCGTTCACCGCCTGTGCCCGGGTGCTTACATAGAGGCTCCCAATCAACACCGCCGCCAGCACGACCAGCAGCAGCCATGCGGGTCGCCAAAGGGCGCGGTACAAAACGCTCTGTGGATCGCTCCGCAACACTACCAGAACCAGCAAGGCGCAGCCTCCCAGCGCAATCGGTAACTCGTAGTACCCGGAAAAAATGAGCGGCGCCAGCAGTGCTACGAACAGCGCACCGGCCGCTCCGCCGCAGGCGACCATCAAGTAGAAATCGGTGAGATACGCAGATGAAGGCTTCAAGCCTGCCAACTCTCCATGACAAACCATGCAGCAAATGAAAAATCCGGCGGCGAAGACAGGCAGCAATACTCCCAGCGGCAGATTGCCGGTGCCGGGTGCGAGCGCGTAAGCCATTCCTCCCAAGGCCAGAGTCAGCAGCCTCAGAAACAGTCCGCGGTGATACCAGGGCGGTTCGGCAAAGCACAATACAAAGCTCAAGAGATACAGGCTCAGCGGCGCGATCCACAAGAAGGGAATGGACGCGATGTTCTGGGAGATATGATTCGTCACTGACAGAAGCAAGGTCGAAGTACAAGCGGCCAGCGCAATCCAGAGGCACCTCACTCGCCAGGAAGGCGCGGCCCGGCTGGGTGCGGGCTCAGATTTTGCGTCCTGCTTCATCGGAGAGAGGACGATCACACCACACAGAATTCCCACTGCTGCGTAGGCCCCTGACCACGAAATCGCCAGCCGGGCGGTCGTGAGAAGGGGTTCAAGGAAAGGAAAACTCACCAGGCCCAGCATCGACCCGGCATTCGAGAGTGCATAGAGGCGATACGGCCGCGCTCCGGAGAAGCTTTGGGCATACCAAGCCTGCAGCAGCGGGCTCGTTGACGACAAAAGAAAGAAGGGCAGTCCAACAGTTGCGCTCAGCAGCAAAAGAACATGCAGGGCCGGGCTCCCGGGTCCGGCCGGCTTCCACGAACTGCTCGGGAGAATCGGCAACAGCAGGAAGCTTGCTGCGATCAGCCCGCAATGAATCCACCCTCGTGGCCGGGCCGCCAACCTTCGACTCAGCCAATGCGCGTAAAGGTATCCAAGCAGCAGAACCACCTGAAAGAACAGCAGGCATACGGACCACACTGCCGCCACGCCTCCGAACCAGGGAAGAATGATCTTGGCGATGATCGGCTCGGCTTGGAACAGAAGGAATGCGCTCAGAACGATCACAGTTGCGCAGAGAGCTTTTGCGGGCGAGGAAATCGCAGAGACAGAGCGGGGGGACTGCGGGAGCGCCGCCGTTTCAGACATGAGTGCCCATCGGAATAGACACCGGGCAGAAAAATTTGCCAAGCCCTGACAAGCCAGCTTTGACGGCGGCTACGCTCCCGCCTTCGCGCCCACGGTCTTCTGCCGGTACTCTTCGAACTTCTCCAGGAACCGGTCAATGTCTTTCTTCTGCAGGTAGTAAGGCGTCGACAGCCGCAGCTTCGATGGCTCGCCGCCGCGGATGCGGATCTTGTGTACCGTCCACATCCACTTCTCGAGATCCATGCGCTGGATAGGCGGAACGTTCACGGTAGCGATGGCGCAGCGCAATGCCGCATCGGGCGACGTCCACGACTCCGCCCCGCGCTTAGTCATCTCGCCCAGAATGTAATCGCAAAGCTGGCGGTGGCGGGCCTCAATGCGCTCCATACCGATGTCGGTGGCCAGCTTGATGGCCGCGCGCAATCCCCAGAGTATGGGCAAATTCGAACTGCCTATGCGCTGAAAGCGCTCGGCATGCAACTCGGGTTCGTTCCAGCCTTCGGTCGCGATCGTATTCCACACCCGGTCCATCACCTCCGGTCGGAGGTAAAGGAAGCCCGAGCCCTTGGGCGCCTGCAGCCATTTATGCGGGCTGGAAGAATACAAGTCACATCCCAGATCGTGCAGATTGAGCCGCATCATGCCGACCACATGGGCGCCGTCTACGGCAGAAAGAATGTTCTTCGAACGCGCCAGGGCACACAGTTCTTTCGCCGGAAGCACCACGCCAGTTACGGTCGTGATATGGCTGAAGAACATCACCTTGGTGCGGGGAGTGATTGCATCATTGAACAGATTGAGCACCTCCGCCGCGTCTTTCACGGGTTTCGGCAGAGTGACTCTTTTCAGCACAATGCCGCTGCGCTTGGCCTTGACCATCCACGGGCTCTCGCCCCCGGGATGCTCCTGGTCTGTCATCAGAACTTCATCCCCGGCATCCAGGTCCAGCCCGTTGGCGATATAGCTGTTGGCCTCGGTGGCGTTGCGCAGAATCGCAATTTCATCGCGCGTGCAGCCGAGGAAGGCGGCGAGAGGATCCCGGAACTCATTCCATGCCGCATAGCCCCAAAT
>Ga0335077_10008272_pt1 | contig 12896 bp, 8 predicted proteins | sample Lox_Sample_31_FD_207151 | JGI IMG/M metagenome (GOLD analysis project Ga0335077, IMG submission 207151) | Soil microbial communities from Loxahatchee National Wildlife Refuge, Florida, United States - Lox_Sample_3.1 | ecosystem: Environmental > Terrestrial > Soil > Wetlands | place: USA: Florida... | reverse complement strand
ACTGGGGCGGATACAGTCAAGAAAAAGAGTTTTCTCTTGTCTCGTACGATCTGTACAGATACTTCCGGGACAACACGAAGAGTTTTGCGGAGTTGGCGGCGTTCGGGGCGAGCGAGGAGTTGTTTGGCGTCCGGCGCGCAGGCAGCTCGGAGGCAGCCCAGGGCTACCCGGGCGAGTTCGTCTCCGGCAACTATTTCACCATGTTCGGCATCCGGGCGTATGCCGGACGACTGCTTACATCCAGCGATGATCGGGCCGGCGCACCACCCGTCGCGGTGATGAGTTATCGCTTATGGCAGCAAAGGTATGGATTCGATCCCTCCGTCATCGGGAGCGTCTTCAGTCTAAGTGACAAGCCAGTCACCGTAGTGGGAATCACACCGCCGGCTTTCTTTGGCGACACTTTACGCGATCCGCCGCCTGATTTCTTCTTGCCGTTGGCCACCGAAGGGGACGATATAAAAAAGGCCGACACCCACTGGTTAGATTTGATCGGCCGCATACAGCCAGGCGCCGGGGCCCCGGGTGTAGAGGCTCAAATGCGAGTCGAACTCAAGCAGTGGCTGCGCTCGCACTGGGGCGAGATGAGCGCCAACGATCGCGCGAGATTTCCTGAGCAGACGCTGTTCCTGAGCCCAGGAGGCGCCGGCATTACCAGCATGCGCGAGCAATATGAGCACTGGCTGCAAATCCTGATGATGGTTTCAGGGTTTGTGCTGCTCATCGTTTGCGCCAACGTAGCCAATCTCATGCTGGTTCGCGGCCTGGAGCGGCGGCGGCAAACGTCGTTGAGTATGGCACTCGGCGCGCAGGCGCCGCGAATCGTGAGCCAAGCCCTCAGCGAGAGTATTTTGCTCTCGCTGGCCGGCGGCGCGGCAGGTCTGGCGATCGCATTTGCAGGCACGCGTCTCATCCTGTACTATGCCTTCCCTCCGCTCAGCGGCATGGCCGGCATACCCATCAGCGCGTCGCCGTCCGCGCCGGTGCTGCTGTTCTCCTTTATCATTTCGCTGGTGACGGGAGTTGCCTTCGGCATCGCTCCCGCGTGGATGGCCACACGAGTAGATCCCATTGAAGCCCTTCGCGGCGCCAGCCGCACCACAGCCCGCACGGCCTCGCTCCCACGGAAGACGCTCGTGGTGTTGCAGGCCACGCTGTCGCTGGTTTTGCTATCCGCGTCAGGATTGCTCACCGCCGCTCTCCACAATCTGGAAAATCAGGATTTCGGGTTCGAGCAAGATCGCCGCCTGGTGGTGAAATTTGATGCAAGGCTTGCCGGCTACGACGCAGAGCGGCTCGATCCGCTTTACCGGCGCATCTATGATTCACTATCGAGCATTCCAGGTGTGCGCGCCGTCGCCCTCTGCGTATACTCACCGCTAAGCGGCAACAATTGGGGCGCAGGCATCTGGGTGGATGGACATCCGCCTCCAGGACCCAATGACGACGATGATGCTTCGTTCGACCGAGTTACACAGGGCTACTTCGAGGTCATCGGAAACCCCATCCTCCGAGGGCGCGGCATTTCCGCGCAGGATACAGCGACTTCACGCCACGTGGCCGTCATCAATGAGGCGTTTGCGCGGAAGTTTTTCCAGAATGAAGATCCAATCGGAAAGTATTTCGGACGGGATGAAATGCGATCGTCCCGCCAATACGAGGTAGTCGGTATTGCTAAAGATGCCCGTTATCTGGGCTGGGACCTCGCCAAGCCGATTAGCCCGTTCTTTTTCCTGCCCCAGGCGCAGCATGACTTTATGCCGAACGACCCGACGAATGAAGTCAGCCCGAGCTCGCATTTCATGCAAGACATTGTCATGTTGACGTGGCCGGGAGCCAGCCTGTCCATTGCGCAGGTGCGCCAGGCGATGGCTTCGGTGGATCCCAATCTGCCAACCATTAGGATTCGAACTCTGAAAGACCAAGTAGCCGGACAGTTCCGGCAGCAGCGGCTGATTGCACGGCTCACCTCGTTCTTCGGAATACTTTCGCTGGTCTTAGCGTCAATCGGGTTGTACGGAGTTACTGCGTATAATGCCGGGCGCCGCATCAGTGAGATCGGCGTACGTATAGCGCTGGGCGCTGATCGCAGCCAGGTTATCGCGCTGATCCTACGAGGCGCATTCGGCCTGATCCTGATTGGACTATTCATCGGGTTACCGTTGACGTTCGCCGTGGGGCGATTCCTGGGCAGTCAGCTTTACGGCTTGAATCCCTACAATCCCGTGGTAACGTTTGTAGCCGTCGTGACGCTCGGTTTATCCGCATTGGTAGCATCCTTGATTCCAGCGTTCCGAGCCAGTTTGATTTTGCCCATGGAAGCGTTGCGCGCTGAATAAGGCCGATCGTTGTTGACGGACGAGCCGCCAGAAGCGCACCATTCGATTTGAGTGGATTGTCCGGTGTCGCGCGCGCGGATTCTCGGTGTTCTCCCCTGGCTGGTCATGGTCACCGCGCCGTCGCAATCCCAGAGCCCTGTTGACCCGAACGCTCGGCTCGCGCTGGCTGCGAAAAGAATCGAAGACGGTGTGGAACGCCAGCAGCGCTTTATTTGTGACGCGGTGATTTCGAGGGAGTTCTACCGGACTGATACCGCCCGTTCGAATGGGGGCGCAACGAATATTCCGCGCGAGCCGCGGGGCTCTCTGATGGGGAGAGACCGGCTGCACGTGGAGGTGGCCGTTTTCGATGACCGGCAGCTTTTTTCATGGCCGGGAACAGGCACGTTCCACTTCGAGGGCCTGGACGAGATGACGGGTGGCGGAACGAGCGGTACCGGCGATTTTGGTTCGTTCGCGGCCAGTTTCCTGGCCGACAGCGATCCGGCATCGGTGCGCTTTCGCGGTGTTGGCGAGTGGGCCGGGCGGCAGGTTGCCGAGTACAGCTACGATGTGCCCCTGGTCAGGAGTCATTACACCATCGCAACGGGCCCGCACCAGGTTGAGCGCGCGGCGTATCAGGGCAGCATGTTTGTCGACACGCGAACGGGCGACCTGCGCCGCCTGGTGATCCGAGTGCCGGGGCCGCCCGCCGCGTCCGGCATTCTTCGAGCTGAGGTCGATACGAGCTATGCGCCACAACCAGGCACCCAAGGTCCGGACTTATTTCCCAGCACCTCTGCTTTGGCGATGCTTCTAAACGGCGGTAGTGAGGCGATCAATCGAACGACGTATCGGGGCTGCCACTTTTTCACCAGCGAATCGACGCTGCATTTTGGCGCCTTTTCGAGTGCGCCGCCCAAGGCAGAGGAACCGGCAACGTCCTCCCGCTTGCCCGCAGGGCTCGATGTGCGAAGCACCATGTTAGCGCTCATCGACTCGCGAACCGCCTACGCGGGAGACCTGCTCGAGGCGCGCGTCGTGAATCGGGTGAAGCAGGGCAAGCGAACCCTCGTCCCGAAAGGGGCGGTGTTGCACGGCCGGATTGTGCGGCTGCAGCAGCAGTACTATCCGCGCGTGTCTGTTCGTGTCGGTGTAAGATTCACCTCTGTGGAATTTGACGGCATGTCGGAGGCGATAGCGCTGGCGTCCCGCGGGTCGGTCTCTTACGATACCGGCTTCCGGCCACAGAACTGGCCGGTCGAAGTTCCAGAGGTTTCCCGTGAGCCGGAGCAGGCAGGCCAACACATCGCGACCACCTGGGCTTTCGGCAAGGACTACATTCGCTTCGACAGCCACACAGTGTGGCGTTGGAAGACGCAGTGAGAAGCTAATGAGGCCGCAGAACGCTGTCCAGAAACGCCTGGATCCGGCGGTCTGCGCGTGTGATCGCGCCGGCGGAAAATGCGTGGCCCTCTTCGGGGTAGATGCTTAGCTCGCAGCGAAATTGCTTCAGTGTACACAGCGCGGCCAACTGGCGGGCGTTATAGTCAGGGATGACCTGATCCCGGCCTCCGTGCAGAATCAGTAAGGGCGGCAGCTTTTCGAAGTCCCGGTACGCGTCGGGCAGGCTGCCGCTCCAGACCACGATTCCCGCGAGGTGCGGTTCCAGTGCGGCGGCCGACAGCGCGACGGAGGCTCCCAGCGAGTAACCTACGATCACCGTGCGGCTGGGCGGGATGCCTGCGCGGGACTGGATGTACTCAAGCGCATCGCGCACGGTCTGCGCCCACATTCCGTAGTGCAGCTCCGGTTCACGGGCGCTACCTCGCGTCACGTCGAGGTAGTGGGGCAAGTACACACAGCGGCCTGCACCTGCGAACAGGCGGGCTTGTTCGACATAGGGCACGGCGGATTGAACGCCTCCTGAGCCGTAAAGGAGGATGACCGCGGCGTCTGTGGTGGTGGCACGGGAGGAATATTCGTCGATGGTGACTTTTGTTCCGCGGGTCTGAAAGGTCGTGGTCCTGTGCCGGAGCGTCGCCCCGACGCCGGAAAGAGCACAGAGCAGGACCACCAGGCCGCGTGCGCATATCCGAGACCACAATGTCAGTGTAATGCACTAACCGGTGCCGGCAAGGCGGGGTAAACTTGGCTTCATCGAGGTTACCGCTTCTATGACCAGGGTTGGAGTTCTGGAGACGATTCGGCAGGATGCCCGCCATGCCATGCGCACGCTGCGCAAGAATCCTGTTTTTGCCGCGACCGCTGTGCTCACGCTGGCACTTGCTATCGGCGGGAACACGGCGATGTTCACCATGATTCGCGCCGTGCTGCTGAAGCCGCTCGCATATCGCGACCCTGACCGGCTGGTGAGCATCTCGGGAGGCGCCACGCCGTCGCGATTTGCTGAGATGAAGTCCGCGGCGCACTCCTTTACCGACCTTGGAGCCTACACCTTTCAGGAGAACGTGACGCTTGCCAGTGGAGGCGAGCCCGAGGTTCTGAAAGGTATCCACGTATCGGCAAGTTTTCTTCGCATTCTGGGCGTCGATCCCGTGCTCGGACGCGGTTTTCTGCCGGAGGAGGATGCGGCCGGCGCCGCGCCGGTGGGGATGATCAGCACGGAACTGTGGCAGCGGCGTTTCGCGGGCGATCCGCAAATCATCGGCAAGGCGGCGACTCTCGCGGCCACGCCGTACACCGTCATCGGGGTGCTTCCGCCGCGCTTCCAATTTCCGTATCCGGACCTGGACGTGTGGATGACGGCGCCAACGGAATGGCCGCTCATGGCGCGCGCATCCAGGGCCCTGAGTCCTTTCTTGACCGTGTTTGGCCGTCTGAAGCCGGGAGTGAACCTCCAGCAGGCAAACGCCGAGATGAAAGTGATTCAGCATCAATACGCGATGGCTCATCCTACGATGCTGGATGCCAAGCTCAAAAGCCCTGAGCAAGTCACGCCGATGAAGGATGAACTGGTGGCCGATGTGCGCTCCATGCTTTGGATGCTTTTCGGCGCGGTGGGGTTTGTTCTGCTAATCGCTTGCGCCAACGTGGCCGGTCTGCTGCTGGCGCGATCCACCTCGCGTGCCAGGGAATTTGCCGTGCGGGCGGCGCTTGGCGCTCCTCGCACCCGCCTCGTGGGACTCCTGCTCGCGGAAAGCATTCTGCTGTCAATTTGTGGCGGAGCATTCGGCGTGCTGCTGGCCGCTTTCAGCCTGCGGGCGATTCCCAGCATGACGGCTTTCGATCTGCCGCGCGCGACGGAGATTCACCTGGACTGGATCGTGCTTGGGTTCGCCGCAGTGCTGTCCGCTGCAACCGGCATTCTCTTCGGATTCGCGCCATCGCTTAGCGCGTCCCGGCCCGATCTCATCCGCGTTTTGCGTGCCAGCGGCGAAGCGGGTCATCGAGCAGCGCGCAGAAAGGTGCTGCCGGGGCTGAATGCCCGTAGCGTGTTATCCGTGGGCCAAATCGCGCTTTCGATGGTGCTGTTGATCGGCGTGGCATTGTTGATGGAAAGCGTCGCTCGTTTGCGTGGCGTCGATGTCGGGTTCAACCCGTCGCACCTCCTCACGATGCGTGTTTCTCTGCCGCCGGTGCGCTATGACACGGACCAGAAAAAGAACGCGTTCTTTCAGGAACTCGTTCGGCGGCTGGAATCGCTGCCGGGTGTGCATGGCGCTACCGTGGCCATGACTCTTCCCATGATGAGCTACCCAGGCACTCCCGTGCAGGACGCTGCCAAACCGCAACTGAAGTTGAACGAACGCCCGATCGCAAAATTCTTGCCGGTTACGCCGGGGTACTTTCGCGCCCTTGATATTCCGTTGAGACGCGGCAGGGAGTTTACCGAGCACGACACGGCAAACGAGCAGCGAGTGGCCATTATTGATGAAAGCCTGGCGCGCCATTTTTGGCCGGCGTATCCCGCCGGTCTGGACCCGGTGGGCCAGCGGCTTTTGATCGGAGGCGTGAACCCTAAACCCGCGGAAATCGTCGGAATCGTCGCCAATGTGCATCAGAGCCTAGAAGATACTACGTGGCCCGATAGCGTGTACCTCCCGTTCGTGCAGAATCCCCCGGCGTCCGCGATGCTGGCACTGCGCACGGCGGGCGACCCACTCTCGTACGCCAGACCCGTTCGCGAGCAGGTGCAGGCGCTCGATCCGAATCAGGCTATTGCCGAAGTGCGAACGATGGATGACCTGGTGGAAGAAGAGGTGGGCCAGCGGCGCTTGCTGGTGATGCTGTTGGGATCGTTCGCCGCAGCGGCGCTGCTTCTAGCTCTCATTGGGATCTACGGGGTGATTGCCCACTCGGTGGCGCAACGCACGCAGGAGGTCGGCATTCGACGCGCGTTGGGCGCGCAGCAGAGCGATATTCTGCGGCTTGTCCTTGGACAAGGCTTTGTTCTGGCGTTGGCGGGAATCGCTGCCGGCCTCGCAGGGGCTTTCGCGCTGACTCGTGTGTTGGAGAGTCTGCTATTCCGTGTCAGCGCCACCGATCCCGCAACCTTCGCCGGCGTTGCAGTTCTCTTCCTTCTGGTCGCGCTTGCCGCCAGCTACATTCCGGCGCGCCGCGCCACCCGCATCGATCCGATGGCCGCGCTGCGAGTTGGATGAAGGAGCACGGCTCTGATTCGACGCTCCGGTCCGGTGATCGCCCCGCCGCAAATCGCCCGTCAGCGACTGGCTCTCGCGGTAACAGGCGGCTTCATCTGGAAAACCAGGCGGGCGATGGCCCGGATGGGATGGCCGTTCTCCTCAAACGGTTTAAATCTCCACTGCTTGGCTGCGTTGGCGGCCGCATCCACCAGCTTCAAGTCACCCGCAACGATGATCGTGCTGTACACGGTGCCGTCTTTCTCGACATAAGCGTCTATCTCTACTCGGCTTGCAATCTTTTGACGGCGGGCCGCCTCCGGATAGACTGGCTCCACTTTGTGGATGGCTGCTGCCAGCGCCTCCGGATAGGCAAAACGTTGGGGTTCATCGGCAGCGTACAGCCGCGCCGAAACGCCCGCCACCAACGAGAAACCCAACAACAACAGACAGGTTCTCGAAAGTTCAAATCTTCGTCGTACCGATGGATGGGTCATGCCTATTCATCGGCCGATGGGCCAAATCTCTTCAGGCCCCGGCTCGCCCGAGGTGCCGGCGCTAAGGTGTCCGTCTGGTTCTGACGATTATCCTCACGAGTGGCGCGGAGGCTCCACACATGGCTGCGCACGGGGAGAGTTTCGGATGAAGCGCTGGAAGATTTCCACACAGTTCTGGAGCATTCTGGCCATCGCCTGGATGGTCGGAACCGGCGCAGCAGCCTTTCTTTTGTATCGTGTAGGCAGGATTTCGGCAACTTACAACCTGACGTTTACTCAGGTCATGGAACTGCAGGATAACGCCCGTGTGATGCAGGTGACCTTTAAGAAGCAGGTGCAGGAATGGAAGGACATCCTGCTGCGAGGCCACGATCCCGCGGCCCTTGCCAAATACACCAAAGCTTTCCATCAGCAGGAGGAAAAGGTGGGAGGCCTGGCGAACGAGCTGAAGCGCGCGGCCGAAGATCCGGAAACGCAATCCTTGCTCAGCAACTTTGCGCGTGCCCACGCACAGATGAGCGAGAGCTACGGACGGGCCCTTAGCGCCTTCACCATCGCCAAAGGTCAGAATCCTTACGAGGCAGATGCGATGGTCAAGGGTCAGGACCGTGCCCCAACGGACTTGATCGACAAGATCGCCGCACGCGAGGTGGCTCTCGTGCACAGCCGGATGGCAGCCGAGAATGACGCCGTGGCGCGGGAGCGGCGCCTGGTGGTGCTGGTGCTGGTCACCGGGCTCCTGGCTGTGGCTGCCATTTCGATTGCCGTAGTTCGCAGGATGAACGGGTCCCTCCGCCGGACTGTCCTGGCACTGACTGAAGGTTCCCACCAGGTGGCCGCAGCGGCGTCTGAGGTATCCTCCTCGGGCCAGGCTCTGGCGCAGGCCACCTCGCAGCAGGCGGCCTCTCTCCAAGAGACCTCCTCTTCAGGCGTCCAAATCACGGCCATGGCGGAGCAGGATGCCGACAAGTCCAAGCGCTCCGCGCAACTGATGGATCAGGTAGATTCCCGGGTATCTGAAGCCAACCAAACGCTCGATCAGATGATCACCTCCATGCGGGAAATCAACGCGTCCAGCGAAAAGATCTCCCGGATCATCAAGGTCATCGACGAGATTGCCTTCCAGACCAACATCCTGGCGCTGAACGCCGCCGTGGAGGCAGCGCGGGCCGGAGAAGCGGGCTTGGGCTTTGCTGTGGTGGCGGATGAGGTGCGGAATCTGGCGCAGCGCAGCGCCCAGGCGGCCAAAGACACGGCGGAGTTGATTGAGGAATCCATTGCCCATGCCAACGCAGGCAGCGGGAAGCTCGAGCGTGTGGCGGCGGCGATCCGCGCCATCACGGAAAGCACTCTTGAAGTTAAGACCCTTGCCAGTGAACTCCATCTCGATAACGAGGAGCAGGCGCGCGCCATCGCCCAGATTTCGAAAGCTCTGTCCCAGATAGAGGGGGCGACGCAGAACGTGGCGGCAAACGCCGAGGAGAGTGCTTCCGCCAGCGACGAGCTGAACGCCAACGCCACCGCGCTGCAGCAAGTCGCGATCGATCTGCGCTCGATGGTTGCCGACTAAACCGCTCGCGGTCCAGGAGCCAGCAGGCGTGGTCCGGCAAAGCTCCGTGTAGAGCGCGAATCACGCCCGGCGGGTCATCCAGGATTGCTACTGCCCCGCTTCAGCGATCGCAAACAGATGCCGGGCGCCACGCACCAGGAGCAGATCGTCCGACAGCGCCGGAGTCGAGAGAACCGGCTCACCGATCGGGTTCTTCGAGAGCAGCTCGTACTGTGGTCCGGCTTTCACCACGTATCCATCACCGTCTTCGCTTGTGATGTACAGCTTGCCCGCGGCGGCGACGGGCGACGCCACGAATGAGCCGCCTTCTCCAATGCGCTGCTGGTACACGCGAGACCCGGTCTTAGCCTCATATGCCGTCAGAATTCCGTTGTTGTTCACGGTGTAGAGATGCTCGCCATAGACAATCGGCGAAGGCAGATAGACACCGCCGCGCTGTTTGCTCCATGCAATGGCGTCGCTCGACTCCTTGCCGTCTTTCAGAGTCAGGTCGCCGCTCGATCCGACCTTGATGGCGTAGATGGGCTGCACCGGTGGATAGCCCGCCGTCACGAAGATGAGGCCGTGCGCGGAAACCGGAGTGGTGCACGTGACCTCGGAATTCGGGCCCAAGGTCCATAGTTGTTTGCCGGTGGCGGCATCGTAACCTCGAATGGCCTTGCTGCCGTTCGTAGCCACCTCGGTGTGATCTTTGGCTTCGACGACGGTGGGCGTGCCCCACGAAGGAATCTCCGCACGCGCGGTGCGCCACAATTCTTTGCCGTCTTTCAAATCAAATGCGGCGATGAAAGAGTCTTTCTGGCGATCACACTGCACAATCACCATGTGCCGGTAAATGACCGGCGAGCTTGCCGCGCCCCACTCCGAATCGGGATCAAAGAACCAACCTGCGTTCTGTATGCCGAGATCTTTCGTCCAGAGCAGCTTGCCGTCGGTGGAATAGGCGTACAGGCCCTCGGAACCGAAATACGCGACCACGACCTTTCCGTCGGTCGCGGGTGACGGCGAGGCTTGCGACGACTTCGGATGCCGCTTGGTTTTGGGTGCGCCTTCGTGAGCTGTCTGCTCCCACAGAATCTTTCCGGTTTTCTTATCCAGCGCCAGCACTTTCCACTTGTGCGGGGAACTGTCGTTCGCCGAATCCGTGTCGCCATAGAGCCCGGTGCGGAAAGCCTGTTTTGGATCGCTGGAAATGGCCGTGGTCACGAAGACGCGATCTCCCCACACCACGGGCGAGGAATCCGCGAGCCCGGGGATCTCCGTCTTCCACGCGATGTTGACCCCCTTGACGGCATCCCAGTGAACGGGCGGTTTCGCGCCGTCGCCAAGGCCGGAACCCCCGGGACCGTGAAACTGCGGCCAATCGCCGGCCATGGCGGCGCAAAGTAGCAGCGGCAATCCAGCGGCCTGCGTCAAGATTCGCACGCCCGTCATTGCGCCACCGCCTTTTTGAATTTGAATTCCCGGCTACCCTGTTTCAACGTGAAGCCTGCGGCGGAATCGAAATCGATCTGTAGTTGATACGGGGAGTATTCGAATACCGCCGGACTCTTGGCCTTGGTCGCAATTTCTGGCTGGCCGGTCGCCTGTAGATACAGCTTTCCGTCTTTGACAAACACTTTCATGTCGAATGGGAGCTGTTCCGTCCTGTAGGTTCCGGCGTACGATTCGAGGACTTTCGGATCTACGGCCACCGGAGGAGCGGGCTCATGCGCGCCGGCTTTCTTCAGCAAATCGGCGACGGCGGTCTGCTTCTGATCGAGCGCCGATTCGTAGGTCTTGTCCAACGCCGTCTGGCTCACCTTGCCTTTAAGCAGGACCGCTTCCACCAGGCCAGGGTTCTCTGAATCCGCTACGGCCGCCAGCTCGTCGTCAGGGCTGCCGGTGCCCTTGGCAATCAGCAATTTCGCTACCTCAAAATGCTTCTCATAGAGGACGAAGTCGAGCATCGGCGATTTGTAGAACGAGTCCTTCACGTCGGTGCGGGCTCCCTTGTCCAACAGAAACCGAACCACGTCGTCGTGGCCCTTCATGGCCGCCAGATAGAGCGGCGTTTGCCCATAAGGCGTCTTCGCCTCGATCGACGCGCCTTTCTCGCACAGCGCTTTCACTGCGGCGAGATCCCCTTTGCGCGCGGCTTCGAGCAGCTCCTCGTTGACGTCTGCGGCAAAAACCGATAAGGCGAGCGCCAAAACCAGGCCGGCTAAACGATGCATACAGCCCCCCTTCAGGGTCAGTCTACTCGACACGGGTGGGCGATGGGTTGCGCTATCCTTCGGGTGCGATCCAAAGGGAGGAGAAGCCCCATGGAAGAGACGAATCAGGGACGTGTTCGTTTTGAAGGAAGCGCGCCGATTTTGCGGGTGGAAGACATGCGGGCCAGCCTCCGGTTTTACGTGGATGCCCTGGGATTTAAGAACGCGAGCTGGGGCAACGATGACTTCACTAGCGTCTCGCGCGACACAGCCGGCATCTACCTATGCCGGGGAGGCCAGGGCCGCGGCGGAGCATGGGTCTGGATCGGCGTGGAAGACGCCGAAAAACTTCACCAGGAATTGAAGGCTCGGGGCATCACCATCCGTCTGCCGCCAACCAACTTTCCGTGGGCGCTCGAGATGCAGATCGAGGATCCTGATGGCAACGTGCTGCGGCTGGGATCCGAGCCCAGGGAAGGGCACTCTTGATTTGGTGCGAGCGTTCACCATTCTGTAACACTCGGGTTTCCCGCTGGCAGGATTTGCCTTCGCTCACGTAACGAACGACCCCACCTATGCCGTCTCAAATGTAAAATGGCTGCCGCGCGCCGGGAACATCCTGACTCTCGTGATAATCTGCTTTTGAGGAGAGCTGCCTGATGTACCGGCCTGGGTTCCTGCTTCTCGTGGCTGCCTGTTCATTAGCGGGCCAAGTTGCGCCGGTGCCCTCCGATCCGCTCGAGCTGGCCACCGGTCCGGTGCAAATTGCCGACACCGCCGAGGCGCGCGCCTCCATTCTGGCTTTGCTTGAGCGTGCGCGCCAGAACAATCATCTGCATGCGCCTGCGGGCGCGCCCTTTGATCTGAAAGTCTCGTTCACAGCCAGCGGCCAAACGCTCTACACCGGCGCGGGCGCCATGGAGGAGATCTTTATGTCGCCGGGCACGTGGCGCTGGACGGCGCATCTCGGCGACTACTCGCAAACGCGCATCTACTATCACGGATTGGCTTACGATACCAACGCGCACGCTTACCTTCCGCTGCGTTTGCAGATGGTGCGCAGCGCCATCTTCTGGCCGGTCTCCGGGAATCTTGCCGACATGTTGATTCGCATTGCGCCGGCGAACTGGCAAGGCGTTCCGGTAACCTGCGCGCTGATATCCGGCCCGCGCTCGAAGCCTTCAACCCTGCCCGGACGGCTCTGGCAGGAAGAAGAGTACTGCATCGATCCGAAATCGGGCTTGCTGCAAACTTACTCGGTGGCGCCGGGCATTTATAACGTGTACGATTACTCGACGGCGTTGCAATTTCACGGCAGCACCATCGCACCGCAAATCACGGTGGTGGAGAACGGAAGTCCGGTGCTCCAGGCGCACATCGATACTTTGCAGGATGCCGGTTCGGTAGATCAGAGCATGTTCACGCCCACCGCCCAGATACAGAGTCCCGGAGTGGTGATTCGCGGTCCGCTGCGTTTTCCGCAATTTGCAACAAGCAACACCGTGGCCCCCGGGATGATCCAACCTGTCATCGTGCACGCAGTCTTGGATGCGACCGGCAAAGTGCTCGAAGCCGAATCTCTCCAACCGTCAAACGGCGCCCTCAGCGACGCGGCTCTGCAACTGTTGAAGAACAGCAACTACGGACCCTACTCCAGCCCTAGAGGCGTTCCGCTTCAGCGCGAAGTTTTTATCAACGTGCAGTTCCAGGGA
>Ga0335077_10008270_pt1 | contig 12899 bp, 11 predicted proteins | sample Lox_Sample_31_FD_207151 | JGI IMG/M metagenome (GOLD analysis project Ga0335077, IMG submission 207151) | Soil microbial communities from Loxahatchee National Wildlife Refuge, Florida, United States - Lox_Sample_3.1 | ecosystem: Environmental > Terrestrial > Soil > Wetlands | place: USA... | reverse complement strand
CACGGATCTGGATCGAGCGCGCTACCGTCGCGACAAGGCCTTCGTCGCGAGACTGTCGGTCCGGGCGGTGAATCGGCTGTTCGAGGCGAGCGGCGCTCGCGCGGTGCTCGAATCCGACTCGATGCAGCGCTTCCATCGGGACGTCCACGGCGCGTCCCATCACGCGGCGCTCGCCTGGGACGTGCCCGCCGAGCAATTCGGCCGTCAGGCGCTCGGTCTCGGTCCGAGCGCGTAGTTCGTCGTCACGCGAAGTGACACGCCACGAGCTGTCCGTCCACGGACCGGAGAAGAGGCTCCTCGGCCACGCAGATGTCCTGCGCGAGCCGGCAGCGCGTCCGGAATCGGCATCCGCTGGGGACGTCGAGCGGGTTCGGTGGCTCGCCCTCGAGAGTGAAATCCCTGGTCACTCGCGGCCCTCCGATACGGGGCACCGCAGCGAGCAGTGACTGCGTGTAGGGATGGCGCGGCGTCTCGAACAGATCGGCCGCCTCCCCGACCTCCACGATCTTCCCCAGGTACATGACCGCGACGCGGCGGCACATCGCGCGGACCACGGCGAGGTCGTGGGAGATGAAGAGGTAGGTGAGGGCGAAGGTCTCCTGGAGCCGGCGAAACAGCTTGAGCACGCTCGCCTGCACCGAGACGTCGAGGCCCGACGTGGGCTCGTCGAGGATGATCAACCGCGGCCGGAGCGTGAGGATGCGCGCCAGTCCCACGCGTCGTTGCTGGCCTCCGGAGAGCTCGTGCGGGTAGAGGTCGAGATGGCCGGCGGGCAGCCCGACCGCGCGTAGGATCCCCTGGACCTGCTCCTCACGCCCGGCCCGCGAGAGCGTCGTGTGGATCTGCAACGGTTCGTGGAGGGATCGCGCGATCTTCCAGCGCGGGTCGAGCGAGGCGCCGGGATCCTGGTAGACGTATTGAAGATCCCGGGCGACCCGCCGGCGCTCGCGTCCACGGAGATGGCCGATCTCCCGGCCCAGGAAGCGGATCTGGCCGGCCGTCGGGGCATGGATTCCCATCACCGTCTTCCCGAGCGTGGATTTCCCGCAACCGCTTTCGCCGACCAGGCCCAGGGTCTCCCCGGGCCATATCGAAAACGAGACGCCGTCAACCGCCCGGAGCGAGCCGGTGCGGCGGCCGAACGCGTTCCGCGTCGTGAAGTGCCGGGCCAGCTCCACGACCTCGAGCAAGGGGGGCGCGGTGGCGGTCGTCATGATCGTCAGGGCGCCGACAGCCGATGGAAACACCGCACGCGATGCCCGTCCGCCACCGCTTCGACGGCCGGACGGCCGGCTCGGCACTCCGCCGTCGCGTAATCGCAGCGCGGGTGAAAGCGGCAGCCGGACGGCGGTCCGATCAGGCTCGGCACCTCGCCCGGGATGTCCTGGATCTCGCCGTCGGGCCGCGGCAGGCTGTCCAGCAGACGGCGCGTGTAGGGATGCGCGGGCCGCTCGAAGAACCTATCGGTCGGCGCCGACTCCACCTCCTGTCCGGCGTACATGACGACGATGCGGTCGCAGATCTCGTGCGCGGTCCCGAGGTCGTGCGTCGTGAACAGCACGGACACGCCGCGCTCCTTCACTAGCGCGCGAAGCAGACGCAGGATCTGCGCCTGGATCGTCACGTCGAGCGCCGTCGTGGGCTCGTCGGCGATGATCAGGTCGGGACTCGGCAGGAGCGCCATCGCGATCATCAGGCGCTGCCGCTGCCCACCGGAAAGCTCGTGGGGCAAGCGCCCGAGTGCGCGCTCGGGCTCGGGAATCTGCGCCGCGCGCAGGATGTCGACCACGGCCTCGCCGTCCGCACGTCGTCTCGCTTTCGGATAGCGGCGAAGCAGCGCCGGCCAGCGCCCTGACGCCGCTTGCCCATCTGGCCAACGCCGCGGCGACTTCCACTTCATGAGGTCCATGATCTGAGTCCCGACGGTGAACAGCGGGCTCATGGAGCTCCACGGGTCCTGCGGAATGACGGTGATGGCCCGCCCGCGCACCTCGTCGTTCACGGCGCGCGGGTCCTCCCTGAGGAGGTCCCGACCCTTGAAGCGAATCTCCCCGCCGCGAACGAGCCCGCCGCTCTCGGACAGGATGCCGAGGATCGCCCGTGCCAGCGTCGTCTTCCCGCACCCGCTCTCGCCCACCAGCCCCACCACCTCGCCCCGCGCGATGTCGAGGCTCACCCGGTCGAGGACGCGAGCAATCCCCTGGTCCGTGACGAACTCGACCTCGAGCTCGCGCACGGAGAGCAGCTCATTCATCAGCGTCTCCGGCCCCGGTGCTGACGCCCGCCCTGGCGCGGCGGATGCGGGGATCCAGCACGTCGCGCAATCCGTCGCCGAGCAGGTTGAAGCCCATCACGGTGAGAAAGATGGCCAGGCCGGGCGCCGCCGCGTACCACCATGCGTCGGGCAGGAACTCGCGTGACTCTGCAATGGTCCGGCCCCATTCGGGCGTGGGCGGCGGCGCGCCGAGGCCGAGGAAGCCGAGCGCCGCTGCGGTGAGGATCGTGAAGCCCATGCCGATGGACGCGCGCACGATGATCGGGGACGCGACGTTGGGCAGGACGTGCAGGACGATCAGCCGGAGCGGCGAGGCGCCGAGCGCGGAGGTCGACTCGACGAAGACCTCCTGCTGGAGCGAGCGCGTCTCGGCGTAGACGAGGCGCGCGAACCACGGCCAGTACGTGACCGAGAGGGCGAGGATGACGTTGGGGAGCGATGGCCCCAGGGTCTGGGCGATGGCGATGGCGAGCACCACCTGGGGCACCGCGAGGAAGATGTCCGACACTCGCATCAGGAGGTCGCTCGCCCAGCCGTGGTAGTGGCCGGCGACGAGGCCCACCGGCACGCCGATGACGAGCGAGGCGCCGACGGCGATGACGCCGATGAGCAGCGTGATGCGCGCTCCGAAGAGGAGCCGGCTGTAGACGTCGCTCCCCATGCGGTCGGTGCCGAGCCAGTGGTCCGCGCCCGGCGGCCGCAGCCGCTTCGCGGGATGCAGCTCGAAGACGTCCTCGGGGTGCGTCGCGAGCATCGGCGCCAGGAGGGCACTGATCACCAGCGCGAGGATCAGCACGAGGCCGAGGAGGGCGGAGCGATCCCGCGCGAGCCGGCTCAGGACGAAGAGCAGTCCGCTCACCGCGCCCGTTCGCGTGGATCGATCACCACGTGGGTGACGTCGACCAGCAGGTTGACCATCAGGAAGATCGTCCCCGCCCACACGGTGAAGCCCATCACCGCGTTGTAGTCGGAGCGGATGATCGAGTTCACCGCGTAGGTCCCGATCCCCGGCCAGTCGAAGACGGTCTCGGTCACCACCGCCCCGGCCAGGAGGATGCCGAACAGCAGACCGATCTGCGTGACCGTCGACGTGAGGGCGCTCCGGAGGATGTACTTCCAGACGATCACCGACCGCGGCAAGCCCATGGCGCGCTCGTAGAGGACGAAGTTGGACTGCATCACCTCGAGGACGCCGGCTCGGGTGAACCGCACGAGCGTCGCGAGAGCCGGGAACGCCAGCGTGGCCGCCGGCAGCGCGAGATGGGACAGGGCCGCGGCGAACGCCGTCCCGTCGCCATAGAGGGCCGCGTCCACGAGGTAGAGCCCCGTCACCCCGCGCGGGGGAAAGCCCTGGAGACGCCCGTTGAGCGGCACCCATCCCAGGCGCATGGCGAACAGGAGCTGGAGCATGATGCCCAGCCAGAAGCTGGCGATGGCGAGACCGGAGACGGTGATCACGCGCAGGAGGTGATCGAGCGCCGAGTTGCGCCAGAGCGCGGAGACGACGCCGAGCGGGATCCCCAGCACCACGGAGAAGACCATGGCGACCAGCGTCAGCTCGATCGTGGCGGGCAGGCGGCTCGCGAGGTCCTCGACGATGGGGCGGGTGGTGTAGAGACTCGTCCCCATGTCGCCGCGGAGGAGTAGACCGACGTAGCTCACGAACTGGACGGGCAACGGCCGGTCGAAGCCGAGTCGGTGGCGCAACGCCTCGACTTGCGCCGGCGTCGCGATCTCGCCCGCCACCAGCGCCACCGGATCGGCGGGTATCACCCGTGAGATCACGAACGTGATGGCGAGCAGACCGAGCAGCGTGGGGACGAACCATGCCAGGCGCCCGAGAACGAGGGCCAGCAGCCTCATGCGGGCGTCAGCATGCCGCCCGTGTCGTCCCCCACCCTACGCCTGTTTCCTGATTTCGGCGATCTTGCGGTCGCGATCGCTCGCGAGCCTCTCCCGGTCGCGTCGCAGCTCCTCGTTCAGCCGCTCGACGTCCTCGTAGCTGCCGGCGCTGCGGAGCGCGGACTGATGGAGAATCTCACGCTCGGCGACCCTCGCTTCGTAGACCTGCCGAGCCTCGGCGATGGCGGCCCGCTGCTCGCTGGTGAGCGGACGCTCCTCGACGCCGGAATCCGTGTCCTTCTTCCGGAGGCGCTCCATCGCGATCTCGTACGCGCTCTTCGGGTGTTCGTCGGACATGGCCCTAGTATACCCGCGCTTCAGATCATGATCAGGCCCTGCCGCACGCCGATGGTAACGGCCTCCGTCCGGTTCCCGGCCTCGAGCTTCGCGAAGATCGACGCAACGTGGAACTTCACGGTGTAGAGCGTGATCCCGAGACGTGCGGCGATGATCTTGTTGCCGAGACCCTCGGCCATCATCCCGAGCACCTCGACCTCCCGGGGCGTGAGCGCGGGCGCGGCGGCGGGCCCTGGTCCCGCCACTCGCTCCGCCGGCCGTCGAGCCGTCATGGTGTGCGGGTGAAGCACGATGAGTCCAGCTCCCACGGCCTCGATGGCGGAAACGATCTCCGGCGCCGTCGCCTGCCGCGGCAACAGCGCGCGCCCCCCGATCTGCAGCCACTCGAGGAGATCCGGGCTCAGGGCCTCCTCGGCGAGCACCACCATCGGGCTCAGCGGAACCGTGTCCGTGCGGCGGAGCCACGCGCTCGCGCGTTCTCGGCCCGCGTCGAGCAGCACCACGTCAGGCTCTGCCTCCTCGACCTGCGCGTGGAGCGACTGCCCCGGCACGCCGTGGACCACGCGCAGGGACTGCTGCGCTCGGAGCCGCGCGGCCAGTCCGGGACCGTCGCCGGCTGCCAACGCCGCCACGAGGACGCGCGTCATCGCGCCGCTGCGACGCTCGGTGGAACCGCCGCGAGGAAACGCTGCACGACCCGACTCGGCACCGCGCAGGCCAGACCGCCCGTGACCATCGTGTTGATCCCCACGACGCTCCCGCGCGCATCCGCGAGGGGTCCGCCCGAGTTGCCGGGCGCCAGCCGCAGGTCGGCCTGGATGAACGCGGGCGTCGGTCCATGGCGGGAGATCGCGTGGATCACCCCCGCCGTCAACGCCACCGGCAGGCCGTGGGCGTGACCGGTCGCGATCACGAGCTCGCCGACACGCAGGCGATCGGAATCGCCGACGATCGCAGGGGGCAGGTCGTCGGCGTCGAGCTCGATCGCCGCGAGATCACACCCGCGATCCCGCGCGAGCAGGCGGCCGCTCAGTCTTCGGCCGTCCGACAGGATGACGCGGATCGGCGGGCTCGCGACGTGCGCATTCGTGACGATCACGCCACCGGCGCCCCAGACCACTCCGGATCCGGAGCGTGGCCCCGGCCCGAGGACCTGGACCGTGCTGCGGCACAAGCGCGCGACGGTGTCCGCGAGGTCGCGCTCGAGCCACGACCGGATGGCTCGAGACGCCCCGGCCGCGGCCATCTCAGCGCCTCCGCGCTGGCCGCTCGCCAACGACGATCCTCATCTCGGTCGGCATCCCGGCGCGCAGGACCGTCACCCCCAGTGTCGCCCCCACCTTGTGTCCGCTCACGATCCGCTGCACGTCATCGGCGGTGGAGACAGGGGCACCGTCGAGCGCCACCAGGATGTCGCCGAGCACGACGCCGGCCGTTCCCGCCGGGCCATCCGGTTGAAGGCTCACCACCATCAGTCCCACCTCCGTCGCGACCGCGAGCCTCTTGCCCCACGGCTCCGGCAGCGGCACCGCGTGCAGTCCAACGCCCAGGAAGCCGCGGCTCACGCGGCCCTTCGCGAGCAGCTCGTCGGTGACGCGCGTCACGGTGGTGGCCGGGATCGCGAGCTCCAGCTGCCGCGAGAGCCCGGAGGAGTTCACGCCGACCACGCGGCCCTCGGCGTCGATCAGCGGCCCGCCCGAGAACCCCGGGTACAAGGTGGCGTCCAGACGCAGGAACTGGTCGACATCGCCGCCTCGTCCCGTGCGCCAGCGCCCGCCGACCGCGCTCACGACGCCCCAGCTCACGCGCGGGCCGTAGCCCACCGCCATCACGAGATGGCCCACGCGCAGCGATAGCGGGTCGCCGAGGGCGGCGGTCGGGAAATCCGCGTCCGAGACACGCAGGACGGCGAGATCGGTGCCCGCATCGCGTCCGGCCAAGGATGCCGGCACCGTCCGCCCGTCGGATCGGGTGATCGTGATGTCCTCGTCGGCGCGCACCGTGTGGTCCGAGGTCACCACGACGCCGGAGCGCCAGTGCACGCCCGTCGAGGCGAGACGGGGACGCGCGTTCACCGCCACCACCGCAGAGCTGACCTGCTCCACGGCCGTCGCGAGTCCATTCGAGAGCGAGAGCAGCGCATTCATTCGGCTCCTCCTTGGCTGAGTATGTGGCTCCAGCATGCCGGAGCGGTCGCGCCGTGGGAATCGGCCGAATGGCTAGGGCCGGCATGACGCGCCGACCAGTCGCAGCGCGGCGATATATGACCTTGACGGCGCTCGTCGCGCAGGTGCAGGATCAGCCCATCCGGTCGAGGGGCGAGCGGCGGGTTTTCCGGGCGTGGCTCGAGGGCCTCCGGCACTCGCCTCATGGCGGGAAGTGGCGTGCACGTCCTATGCGCGTGGCCTGCGTGGGGAGGACATCCATGAGCTGGAACGTGAAGGGCAGCTATTTCGAGAGTTGCAACTGCGACACCCTGTGCCCCTGCATTTTCCTGAGCGCGCCGACCATGGGGGATTGCACGGTCGTCGTGGGCTGGCACATCGACTCCGGCAACGACGACGCCGTCAGGCTGGACGGCCTCAACGTCGTCCTCGCCGTGCACTCACCGGGCCCCATGCACCAGACCAAGTGGAACGCCGCCGCGTACATCGACGGGCGCGCCAACGAGCAGCAGCGGCAATCCCTGCTCCGCATCTTCGGCGGGCAGGCCGGCGGGCATCCCGCGGCCCTCGCCTCGTTCATCGGCAAGCTTCTCGGCGCAAAGTTCGTCCCCATCGAGTTCGAGTCCAAGGGCAAGGCCTTCAGCTTGAAGATTCCGGCCGTGGCCGACGTCGCGATCGAGGCGCTCGAGGGAGCCGGCGGAGCGGCGACCCAGATCTCCGGGCACCCGCTCGTCATCGCGCCGGGATTTCCGGCCACGGTGGCCAGATCGAAGCACCTTAAGTACACGGACTACGGGTACAACTGGTCCCTGACGCAGAAGAACGGGCTCTTCTCGCCCTTCCAGTATCAGAACTGACGTCGAGCGCGCCGCGAGGCGCTCCGATGTGGGGCGCGGTGATCGAACGCATGCCCAGCCGGGAGAAGCTCGCCCTCGGTCTGGGGCTGGGCGGCATCATCGTCCTCTCTTGGGTGTACACGTATTGGCTGGCCGTCGACATGAGAACCGTCGGCGCACATCATCATCACCACGGCGAGGCCAGCCAGCTCGGGGCGCTCTTCCTCATGTGGGCGGTGATGATGATGGCCATGATGCTGCCCAGCGCGCTGCCCATGGTGACCATGTACGGTCGACTGCACCAGGGACGATGGCCCGATCGATCGGCCGCTCTTCCGGTCTGGCTCTTCGTGCTCGGCTACGTGCTCGCCTGGACGGTGTTCAGTGGCGCGGCCAGCATCCTCCAGCTTTGGCTCGAGCGAGTGGCACTCGTCACACCGCCCATGGGGATTCTCGAGAGCCACGCCGCCGCGGGGATCGTCCTCGTCCTGGCCGGCACCTTCCAGCTCAGTCCGCTCAAGAATGCCTGCCTCACCCAGTGTCGGACGCCGCTCAGCTTTTTGATGACGGCGTGGCGCGAGGGACGCGCGGGCGCCGTGACCATGGGGCTCCACCATGGGCTCTTCTGCATCGGTTGCTGCTGGGCGTTGATGGCCCTGCTGTTCGTGGCCGGCGTCATGAATCTGCTCTGGATGGGCGCCATCACCGTCTACATGGCCCTCGAGAAGATCGCCCCGGGCGGCAAGGCCATCGCTCGCTGGGGAGGCGTGGCCCTGGTCGTGGCCGGCCTCCTTCTCCTCTATCGCGGGTGAGACGTCTCGGGCGGCTCGGCCGCCGCGAGCTCAGACGCGGTTCGCGCGGCCGGCCCAGTGAGGCTCGCGAAGCACTCGCTTGAGGAGCTTGCCCGCGTGGTCACGCGGGAAGTCGTCGTGGAAGCTCACCTCGCGGGGAACCTTGTAGCCGGCCAGGTGCTGGCGCGCGAAGGCGATCACGTCCTCCGCGCTGGGGCGCGCGCCGGCGCGCACCTGGATGGCCGCATGCACGCGCTCGCCCCAGTCGTCGTCGGGCACGCCGAAGACGGCGACGTCCTCGATGTCCGGGTGACGGTGCAGCGCATCTTCGATCTCGGCCGGGTAGATGTTGACCCCGGCGGAGATGATCATGTCGCGCTTGCGGTCGCAGATGTAGTAGAAGCCCTCGGTGTCGATGTAGGCGACGTCGCCGACCGAGTACCAGTCGCCCCGACGCAACTTCGCCGTCGCCTCGGCGTCCTTGTAGTACTCGTCGAGCATGCCCGGGAACTTCTTGACGTAGAGCTCGCCGGGCTCGCCCACGGGAACGGGCTGGCCCTCGTCGTCGAGCAAGGCGATCTCACGGCCCGGCGCCGCGCGGCCGCAGGAGCCGGGCTTGCGCAGGACGTCGACCGGTTTCAGGATCGTGTTCACGCCGAGCTCGCTCGAGCCGTAGAACTCGTAGAGGGCGGGGCCGAAGTACGCGACCACCGCCTCCTTGACGCTCATGGGACACGGCGCGGCCGCCATGATGATGGTCCGCATGGAGGTCACGTCGTATCGACCGCGGACCGAGACGGGCAGGTCCGTGATGCGTTTGAGCAGGGTCGGCGCCATGAACGTGCTACTACATCGGCGCCGGTCGATCTCGCCGAGCGCGCGCTCGGGGTCGAACTTCGGCATGATGACGACCGTGGCGCCGACGATGTGCGCGTAGAACGCCAGCCCTCCCGGCGCCGAGTGGTACATCGGGCCGGCCACGAGGTGCACGTGGTTCGGGTCGAGCAGGTCCATCGCGGAGAGCGTGTCCATCAGCCCTTGCGGATCGACGCTCCTGCGGAGGGCTCCCTTGGGCCTGCCCGTGGTGCCGCCCGTGTAGATCATGGATGCCCCGAACGCCGCACCCGCCGGCAACTCGACAGGCACGGGGCTGCCCAGAGCGAGGAGATCATCCAGGTGCTCGGCCCAGTCACGTCGGGCCTCGCCCATCAGGATCACACGGCGCACCTTGCGCGCGTCCTCTCGGATCGCCTCGACCACCGGCAGGAACTGATCGCTGACGAAGAGCGCGGCGCCATCGGAATGATCCAGGATATAGGCGACTTCCTCCGCCACCAGCCGGTGGTTCATGGGCGCGGGGATCAGGCCGGCCGCGCGAGCTCCAGTTCCCGCCAGATAGTGCTCGATCGAGTTGGCGGCGTAGATGATGACGTGCTCGCCCGGCTGGAGTCCCAGCGCGAGGAGCGCGTGTCCGAGGCGGTTCCGGGACTCGATGAATCTCGCCCAGGACCAGACCCGGTCGCCCTCGATCAGCGCGGGCTTGTCCGGATGGCGCGAGGCATGGGAGCTCAGAAGGTCCATCGCGAGGTGTGTAGCACACACGATCGACGAATGCCACCGGAACGCGAGAGGCCGTTGGAAACCTCGACGATCTACCCTACAATCTCGGCCGGACCCGATCAGCGGTACCCACGGTGCTGATGCTCGACTCGATCCTCGGCGCGCTCATCCGTCCCTTCCGGGCGCAATCGGTCCGCGTGACGTCGATCCTTGCCGTCGGAGCGTCCGGAGCATGGCCGGAACACGGCGAGCACGGGACGGACACCGCGGCAATCGCGGGCGCCGATGACACCGTGCTGTTTCGGCTCGCCGCCGACGCAGATGAAGCCACGATCGTCGCGCGAGTGCCGATCCCATCGATGGGGAGTGTCCCGCACACGCTCGAGAGCGTCGCGCGGGAGGCACGCGCACGCTCCGACGGTGCTGCCGGTGATCCGCTGATCGTCGTGTCAGCCCGCAGGCTGGAGGAGATGATCGTCCTGCCCAGCGAGGGTTTCGACTTTCGAGCGGTCGCGGTTCTGTCCTCGCGATCGTCCGATTCGCTGGCCGATGGGAGGATCTGGAGATTGCAGCGCCTGCTGTTCGACCATGGCCTCGTCGGCATCGGCTCGGTCCAGGTGGCGGGCGGCGAGGCGCGCTGTTTTCTGGCCGCCGACGCCATTCGATCCGTGCATGGCCTCGGGGTCGGGACACGCGGCCACGTCACCATGTCGGAACTGGGACGAGGCGCGCGTTTCGCGAATCAGCTGTTCCAGTATGCGTACGCGAAACTCTATGCGTTGCGGCACGGTCTGACCGCAGCCATTCCGCCCTGGGACGGCCAGCAGTTGTTCGGTCTCGCCGATCCGACCTGCGAGGGCCTCGACTTCCCGAAGCGGCTGTTCAACGGCTTCACCGACGAGGATCGTCGGTTGTGGGACATGGACGACCCCCCGATCGACATCGATCTCCTGGGCTTCTTCCAGGAGATCCCCGCCTGTTGGCAGAACCACCGGCCGCTCCTCCGGCGGCTGTTCCAGCTGCCGACCGAGCACCAGCAGGCCATCGACGCGTGGCGCGCCAACGTGACGCGCGGCGGCCGTCGGACGCTCGTCGCGATCCACGTGCGGCGCGGAGACTACCGCGACCTTCAAGACCCGGCCGCGCCATGGTTTCGCATCGTCCCGGAGCGATGGTACCTCGCCTGGCTGCGGAGCTTGTGGCCAACTCTCCGCGATCCCCTGCTCTTCGTCGCCACGGACGAGCCGGAGGCCATCCGGCCGCAGTTCCGGGAGTTCGAGACCGTGGCGGCGACGTTCGGTGCCCCCGCCTGCGCCCTCCCGGACCACGTCGGTGATTTCGAGATTCTTCGTCGGGCGGACTATCTGGCCATCTGCAACAGCAGCTTCGGCCGGATGGCGGGGATCCTCGCGCCCGCCGCGCAACGATGCTTCCTGGCATCGTTCCCCACGCAGGGATTCGAGCCGTATGAGCCTTGGGTCGATCCCGGCTTCTGGGTGCGGTTCGGCGAGTGGGCGCGTGCCGAGGAAAAGCATGCGGAGGACCCGCTGCCTCCGCGCCGCAACCGCCCTCGGTCCATGCTGACCGCACACGCGCCAGAGGCTTCCCTGGGCGCGCCGTCAACGCCGACCATCTATTTCGACGTCTCCGACCTGCTCCTCTACGTGCAAGACCACACGACGCTGTCCGGCATTCAGCGTGTCGAGTGCGAGATCATGCGCCACCTGCTCGATGTCCCTCGGCCGGAGCCGATCCGCCTGGTGGTCCTGGATGATACCCGCTGCCTCGGCGTGATCGAGACGGAGGCCCTGCAGGACATCGTGGCGCAGCTCCGCTCCGACGCGGCGCCCGGAACCGACCTGGACATGCGGCTGTCCGCGCTGCTGGCACGGATGGTCCCGCTGTTCGTTCGGCCCGGCGACATCTTTCTCACCGTCGGCGCCTTCTGGGGCGTCAGCGGGGTGGGACTGCTGCTCCAGGAACTGAAGAATCGCGGCGTGATCGTCGGGGTGCTGGTCCACGATATCCTTCCCGTCACCGATCCCGAGTACTTCGACGCCCGCGACACACGGATCTTCCTCAAGGGCCTCGTCACGGTCTTGACCTTTGCCGACTTCATTCTCACCACGTCGGAGTACAACAGGGCGTCCGTGATCGAGCACCTGGCCGCCCGACACCTGCCGCCCTTGCCGGTTCACGTCGTCCCGCTGGCCCACGAGCTCTCGAGGGCGGCCCCGACCGAGGCGAAGGTCGGGAGCCTCGTGGCAGGCATCAGCGACACGGCCTACGTGCTGTGCGTCGGCACGATCGAAGCGCGGAAGAACCCGAGCTACCTGTTCAACATCTGGAGGCTGATGGTACGGTCCGGTCGGACGGACATCCCGACGCTGGTCTTCGTGGGCCGACGAGGCTGGCTCGTCCAGGATTTCCTGGAGCAACTGAGGGTCTGCAACTATCTCGACGGCCGGATCGTGGTGCTCCACGACGTGACGGACGTCGAGCTCGACCTGCTGTATCGCAAGTGCATCCTCACGATGTTCCCGAGCATGGTCGAAGGTTGGGGGCTGCCGGTCGGCGAGAGCCTCGCGCACGGAAAGATCTGCCTCGCGTCCCATGCGGGGGGCATCCCGGAGGTGGGCGGCAGCCGTGTGGACTATGTCGACCCGTACAATGCGTCCGGCGGGCTCGAGGTGCTGTTGCGATATCTGGACGATCCCGAGCTGCGCCGCCGCCGCGAGCGTGACATCGCCGATCACTGGGAGCCGCGGCCGTGGCGAAAGGTGGCCGACGATTTCCTGAATTCGGCCCAGGCGCTGGCGCGACAGGTCGGACGACCCGAAGGGACGGCAGCGATCCGGCTCCCGTCGAACAGGTTCCTGCCGATCAGCAGCGACCCGGGAGCGATTCTCCTGGATGGCCTGGATGGGGAGCTCTGCGCGGATCTGATCTGCATTTCCGGCTGGCGGCCGCCGGAGACCTGGGGCGTGTGGGCGGACGCGCCGGCCGCCATCCTCCGATTTCGCGCCGATGTCCCGGAGGGGACCGCCATCCACGTCGTGATGCGGCTGATCGC
>Ga0335077_10008266_pt1 | contig 12903 bp, 10 predicted proteins | sample Lox_Sample_31_FD_207151 | JGI IMG/M metagenome (GOLD analysis project Ga0335077, IMG submission 207151) | Soil microbial communities from Loxahatchee National Wildlife Refuge, Florida, United States - Lox_Sample_3.1 | ecosystem: Environmental > Terrestrial > Soil > Wetlands | place: USA... | reverse complement strand
GCGCAGGACCGGGACGAGCGCGGCCAGCACGAGCTGGCCGCCGACCCAGATAGTGGCGGCCAGCACGTGCAGGAACAGCCGGATGGTCTCCCAGCTGACGGCGAGCATCCTGTCATCCTGCCAGGCGAGCGACCGCCTGGGCCCGAGGGATCCGGGCCCAGGCGGTCGCTCGCTTACTTCTGCTCCTTCCTGCTACTTCTGGTCGGCGGGTTCGGGCTTGGGGCCGGTTTCGGCCTGGCCGGCCGGGCCGGCGGCCGCCTGCTGGTTCCAGTCCCGCCAGACGAGCCGGTGTAGCGGGATCCACCTGGGGATGTCGCGCAGGCCCGGGATGAACGGGATGAACAGCAGCAGCAGGGTGCCCACGGCCGTCATGAGGATGGCGATCAGGTCGATGTTGTCGGAGTTACCCCAGCCGGGCTGCATGTGGTACCAGAGCTGGAAATACCACAGCCAGGGCTGGCCGGGGTAGCTGCCGGTCTCGTTCATCACGCCCCACTGATCCCCGGTCAGGTGCTCGGCGGTCGCCCGGTCGACGTAGTAGCCGCCGTCCTCCATGAACTTCAGCGGCAGGGTGTAGTCGGTGCCGTAGAACTGCCGCTGGGCGATCAGGTCGGCGTCGATCGCGCCGCTCTGGGCCAGGGCCAGCTCGGCGGTGAGCATGGCCGGGACCGGGCCGTAGTTGCCCGGCGGGAGCACCGGCACCCCGTTTACGACCTTGGCCTTGGCGACGGCATTGAGGTAGTTGGTCGCCCACTTGTTCTGCAGGCTGGCGGGCGCGGCCTGGTAGGTGGCCAGCGCGGCCTTGACCGCCGGGTTGAGGGGGACGGTCTGGGTCAGCGGCTTGATCACGAAGGCCTGCGCCGCGTCGATGGGCTGCCGGACCCCGGCCCAGTTCGCCGGGGCGACCAGGATGGTCTGCGGGGTGCCGTTGGTGTTGTAGGGCGGGCCGTAGGTCGCGGTCAGGCTGGTGCCGTTCAGCTCGCTGGCGGCGGTGCCCACGAAGTCGGCCGGGGCGGCCTTGGCCCAGCTGGCGATGGTGATCGGCGGGACGTTGGGCGAGGACAGCAGGCCGGCCAGGGTGAAGGTCAGCGCTAGCGCCACCACGACGGCGATGGTGCCCTCCTTGAGGATGTCGTAGCGCTTGGTCGGCCCGCGCCAGGCCGCCCTGTCGGCCTTGGCGGCGGCCCGCCGGGCCGCGAGCCCGTGGGGCCGGGCGGCCGGCAGCGGGTGGCTGACGCCGCGCTTACGGACCAGCAGCACGTGCGCGCCGATCAGCCCGATGAGCAGGATCGGCAGGAGCACCACATGCCACAGCAGCATCTGGCCGAAGTTCATCAGGTTGAAGAACGCCCCGATCCCGGCCGCGTTAAACGCGTCCTTGCCGTTCGTGGCGATCCACTGTGAGTCGAAGTTCTGCTGGGACAGGTATCCGGTGAAGCACACCACGATCGAGGCCAGGAAGGCCACCACCCCGGTGATCCAGGTCGCGGCGCGCCGGCCGCGCCAGGCCGCCATCCAGAACTTGCCCCACAGATGGATCACCAGCAGCGCCATGAACAGCTCGACGCTCCACAGGTGCAGGCTGTTGAAGAAGTGCCCGACCGGGTTGGTGTGCCACCAGTCGGTCCCGCCCAGCGCGAGCGCGAAGCCGCTGGCGATCACCACGACGAGCGCGGCCAGCGCCGCCACGCCGAACACGTATATCCAGGACGAGACGTAGGCCGGCTGGCGATCGGGCAGCAGCTTCCGCGGCGGGAACGAGCCCAGGGCCCAGCGGCGCGCCCGCGCGGTCCACATCCGCTCATCGCCCGGGGCAGCGTTGTACCCGGGGATCTGGTCCGGCTCGGTCACCTCCTCCGGCGGCAGGGCCGGCCGGTGGCGGCCGGGGAACGGCAGCAGCAGCGCGACGCCGAAGATGACAACCATGACCGCGATGAGCACGAGGTTCGCCACCGAGATGGTGAAGACGTTCCAATTCAGGTAGGAACCGGGCTGGTTCAGGTCGATGGCGGCGGGAGTGTGTCCCGCCATGGCGAGAGTTTCCACCGGGGCCTCCAGGCTGGCAGCGGATTCGACGGGCTGAGCCTTTTCGCTGGCCGGGGCCGGTAGTAGTGATGTGAGTCATCAGGTTTCGGGACTTAGGTCCCGGGCCTCGGACTAGAGAGGCTCGCCGAAGTACCAGCGGTGGCCTTCGGGGTCGTCGACGGTGTAGGTGCGTGCCTGGCCGGCCCGGAAGCTGATCTCGGATACGGTCGCGCCGGCGGCCTGCGCGCGATCGCGGTGGGCTGGCACGTCGGCAACCGTAATGCACTGCACCTGGGTTACCTCACCGAGTTCGCGGGGTCCCCGGAATCCGGCCCCCGGGGAACCGAGCATGATGACGCCGCCGCCATCGAGCAGCAGTTCCCCGTGCCTGACAGTCCCGTCGCTGCGCTTGTCGCGCACTCGCTCGGTGAAGGCAAAGGTCTTGATCAGCCAGTCCATCGCCGCGCCGGCATCTGCGTACAAGAGGTAAGGGATGACTTGCGGATCGGAAGTGCGCTCCGGCATGGCAGTGACCATACCGCCCGTCGACCCTCGTACGTTATCGTCGGCTCCCGGTGGGCATGCCAGGAGGACACGGCGCCGGGAGGGACAGTGGACATCACCGAACTGATCCTTGACGACCATCGTGAGCAGCGGCGGCTGTTCGCGATCCTGGAGCAGATCGACCGGGCGGACACCCGGGTGCTGTCCGCGATCTGGGACCGGATGGCTTCGTTCCTTGAACTGCACGCGGCGGCCGAGGAAGCAATCTTCTACCCCGCGTTGCTGCAGGTAGGCCTGGCGGCGCACCGGGCGGCCGGGGTGGAGGGAGAGACCCTCGACGCCATCCATGACCACAACGAGATCAGGGACGCGGTCGCCGAAGTAGCACGCCATCAGGTCGGTACCGACGAGTGGTTCGGCGCGGTCGCCGGGGCGAACCTGGCCAACAGCGACCACATGGCCGAGGAGGAACGCGAGGGCCTGACCGACTTCCGCCGTCTGGCCGGGCTGCAACGCCGCCATCAGCTCGCCGTCGCGTTCGCGGCCTACGAGGCACGGAATTACACGGGAGTTCCGGCCGTGGACAAAGACCCGGCCAGCTACGTCCGCGAGGCTGAGGAAGAGGGGCAGGAGTCCCCGAGCGGATCCCTCAGCATCGGAAGCCTCAAGCGCGGCTGACCGAACCGTCCTCGGCAGTAAAGGCTCTGACCTGGGCTCCGGGCCCGGGGCCCCTACCCGGCCCAGGCGGGTGGGCTGTGGCTGTGCAAGACCTTCGTTTTGTCCTTGTTCCAGGCGGTGGTGGTGCCGTCGGAGTTCAGGACCAGGGTCCAGCCCCACCGGTGGATGATCACCTGGTGATGGAACGGACACAGCAAGACGCAATCTTTGGTGCTGGTCATGGCCTCGTGCAGCGCGTCGTGATACCGCTGGGCATGGGTACGGGTGTCTTCGGCGCCAGCCGGAGCGGACAGGGCGTCCAGGACCGCGGTGACGACGGCGGCACATTCCGGGGTCAGATCCCCGGCCAGGACGCCCGCGCCCTGGAAGGTGGTCTCGAGGCGCACGCCGCGGTCCTCGAACGCCCCCGCGGGGTCCTCGTCGGGGAGGTCCGGGCGGGACCGCTCGTAGATCTCGGCGGCCAGCCCGGCCAGGTCCCGCAGATCCATCCCCGCCAGCGCGGCGCTGATCAAGATCGTGTCCGCCGCTTCCCGGCAATCCTCGGGGAGCTTGTCGGTCCAGGTGCAGATCGTCCTGGCCACGGACTCCGACAACTCCCCCGCGGCCAGCGCGGCGAAGACCTGCGGATGCTCCGCCGCCCGGCGCGCCCACGCGGTATAAAACACCGCAGCAGCCTTGGTCACCCCGGTCTTATGTATCAGCTCGGCGCGCGACACCAGGCTCGCGGCCAGGTCCCGGTTGGTGGGCGTGTAGAGCTGGAAGAAGCCGGGGGTGCCGCCGAACCGCGCGGCCACGTCCTCCAGCGGATCGGCCGACAGCGTCGAGGCGATCATCGGGACGCCGGTGCGCGCGGCCGCGTCGGCGGCGGCCAGGTCGCCGTGCCCGTCCTGGACACACAGGCCGATCACGCCGATGGGCGCCATCAGCAGCGGTGACGGCAACCTCATCCCGAACAGTTCCACGGACAGGTCCCGCCGGGCCGCGTCGACGAACATCCGCGGGATCAGGCCCCACTGGGCGAACGCGCTGACGTTGGCCCGCTAGGTGTGCTCGCTGCCCGCGCCGCCGGCCACATAGGACAGCACTGACGGCGGCAGCGCCCGCTCGGCCCGGGCCTCGAGCTCGGCGAACGCCATCGGGAAACTGGGCAGGACCCCTTGCAGCCCGGCCAGGTAGATCTCCAGCTGATAGTCCCCGAAGGCGGGCTGAGGGCTGGTCATCACGACATCAAAGCACAGGCTGGCGTCAGGGTCACCAGGCCCCGGCAGACGGGGGCGGGACTACCGGGGGGACGATCACCTCGATCAGGTGCGGTCCGGGCTCGGCGTAGGCCTGGCGGAGCGCCCGGTCCAGTTCGGCCACGGTGGTGACGCGGCTGGCGGGGACGCCGAGGCCCGTGCTGATCTGAGTGAAGTCCGGGGTGGGGTCGGACAGATCCAGCATCCGTTCGGCCCGCTCCCCCGGCCGCCCGGCGGCGGTCTGATCGGCCAAGGTGCGGGCCAGTTCCATCCGCAGGACCGCGTAGGCGGCGTTGTTGATCAGGACGGTCGTGACGTTGAGCCGCTCCCGCGCCTGGGTCCACAGCGCCTGGAAGGTGTAGAGCGCGCTGCCGTCGGCCTCCAGCGACAGCACCGGCCGGTCCGGGGCGGCGAGGGCGGCGCCGGTCGCCACGGGCATACCCTGGCCGATCGAGCCGCCGGTGAGGGTCAGCAGGGTGTGCCGCGGCGCGGCGGCCAGGGCCATCGGCAGCGCGAAGCCCGAGGTGTTGGCTTCGTCGGAGATGATGACGTGCTCGGGCAACGACGCGGCCACCGTGTTGGCCAGGCTGATCGCGCTCAGCGGGCCCGGCTCGGCCGGGGGCGGCGGCCCGGCCTCGGTGAGGACCGGCCTGGAATCGGCCGCGACCTGGCGGGCAAGCGCTTCGAGGGCGGCCTCGGTGTCCTGGTCGGGTTCGGCCAGGGTGGTGACCGAGCAGCCGGGCGGGACCAGGTCGCTGGCCTGGTTCGGGTAGGCGAAGAACGACACCGGCGAGCGGGCGCCGGCCAGGATGAGGTGCTCGACCCCGGCCAACTGGGCCTGGGCCATCTCGGCCAGGTAGGCCAGCCGGTCGACGCCCGGCACCCCGGCGCCGCGCTCCATCCGCGCCGGGAACGTCTCGGCCAGGAGCCGCGCCCCGGTCGCGACGCTGATCCGGCTGGCCGCCCGCAGGCCGCGCTCGGACAGTGCCGTCCCGCCGAGGAGAAGCATGGCGCGAGCGTCAAGGAGTCGACCATAGTCGACCATTTGTGCCTGACCGGGGGCCTGACCGGGGGCCTGACCGGGGGCCTGGCTGGGGGCCTGGCGGGGGGCGGGGGGGCGGGGCGGGGCTAGGGTTCCGCCGTCGCTCCAGGAGACGTCGGCGGGGAGGACCAGGGTGGCGATCTGCCCGGCCCGGGCCGCGGCGACCGCGCGCATCGCGTCGCGGGCCAGGTCGCGGGTGGTGCCGCTGGTGTGCACCCAGCCCGACACGGTGCGCGCCAGCGCCTCGATGTCGGACTGCAGCGGCGCGTCGTAGCGGGCGTGGCCGGTGGCGTGCGCGCCGACGATGACCACCACGGGGGTCCGGGCCCGGCGGGCGTTGTGCAGGTTGGCCAGCCCGTTGGCCAGGCCGGGACCGAGGTGCACGAGCACCGCGGCGGGCTGGCCCGCGATCCGGGCGTACCCGTCGGCGGCGCCGGTCGCGACGCCCTCGAATAGCGCGAGCACCCCGCGCATCTCGGGCACCGAGTCCAGCGCGCTGACGAAATGCATCTCCGACGTGCCCGGGTTCATGAAGCACACGTCGACGCCCGCGCCGGTCAGGCTGCCCACGAGAGCCTGGGCGCCGTTCATGAGGATCCGCCTGCTGTCACGGCTCGATCGTAGGCTGAGGGAATGACCGACGGGGAGAGGCTGGAGAACATCGTCGAGGCGGCCGTGGCGCGGGGGGACGCGCCGGGGGTGGTCGCGGCGGTGGCCACGGGCGACGAGACACGTATAGCGGCGGCGGGGGCGATGGCGATCGGGGGGCCGCCGATGCGGCCCGACACCGTGTTCCGGATCGCCTCGATCACGAAGCCGGTCACCGCGGCGGTGGTGCTCAGCCTGGCCGACGAGGGCGTGCTCGAGCTGGACGAACCGGTGGACCGGCTGCTGCCGGAACTGGCGGACCGCCGGGTGCTGCGCCGCCCGGACGGACCGCTGACCGATACCATCTGGGCCGAACGGGCGGTGACAGCACGCGACCTGCTGACATTCACCTGGGGCTTTGGCATGCAGGGCGCGATGTTCATGGCGGCTGAGCCATGGCCGATCGTGACCGCGGCGGCGGAGCGTGACCTGGCCTCGTTCGGCCCTGCACAGCCGGCCACGACCCCCGAACCCGACACCTGGATGGCCAGGCTGGCCGAGCTGCCGCTGCTGGCCCAGCCCGGTGAGCGCTGGCTCTACTCGGCGGGCTCCCAGGTGCTCGGCGTACTGGCCGCGCGGGCGGCCGGGGCGCCGTTCGAGGACGTCATGCGGGAGCGGGTGCTCGCCCCGCTGGAGATGCACGACACGAGCTTCTACACACACGACACCAGCCGGCTGGCCACCGCGTACGAAGGGCCGGTCGTCCGCGACGCGCCCGACGGGCAGTGGTCGCGCCCGCCGCGGTTCCCCGACGGGGCGGCCGGACTGGTGTCCACGGCGGCCGACCTGGTTGCGTTCGGCCGGATGCTGCTCCGCGGCGGTCACCCGGTGCTCAAGGCCCAGACGGTCGCCGAGATGACCCGCGACCAGCTGACCCCGGCGCAGCGGGCCAGGGTCTGGCCCGGGTTCAGCTTTCTCGGCGACCGCGGCTGGGGCTACGGGGCGTCGGTGACCGACTGGGGCTACACCTGGGAGGGCGGGTCCGGCACGGCCTGGTCCAATGTCCCGGACCTGGATACGACCGTGGTGGTGCTCACCCAGCAGGCTCCGGACGAGACCGGGATGCCCGCGGTGTGCGGCGACGTGCTCAGCTGGGCCACTTCCAGCCGGTGATCTCGGGGGCGTCCTCGCCCTGCTCGCGGGTGTAGGCTCGGGCGGCCAGGCGCTTGTCCACCATCAGCTGGCGGACGTGGCCGGCCGTGGAGGACAGCCCGGGCACCCGGTCGATCACGTCCATGACCAAGTGGAAGCGGTCCAGGTCGTTCAGCATGACCATGTCGAAGGGCGTGGTCGTGGTGCCCTCCTCCTTGTAGCCGCGGACGTGGAAGTTGTCATGCCCGTGGCGACGGTAGGTCAGCCGGTGGATGAGCAGCGGGTACCCGTGATAGGCGAAGATCACCGGCCGGTCGGTGGTGAACAGGGCGTCGAACTCGGCGTTGGACATGCCGTGCGGGTGCTCGTGCTCCGGCTGCAGCCGCATCAGGTCGACCACGTTCACCACCCTCACCTTGAGCTCGGGCAGGTGCTCGCGGATCAGGGTCACCGCGGCCAGCGTCTCCACGGTCGGGATATCGCCGCAGCAGGCCAGCACCACGTCCGGCGCGCCGGGCGCGTCGTTCGAGGCCCACTCCCAGATCCCGGCGCCGCGGGTGCAGTGGATGATCGCCTCGTCCATGGTCAGCCAGTTGAACTGGGGCTGCTTGCCCGCCACGATCACGTTGACGTAGTGCCGCGAGCGCAGGCAGTGGTCCGCCACCTCCAGCAGCGTGTTCGCGTCCGGCGGCAGGTAGACCCGCACCACCGAGGCCTTCTTGTTCACCACGTGGTCGATGAAGCCGGGGTCCTGGTGGCTGAAGCCGTTGTGGTCCTGCCGCCAGACCAGCGAGGAGAGCAGGTAGTTCAGCGACGCGACCGGGCGCCGCCAGGGGATGCCGCGGGTGACCTTCAGCCACTTGGCGTGCTGGTTGAACATCGAGTCGACGATGTGGATGAACGCCTCGTAGCAGTTGAACAGGCCGTGCCGCCCGGTCAGCAGGTAGCCCTCCAGCCAGCCCTGGCACATGTGCTCGGAGAGCACCTCCATCACCCGGCCGGAGCGGGCCAGGTGGTTGTCCCCCGGCACGATCTCGCCCGTGAACTGCTTGTCCGTCACCTGGTAGACGTCGCCGAGCCGGTTGGATTCGGTCTCGTCCGGGCCGAACAGCCGGAAGTTGGAAGGGTTCTCCCTGATCACGTCGCGCAACCAGCCGCCGAGCACCCGGGTGGCCTCCGACGTCGTCGCGCCGGGTGCGGGCACGTCCACCGCGTACTCGCGGAAGTCGGGCAGGCGCAGCTCCCGCAGCAGCAGGCCGCCGTTGGCGTGCGGGTTCGCGCTCATCCGCCGGTCGCCGGGCGGGGCCAGCGCGGCCAGTTCGGGGACCAGCGCGCCCGAGGCGTCGAACAGCTCCTCGGCGTGATAGGAGCGCATCCACGCCTCGAGTTGGGCCAGGTGCTCCGGGTTCTCCCTGGCCGCGGCGATCGGGACCTGGTGAGCCCGCCAGGTGCCCTCCACCGGCAGGCCGTCCACCACCTTCGGCCCGGTCCAGCCCTTCGGGGTGCGCAGCACGATGCACGGCCAGGCCGGGCGGGACAGATCGCCCTCGCGGGGGGTTCCGGGGGGTCGTCCCCCCGGACTGGCACTGTCGCGGGCCCGGCGCTGGATGGCGCGGATCTCGGCGATGACCGTATCCATGGTGTGCGCGAGCTGCTGGTGCACCAGCTTCGGGTCGTCGCCCTCGACCACGTACGGGTGATACCCATAGCCGCGCAGCAGCGACTCGAGCTCGGCGGCCGGTATCCGGGCCAGCACCGTCGGGTTCGCGATCTTGTACCCGTTCAGGTGCAGGATCGGCAGCACCGCGCCGTCGGTGGCCGGGTTGAGGAACTTGTCCGAGTGCCAGCTGCCGGCCAGCGGCCCGGTCTCGGCCTCGCCGTCGCCGACCACGCACGCCACGATCAGGTCCGGGTTGTCGAACGCGGCCCCGTAGGCGTGCACCAGCGCGTAGCCGAGCTCGCCGCCCTCGTGGATGGAGCCCGGCGTCTCCGGCGCCGCGTGCGAGGGGATCCCGCCGGGAAAGGAGAACTGCCTGAACAGCCGGGCCAGCCCGGCGGTGTCCTCGGTGACGCCCGGGTAGAGCTCGCTGTAGGTGCCCTCCAGGTAGGTGTTCGCCACCATCCCCGGCCCGCCGTGGCCAGGGCCGCAGACGTAGATGACGTTCAGGTCCTGGTTCCGTATGACCCGGTTGAGGTGCGCGTAGATCAGGTTGAGCCCGGGCGTGGTGCCCCAGTGCCCGAGCAGCCGCGGCTTGACGTGCTCGGGCCGCAGCGGTTCGGCCAGCAGCGGGTTGCCGAGCAGGTAGATCTGCCCCACCGACAGGTAGTTGGCCGCGCGCCACCAGGCGTCGAGCAGGTCGAGCTCGGGTTCGGTCAGCGGTTCCTGCGCCATCATGGCTTCAGGCTATTAGGCCCGGCCCGGCCGGTCAGGACCGGGGAGCGAGCGTTAACCCGGACGTCACCTCAGCGCAACTTGCGCAGGAACGGGTCCAGCGGCTGGTACGGCTCCACCTTGACCCGGGCGTTGATCACCGCCGCACCGCCCAGGTCCAGGTCGAGCTCGGTGACCTCGGGCAGGTCGTCGGCCAGCCGCGAGACCCGCAGGAGCAGATCACGGAGTGCGCTGGGGTCGGCCGAGGGCTGCGACTCAATCAGGTAGGCGGCATCGACGTCAGTGAGAGGAGTGAACCGGGCCGTTCGGGATGAATCGCCGGCTTCGACCGTGACCAGGGGCCCGAACACGCGGTCGCCGGCCACCCGGACCTTCACCTGGGGTCCCGGCGGGCCTAGGTCGGCCAACGGGATCCCGTAGCAGCGCAGCAGCTCGGCGGCCTGGGCCGGGCCGAGCCAGCCGGAGGTACGGTCGCGCACCAGGGCGTGGGCGGCCTCGGTCCTGACGTCGGGGAGGACGGGGACCCGGCCGCGGGGCGCGGCCCGCCAGGCGCCGTAGCCGACCGCGCGGGCCAGCGCCCGCACCGCGGCCTCGGGCGACCCGTAGGCCGGCACCCGGTCATTGAGGAGCCGAACGGACTCCGGCTGCGTCAGCACGACGGCGGCGAGCGGGACCCGGACGTCCGCGGCCTGGATCGCAGCCTCCAGGTCGCCGGTGGCCCCGGTGGGCAGCGCGATCGCGACGATCGCGTCCACCTCCTCGTCCGCGGCAAGCAGTTTCAGGCACTGGCGGTAGGCCTCGGCGGAGACCGGGGTGGTGGTTTCGACCGGGCCGGTGACCGTACCCGCAGGGATGAGCGTCCGCAGCCGCCGCCTGGCCTGGCCGTGCGGGTGGTAGACGAACAGGCCGCGATCGGCGCAGGCGTCGGCGGCCAGCTGGCCGGCGCTGCCGACGTTGGACACGATCGCCACGGTGCGCCCGGCCGGGACGGGCTGAGTGGCCAGCAACGCGGCGGCCTCGACCAGCTCGCCGAAGCCGCGCGTGGTGATGACGCCGGCCTGCTCGAACAGGGCCTGGGGGGCGGCCGGTTCGGCCTGCACGGTGAGGACGGGCATGGTAGCGCTGACCCGGCGGGCTGTCCTGGCGAACTTGCGCGGGTTGCCGAACGACTCGATGTACAGAATGGCGAGCCTGGTCAGCCCGTCGCGTTCCCACCACAGCAGCATGTCGTTGCCGGACACGTCGAGCTTGTCGCCGGTGGAGGCGAACGAGGAGATCCCGATGCCGAGCCGGGACAGGTGGTCGACCAGGGCGAAGCCCAGGCCGCCCGACTGCATGACCAGACCGGTCACGCCCGCCCGCGCGGGCCGGGCGGCGAACGTGGCGTCCAGGCCGATGCCGGGCACGGCCACCCCGAAGGATTCCGGGCCGACCAGCCGCATGCCGTGCCTGCGGCACACCGCGAGCAGGTCGGCGCTCTGCGCCGCGTCCAGCCCGGCCGTGACCACCACCAAGGAGCGTACGCCGCGCTCGCCGCACTGTTCGGCCACGTCGAGCACCTTGGCGGCGGGCAGCGCGATGACCGCCAGGTCGGCCGGCTCGGGCAGGTCGAGCGGCGAGGCCAGGCACCGCTCACCGCCGATCTGCCGGGCGCGCGGGTTCACCGTGTAGAGCCGGCCGCCGTACCCGCCGGCCCTGATGTTGTCCAGGATGGCCCGGCCCACGGTGCCGCGGCGCCGGCTCGCGCCGATCACCGCGACCGACTCGGGCGCGAAGACGTGCCGCAGGCTGGCGACGTCGGCGCGGCGCTCCCGCTCGGCTACCGCGTCTAGGTAGCTGTCGCTGTCCCCCTGACCGCCCTGGCCGGGCAGCGGGAAGGTCAGCTCGATGACGCCCTCGGTGTAGTGCCGCTCGACGGGCAGGCCGGCGTCGGCGAAGACGCTCAGCATGGCCTTGTTCTCGGTCAGGGTCTCGGCCATGAACGTGGCGATCTGGCGGCTCCTGGCCAGCGACACCAGGTGCTCGAGCAGTAGAGTGGCGATGCCCTTGTGGTGCATGTGGTCGGCCACCGCGAACGCGACCTCGGCTTTATCCGGCTGGCTCCGGAGCGGGACGTAGCTGGCGACGCCGACGACCTCGCCGCCGGCCACGGCCAGCAGCGCCAGGTTGTCCGGGGCGGGGTTCCGGCAGATCCGCCGGGCCTCGATCTCGGCCGACAGCCGGCTCATGTTGAAGAACCGCAGGTAGCTGTTGTCCGGGGACATCGCCTCGTGCATGGCCTTGACCGCGTCGAAGTCGCCGGGTACGGCCGTGCGGATCTCCACCGTCGTCCCATCGGCCAGCAACGCGTACACGGGGCCAGAAACTTCCTGCGTCATGCTCATCAGCGTCTCCTGTAAGAACGCGGGTGTCAGAACACGGGGCCCGCGACGACGGGGTAGGTGTCGGGGTAGGTGAGGCGGTCGCGGACCGCCACCACGCCCGGGACGTGCCGGGCCTTGCGCACCAGGGCGCGGCCGAGCGCGGCGGTCTCCGGGCATCCCTCCATGGTCACCACGCCGGACTCGACGGTCACCTTGAACAGGCGCGGGTCGATGAGGAACTCGTGCAGGAGCATGGTGTCCACGATGTCCTTGCGGATGTCCTCGTCCGGCCGGTCGAACACGGCCAGCACGTCCGAGCGGCTCACGATCCCGACGAGCTGACCCCCGGAGTTGACCACCGGGAGCCGCTTGACCCGCATGAAGTGCATCATCCGGGCGGCCTGCTCGACCGGGTCCTCGGGCGCCGCGGTCACCGGCGGGCGCGTCATCAGGTCGCCCGCGGTCAGGCCCTCGGCCTTGCGGACGTCCTTGCGGTGCAACAACTCGGCGGCCACGCCCGGGTCGGACAGCGCCTCCTTGGCCAGCAGGTCGGCCTCGGAGACAACGCCGATCACCCGGCCCGCGTCGTCGACGACGGGCAGCGCGCTTACCCGGTACCGGCGGAGCACGGCCGCCATCTCCTTGAAGGTGGTCTCCCGCCTGACCGCCACCACCTCAGCGGTCATCACGTCCTTCACTGTGGCGCTCATCGATACCATTCCTCTCAGTCAATCGGGAAGCGGGCCAGCACGTCGTACCGGTCGCCGGGACGCTCCGGTGGCGGGTAGTCGAGACGGTCGCGCACCGCCACCACGCCCGGGACATGCCGGACGCGCCGGATGATCCGGTGGCCCACATCGCTGGTCTCGGGCCGGCCGGACAGCGTCACGATGCCGTCCATCACCGTCATCTGGAAGTCCC
>Ga0335077_10008264_pt1 | contig 12904 bp, 11 predicted proteins | sample Lox_Sample_31_FD_207151 | JGI IMG/M metagenome (GOLD analysis project Ga0335077, IMG submission 207151) | Soil microbial communities from Loxahatchee National Wildlife Refuge, Florida, United States - Lox_Sample_3.1 | ecosystem: Environmental > Terrestrial > Soil > Wetlands | place: USA... | reverse complement strand
AAAGTCCCTCGCCAAAATCGACAGGCCGCCAGACCTCAACCCCTCCAAGCCCGCGCCCCATTCGCTCAACCAATTGGAGCTCGCCTTTGCCTGATTTTCCCCGGACAGCCCTGCGTGAAAGCGGGAATCTACGACTATGGCCCACCGCTTTCGCGGCGGAGCTATCGCGTATGGATTCACCACGGAGGCACGGAGGACACGGAGAATAACGGAGAGCAAGTGTTTGGCACGCGAAGCGCGCCATTCTTCCCTTCTCCGTGATCTCCGCGATCTCCGTGCCTCCGTGGTGAGCCTTTCTCTGCCACAGGCGCGGCGACAAATGCGATAGCTCTGGCTTTCGTGGGGTGACGCGTCAGAGCGGTTCCATTTGAGCGGACACGGCTCTAGCGCCTGAAGGCCGGCGTGTTACTTCAAATGTGGATCGCATGCCCCAAGGCGCGGAGCGCCGATTCGAGCAGCGCTTCGCTTTGCGTCGGATGGGCGTGGATTGTCTGAGCGACGTCCTCGAGGCGGGCGCGCATCTCGAGCGCGAGGCTGAAGCTCGCCGACAATTCCGCAATGCCGGCGCCGACGCCCTGGATGCCGAGCAGGAGATGGTTGTCGGCGCGCGCGACGACCCGGATAAAGCCGGTGTCGTTCTCGAGCGTCATGGCGCGGCCATTGGCCTGGAAGGGGAATTGCGCCGTCTTGATGTCGTGGCCCGCTTCCTTGGCTTCCTCGGGCGAAAGGCCCACGGCGACGATCTCGGGATCGGTGAAGCAGATGGCCGGGATCGCGACCTTGTCCCAGGCACGGTTCTCGCCGGCGACGAGCTCCGCCACCATCTCGCCTTGCGCCATGGCGCGATGCGCCAGCATCGGCTCGCCGGTCACGTCGCCGATGGCGTAGATGCCGCGCATCGAGGTGCGGCATTTCTCGTCGATGCGCAGGAAGGGGCCGTCGCGGTCGAGATCGATCGCCTCGAGTCCCCACCCCTCGGTGAGCGGCTTGCGTCCGACCGTCACCAGCACCTTGTCGGCCGCCAGCGTCGCGGTTCGCCCGTCCGCCGCCTCGACGACGACGGCATCGCCCGCCGCCGTCAGCCCTTTGGCCTTGGCGCCGACGAGCGTCTCGACACCGAGGTCGCGCAGGCTCCGCGCCACCGGGCGCGTGAGGTCGGCGTCGTAGTGCGGCAGGATGCGCGGCTCCGCCTCGACGACGGTCACGGCGGCGCCCATCTTGGCGAACGCCATCCCCAGCTCGAGGCCGATATAGCCGGCGCCGATGACGACCAGCTTGCCCGGCACCTCGCTCAGCGCCAGCGCCTCCGTCGAGGAGATGACGCGGCCGCCGAAGGGCAGCGCCGGCAGCGCGACGGCGTTCGAGCCCGTGGCGATCACCACCTGCTCGGCGCGGATCATCTGCCGGCCGGTCTCGGTCGCCACCTCGACGGTCTTGCCGTCGAGAAAGCGCGCCCAGCCCTCGACAACCTTCACACCCGCCTTCTTCAGCAGCGCCGCCACACCGGTGGTGAGGCGGCCGACGATCCGCTCCTTCCAGAGCACGGTCTTGGCCAGATCGAGCGCGGGTTTGCCCGTCGAAATGCCGAGCGCGCTTTTCCCCGCCGCGATCGCCACCAGCTTGTGGAATTCCTCGGCGGCGTGGATCAGCGCCTTCGAGGGAATGCAGCCCACATTGAGGCAGGTGCCGCCGAGCTTTTCCGCCTCGATGACGACCGTGTCGATGCCGAGCTGTCCCGCGCGGATGGCGCAGACATAGCCGCCGGGGCCCGCGCCGATCACCAAAAGCCGGCAAGTGATGTCTTTCATAATTCAGCCTTCCGTGAAGATCAGCGCCGGCGTCTCGAGCAGTGTCTTGATACGCTGGATGAAACGTGCCGCCTCCCAGCCGTCGATGACGCGATGATCGAAGCTCGAGGAGAGGTTCATCATCTTGCGCGGCAGAAAGGTCATGCCGTTCCATACCGGGCGCACCATCATCTTGTTGACGCCGACGATCGCCACCTCGGGCGGGTTGATGATGGGGGTCGACACGACGCCGCCGAGCGCGCCCAGCGAGGTGATGGTGATGGTCGAGCCCACGAGCTCGTCGCGCGTTGCGGTGCCGGCCTTTGCCGCCTCGCCAAGGCGCCTCACCTCCGCGGCGCAACCCCAAAGATCGAGCGCCTCGACATGGCGCACCACCGGCACCATGAGACCCATCGGCGTCTGTGCGGCGATGCCGATATGGACGCCGGCATGCAGGCGCACGATGCCGGCCTCGTCATCGAAGAGGGCATTGAGATTGGGCTGGTCGGCGATCGCCCGCACCATGGCGCGCATCAGGAACGGCAGCAAGGTCAGCCTTTCCTGGTCTTGCCGCTTTTCCTTGTTGAGGGTCTCGCGCAGCTCCTCGAGCTGGGTGACATCGACCTCCTCGACATAAGTGATGTGGGGAATGCGTGCGTTGGCGAGCGCCATACGTTCGGCGATCCTGCGGCGCAGTCCGACGATCTTCACCTCCTCGACGCCGCTGCGCGCGGGCGAGACGGCTCGTCCCCAGGGCGTTCGGCCGCGCGCGATGAAGGTGTCGAGATCCTCGTGCGTGATGCGGCCGGCGGGACCGGTGCCGGGCACTTGCCGCAGATCGATCCCGGCCTCGCGCGCGCGCAGCCGAACCGCCGGCGCCGCCAGGGGCTTCTCGCCTTCCGGACGCGGCGTGCCGCCCATGAAGCGGGGCGGCGCACTCGGCGAGGGGCGCGCGACGGGCGATGCGGCCGGGATCGGCGGCGTGGGTTCGGGCGCGGCGCGCGGCTGTGACGGAGGCTCGGCGCGGCGCTCCGGCGTGCCAGGCTTCTGGCGCGGCGTCGCCGCTGCCGGACGATCCTCGCCGGCGGTCTTGAGCCGCACGAGATCGGAGCCTACCGCGATCACGTCGCCGACCTTGCCGCCGAGCCACAGCACCTCGCCCGAAACGGGAGAGGGGATCTCGACCGTCGCCTTGTCGGTCATGACCGAGCCCAGCGTCGCATCTTCGGACACGACATCGCCGACCTTGACGTTCCATTCGACGAGCTCGGCTTCGGCGACGCCCTCGCCGACATCGGGGAGCTTGATGACATGCTCGGCCATCTCAGGGCTCCATCACCGCGAGCAGCGCGCGGCCGACGCGGGCGGGGCCGGGAAAGTACTCCCATTCCTGCGCGTGCGGGTAGGGCGTGTCCCAGCCGGCGACGCGCGCGATCGGCGCCTCGAGATGATAGAAGCAGCTCTCCTGCACCACCGCTGCGAGCTCGGCACCGAAGCCCGAGGTCAGGGTCGCCTCGTGGACGATGACGCAGCGCCCCGTCTTGCGCACCGACGCCTCGATGGTCGCGAGATCGAGCGGCAGCAGCGTGCGCAGATCGATGATCTCGGCATCGACGCCGGTCTCGGCGACGGCGGCCTCGGCGACATAGACCATGGTGCCATAGGCCAGCACGGTCACGGCCGCCCCCTGGCGCCGAACCGCCGCCTTGCCGAGCGGCACGGTGTAGTGGCCGTCCGGAACCTCGCCCAGCTCATGCTTCGCCCAGGGCATGACCGGGCGATCGGGGTGGCCGTCGAAGGGACCGTTATAGAGCCGCTTCGGTTCGAGGAAGATCACCGGGTCGGGATCCTCGATGGCAGAGATGAGCAGACCCTTGGCATCGTTCGGGTTCGACGGCACGACGGTCTTCAAGCCGCTGACATGGGTGAACAGCGCCTCGGGACTCTGGCTGTGAGTTTGCCCGCCGAAGATGCCGCCGCCCGTCGGCATGCGCACCACCAACGGACAGGTGAACTCGCCGTTCGAGCGGTAGCGCAGCCGCGCCGCCTCGGAGACGATTTGGTCATAAGCGGGATACATGTAGTCGGCGAACTGGATCTCGACGCAGGGGCGAAGCCCGTAGGCGGCCATGCCGACCGCGGCGCCGACGATGCCGAGCTCGCTGATCGGCGCATCGAAGCAGCGGCTCTTGCCGTATTTTGCCTGGAGGCCTTGCGTCGCGCGAAAGACGCCGCCGAAGAATCCGACATCCTCGCCGAAGATGACGACGTTGTCGTCGCGCGCCATCATCACGTCCATGGCCTCGCGAATGGCCTCGATCATGGTCTTGCGCGGCATCGCTCAGACTCCCGTCTGTTGGCGCTGCCGGCGGAGATGCGGCGGCATCTCGGCATAGACGCCCTCGAAGACGTCGCGCACCGAGGGTGTGTTGCCGGAATGCAGCGTGCCGTAGCGCTCGGCCTCCTTCTGCGCCGTGATCACCGCATCGAGGATCTCCGCCTCGGCCTGCTTATGGCGCTCCTCCGTCCAGGCGCCCTGCTGGATCAGATGATTCTTGAGGCGGATCACGGGGTCGCCGAGCGGCCAGGCGTCGGATTCCGCTTTCGGCCGATAGGCGGTGGGATCGTCCGAGGTGGAATGCGCGCCGACGCGGTAGGTCACATATTCGACGAGCGTGGGTCCGAGATTGCGGCGGGCGCGCTCGACCGCCCATTTCGCGACCGCGTAGACGGCGAGGTAATCGTTGCCGTCGACGCGGAGCGCCGGGATGCCGAAGCCCAGACCGCGCGCGGCAAAGGTGCCGGAGCCGCCCCGCGCGATGCCCTGGAAGGTCGAGATCGCCCACTGATTGTTGACGATATTGAGCACGACCGGCGCCTTGTAGGTCGAGGCGAAGACGAGGGCGGCGTGAAAATCCGATTCGGCGGTGGCGCCATCGCCGACCCAACCGGCGGCGATCCGGGTGTCGTGCTTGATCGCCGATGCCATCGCCCAGCCGACCGCCTGAATGAACTGGGTCGCGAGATTGCCCGAGACGGAAAAGAAGCCGTCGGGCTTGGACGAATAGAGCACCGGCATCTGCCGGCCTTTGAGCGGGTCGCGCTCGTTCGAGTAGATCTGGCACATCATGTCGACGAGCGAATGACCCGCCGCGATCAAGAGGCCGGCCTGGCGGTAGGTCGGGAAATTCATGTCGCCGGGGCTGAGCGCCTTGCGGAAGGCGCAGCTCACCGCCTCCTCGCCCATATGCTGCATGTAGAAAGAGGTCTTGCCCTGGCGCTGCGCCATCAGCATGCGCGCATCGAAAGCGCGGAGCGTCATCATGTGGCGCAAGCCCTCGAGCAATTCCGCATCGCTCAAGAGGCCGCTCCAGGGCCCCACCGCCTTGCCCTCGCGGTTGAGCACGCGGATAATCGAATAGGCGAGCTCGCGGATCGATTCGGGATCGGCATCGACCGGCGGCCGCGCGACCGAGCCCGCATGCGCAATGCGGACAGTGGAGAAGTCGGGAACGCCGCCGGGCCGTACCGCCGGCTCGGGCACGTGCAGCGCCAGCGGACCATAGTCGCTCATATCGTGATCTCCTCCCAGAGCGTCAGCGGGCGGTCTTTAGAACGAAGCCGGGCTGGACGAACAGATCCGGGGTGCCAACATTTCTCGCAGCTCGGGCAGGTGCTCGCGTCCCCAAAACAGCTCGCCCTCGATCAGGAAGCTTGGTACGCCGAAGACGCCCGCCGCTTCGGCCGCTTCGCGAATAGCGTCGTGTTCATGGCGGCCCGCGCCCGCGAGATAATCGTCGAACTCCGTTGTGTCGGCACCTGCCTCGGTCAGCACCGTGGCGATGACCGCCGGATCCTCGATGTCCAAGTCGCGCCGCCAAAACCTTTCGAACACCCGGTCATGGTAGGCCCGGAAGACAGTTGCCGTCTGACGCTTCGCCCAGAGCATACCGATCGCGGCCAGTGAGGAGTCCCAGATCTTTCGCGGTCCTAAAATGGTGAGCCCGCGTTTTCGCGCTTGGCGGCGGCAATCCATGTACGAGTACCGTACCCTTCGCCATTGGTGAGCGCTGCGAGCAGAGTCGAGCACCTGGCCGTGCTCGTCCACGCGCGCACTGCCGAGGTAGCTTGGAATGTCGAGGGTGTAGGGCAGCCACTCCAGGCGAACCTCGAATTCCTCTTCAAGTCGGTAGATCAGATCCTTGGCCAGAAAGGCGTATGGGCTCTTGTAGTCACTGTAGACGGCGATCGTCTTTGCCAGGTCCATTCGCGGTCACCTTCGAGCACCGATCAGTCGAGCGGAGGAATGTTCAGCCGAGCGCGCGCCTCGTCCAGGGGCAGCTCGACCAATGGCCAATGATCCCAGTTCGCGGAGAGGTCGGTGTTCACCCGCGCACCCCGCTCGATCGCCTGGATAAAGCCGGCGGCGACCCCTGGGTTTGCCAACGTCGCCGTAACATGCGGCTGGTTCGCCGCGGTGAGGTTGACGCCGGTACTGAAGCTGATGGTCGGAAGCAGCAACACATAGAAAGGGTTGACCTTCCTGTACCCGGCGGTAAAGCCGCCGACGCAGGTCTCCTCCTCGACCGTGGTGCCATAGCCCGACAAGACATGCGTCATGTCGTGGTAGACCGCGCCTTCGGGGAAGCCGGTCCGCTCACCCGGCAGCGCGAAGCCGTTGTCGCGGTAGTGACGAAAGAACGCGTAGCCGAGCGTGTCCTCGGGCAGGTCGCCGAGCGCGTTATAGCGCCGCGCCAGTTCCGGGTCTTCGCGATACCCGCGCAGGCCCAGCAAGCCGTGAACGAGGCCTTGGATGCCGCCGTGATGCTTGTACTGGTCGATGAGCATGTCCTTGATGTTCGAGCGGCGAAAAAAATCGAGCCGGAACAGCAGCATCTGGTGCTCGCACAGCAGCCGCACGGTGCGCAGGCCCGGCATGCTGACGCCCAGCGCGGCAGCGAAAGCCTCGGCCCGCGCCACGCAGGCCGGATCGGGCTCGCCGTCGGCGAGGACACCCAGCAGCATCGCCTGGATGACCTGGTCGCCGAGCCCCGGCGTGGCGATGCCGGCGGCGAGCTCGGCCGGTGTGATCGGCGCCAGCGCGTCGAGGTCGGCATCGGTATGCAGAACCGACCGTTGAGCCGCGGTCATCATGGCGCGCGAGGCGGGCGGAATTCCTTCGGCGCGGGTGACGACGGTGCGCACCGCGCGAAGGCACAGCATCGCTTCTTCCGGCCCCGGATGGATCAATTGCATTCCCCTGCTCCCCCTTAAAGTTCGTGGACAACGCTAGCCTAGGACGGGATCGTAGCCGCTCCAAGCGAGGCCTGCACGAGCGGGACTCAAACGGCCTCTCCGCTTGCGTCATGGCGTCTTTGCATCGATCGCGCCGCCCAGCAGCACGGCGAAGGCCGAGAGCCAAAGCCACATCAGCAATGCCACAACCGCGCCGAGAACGCCGTACGTCTCGGCAGCGCTGGGCACCTTGCCGATATAGACAGCGAGATGGAGATAGACCGAAAACAAGGCCGAGCCAGCGACCCACAGGGCGGTGGCTGCCAGGGTGCCCCAATTCACCCATCTCCAGCGCCTGGCACCGCGGCTGGGGGCATAGTGATAGAGTGCCGCGATCGCCATGTTGGCGAGGACTGCCAGGACTGGCCAGCGCACCCATCCGAGCAAAGTGCGCCCGGGCGCGCCGACCGGAAGCAAGTCTACGATCGCGGGCATGACCGCCAGCAGGACGAGCGAGAAGGCCCCGAAAAGGAGGAGCCCCACGGCCAGCAGCAGCGCGCACGTGTAGTAGCCAACAATCCCGCGCTTCTCTTCCTCGTCATAGGCGACATTGAGCGCCATCATCAGCGCGCTCGTTCCCGTTGCCGCGGCGCCCAGAGCGATGGCCATGCCGACCACCAGGCCGATGCCGAGCTGCGAGTGATTGCTGCTGACGATCCCCGCAAGCTCGTCAGCGATGAGGTCGAGTGCCTGTTCGGGCACGATTCCAGAAAGCGCCGTAACCTGGGGTTCAACAGCCGCCGGGTTGTAGACGAGGCCATAGAGCGAGACCAGGGCGCTGATACAGGGCGCGAGCGACAATATGCCGTAAAATGCGATACTTGCAGCCATGAACGATAGTTTCTTGCGGACCACATCGACCAGCAGCGGCATCAGTATGTCTCGCCACGCTATGGACAGATTGAGCTCACGTCGAATCACAGCTCTTTAAGTAGGATGAGATGAGACGAACTGCTTCCGAGGTTATCGCGCATCACTGAGGACAACGGGCCGCCCGATGTCGACGTTGTTCCGCCGGTTGATCGCCGGAATGAACCATCTCGTCCGCCTGGCCGTCAGCACCTGGACTGCGCTCGCCCTCTACTATTCGAATCTGCCGTGGCCCGAGCTGCGGTTGGGATTGGCGGTAGCGTTTGCGGCATTCGCGATCTGGGCGTTCTGGCTCTCGCGCCGGCGGCGCATGCGGGCGGTGGCCTACGCGCTGGTGCTCGGCGTCATTGCCTGGTGGCTCACCATCACGCCCTCGCACGATCGCAACTGGCGCCCGGAGGTTGCCGTGATGCCGCGGGCGTTCATCGACGGAGACCGCGTGCGCCTGACGGGCGTCCGCAACTTCGATTACCGCAGCCGGGACGATTTCACGGTGCACTATGAAGAGCGCGACATTGCTCTTTCCCACGTGACCGGCTTGGATTTCTTTGTGTCCTACTGGAGCGAAGGGCTGATCGCGCACACCTTCGTCAGTTTCATCTTCGACAACGCTTCGCCCCTCAGCATCTCCATCGAGGCGCGGCCGGAGGTCGGCCGCGACTTCGAGCCGATCGCCGCCATGTTCAAGCAATTCGAGCTGATTTACGTGGTGGGCGAGGAGCGTGACCTCGTGGGGGTACGCGCCATTCACCGCCGAGAGGCGGTGTACCTCTATCGCCTCAACACCTCGCCCGACAATGTGCGGCGCTTGTTGATGGTCTATCTGGCGCGGATCAACGAACTCGCCGACCGGCCGGAGTTCTATAACTTGCTGACCAACAGCTGCACCATCAACATCGTTCGTTACGCAAACGCCGCCGGGCGAAAGGGGCGGTTCGACATCCGCCATCTCTTCAACGGGCTGATCGACAGCTACCTCTACCACTCCGGGCGGATCGACACGACCCTGCCGTTCGACGAATTGCGGCGACGCTCCCTGATCAACGCGGCGGCCCAGGCGGCCGACGGCGCGCCGGAGCCGGAGTTTTCGCAGCGCATCCGCGCATCCCTGCCGACGGCTGCTCGCTGATTCCGGGTGCCGGGAAGTCGTTTAGCCCATCAGCTTGTCGAGAGTAATGGGCAAGTCGCGCACCCGCTTGCCGGTGGCGTGATAGACGGCGTTGGCGATTGCGGCCGCGGTGCCGACGATACCAATCTCGCCAACGCCCTTGATGCCGAGCGGATTGACCAGCGCATCGGGCTCGTCGACGAAGATAACCTTGATGTCGTGCACATCGGCATTGACCGGCATGTGGTACTCGGCGACGTCGGGGTTCATGACACGCCCGAACGCGTGATCGATCAAGGTCTCCTCGTGCAGCGCCATGCCGATGCCCCAGACCGCGCCGCCCATGATCTGGCTCGCCGCCGTCTTGTGATTGAGGATGCGCCCGGCCGCGATGGCGCTGACGATGCGGGTGACGCGGATCACGCCGAGCTGCTCATCCACCTTCACCTCGGCGAACACCGCCGAATGCGTGTTGCGCGCGTGCGAGGGGTCCTCGGCAAACGCCATGGTGGCCTCGCGCTCGATGCGGTCGAGCTTGCCGTGGCGCATCGCATCCGCGATCGAGACGCCCCGCCGCGGATCCTCGGTGGTGACGATACGGCCCTCGCGCAGCGCCACCTGCTCGAGCCGGGCTTCAGCGAGCGGCGAGCCCGGCACCGCCTTCGCCAGGCGCAGCAGCTCCTGGCGGATCTCGTCCGAGGTGCGCGCGATGGCATGCGACACCGAGGCCGCGGTCCAGGAACCGCCTTCGACCATCGCGTGCGGCAAGGTCGAATCGCCAAGCTTCACGGTGACATTGTCGAGGGGCAGGCCCAGCATGTCGGCGGCCACCTGCGCCATGATGGTGTAGGTGCCGGTGCCGATGTCGGAGGCGGCGCTGGCCACCTCGGCATGGCCGTTGGCGCCGAGCACGATGCGCGCGCCGAACGGCATCTGCAGTGCCTCCCAGACGCCGCTCGCCATGCCCCAGCCGACGAGCTCGCCGCCCTCGCGCATCGCGCGCGGCTCGGGCTGGCGCTTCGCCCAGCCGAAGGCCTCGGCACCCTGGCGATAGCACTCGCGCAGCGCCTTGCTGGTGTAGGGCACGCCGGCATTCTGGTCGCGCTCGGAATAGCATTTGAGGCGCAGCTCGAGCGGATCGACCTTGAGCGCCACGGCAAGCTCGTCCATCGCGCATTCGAGCGCATAGACGCCCGTCGCGGCACCAGGCGCCCGCATGTCGCAGGGCGTGGGGAGATCGACGCGGGCGAGCTTGTGCAGGTAGCGCGCATGGGGCGAGATGTAGAGCAGGCCCGACCAGGCGGTATCGGTGCGCGAGAAATCCTCGAACCGCGAAGTCACCGCGATCGCCTCATGCGTCACCGCTTCGAGCGTGCCGTCGGCTTTGGCGCCCAGTTCCAGGCGCTCGATAGTCGCCGGGCGGTATCCCAGCGCATACATCTGCTGGCGCGTCAGCACGAGGCGCACCGGCCGCTTGAGCTTGCGTGCCGCGAGCCCGGCGAGCACCGCCTCATATTGCGGGCGCAGCCCCGAGCCGAAGGCGCCGCCGGTGAACGGCGAGAGCACGCGCACCTGTTCCGGCTTCATCTCGAAGACGGCGGCGAGATAGCGCTGCACGTTCTGCACGCCCTGCGTCTTGTCGTAGAGGGTGAGGGTGCCGTCGCCGGTCCACACCGCGGTCGCGCCGAAGAGCTCCATCGGATTGTGGTGCTCGACGGGGGTCACATACTCGGCCGCGTGGCGTATGGGTGCGTCGGCAAAGGCCTTGGCGGCATCGCCGCGGGGCTTCACCGGCTTTTCGAGCGTGACGGCGCGCGCGCGTTCCGCCCTGAGGTCGGTCGCATGCGCTTCCTGCCGGTACTCGACGCGGACGAGCGCGGCGGCAAAGCGTGCGGTCTCCCAGTCCTCGGCGACGACCAGCGCCACCGGCTGGCGGTTGAAGTGGATGCGGTCGTCGTAGAGCGGGCGGAAAGGCTCGCCCTGCTCCGGCGCCGTCTCGTCCCGGTAGGCCTCGGTCGCGCGCGCCATGGACGGGCGGTTCTCATGCGTGAGCACGTCGAGCACGCCGGCGACGCGAAGCGCCTCGCTCGCTTCGATGCCGGCGATGCGCCCCTTGGCGATGGTCGAGGTGACGACGAATCCGTAGACGAGGCCGGGGGCGGTGACCTCGGCCGCGTATTTCGCCGCTCCGGTGACCTTGGCGCGCCCGTCGATGCGGGAGGTGGCGGTGCCGATGTAGGATGTCATGTCGGGCTCACAGGATCTTCTTCTGCCATTGCGGCTGCGGCGTGCCGCGCGCCGCCTGGCTCAGCGCGCGCAGGATGGCGCGGCGGGCGAGGCCGATCTTGAAGGCGTTGTGGGCGTGGCCCTTGGCGTCCTGCAGCAGCCGGTCGGCGGCCGCGGCGAAGCTCGCCTCGGTCGCGGGCCGGCCGCGCAACGCCTGTTCTGCCGCCGGGTCGCGCCAGGGTTTGTGGGCAACGCCCCCCAGCGCCAGGCGCGCCTCCTTGATCACCTCCCCATCGAGCTCGAGCGCGGCGGCGACCGAGACCAGGGCGAAGGCGTAGGACGCGCGGTCGCGGATCTTCAGATAGCTGTGATTGGCGGCGAAGCCCTGCGCCGGCAGCTCGACGGCGGTGACGATCTCATGCGGCTCGAGATTGGTGTCGCGCTCGGGCGTGGTGCCGGGGGCGCGATGGAAGTCGACGAAGCGAAGCGTGCGCTCGCCGCTCGGTCCCGCCACATGCACCACGGCAGCCAGCGCGGCCAGCGCCACGCACATGTCGGAGGGATGCGTCGCGATGCAGGATTGGCTCGCGCCGAGGATGGCGTGCATGCGGTTGAGGCCGGTCAAGGCCGAGCAGCCGCTGCCGGGCGCGCGCTTGTTGCAGGGCGTGGCGGCGTCGTAGAAGTAATAGCAGCGCGTGCGCTGCAGCAGGTTGCCGCCGGTCGATGCCATGTTGCGCAGCTGCGCCGAGGCGCCGGCCAGGATCGCGCTCGCCAGCAGCGGATAGCGCCGCTCGATCAGGGGATGCCAGGCAAGGTCCGAGTTGGGCACCAGCGCGCCGATGCGCAGCCCGCCCGACGGCGTCTCCTCGACGCTTCGGAGCGGCAGCCGCGAGATGTCGATGAGCCGTACGGGGCGTTCGACATCCACCTTCATGAGGTCGATGAGGTTGGTGCCGCCGGCGATGAACCGCGCGCCGGGCGTGGCGGCGCTGAGGCGCACCGCCTCGGCGACGTCGCCGGCGCGCACGTAATCGAAATTGATCATGGCCGCCCCATCGCCTGCTCGATCGCCGCGAGGATGTTGGGATAGGCGCCGCAGCGGCAGATGTTGCCGCTCATGAGCTCGCGAATCTCGTCGGCGGTCTTCGCATGACCCTCGGCGATGAGGCCGAGCGCCGAGCAGATCTGCCCCGGCGTGCAATAGCCGCATTGGAAGGCGTCATGCTCGATGAAGGCCTGCTGCAGCGGATGCAGCTTGCCGTCCGGCGCGGCGAGACCCTCGATGGTGGTGACACGGGCGCCGTCCTTCATCACCGCGAAAGCGAGACAGGAATTGATACGACGGTCGTCCAGCAGCACGGTGCAGGCACCGCATTGGCCGTGGTCGCAGCCCTTCTTGGTGCCGGTGAGGCCGAGATGCTCGCGCAGCGCGTCGAGCAGCGTCGTCCACGGCGCAAGCTCGAGCTGCGTCTCGACGCCGTTCACCGTCAGTGTGACGGAAACTTTGCCGGGCGTCGGGATGGGCTCTGCGCGTGCGCGCGTGCGGCTCGTTCGTGCCATGGACATCTCCGTCGAAAAAAGCAACGGCCACAAACGCCGGAGCACGTCGCACGATCCG
>Ga0335077_10008263_pt1 | contig 12904 bp, 10 predicted proteins | sample Lox_Sample_31_FD_207151 | JGI IMG/M metagenome (GOLD analysis project Ga0335077, IMG submission 207151) | Soil microbial communities from Loxahatchee National Wildlife Refuge, Florida, United States - Lox_Sample_3.1 | ecosystem: Environmental > Terrestrial > Soil > Wetlands | place: USA... | reverse complement strand
GGAAGGAAGTGGACTACGTCGTCTACCGCATCCCGGTTCCCGAGCGGATCCCGGAGCTGTACGAGAAGGTCGCCGAGCGGATCGCGGCCCGCGGACACTTCCGCCTGCTGGAGTTCGCCAGCCGGAGCGAGCTGAAGCCGTACATCCGGCCGGTCCTCGGGCTGATGAACGAGACCTTCGTCGGCATCTACGGCTACTCGCCGCTCGACCAGGAGGAGATGGAAGGGCTCGCCAAGCAGTACCTGCCGCTGCTCGATCCCCGGTTCGTGAAGGCGGTCGTCAAGGAAGGGGAGCTGGTCGGCTTCTTCATCGCGATCCCGAACCTGTTCGAGGGCATCGTCAAGGCGCGGGGCCGCCTGTTCCCGTTCGGGTTCATCCACATCCTCCGCGCGATGCGGCGGGCGCGGCAGCTCGATCTGCTCCTCGGCGGCATCAAGGAGGCGTATCGGGGCCGCGGGGTGGACACGCTGCTCGGTGCCGCGATGATGCGCGCGGCCATCGCCGGGGGCTTCGAGGTGATGGACAGCCATCACGAGCTCGAGAGCAACACCAAGATCCGCGCCGAGATGGAGCGGCAGGGTGGAGTGATCTACAAGCGGTACCGGATCTTCCAGAAGACGCTGTAGCCCTCCCGCCTCACGCGGCCTGGAGCACCAGCGCCGCGCAGCGCCCGCCGAAGCTTTCCGCCAGCAGCAGGACGGCGTCCCGGCCGCCCGCCTCCGGTCGCAGAGCGACGCGGCACGGCGGCAGGTCCGGGTCCACCTCCTCGGTGCCGACCGACGGCGGCACGATGCCGCGCTCGATCGCCAGCACCGCGGCCGCCGTCTCCACCGCGCCGCTCGCGCCGAACGAGTGGCCGATCGCCGCCTTGAGGGAGGTGAGCGGCGACGCCGCCAGGCCGGGCCCGAGGAGCCGCGCGAGTCCCCGGCATTCGGCCCGGTCGCCGAGCCTGGTGCCGGTCCCGTGGGCCTTGATCCACCCGACGGCGTGCGCGCCGGCCGCCTCCAGCGCCTCGTGCGCCGAGGCGGCCACGCCGGTCCCCTCCGCGTCCGGCGCGGTCATCGAGCCGGCCTCGCAGGAGAGCCCGTACCCGCCGGCCATCGCGCGGATGCGCGCCCCGCGAGCCGCGGCGTGCTGCGCCGATTCGAGGATCACGGCGCCGGCGCCCTCCCCGAGCACGGTGCCGCTGCGGCGCCGGTCGAACGGCCGGCACTCGGCGCTCGCACCCGCCGCGTGGGCCAGGATGCCCGACGCGCGGAACGCCGCCGCCACGTCGCGCTGCAGGGTGCAGTCGCCGCCGCCGGCGAGCGCCACGTCCGCGGCCCCGCACGCGACCTTGAGCCAGGCCTCGCCGATGGCCACCATCGCCGAGACGCTCCCGGCCGAGAGATGGAACACGGGGCCGTGGATCCCGTGCTGCTGCGCCAGGAAGGCGCCGCCGGCGCCCGCCATGTAGCGCACCAGCGCCGCCGGTCCCGGCGGCCGGTCGTCGTGGCGCTCCACGTATTGCCGGTGCTCGTCCAGCATGTCCGCGAGGCCGCCCAGGGACGAGCCCTCGATCAGGGCGAATCGCCCGCCGTCCTCGGCCACCTCGGCCAGGCCGGCGTCGCGCCAGGCCTCCTCGCCCGCGGCGGCGAACAAGCGCGCGGCGCGGTCGAGGCGGCGGGTCCGGCGGTCCGGCGGCAGGTCCGGCGCCGCACCGGCCGGGAGGCCGTCCAGCTGCGGCTGGGGCTGGACCGCGCTGCGCCCCGAGGTGACCAGCTCGAGCAGGGCCGGCGCTCCGATGCCGGCCGGCGACACGGCGCCGACGCCCGTGATCACGACCCGACGGGCGTTCACCGGGTCCCCTCGGCGAGCGCCGCGAGCGCGGCGTTGAGGCGCAGGACCGACGCCCGCCCCACGGCGAGCGAGTCGCGGCCGAAGGCGGTGAGCGCCGCGAGGTCCGGCGCGCCGGCTTCCGGCGTGTCCACCCGATACCAGCCGGTGGAGCGGAGCAGGAAGCTGCGTGTCTGCCCGGAGGGCAGCGGCGGGACCGCCAGCACGACCTCGGCGCTGGCGCCGTGAGCGAGCGCGTAGTCGCGGTGGTCCACGGCGGCGATCAACGGCGCGATGTCCCGCCCCGCCTGGTCGCGCGCGGCGAGGAGCGTCAGCTCGTGAACGGTGACCGCCTGGTCCGGCGTGTAGTCCATGGCGACGCGGTCGATGTCCCAGAACGAAGGCGCGGACTCGAGCCGCACCAGCACCGTGTCACCGGCGACCGCGGAGAGATCGAGGTCGAGGACCTGGCGCTTGACGATCTCGGGCCCCGCCTCCCAGAAGAGTCCCGCGGGCTGCCAGCCGGAGGCCGTGCGCACCGAGGCGGCGAGGAACGCCTCGCGGGCGAGCCGCGCCTGAACCGCGCGCGCCGCCGCGGGCCGAGCGTTCATCGAGTCGTACCAGGCCTGGGTCGCACTGCCGTGCGCGCGGATGAACTCGACCAGCAGGTGCGTGCCCCACGCCGAGCTGTTGGCGTCCACCACCAGGTGTGCGCGGGTGGCCCCGCGCGGCCGCGCGAAGGCCAGCACGAGCCCGTCACGCAGGTCGGTCGCGCGGGCCGGGTCGCGCCCCGTCACGGCGGACTCCCAGTTCCAGCCGTCGGCATCCCGCACGCGCGCCAGGGCATCGGCGCCCCGGAAGTCGGTGGCCGTGAGCGGCGGCTGGAGCGCGCCGATGGTGTGAATGCCGCCGGCGGGATCCGGCGCCACCGCGAGGCCGGCGTCGTGGTCCACGGCCACCACCGCCAACGCGTCGACGTGATCGGTCTCCGCCAGCTCGTTCGTCACGCGCAGGCGCAGCGTGCCGTCCACGGCGCGCGCGAAGTCGAGGTTGTCGAGATCGGTGCGCTGCAGCGCCTCGACGATCGCCCCGCCGAACGTGCCCGAGTCGAGGCGCCAGTGCCGCCCGTCCCAGCTGTAGACCAGCGGGCAGGATCTCATGTTGAACCCCGAGAGGTCGGGCGCCTTGAACAGGGTCATGTTGTCGAGGGCCTTGATGGCGCCGTACACCAGCGCCGCCGAGGCCCCCACGGCCGCGAGCGCCAGGACGGATCGGCCGGCGTCGACCTGCCGCACCTCGACGCTGGCGACGTCGGCCAACGGCATCGCGTAGCGGGAGCCGGCGAGCGTCGAGTCCCGGTAGCCGCCGAGGGAGTCGCCGCTGATGAACGGCTTGTAGAACAGGATCCAGCCGCCGGTGTGGTCCACGGCCCGGATCACCGTCGGCGGGTGCCGGGCGAGCAGCTCGGCCGGCGGCTTCGACTGGCGCTGCCAGGACATGCAACCGCCGAGGCTCATCGCGCCGAGGACCGCCGCGATCGTGCGGACCGACGGCCCGCACCGCAGGATGGAACCGATTGTCCGACGAGAGGGCTGCATCTGGACGCTCCGACTCGGGTTCGGGGCGTACGGTGCCGCCCGGCCGTCAAGTGCTCGTCAAGGCGGACGCCGGGCCGGAACCGCCACGGCGGTGCGGTGTTAAGAAAGACGTCGCAACAGGCGTCTCACGGATGTGAGGCGTCGCAGTGGTGAGCCTCTTCGATTGGAGCACGACGATGAACACCGGTCGGTTGTACAGCGCGACCGTCCTGGTTGCCGGCGCGGCCCTCGCCACGGCCTGCGCACCGAGCATCCGGAGCGAGCGCGACGAGAACATCCCCGTCCCGCAGGGCGCCACCTGGACCTGGAGCGCCGGCGCCCCTGCCGCGCACGACAGCGGCGCGCGCGGGCGCTACATCCCCGAGCGCCCCGGGTACGACGCGATCGCCCAGCAGCGCTTCCGCCGCGCCGTCGAGGCCGGGATGCAGGAGCGCGGCTTCCGCAAGGTGGATGACACCGCGCAGGCCGACTTCCTCCTCGACCTCGCGTTCAGCGGCTCCGACGCCTATCGCCAGCCGGCCCGGGTCGCGACCACCGTGGGCTTCGGCTTCTACGGCGGCTGGGGTTATCGGCCGTTCGGCTTCTACCGGCCCTGGGGCTTCTACCGTCCGTGGGGCTGGTACCCGTGGGGGTGGGGATTCGCGTTCAGCGGCTATCCGTACGGCTGGTCGGCGCCGGCCTACTACCCGTACGGCGCGAGCGCCTACCGCGACGGGTGGCTGACGCTCGAGCTGCGCTTGAGGTCCGACGGCGAGACGGCGTGGGTCGGCCGCTACCGGACCGAGGCGCACGAAGTGCGGCGGATGTCGCAGGAGAAGATCCAGCAGGTCGTGCACAAGCTGTTCGACACTCTGCACTGAGCCGACCGGCCGACGCCGGTGCCGACGCCGCCCGAAGGTAGGGCGGCGTCGTGTCTTCGGGGCTCCGCGCCGGCCGGCTGGCGAGACGCGTCGCCGCGGGCTGGACTCGTATGGCGCGCGGGGCTACGTTGGCGCCGCAGGGCGATCCTCGAGAGGGGGTCTTGCGATGAGCGCTCCGTCCCCACTTCCCGCGGTGAGCACGCCGCGCGGCACCGTCTACACCCTGATCGCGGCGTGGGCCCTGCGCGCCGGACGGCGCCGGCTCGCCACCTGGGCCGTCGGCGGCGCGGCCGACGCGGTCGGCATTCTGCTCGTGCGGCCGGGCTGGTGGCTGGCGGCGACGCCGTTCGTCTGCCTCGCGGCCGTCGGCTCCTGGGGCCTGGCCTCGCAGCGGGAGCAGGCGCTCGACGGCGCGGGGCGGGCGGCGCCCCGGCAGCGCCGCCTGCTGCGGGCGGCGCGGGTCGCGGCGATCGCCGTCGGGACGGCCGCCGCCGTCGCCGGCTTCTATGGCGCTCTGTGGCTGGTCTTCGGCACCCGCTGGGGGCCGAGCGGAGGCTAGAAGCTCCCGTCCATCTTCACGTCGGCCAGCACGGCGTGCAGATCGTTGAACGTGACCGACCGCGCCTCCGCCGGCAGCAGCGGGCTCAGGTACTCGCCCTGCGCGCCCGTCACGTCGAGCCGGAAGTGCGCCACGCGGTTCTCGCCGAGGTCGGCGGCGACGAGCACCGGCATGCGGAAGCCGGGCGACACGTTGTCCTGGCCGATCCGGAACCGGATCCGGAACCGCCCGCCCTCGGCGGGCTCGCTCTTCCAGCGCACGTGGTAGGTCGGGATGTCCGTGCCCTTCACCCACTCGTCGAAGAACCAGTCCATCGGCATCCCGAGGTGCTGCTCGACCACGTGCTGAAAGTCGGCCGTGGTCGCCGGCCGGCCCAGGAAGGTCTGGTAGTAGTCCCGCATCATCGCGGTGAACCGGTCGTCGGACATGGTCCTGAGGTCGAGCATCAGGACCCGGAGCATGTTGAACACCCAGGCGCCCTTCTCGTAGACGATCACCTGGTAGCCGCGGGGCAGGTCCGGCGACAGGTTGCGCCACCCCAGCCAGATCGGACCGACGTCGTCCTTGTCGGTGCGGATGTCGGCGGCGTACTGGTCGAGGAACTTGAAGTACTGCTGCGAGGACTTGCGCTCGACCTGGAGGTACCACAGCGCCGAGAAGTCGGCCAGGCCCTCGTTGAGCCACACGTCGCGGTACGAGGCGGGGCGGACGCCGTTGCCCCACCACTGGTGGGCGGCCTCATGCGCACGGAAGTACTCGTCGAAGCCGTCCAGCGACGTGTTCTGGAACGTCGAGGCCGAGAGGTCGATCATTCCGGGGAACGAGACGCCTTCCGCGTACGGGATCTCCGTGACGAAGAAGTGGTCGTAGGTGCAGCGGCCGAACAGGCTGGCGTAGAGCTTGAGGCTGTTCGAGACGTCCACCGCGACCGTCTCGCTCTTGTTCCCCTGCTCGACCATCGTGCCGCGGGTGCGCTGCCGGATCTGGCGGTGCGCGGCCTCCGAGATCAGCACGTCCACGGCGGGCGCGCCCTCGAACTGGGCGTGGTACAGGTCGAACAGCCCCACGTTGAACGTCGCCTGGTCGGTGGGCAGTCGCTGGGTCCAGTGCGCGGTGGTGATCCGGCCGGCGGCCGAGGAGTCGCCCCGCTCGCCCACGCTGACCAGCGTGTACTGGCTGGGGCTGTGGTACGTCAGGTCGAACGTGGAGACCGTGGAGCCCTGCCCGTTGAACGGGAACCACGGCAGGCCGGGCTCGATCAGGAACCAGTCGAGCCAGCGCCGGAAAACGTCGCCGTGGTAGAACAGGGTGAGCGCCAGCGTGTCGCCCGCGCGGAGCCGGTGGCCCACGCGCACCCAGGCGTCTTCGTCCTCCTCGGCCTTGAACGTGGCGGCCGGCGCGCCGTCGCCCCACCGAGCCGAGTCCAGGGTGAGCTTGGGGGCGAGCTTGAAGTTGAGCCATGGTCCCACCGGCTCGCGGTCCACCGTGGTGAGGATGGCCGCGGCGTCCACCAGGAGGTCGGCGTTGAACCCTTCCTTGATTTGCACGTCGAGCTGGTAGCGGGGCACGCGGAGACGGTCGCGCGGCCCTCGCCAGTCGGCGGGGCTGACGGAGCGGCCCTGGGCGGCGAACCGGGTGACCGGGGTCCAGCTGGTGTGCCACCGCGCGTGGCTCACCGGCCGGTAGAGGGTGACCTCTTCGCTCGCGCCGGGGTTCAGCTCGAACAGGACCGCGTCGCCCCGGTCGGGGGCCAGGCGCGCCAGGAAGTAGCCGGTGGTGTCGCCGTTGAGGAGGGGCTCCATCACGCCGGGATCGTACGAGCCGTCCTTGTCGCCCTTGAGCGAGCCGACGAAGGCGTCCACGTGGTTGCCCACCTCGCCCGGCACGTCGGCCGGGCCGAACGTGAGGGCGCCGATCTGCGCCGCGGTCGAGTCGGCGAAGATCAGGATCACCTCGTGGATCGAGTCGTCGAGCGTCGTGGCATGCGCGAAGCGATGGAGCTCCGCCTGCTCGGCCGGGAGCGGAGGCGTGAGGGTGAAGCGGCCGGTGCCCTCGAACACCGCGCCCACCGTGCGCCCGCCGATCCGCGAGAGCAGGTACAGCTTGCCCTGCTCGAGCACGAGCTGCCCGGCGTCGCGCCGCAGCACGAGGTGGTGCACGTCCGCGACCTGTCCGGCCAGCGGCGCGAGCTTCATGAGCTCGTTGTAGCGCTCGAGGAAGGTGGCGGCCGGCCCGGCGGCGGACGCCGCCTGGGGCGTCTGGCCGGCGAGCCCGACGGGCAGAATGGCGAGCAGTCCGGCCAGGAGCAGGCGGCGCTGAGGGAGTCCACGTGCGTTCATGGGTCGCCACATGGTTGAGGTCCGTGCGGACCGGCCTCGCGCCGGGCCGACCATGCGGCGCAGACTAGGCGGGCGGCGTTAGGCGGGCGTTAGGGGCGGTGGCCGGCGCACGGGACCAAGCCGAGCGCGGGACTCGGATTGCCGACGGATGGTGGTGACGGAGACCTGGCACGGCACCATCACGGATACGGCCGGCCAGGCAATGGACATTACGGGCGCCTACCCGGCCGTGTGGGAGCGGGTGGCGGACGGTCGGAAGATCTTGGCGGAGAACAACTCGTACCCGATGCCGGCACCGCAGCCGGCGCTCGCGAAGAAGCGCCACCAGCCGGCCGGCCCGGCTCCGGCTCAGTGCTTGGTGATGCTCACGCCGAGCTGGCCGAGCAGCAGCGATGCGTTCTGCTGGATGCCGGCCCCGTTGAACTTGATGTCGCCGCCGACGGGGGCCATGAACAGGCTCGCGTAGGGCGCCAGCGTGAGCTGCCGTGCGATCCGGAACTCCCAGCCGGTCCCCAACACCAGGCCGGGCGCGCCGGCGGAGAGCACGTCGCGGCCATCGACGCTGCGCCACGACAACATCCCGGCGCCCAGCTTCCAGTAGAGCGTGCCGCGGGCGCGCGGATAGTAGTAGGCCACCGCGTCCAGACCCCACATGGACTCGTGCACGCCGGACTGGACCCCGCCGGCCCACAGCGTCGCCTCGGCGCCGACCAGCAGGCCGCGCTTGAGCCGGCCGCCGAGCCGCAGCACGCCGGTCGCGGCGGTCCCGCGGTTGGCGCGGCAGATGCTGCACTGGACGCGCGCCACGCCGGGGCCCAGGCCCGCGCCGTACCACAGCGCGTCGCGCCCCTGCACCTCCTGGGCGGCGAGCGCGGGAGCCAGCAGCGCCGACAGGGCGGCGCCCAACACAGCACGTCGGATTGAGCCGGGGGACATCGTTACTTAGACTACGCAAGCATAGTCTAGGTAACTAGTCCCCTTTTCCGGGAGGCCGTCCGATGCTGTCCGCGCTCCGGCGTCGCGCCTGGGTGTCGGCACTCGCCGCACCCGCCGTGGTCCTCCTCGCCTGCAGCGACCACCTCTCCACGGCGGCGGGCGGGGGCGCCGTGCTGCCGGTGGGGAACGCGGCCTCGTTCGGAACGTGGCACCCGGGGCGCTTCGACACCTGCCCGGACTCGGTGCACAACCGGTACTCCGTCGTCGGCCCCGATCACAAGCTCTATCCCACGTGGCATCCGCCGGTGGATCCGGTGACCGGGTGCAGCTTCGGCCACGACCACGGACGGGACCCGCGCGGCTCGAACCTGTACGCGTCGGTCGGCGACATCCCGTTCGGCTACGCCAACGAGCAGCTCGACACCTGGGACCCCGCGAACCCCCGGCACGAGGACCACTTCGGACACAAGGTCGAGTGGGCGAACGACGTCCCGCTGCACTTCGGCAGCGCCGCGGCCAACGCGCTGTTCGACGTGCGCTGCGACGTGCTGGTCAAGCTGCACCAGGGCACGCACTCCGCGGACGCGTTCACCAACAACCTGCACGAGCTGGTCTATCACATCCGCTGCACCGACGGCACCGAGCTCCACGTGACCATGCTCGCGGCCATCGGCGTTCCCGGGCACTTCACGCGCAGCTGCGACGGCACCGACGTCTCCGCCGGGGTCGCCCTGCCGCTGAATTCTCCCCGGGGCGGTGGGCAGCGGGTGATCCCCGACGCCAGCTGCGTCCTCCAGCACATCCTGGTGGCGGCGGGCCAGCAGTCGGACTACGGCACGTTGCACGAGAGCTGGCAGACCTCCAACGCCATCCAGACGGCGGACGGGCGGGACCTGGCGTTCTTCAACCCGTACTTCCAGGTGTTCCTGCCGAGCCGCTACTACGATCCGGCGGCGGCGGGCGTGGTGGGGCGGCCGATGGACATGTGCTACGCGGTTGACAGCGCCACCGGTAACCGGGCGCGCGGTGGTCCATGCGAGGACGCGACCAACGGCGGCACGGTGCTCGGGATCGCGTACGACGATCCGCGCTCGCCGTTCAACGGCGTCCGGCGCGTGGTGGACATCAACGACACCGAGATCCGCAACGCCGACGGGCCGACCGTGTGGTTCACCGACCCGTTCGGCGGTCACGCGAGCACCGACTCGTTCCCCGGCGCGATCCGCCAGTACATCGCGCGGATGGACAACAGCCGCAACGGACTGGGGAACGGCGGCCCCGAGCTGGGCGGCAGCCGCGACTACGGCGCGCCCACCGTGCACGCGCCCAACTGACGGCGGTCGCATGCGCGGGCCGGCCCGCGCCATGCCCGTCGGCGGCTGGAACGACGTGAAACGATGTGATGGGGAAGTACGTCGACGCTTGGCCCCGAAGGATTCGAACCTCCATCACCGGATCCAAAGTCGCTCCGAGCGCCTGGGCCGCTCAAGCACAAAGCTGCTACCACTCCCGCGCCGACGCGAGGTTCCGGCGGAAGAATCCGCCAGGACCGCGCCCGCCAAGGGGAGAATCCCGCACCTCAACTGACCCGCGAACTGCCCACGTGAGGCGTGGGTGGCTGGTAGCGTCATGGCTCCGGAAGGGCGACGATCCTCCTACCCCTGGGGCTGGCACTTGGTTGACATCCAAACTACTGTTTCCAATTGACGCCATGACCCGCATCATTGGCTAGTTCCGACGCGGCCTCCGCCGAGCCTGCCCAACGTCGGCTGATCCTCGAGACGCTGCTCTTGGGCGTCGCGGGGGCGGCGGCCGCGCAAGTCTTCAATCTGCTGCTGCGTTTCGCCAACTGGTTCTTTCTCGGACAAATCGCCGGTTACCGTCCGCCGGGGCTCCCGAACGAGGGGGGCCTGCCGCACGCGATCGTCGGCTCGCATGGCCTGTGGCTCGTGCCGGTCGCCACCACCTTGGGCGGTCTGCTGGTGGGGTGGATGGTGACCCGATGGGCGCCGGAGGCGGAGGGACACGGCACCGACGCCGCCATCAAGGCGTTCCATCGCGCCGGTGGTGCCGTCCGCGCGCGGGTCGCGCCGATCAAGGCCGTGGCGTCGGCGATCACGATCGGCTCGGGTGGTGCCGCTGGACGTGAGGGGCCCGTTGCCCTGATCTCCTCCGCGATTGCCTCGGCGTACGCCTCCTTCGCGGGATCCGGGGAGCGGGAGCGCCGGCTCCTCATGCTGATCGGCATGGCGGCGGGCCTGTCAGCCATCTTTCGCTCACCCATCGGGACGGCCCTGTTCGCGGTGGAGGTGCTCTACTCCGATGTGGAGTTCGAGTCGGACGCGCTGCTCTACACGATCCTCTCGTCGGTCGTCGCCTACGCGGTCAACGGTTTCTTCGCCGGGTGGCAGCCGCTGTTCCGCGTTCCCGCCGACCTCGCGCTGCCCCACACGCTCGATTACGGATGGTTCGTGGTGCTGGGGATCGGCGCCGGGCTGGCGGCGACCCTCGAACCGATGGTCTTCTACGGCGTGCGCGACGTGTTCCATCGGTTGCCGCTACGCGCCTGGCTCAAGCCCGCGCTGGGCGGGCTCGCGGTGGGGCTGATGGCGCTCGTCGTGCCGCAAGTGATGGCCGGGGGCTACGGGTGGATGCAGGCCGCCATTGACGGCCAGTTGGCGGCGGGGACGCTGCTGGTCCTCGTGTTCGCGCAGATCCTCGCGATGAGTCTGACGATCGCGTCGGGCGGCTCGGGCGGTGTGTTCGCCCCGAGCCTGTTCATCGGGGCCATGCTGGGCGGATTCCTGGCGGCGGTCCTTCACCTGCCGCCGGCGCCGTTCGTCATCGTGGGGATGGCCGCCGTGTTCGCGGGCTCCGCGCGCGTGCCACTGGCCACGATGATGATGGTGACGGAGATGACCGGCGGCTATGCCCTGCTGGTGCCGGCTGCGCTCGCGGTGATGCTCAGTTACCTGATCCAGGTGCGTGTGTCGCGCACACTCAAGTACCGGAGCCTGTACGAGGCCCAGGTCCCGCGACGCACGGATTCTCCGGTCCACCACACCGAGCACCTGGAGATCGCGCTCCGCATCCTCGAGCAGCGACAGCTGTCGGGGCCGCTCCAGGGCCGGCTCGACCTGCTCACGCTCCTGAGGTCCGGCACCCCGGTCGAGCTGCCCGACGACCGGCGCCTAACGGTGGGTGTCCTCAAGGTCGGCAGCTCCATGGTGCACCAGACCGTGAGCCAGGGCGGCGCGCTGAGCGGAGACACGCGCGTCATCTCGATCATCCGCGGCGAGCACATGATCGGTGTCCGGCCGGACACCGTGTTGGAAGCCGGCGACCGGCTCATTCTGGTGACGACGCCGCAGAGCCTCGAGCACCTCAAGGAGCACGTAGACAGCTGGTAGGTCACGGGGCAGCGCCCGTGGGCACACCTCGGCGTACGGTCAGAGCACGCGGCTCATGGTCCTCCCGGCGCCGGGCTACCGGTCGCCGCTACGCCGATGCTGAGGCGCCCGGCTTGGCGAACCGGTTGTAGAGCCACGCGAGGAGGGCGCCGCAGACCGCGCCGTCCACCAGAGCGTACAGCGTACCGACAATCACCCCTGCGAATCCCGACATGGCCCCGTAGCCCGGATAGACGGACCGCACCATGTCGAGCATCGCGACCCCGTACTTCGGGAACGCCAGATTCAGAATCCCCATGAGGAACAGGCATCCCCCCCACAGCACCGCCCCAGTCCACGCCATGCCCTTCACCGAGAGCTTCATGCGACCTCCCTATGATGTTGTTTGCGTCCCCGAGACGGGCGCCGCCGTGGTCATGCACGACGCCCCGGCGCGAGCGGCGCGCTGATGGGGACGAACGTGTACCGCGAACTGACCCACGAACTGACCCACGGGAGGAGGGAAGGGGTGCAACTCCAATTGGCCCCGAAGGATTCGAACCTTCATTACCGGATCCAAAGTCCGGAGTCCTGCCCTTGGACGAGGGGCCAGCGTATTGTGAGGCCCTAACTTAGCGACTCCGCCTGCCGAGCGGCAGGCGGGTTCTTGGCCGTCCGTTTGCCGTGGTGCCGAGCCACCGCACTCGGACGAACCCCTCCGCTGGCGCCACTGCCTCCTTCAGTTTCGGCTGCCCGGCGCGGCGCGGGCGGTGTCCACGGCGGCCGCTGATTCCGTCCTGAGGTAGGCCGTGTGGTCATGCGTGAGCGCGCCCTCGGGCAGCAGGGCGTAGATGGGGCCCAGCTGCTCCCTGATGCGCTGCTGGTAGAACTCGGGGAGCTGCTCGGTGTCCTGCTCGAGGAACCCTCGCACTTCCCGGTCCGCGTCGAGGAGCCGCCGGATGGTGGCGTAGTAGCGGATCCGCCCCCACCCCTCCGAGGAGAGCGCCGACAGCAGGTTGACCCAACGGGGGATGCCGCGCGTGGCCGCGAATCGCCGCGCCAGGGCACGCGGCGAGAAGGAGAAGCGGGTGAGGTCCAGCACCCGGTCGTAGAAATCGGGCCAGGCGTAGTTCTTGGGCCGCACGTTCATCGCCTGGTTGTTGTCCAGGAACTGGAAGGGGAACGGCAGCACACGGCCGTCGCGCTGGTACGCCAGGTTGAGCGGGGCGGCCCGCCCGAACGCCGTGAGGAGCGCGAAGCCGGGAAACGCCCCGGGCGTGAGCCGCTCGAAGGTCTTCGTCAGCTCGAACGGCTCGGCGCCCCGATCTGTGTCCAGGCCCAGCACGAAGTTGGTCCGCACGTAGGGCACGTAGCGCAGGACGGTGTTCACGTGCTCCGACAGCCGGCG
>Ga0335077_10008262_pt1 | contig 12906 bp, 7 predicted proteins | sample Lox_Sample_31_FD_207151 | JGI IMG/M metagenome (GOLD analysis project Ga0335077, IMG submission 207151) | Soil microbial communities from Loxahatchee National Wildlife Refuge, Florida, United States - Lox_Sample_3.1 | ecosystem: Environmental > Terrestrial > Soil > Wetlands | place: USA: Florida... | reverse complement strand
CGCAACATCTTTGAGATTAGTGCCGATGAAATCGAATAAAGCCGTAGTCAAAGTAATCAGTCCGAAAACGGAGGCCAAGCCGATCGCCCCTCTCATCGAGGATCTCCTCGTCCGCCTGGGCGAGGACCCCAAGCGCGACGGCCTCTTGCGCACCCCGCGCCGCGTCGAAGACGCCCTGCGCTTTCTCACCAGCGGCTATCGCATGGACGTCCACAAGGTCCTCAACGGCGCTCTCTACGACGTGAAGTACGACGAAATGGTCGTGGTGCGCGACATCGAGTTCTTCAGCATGTGCGAGCACCACATGCTGCCCTTCTACGGCAAGATGCACGTCGCCTACCTGCCGCTGAACAAGGTCATCGGCCTCAGCAAAATCCCCCGCCTGGTCGATGTCTTCGCCCGCCGCCTGCAAATCCAGGAGCGCCTGACCCAGGAGGTGGCGCAGACCATTCAGTCCGCCATCAAGCCGCTGGGAGTAGGCGTCATCTGCGAGGCCAAGCATCTCTGCATGATGATGCGCGGCGTGGAAAAGCAGCACTCCGGCGCCATGACCAGCGCCATGCTGGGCGCCTTCCGCGACCAGAAAGAGACCCGCGACGAGTTCCTCTCTCTCGTCACCCGCGCGCAGAGCTGAATCGGATCTGGCCGCGAGCCCGGCGCTCAAATTCTATAGAACGAACGTTGCCTCCCGCTCATCTGGCAAGAGAAAAGGGAGCATCGAATGAGCATGCGTCTGATCTTTGTCATGCTGCTCGCCGCCTCATGCGGCCCGCACAGGATCTCCGCCCAAAGCATCGACCCCAAAGTGGCGCTCGAGCTGATGGCCGTCCGTGGCGAGGTCGCCCGCAACAATGACGCGCTCCGGCCGTACACCTGGACCGAGCACACCGAAGTCTCCGTGGATGGCAGCGTCAAGTCGTCCACCGCCTTTCTGTGCCGCTACGACGCCTCCGGCGAGCTGACCCGCACGCCCCTGGGAGATCCGAAGGACGAAAAAACACCCAACCCTGTCTCCAAGCGGCATTCCGTCCGCGCCAAGGCCGGCATGCAGGATTACATCGATCGCGCCATCAGTCGCATTCGCGTCTACGTGCCGCCCAAACCGGAGTCCATGCAGTACCTGCTCCAGAATGGCGGCGTCTCCCTGGGTCAGGCGGAAGCCGGCAAGTCCCAGCTTCGCTTCACCCACTATTTCGAAGCCGGCGATTCCCTCCTCTTCACCTACGACACCGCCACCAAAGCGCTGCTCTACGCCGCCATCGCATCGACCCTCGGCAGCCCCAAAGACCCCGTGACCCTCGACGTCGTCTGGGCAACCCTCCCCGACGGCATCAACCACGTCGCCTCGACTCTCCTCAAAGCCAAGCGGAAAAACGTCCAGGTGAAAACGTGGAACGACACCTACCAGAAAGTGGCGAACTGATCTTGAAAAATCAAGGAACCGTTGCTCCGCGCCATCATGCGGGATGCGAACCTTTCAGTCGACGAGTTCATTGCTTTACTTTGACCTCAATCGAGCCGTTGTCGGCGCCTCTCTTAGGCTGCTGAACAAACTATTCGGATATCATGGACCCATCAGCCATGCTGGGTCCCCTGCGTCCTGTTCTACCACTGATCCTGGCCACCGGCGCCTGCCTCGCGCAGCAGCCCGGGGGTTCCCTGCCGGAAGTCTATTCCTCCTCGAGCGACCTGCATTCCGGTGTCCTCCCGCTCGCCAAGCTCGCCGGCGGCGAAAACTATAGCTTCCTCTTCAGCCTCGACCCCGCGCTCCTCGGCCCCTCCGCCCGCGTCGCCGTCTCCGTGGTCGATGGCGACCGCGTCCTCCTCTCCAAAACCCTGCACGCCGGCGATGCCGATCTCTACGGCACGTTCCGCCCCGTCCGAGTTCCCGAGCTCCGCATCGCGGCCGATGGTGCCGTACACCAACAGTTCCACCTCCAGATCAATCGCAAAGCCCCGAACAGCGGCCCGAACCATACCTGGGAAGACGCCGCTCCCCTGACTCTCGGCGATCTTGTCGTTGCCGCGAACGATGAAGCCGAATACCTGCCTCTCCCCGGCACGTCCCGCAACGACCTCGTAGAAGACCACGCCAACGAACACTGGTACCGCTTCCGTTTCACCGAATCCGCCCCGAAGCTGGTCTTTTTCCAGCTCGAACTGATGGACCGCGACGGCGTCCCCGCCGACGTGAGCATCTTCCGCCTTGCGCAAGGCAAAATCGAGGAGTTCCACGACAGCCGCGATCCCGTCACCCTGCCCCACGAGGTGCAGGCCCTCCCCGGAAACGCCTTCACCACCCGCGTCTTCCAGGATCCCGGCGCCTACTTCGTCCGCGTCCGCGCCAGCCATCCCGAATACAAGCTGCGCACCCGCATCTACGACCTGCCTCCCTATTCCGATCCCGCTGCCGCCGTCCGAACTGCCGTCGACTACATAATGGGCGCCGGAGCATCCTGGTTCGCCAACACGCCGCGCCGCGGCGGCACCTACGACCGCATCAATCCCGTCCACCAGGAGACCTCGCTCTGTGTCGCCTGCCACGCCAGTCACTTCTCGCAGCGCGCGCAGCTCTACGCCATCGCCAACGGCTATCCGCTCGCCCAGCGCGAGCAGTTGCATTTTCTCCAGGAACGCTTCGCCAATAATCCCCGCCCCTTTTACGGCTTCGAGGACCACGGCGCCGTCTGGGCGCGCGTCATCTCCGCCCCCGCCAACGTGCTCAGCCGCATGAGCGTCCTCGCCGGGATGTACGAGCAATACGTCTCCGGCCTTTCGCGGCCCGCGTGGCACCAGGGCATCGCCGGGTATTTGCAGCTCTACTACGCCGGGCGCGCCAAGTTACCCCCCGATGAAACCAACGGCAACACTCCGCTCGTGAGCACCCACGAAGTCGCCTGGTATTCCTGGAAAGTCACCCACGACCCGCGCCTGCCGGAAATGATCGTCCAGGGCGAAGTCAAAAACGTGGTTGACCTCTGCTACCAGACGCTCGCCCTCGCCGAAATCGACAAGACCAAATACGCCGCGCAGATCAAAGCCAACGCCGATCGCATCCTCTCTCTCCAGCGCGAGAGCGGCCAGTGGGCGCTCCCCTTCGACCCCAAGCAGCCCGAAGTCGAGTTCCAAACCGGGCACGCGCTCTGGGCCCTTGCCGCCGCCGGCCTCACTCCGGAGCACCCGCAGGTGCGCAAGGCCGTCGACTACCTGCTCCAGCGTCAGCAGCCCTGGGGCGGCTGGCTCGACCCGCTGCAATCCTACGAGAACTTCCGCACCCCTTTCCGCGAAACCCAGTTCGCCGTCCTCGCGCTCAGCAGCCTTTATCCCGGCCCCGGACGCCCCAAGGGCTGGGACTCCCCCGCGCCCCCCTCCCTTCCCGCCGATCCGGCATACCTCCTCCGCGCTCTGGACACCGTCTGGGAGCGCCCGCCCGCCGGCGTCGTCACTGTAATCCAGGACCTCACCGGCTCCAACGAAGTGCTCGTCCGCCAGGCCGCCGCCGAGACCCTCGGCCGCCTCGCTCTTCCCGAGTCGGTCCCTCTGCTCGTCAAGCTCCTCGGCGATCCCAGCAAGCTCGTGCAGCGCGCCGCCGCGTGGTCGCTGCGGCAGGTCTACGGCGCCCATCCCGATACCGGCGACCGGGAGCTCCTCGCTGCCCTCGCCTCCCACGACGCCCGCACGCGCTGGGGCGCCACCCGCGTCTTCGCCCACCACTTCGCCGTGCTCGCCCCGCGCACGGAGCTGATCGCCGCCCTCCAGAAGCTCACCGCCGATCCTGTCCTCGCCGTGCGCATGCAGGCCATCCAGGGCCTCTGGCAGGCCTGGTTCTGGAATGCGGATCCTGTAGTCCGGGGCGAAATCGAAGACACGCTGCTCGCCGCCCTCGCCCAGCCGCAGCACCCTTGGATCGAGACCAACCTGCACGCCGCCGTCTATAACCTCGCCGACGAAAACATTCGCTACCTCTATAACAATTGGGTCGCCCTCCTCGGCCGCCCCGAAGACCGCGACCGCGCCATCCAGGGCCGCCTCGCCGTCGAATCCCAGCTCGCTGCCAAATTCGCACGTATCCTGGCCCAGGGCCCCGACACGCAGAAGAAGCATCTTCTTTCCGCCCTGGTCGAGTTCCCTCTCCGCCGCGGCGATGTCTACGACCTCACCGGCGCCGTGAAGAACGCCCCGCTGGTTTACAGCCGCATCGGCAACGACATCGAACAGATCGCCTTCTTCGGATCCAGCGCCGCCCTGATGGCCAAGGCCCTGACCCCGCTCCTCGACTCGCCCGACGCCGGGCTACGCGACCTCGCGCGCCGTGCCTCGCTGCTCGTCCGCGAGACACCCTACGATTCCGTCGAGCGCGCCGCCGGCGGCCGCAGCGAGACCGTCCTCGAGCTCGCCCGCAAGCTCGACGCCACGCCCGGCACCGCCGACGTCGCGAAAGCCTTCCACGCACCGCCTCCCCGTAACGCCAAGGCCGCGGCCACCGCCGCGGTCCCGCCCTCGCAGCCCCTCGACAAGGCGTACTTCGATGCCAACATCGAGCCCATCCTCACCCGAAAAGGTGCCGATGGCTACGCCTGTGCCAACTGCCACGAGACCCACACTCTCTTCAACGCGACCTGGGACACGGTCCGCAACGTCGTAGACCGCCGCGACCCCGAAAACAGTCTCCTCCTCCGCAAGCCCACCTCGACCTCCGAATCCGAAGGCGTGGTCAACGCCAAATCCACCGCCCACGGCGGCGGCCAGCGCTGGCCCAAAGACTCCCCCGAGTACGAGACAATCCTCAAATGGATCCGCGGCGCTCGATAACGCGGCCCTGGTCTGCGTCCGCCTCCGTCCAACGCGGACGAAATTCAATGAGCACCCTCGCCATCCGCCTTCCCGGCCCCCGCCGCTCTCCACCCCCCTCCGTTTTGCCATATAATTGAAACGAGCAGTGAACTGGGTCAATCAACTCCCCTCTAAAAAAAGGACTTCCTATCGATGTCGACACTAGAGGTATCCCCGGCGGAATCTGCGCCGGGCCAGCCAAGTCATCAACTGATCAACGATTTCAGCATTCAAGTAGCAACGGTAAACGGTTCGGGCAGTCAGACCGCTAACACCGTCCTCATGCGCTCCCTCTTCCAGATGGGCATCCCCGTCTCCGGGAAAAATATGTTCCCGTCAAACATCGCGGGACTGCCCACGTGGTTTACCATCCGCGCCAGCAAGCACGGCTACATCGGACGGCGTAAGGAAATCGACTTCCTCATCGCCATGAACCCCGAGACCGCGCGCGAAGACGTCATGAAGCTCGATAGCGGCGGCGCCGTCGTCTACGACGAGCCTCTCAAGCTCAGCGAGCTCCGTAGCGACCTCCATTTCTACCCCGTCCCCTTCGACAAGCTCGTCGCCCCCGTCTGCCCCGATGCCAAGCTGCGCAAGCTCGTGCGCAACATGATCTACGATGGCGTTGTCGCCCAACTGCTTGCCATCGACATGCAGGAGATCCGCAGGGCCCTCGTCAAGCAGTTTGGTGCCAAAAAAGCCAAGGCCGCCGACCTCAACTGGGGCGCCTGCCAGGCCGGCTTCGACTACGCCTCCAAGACCTTCACCAAGTCCGACCCCTGCATCGTCCAGCGCATGAACGAGACCGCCGGCAAGATCATCATCGATGGCAACGCCGCCTGCGCCCTCGGCGCAATGTTCGCCGGCGTCACCGTCGTCACCTGGTATCCCATCACCCCATCGTCCTCGCTGGTGGAATCCCTCATCGGCTACATGCGCCGCTTCCGCCACGACCCCGAATCCAAACAGGCCACCTACGCCATTGTCCAGGCCGAAGACGAGCTCGCCTCCGTCGGCATGGCCCTCGGCGCCGGGTGGGCAGGCGCACGCTCCATGACCGCCACCGCCGGACCGGGCATCTCGCTGATGAGCGAGTTCGTCGGCCTCGGCTACTACGCCGAGATTCCCGCGGTCATCTACGACGTCGAACGCGTCGGGCCCTCCACCGGTCTCCCCACCCGCACCGCCCAGGGCGACGTACTCACCACCGCCCTCCTCTCGCACGGCGACACCAAGCATCCCATGTTCTTCCCCTGCTCGCCCGAAGAATGCTTCTCCATGACCATCGACGCCTTCGACTTCGCCGAGAAGTTCCAGACCCCCGTCTTTGTCATGACCGACCTCGATCTCGGCATGAATAACTGGATGGCCGACCCCTTCGTCTATCCGGAAAAACCCATCAAGCGCGGCAAAGTGCTCTCCGCCGAAGATCTCGATAAGCTCGGCGGCTTCGCGCGCTACAAAGACGTCGATGGCGATGGCGTCGGCTATCGTACCCTCCCCGGAACCCGTCATCTCCAGGGAGCATACTTCACCCGCGGCAGTGGCCACAATGAAAAGGCCCAGTACACCGAGCGCGAAGACGACTACGTCAACAACATGGACCGCCTCGCGCATAAGTTCGAAACCATGCGCCAATTCGTGCCCGAGCCCGTCGTACACACCCGCGAAGGCGCCCACATCGGCTTCGTCGGCTTCGGCACCTCCGACTACGCCGTCCGCGAAAGCTGCGACCAGCTCTCCAAGGAATATGGCATCGAGGCCAGCTATCTCCGCCTCAAGGCTTACCCCTTCACCCACCACCTCGCCGACTTCATCCGCCGCCACGACCGCGTCTACGTCGTCGATCAGAACCGCGACGGCCAGTTGCTCGGCCTCATGCGTCTCGAATTCGATGTCGATTTGATCGCGAAGCTCCGTAGCGTCCGCTACTTCGGCGGCCTGCCGCTCGACGCGCGCACCGTCACCGACGAGATCGTCCGCCAGGAAAGTAACGCGGGTCTCCTGGCCCGCTCGGAGGCCAAATAACATGAGCACTGCCACCGTTCCCCCGAAAAAGACCAACCACGTCGGTCTCGAAGTCCTCAGCTACAAGGGCAGTAAGACCACCCTCTGCGCCGGATGCGGCCATAACGCCATCTCCGAGCGCCTCGTCGAATGCTTCTACGAGCTCGGCGTCGATCCTTTCAACGTCGCCAAGTTCTCCGGCATCGGCTGCTCCTCGAAGTCGCCCGCCTACTTCCTCGGCCTCTCCCACGGCTTCAACGGCGTCCACGGCCGCATGCCCGCCATCGCCACCGGCGCGCTGCTCGCCAACCACAAGCTCATGGGTCTCGGGGTCACCGGCGATGGCGATACCGCCTCCATCGGAATCGGCCAGTTCATGCATCTCGTCCGGCGCAACCTGCCGATGATCTATGTCATCGAAAACAATGGCGTTTACGGCCTTACCAAGGGTCAGTTCTCCGCCACCGCCGATCTCGGATCCACCCTCAAAACCGGCACCGCCAACGACCTCCCGCCCTTCGATTGCTGCGCTCTCGCGCTGAAGTGGGGCGCCACCTTCGTCGCCCGCTCCTTCAGCGGCGATAAGAAACAGCTCCAGGCCATCCTCAAGACAGCCATCGCCCACAAAGGCCTGTCGGTAATCGACGTGATCTCCCCCTGCGTCACCTTCAACGACCACCTCGGCTCCACCAAAAGCTACTCCTACATGAAGGAGCACGAGACCGTCCTGCATGAATTGGATTTCGTCCCGCATTTCGAGGATATTTCAGTAGAAATCCCCGAGGGCCAGGTGATGGACGTGCCCATGCACGACGGCTCCCACCTGCGTATCCGCAAGCTGGACCGCGACTTCGACCCCACCGACCGCCTGGCTGCCCTCGCGGCCCTCGAAGAAGCCGAGAAAAAAGGCGAAGTCCTTACCGGCGTTCTGTATGTGAACACTCAGAAGCCCACGTTCATGGAACTGCTGAACGTTGTGGATGCCCCATTGGGAACCCTCCCTGAGTCTCGGACCCGCCCGTCCCGGGCCGTCCTCGAGCAGGTGATGGAAGAGCTTCGTTAGCGCCTGGGGGAGTATGAAATCCCCGCAAAGTTGCCGCTAACCTGGGCATTGCTTTCCCTTTCGGCAGGTGTTAGCATTTTAACCGGTCTGTCATCCTCCGAGACAGATTGCAGTAAACTCTTTAAGCTCCACGCCCCTCTGGTGTGGGGCTTTTTTTGTGCCCCGGCTCTGCTGGCTGTGTCCGGCCGCGGCGTTGTAGACTGGTTTCGATCCAACCGGGCCCCGAAAACGAAGAACTGGCTCGGTTTGCATGCAGGAGGTCTTCGTGGCGAGTTGGACGCGAAGGGCATTTCTAGGGTCGCTGCCGGCAGCGGCGGCCGCCGCTCCGTTAGCGGCTCAACAGAGCCGGACTGCACAGGTCACGGGCCGTGGGCCCATCAAGATCACCGATCTCCGCTGCGCCATTATCGGCCGCAATCCGGTCGTGCGTATCGTCACCGACCAGGGCATCTCCGGTTACGGCCAGGCCGAATCCGCCAAGCCGTATCTCAAACCGATGGTCCTCTTCTACCGGGATTACCTTCTCGGCGAAGACCCGACCGACGTCAATCGGGTCATGCTCAAGATCCGCCGCATGGGCGCCTTCAAGCCCTGGGGCTCGGCCGTGAGCGCCATCGAGATCGCCCTCTGGGACATCGCCGGCCAGGCGGTCGGAGCGCCGGTCTACAAGCTGCTCGGCGGCAAAATCCGGAACCGCGTCCGTGCTTACAACGGAGGCGTCCGCTTCCCCATGACGGGCCAGACCCCCCGCGATTATGCCGAGAACATGGCCAGGATGAAGGAAGCCAAAGAGGGCTTCACCCTCATCAAACAGGCCGTCGGCTTTCACAACCCCGCGATGATGCGCGCCATTCCTGACGGCTGGTACGACGAGCCGCGCACCGGGCCGCCTCACTCCGACCGCGGACTTCTGACTGAGCGCGGCCTCGCGCAGATCGTCGCGCGCGTCGAAGCCATGAAGAAAGTCCTCGGCGACGAAATCGGCCTCGCCCTGGACTGCGGCCCCGGCTGGACGGTCAAAGATGCCATCACGTTCGCCAGGGCGCTCGAACCCCTCCACATCGCCTGGCTCGAAGACATCATCACCGGCGACTATACTCCGTACCCCAACGCCGAAGTTTTCCGCGAAGTCACCCAGAGCACCTCGCTTCCCATTCACACGGGCGAACAGATCTACCTGCGTGAAAACTTCAAGGACCTGATCGAAAAACAGGCCGTCAACGTGATCGGGCCCGATCCCGAAGACGTCGGCGGGCTGGCGGAATTGAAATGGATCGCGGAGTACGCCGATCTCCACGGCATCCTGGTCGCGCCTCACGGGATCTTCGACGGCCTGATCGGATTGGCCGCGCATGTGCACCTGGCGGCCGCCCTGCCTCAGAACTACATCGGCTTCGAATACCCGGTCGGCCAGCCGGAGTGGTGGTACGACATCGTTGAGGGCCTGCCGGATCCCATCATGACGAAGGGCTTTATCGACGTCTGGGACCGGCCGGGGCTCGGCGTCACCTTCCGCGTGCAGGCGGCGAAAGCACGCCTTTCGGAAGAGGACCGCCGCTTCTTCGACTGACGCGCGCATCGCCGCCGGCCGGTAACTTTCTACAAAACCCGCGGTAATACCTGCATGCGGGATCTCCGATATGCCCTGCGTACGCTCGCGCGCAATCGCACCCTGAGCTTCGCCGCCATCCTGGTGCTCGCCCTCGGCATCGGCGCCAATTCAGCCATCTTCACTGTGGTCCGCGCCGTGCTCCTCGCGCCTCTCCCCTACCGCGATCCCGATCGCCTCGTCCGTCTCTACGAGCGCGACGTGATCAACACCACTCCTTTCAACATGATCTCCGCGGCCAATTTCTACGACTGGCGCGCCTCGGCCGCCAGCTTCGAGTCTGCTGGCTACTACGGCGACTGGCAGGGGAGTTTCTCCCCCGCCGACGGCGGCCTGCCCGAAAACCTTTCCGGGGACATCTGCGACGCCGGCTTCTTTCCCACCCTCGGCATCGCGCCTGTGCTCGGCCGCACCTTCCGTGAGGAGGACGATCGCCCGTCCGCGGACCGCGTCGTCGTCATCGGCAACGCGCTCTGGCGCCGTCGCTTCGCCGCCGGGCCATCCGCCATCGGCTCCGCCATGCGCCTCGATGGCGAGCTTTACACCGTAATCGGTGTCATGCCGGCGAGCTTCGCATTTCCCGAAGCCGCCGCGCAGATCTGGCTGCCGGCGGGCCGGGTGCTCAACCCCAGCTACCGGCAGATGCGCGGCAATCACCGCTTCAGCGCCATCGCGCGCCTCAAACCCGGCGTCACCATCGAGCACGCCCGCGCCGAGCTCGACGGCATCGCCCGCCGCATCAGGCAACAGTATCCCGCCGAGCTGACCGGCAAAGGCGCCAACGTAGTTGCCCTCGCCGACCGCATGGTCAGCGGCGTCCGCACCATGCTCCTCGTCCTGCTCGGCGCCGTCGCCTGCGTCCTGCTCATCGCCTGCGTGAACGTCGGTAACCTCCTGCTCGCCCGTGTCGTCGCCGCCCGCCGCGAAATCGCCGTCCGCGTCGCCCTCGGCGCCGGCCGCGCCCGCATCGCCCGCCAGTTCCTCACTGAGAGCCTGCTCCTGTCGCTCGCCGGCGCCGCCGCGGGAATCGGGCTCGCAGCCCTGGGAACCAACCTGCTCATCAAGATGGCCGGCTACGTGCCCCGCATCGAAACCGTCCGCGTCAACGCCGCCGTGCTCGCGTTCACCGCCGCCGTCGCCGTCCTCACCGGTATCGCCCTGGGACTCGTCCCCGCCCTCATGTCATCCTACGGCACGCTTAGTCAGGGCATGCACGAAGGCGGCCGCTCATCCACCACCGGCCGCGGCGCCCGCATCGTTCGCGACGCAGTGGTCGCCTTTCAGGTCGCGCTGTCGCTCGTCCTCCTCATCGGCGCCGGTCTCATGCTGAAGAGCTTCACCCGCCTCCGCTCCGTCGACCCTGGTTTCGTCCCCGACCGCCTCCTGACCATCCGCTTCTCGCTCCCCACCCAGCGCTACAAGGAGTGGGCTCGGGTTGTCGCATTCCACCGCGACCTGCTCGATCGCGTCCGCGTCATGCCAGGCGTCGCCGCCGCCGGCATGGTCACCATCCCCCCGCTCGGCGGCCACTACATGGATAATTCCTTCACTGTCGAGGGTCGCCCGCCCCTCCCGCCGGGCCACTTCCTCGACGCCGTCGTTCGCGCCGCCGATCCCGACTACTTCCACGCCGCCGGCATCCCCATCCGCCGCGGACGCGTTTTCACCGCTGCCGAATGGCTGGCCGGCGCCGACAAGGCCGTGATCACCGATTCCATGGCCGCCGCCTTCTTCCCCAATGAGGACCCGATCGGGAAGCGCCTTCGCGTGAACAACCGCCTGGCCTACGACATCGTCGGCATCGTCGGCGACACTCGTCAGAACCTCGCCTCTCCGCCCGAGCCCACCATGTATTTCCCGGCCTTCGAGGCGGAAATCTCGCTCGCCACCCTCATGGTCCGCGCCTCCGGCGATCCCAATCTTCTCTCCCTGCCCGTGCAGAAGGAAATGCGCCGCCTCGATCCCGACCTCCCCGCCGTCACGGTCAGAACCATGGACGAGATCATGTGGGGCGGCACGCGGCAGAACCGCTTCGGCCTGACCCTGATCGCCGTCTTCGCCGCCCTCGCCGTCGTCATGGCCGCCATCGGCCTCTATGGCGTTCTGGCCTACATGATCGGCCGCCGCACCGGCGAGCTCGGCGTCCGCATCGCCCTCGGCGCGCCCGGCTCCGCTATCGCGCAACTGATCGTCTGGCAGGGCCTGCGGCCCGCCATCGCGGGCACTGTCGCCGGCCTCGCCGCCGGACTGGCCGGCGCACGCCTCCTCAAGACCATGCTCTATGAAGTCAGCCCCGCCGATCCCGCCGTGCTCGCCGGAGTCGTGGTCCTCTTCCTCCTCATCGCCCTCGCCGCCTGCGCCATTCCGGCCCTCCGCGCGTCACGCATCGACCCGGTAGTGGCATTGCGTTCCGAATAATCCGCCCACGAATCGCCGCCGCTGACTGCAGCCGTATATCCTGGAGGAGCCTATGAGAACGCTCCGACTGGCCGCGGTCTTGTGCGGCCTGACATTCGCCCTGCGGGCGCAGACCCTGGCGCCGATGCGTCCCCCGGCCGTTCCGCTGGTGGCCCACGATCCCTACTTCAGTATCTGGTCCGCGGCCGACCGCCTCACCGACACCGGAACCACCCACTGGACCGGAAAGCCAAACAGCCTCACCGCGCTCGTGCGGATCGACGGCGCAGTCTATTCCCTCACCGGAGCCTTTGGTCGTGGCGGCCGCGGAGCGCCGGCCGCGAACCCGTTGCCGCAGACCCGCGTCGAAGTGCTGCCCACCCGCACCGTCTACGAATTCGCGGGCGCGGGAACCAGGGTGGCGCTGTCATTCTTCACGCCGGCGTTGCCCGGCGATCTGGACGTGCTCTCCCGGCCCCTGACCTACATCGAATGGGCCGTCAGCTCGAGCGACGGAAAGGAACACGAGGCGGCAGTCTACTTCGACGCCGGGTCGGACCTGGTAGTGAACACCGCCGATCAACCCGTATGGCCGGCCCGCTTTCAGGTGGATGGCCTGCCCGTCCTGCGATTGGGCTCGCGCGAACAGCCGGTTCTGGCGAAGCGCGGCGACGACCTTCGCATCGACTGGGGATATCTCTACCTCGCTGCCGACCGCGCTGACGGCGCGACCCAGGCGATCACGAACCGCCAGGAGGGCCGCGCCGCGTTTGCAGCTACCGGCAGGCTGCCCGATTCCGACGACTTCTCCGAACCCCGCGGCGGCCGCCCCGCGCCGCCGGCGCTGGCCTTCGCCCTCAACCTGGGAAAAGTAAGCGCGCAGCCGGTCTCGCGCTACCTCATGATCGCCTATGACGACCTCTACGCCATCGAGTACTTCGAACGGCGCGAGCGGGCCTGGTGGCGCCGTAATGGCGCGGACGCGGCGGAGTTGCTT
>Ga0335077_10008261_pt1 | contig 12906 bp, 12 predicted proteins | sample Lox_Sample_31_FD_207151 | JGI IMG/M metagenome (GOLD analysis project Ga0335077, IMG submission 207151) | Soil microbial communities from Loxahatchee National Wildlife Refuge, Florida, United States - Lox_Sample_3.1 | ecosystem: Environmental > Terrestrial > Soil > Wetlands | place: USA... | reverse complement strand
GGGCTGCAGCGCGGGATGCTGCCGGCGGCGAGCGCGATCAGCTGTCGCGCCGACAGGCCGGTACGGGTCGCGGTGAAGACGAGCCAGTTCCTCGTGGAGCCTTCGAGGTAGAGCGTCAGCCGGTCACTGCTCGGCTGCGAGGCGAGGTAACCGTGGTAGGTGCCGACGGTCACGGCGGCGGCATCGGCGGGCGCGCCGGGCCTGCCGAGCGTGACATGCAGGCAGCCGGCGGCACCGTAGGCGCGGAAGAAGCCGCGGGCCTGCTTGACGGTCTCCGGCCGGCCGTGGCCGGGGGCGGGGGTGCAACTGCGGTCGCGCGCGGCAGATCCGGTGGCGAGCGTCAGCGCGTATCCGTCAAGGTGCACCGTCTGGCGCAGCGCTGCCGGACTCGGGCCTTGCGCGCTGGTTGCCGCGTACGCGCCGCCGGCGGCCGCGGCGCACGCCGCGCCCGCCGCGATGACGGCGGTCCGGTGGTGCGCGGCCCGCGGGCGGTAGTTCTGGCCGCGCAGCCGCTCGGCGATCGCGGCCGGGACGGTGGTGGCGCGCTCGGCGAGCGCGGCCCTGAGCTCGTTCTCGAAATTGACCATCGCTATTCACTCCTCGTGGTTATCGGGAGGCCGGGTGCGTCCTGCCCGGTCATCAGCTCGCGCAGCCGCGCGAGTGACCGGGACGCGGTGCTCTTGACGGTGCCGGCCGAGCAGCCGAGAAGCCGGGCAACCTCGGCTTCTGGCAGGTCGGACCAGTAGCGCAGGACCAGCACGGCGCGCTGCCTGGGCGTGAGCGTCATGAGAGCCGCGGCGAGATCGAGCCGCGCCTCGGTGGCGCCGATCACGGTGGCGGCCAGCTCGTCGGGCCGGGCCTGCAGGATCGGCTCGGACCGCGGCGCGAGCTCCGCTCGCCTGCGCGCCCGGCTCGCGCTGCCGTCTATCACGAGGTTGACCAGGATCCGCCGGGCGTAGGCAAGCGGCTGATCCATGGTCCGCACGCGATACCAGCGCCTGGCAGTCCGCAGCAGGGTCTCCTGCACCAGGTCCTCTGCCTCAGCCAGGTCGGCCACCATGAGATAGGCGGCGCGGACGAGGCCATCGGTGGCGGCAGCGGCGAACGCCTCGAAGTCGCGTCTGGCCGTGGTGCCCGGCAACCTCATGGCCCGTCCTCGCTCGAAGGTGGCTGACATGGACTCTAAACCGGGCCGGGGCGCAGAAAGGTTGAGCGGTCCGCCGCATCGCTTCCCGCAATCAGCCCGGATGGAGCGCTATGTGATCGGCGGCGGCGAGGTCCTGCGAAGCCGGGGCGGCGATCACGGCCGGGCGCAGGCTGTTCGGGTACGCGCCGAGCCCGGCGCACCCGACGTTCCTAGCTTGAAGGCTCAGGCTCCGGCCGGGTGTCGGACATCGGGGTGTCGACCGTGACCTCACCGGTGTAGGCGCGGAAATGCAGCGCGGACTCGTGACCCTCGCCGTGGTGCACGGTGACGCGCGCGACCGGGCCGTCGGTTGCAAGGTCGTTGCGGTCGCCCGCGTGCCAGTTGCGGTCGGCCAGCGGGAAGTTCGAGCCGGCGATCTCGATCCGGATCCGGTGCCCGGCCGGGAAGTAGTTGGCCGTTGTGATGCCCCGGACCGTGATCCGGCAGATCTCGCCCGGCACGAGGCGGGCGGGCTGGTCGAGGCCGTCGCGGTAGCGCAGCCGCAGGCAGCTGTCGGCGAGGTTGTACGCGGTCCCGTCCGGGTAGACGTCGACGAGCTTGACGAATACGTCCGCGTCCGGGACGTCCGCCGACACGTAGAGCTCGGCGGTGACGTCGCCGGCGATCGTCACCGGCTCCGCGAGTACCGGGGTGCTGTAGACCAGCACGTCGGCGCGGCACTCGATGACCCGCTGGTCCACGCAGATCGGGTCGTGGGTCCCGAGGTCTCCGCCCAGCGACTGCACCGGGTTGTACGGGTCGGCGATGAACTCGTCCGTGCCCGCTGCGCCGGCGGCCGGGGCGAGCGCGCCGTCTCCCCACAGCGTGCTGGCGGACTTCTCGCTGGTCAGGTACAGGGTGCGCGGCTCGGTCTCGGGCAGCGGCCAGGACTCGCCGGTCAGCCACGTGTTCGCGCCCATGAGAAACACCTGGACCTTCGGCATCGGCTGCCACGCGTCGGCGTCGTCGCAGAGGAACCGGTCGAACCAGGAGATGATGATCTCGTCGTACGGGAACCGCGAGTCGCCCACCGGCCGGTCGCCGAGCTTGGCCTCCGGGCTGGTGAGGAGCATCCGGCAGTGCGCGGTCGGCGCCATGATCAGATACTGGTCGGAGTGGTGCTGCTGGAACTCGAACAGCTTCACGGTCTCGTGCGCGCCGACGTCCATCCAGCCGTTGACGTTGATGGACGGCGTCGCCCCGGTGTGGCTGGCGTTGATCAGGTCGACATCTTTCCATGCCGGGCCGGCCGGTCCGTCGGCCATGAACGTCTCGTAGCCGGTCAGCGGCGAGCCGAGCCGCCGCAGGATGTCGCCGCTCGGCGACTGCAGCGTCGCCTTCCTGAGCGCGGCCGTGTACTCGGGGCTGCGGAAGTCCGGCACCGTCAACGAGTACTGGCGGAAGATGCGCGAGAGCTCGTCGCCCTGGGCGTCGGCGGGCAGCTTGGGGCGCTGCCGCACCCCGAACGGGCCGTACCACAGCGCCCATGTCTTGATCATGGGAACGCCGCCGTGGAAGAAGCAGCCGTTCGATCCCTCGGCGCCGGGGATGTTGCCGACACCCGCGCCGGAGCTCATGGGCACGCAGGCCCGCAGCGCGGGATGCCCGATCGCGCCGAGCTTCAGCTGGTTCTCGGCGGTGGACGAGCAGCCGTGCATGCCGACCCTGCCGTTGGACCAGTCCTGCGCGCCGATCCAGTCGAGGGTGTCCTGCGCGTCCGCGGTCGTGCCGGTGAGGATGCCGAAATCGCCCTCCGACCATTCGCTGCCGCGCTCGTTCTGCATCACGAGCACGTAGTTCTTCTTGAACTGAGCGGTGTGCATCGGCTTGAACTGATCGGGGATGGCGTTCACGTACGGCGACCGGACCAGCATGGCCGGGTACCGGCCCTCCGCCCGCGGCCGGAAGACGACGGTCGCCAGCCGGACGCCGTCGCGCATCGGCAGCATGATGTAGTCGACGCGGTACCTGATCGTGTCCGCGCCGAGCGCGCGCACGGCGGTCTCGAGCGGATTCGGTGCCAGGAACTCCTCGCGCGCTTCGTCGGCTGCCGTCATGCTCGGTGCACCTCCAGGGGCGGTTATGCGATCAATGTGCCGGGTTCGCAGTCCATTATCGATGCTGGCGCGACGCGGCCGGCGGCGTGCGCGCGGCAGTAGCCACGGAACGGCAGGCCCTCGATGTGCTGCGGGCCGCGACGGACATCGGGGTCGCGCTTGTCGATATCGCCCCCGCGTACGGGACCAGCGAGGCCCGGCTTGGCGCCTACCTGAGCAGTCTCGGCACCCGCCCGGCGCCGTTCATGATAGCCACGAAGTGCGGTGAGTTCTGGTCGGCAGAGCGAGGAAGCTGGGCTGATCACAGCGCCGCCGCGGTGGAGGACTCGGTGCGCAACTCGGCCCGCCTGCTCGGCCGGATCGACCTGCTCCAGGTCCACAAGGCCACGGCGGAGCTGATCCGCCGCCCCGGCCTGGTGGACCTGCTGCGCGACCTCGCGGCCGATCTTGGCATCGCGCATCTCGGGGTCAGCGCGCGCGACGTCGGCACCTGCGAGGCCGCGGCGGCCTCGGGTGCCTTCGAGTACGTCCAGTGCCCGGTCAACCCTGGCGTTCCCGACCTGGCTGAGTGGGCGGCGAGGAGCCGCGATGAGATCACGATCATCGCCAACCGGCCGTACGGCAGCGGCGCGCTGATCGGCGCGGGACGAAGCCGCCAGGACCTGCTGCGGTTCACTGCCGATCATGTCGGCCGCGGAATCGTCCTGACCGGCACCACGAAGCCGGCCCACCTGCGGCAGAGCGCGGAGACGCTCCGGCACGTCTGCCGCGGCTAGCGGCCGGGCGCCGCGAGGCGCGGCGTACGCTGCGCGATCGAGGGAAGGCTGCCCGCGGCTGAGGGGGCCGGTGGCTCTTCTCGGACGGAATGTCGGGGTAGTGAGTATTCAACAGGCCGGCTTGCCTGCAGCCGGATCCGCGGGGCAGGCTGGCCGTCGTGGTGTCGGAGATGGCGAGCGTCGGCGAGGTGTTCGAGGCCGAGCGGCGGCGGTTGTTCTCGCTGGCCTACCGGCTCCTCGGCTCCGCGTCCGATGCGGAAGACGCACTGCAGGCTGCGTTCGAGCGCTGGGTCTCGGCCGACACGGTCGTGGCCGACCCGCAGGCGTGGCTGACCACCGTCGTGACCAACCTGTGCCTGAAGGAGCTCGGCTCCGCGCGGCGGCGCCGGGAGGTCGCCGGCGCGTGGCTGCCCGAGCCCGTGCTGACTGCGGGCGGCGAGCTCGGACCGCTCGAGACTGCCGAGCAGCGTGACTCGGTCTCGTTCGGCATGCTCGTCCTGCTGGAGCGGCTCACCCCGGCGCAGCGGGCGGTGTTCGTGCTGCGCGAGGCCTTTGGCTATGGCTATGCGGAGCTTGCGCTGGTCCTGGATCGCACGGAAGCCGGCTGCCGCCAGCTGCATCGGCGGGCGGTTCAGCGGCTGGATATGCAGGGGCCGGCCCGGTTCCAGCCCGATGCCGGGCAGTGGCGGGAGCTGACCGAGCGGTTCATGGCCGCGGCCGCGGGCGGTGACGTGCCCGGCCTGGAGCGGCTGCTTGCCGACGGCGTCGTGTACGCCGGAGACGGGGCAGGCAGCGGCCTTCCGGTCGCCGGGAAGCCGGTGGCTGGCCGGTCCCGGGTCGCCCGGCTGTTCGGCCGGGGCTTCAGGCGGTACGCGGCCGACCCCCGGTTCGCGGCTGCGCGGCTCTCGCTGGCCGAGGTTAACGGCGGCCTCGCTGTCCTCGGACGGAGCAGCGGTCGCCTGGTGATGGTGCTGATCGTGGAGTCGGACGGCGCTGAGATCACGGCGCTGTGGCTGGTCACCGCCCCGCGCAAGCTGGCCCATGCCGCGCGGTGGACGGAACCCGTCACGAATCCGCGCGGTGCGGGATCTATATGGCATGCGAGCAGCTGAAGGTCACTTGCCGGTCGTGGTGGCAGGGGCAGGGCTGGCCGGGCTAGCCGCCGGAGCGTCGGCTGCGCGGGCGGGTGCCCGGGTGATCGTCCTGGAGTCCGGTCTCACCGGGGGCCGGGCCCGCACTCAGGAACGGGACGGATTCCGGCTCAACGAGGGACCGCGCGCGCTGTACACGTCCGGACCCGGCAGCCGCGTGCTGTCACGACTCGGGGTCGGGACGCGCGGTCACGCGCCGGCGCTGCGGACGATGCGGGCCTTCGCCGCAGGTGCGCCGCAGCCCTTCCCCGCAGCGCAGAATGCCCTCGTCGTTTCCCGGGCGGCAGCCGCGGTGCCGGATGAGTGGGCAAGCGCCAGCGCGGCGGAGTGGATCGACTCGAGCGGATTCCGCGGCGACGCGGCGCTGGTCGCGGCAGCCCTGATCAGGCTGACGACGTACGTCGCCGATCTTGACCGGCTGCCGGCCAGCCTGGCTATCACCCAGCTGCAGACTGCCCTGCGCGGCGTCTCCTACCTGGACGGAGGCTGGCAGCAGCTCGTCCGCGGGCTAGGGGCGGCCTTGTCGGCCGCGGGCGCCGAGATACGGCAGCGCGCCCGGGTCGAGGAGATCGCGGGCAGGCCTGGCTCCTGGGAGGTGCACACCGCATCCGAGGTCATCCGGGCGGCGGCGGTGGTGATAGCGGCGGGCCGCCCGGCGGCAGCCGCACGCCTGCTGCCCGCCGGCCCGCAGTGGGAGGCGCCGGGTCCGCCGGTGACGGCAGCGTGCCTGGACCTGGGCGTGCAGCATACGGACACGCGGTTCGTCCTCGGCACCGACAAGCCGCTGTACCTGTCGCCGCATGCGCCGCCCGGCGATCTTGCCCCAGGCGGGTGCGGTCTGGTGCACCTGCTGCGCTACGGGGCCACCCGGCCCGGGGCCGACCGCGAGGAGCTCTGGGCCTTCGCGGCAGCGGCAGGCATCGGACGCGATCAGGTGATCGTCGACCGTTTCCTGCCCCGGATGACGGTGGCACATCACCTGCCGTCACCTGGTGAGGGGCTGGCGGGGCGGCCGCCAGTTGCCGTTCCCGGCAGTGCGGGCGTGTTCATCGCCGGCGACTGGGTCGGTGCCGTCGGCTGGCTGGCCGACTGCTCGCTCAGCAGCGGTGCACGCGCCGGCCTGCTGGCCGCCCGCCGGGCGCGGTGCGGATCGTAGCCGCGTCCGGCCGGCTGTCAGTGGGCTGAGCAAAGCGGCCGGTAGTGAGCCAGGTCGGTGGAGTAGGCCCGGCCGGTGTGCGGGTCGCGCTGCTCGTTGCTGTCGAGCCCGTCGTAGCGGCGGTGGGTAGCCGGCTCCCCGCACACAGCACACGGCGTGGCCAGTGTGCCCGTGCCCCGGGTGCCGTCGACCTCGTTCCGCCGGACCCGGATCACGATCATGACCACGAACGCGGCGACATGAATCAGGGTCACGAGAACGATCAGGGCAGTCAGGCTGCTGCTCACGTGGCTCACCTCTTGCCAGCCACAACCCGCGGCGGCCGCGATTTCGTCCGGCCGCGAGCGCGATCTGCGTCACAGCAGAGCGGCTGGCCGGGATCGACCCGGCAAGGTCACAAACGTGGCCGCCACTCGGTTGGCAAGCCCGCAAGTTGCGTGTCGAGGAAGGCCTGCTCGGCTGAGTTCGTGGTGAGGCCACGGGCGGTGGCGTAGGCAGCCGCGGCTTCCTCGTCGCGGCCGAGGCGGCGTAGCAGGTCTGCTCGTGCGGCGTGGAACAGGTAGTAGCCATCCAGGCCAGAAGAACGCAGCTCGTCGACCGCGGCCAGGCCCGCCGCGGCGCCGCGGACTTCGGCGCGTGCGACTGCCCGGTTGAGTGCGACCACGGGAGTCGGCGCTAGCGCGTAGAGCTGGTCGTAAAGCGTCAGGATTGCCTGCCAGTCGGTGCTGTCGAAGCTCGGCGCGACGGAATGGACGGCATTGATCGCGGCCTGGATCTGGTAGGGGCCCGGCCGGCCGCGCCGGACGCACGCACGCGCGATGGACTGGCCCTCGAGGACCAGGTCCCGGTCCCAGAGCCGTCGTTCCTGTTCGGCAAGCCGGATCAGGGAACCGCCGGCGCTCACCCGGGCGGGGCTGCGGGCATGCAGCAGGAGGAGCAGCGCCAGCAGCCCCAGCGCCTCCGGCTCGTCGGGCATCAGCTCGGCGAGCACGCGGGCGAGCCGTACTCCCTCGGCACACAGATCGAGCCGCAGCAGCGAGCCGGCGGTGGCCGCGTAGCCCTCGTTGAAGATCAGGTAGACGACGGCGAGCACGGGGGCGAGACGGGCCGGAAGCTCGGCCTCGGCGGGCACGCGGTACGGGATGCGGGCGTCCCTGATCTTGCGCTTGGCCCGGACGATCCGCTGGGCCATCGTCGCCTCGGGCACGAGGAACGCCCGCGCGATCTCCGGTGTCTCGAGCCCGCCGAGCAGCCGCAGGGTCAGCGCGACCTGGGCAGGCTGGTTCAGCGCCGGATGACAGCAGGTGAAGATCAGCCGGAGCCGGTCATCGGGCACCGTCTCGTCCTCCAGGGGCGGCGTGTTTCCCGCGGCGGAACCGTACAGGTGATGCGCCTGCGCGTGCCGCTCGTCACGAACCGACTCGCGACGCAGCCTGTCAATAGCCCTGTTGCGGGCGGTCGTGACGATCCACGCACCGGGATTGGGCGGCTGACCCTCCGACGGCCACCTGGCGGCCGCGACGGTGAACGCATCCTGAACCGCTTCCTCGGCGGCGTCGATATCGCCGAGAAAGCGGATCAGGGTAGCGACGCAGCGACCGTACTCGCGGCGGAAGACGGCCTCGACGCTCACGCGCGAGCCTACGGCCGCTGCCCGGATAGGGTCACCGGGCGCCGGACGTGTTGGCCCGGATCGCGTCATCGAGGTCCCCGCCAAAGAGCGGGCGCACCTCGATCGGGCGCAGTTCCGCGGCCGAGGCGAGCTTGGCCCACTCCAGGGCCGCGTCCAGGTCCGCGGCGTTGATGATCCAGAACCCGGCGAGGTGCTCCTTGGTCTCGGTGTACGGTCCGTCGGTAACCAGGAAGTCGCCGCCGGACTGGCGAACGACGGTCGCCGACTCCGTGCCGCCGTGCAGGCCGCCCTTGAAGACGAACGCGCCGGCGTCGGTCATCTTGCCGCCCAGCGCGTTCACGCCGGCCCACACCTGCCGGCTCCGCTCCGGGGGGATGACCTCGTCATCGGCCCTGTAAAGCGCGAGCAGGTACTGCGTCATGACGATTGCTCCTGTCTGTCGTCCGTGGCCGGCCCGTGGCCGGCCCTCACTTCCGCTACGAAGTGGCCACCGCCGAATCGACACCCCGCTGCCACGATGCCAGAAAACTCCGCACCGGGAGGGTCCGGGTGCAGCGGCGAACCCTCATGACTGGGTCGGAGGGCACGCTCTGGGCGCAGCCCGACGGTCCGCGGACGGCGCATACTAGTAGCTGAGACGATCACGGGAGGTCCCGATGTGGCTGGTAATCGTGGGCGGCAGCATCGTCGGCATCATCGGCCTCGGCGCGGTTTACGATCACGTCGTCCGGCGGCACGGCAGGAGTGAAAGCTTCGGAGGTTCCCCGGGCAGCCCGAGCTATCCGGCGCAGTCCGAGCACAACTCTCTCTACCCCTAGCGCAGGCGGGCCGGCCCTGGTGCAGGCGGGCGGGCGGCTCGTCGGGACCGCGGGTTAAGCTGTCGCTGTGCCTCTCGCCTTCCGTCTCGGTCCTGGCTGCCGCCCGCGCGGCTGCCGAGCGCCCGCAAGGCGTGTGCTCGGACGCAGGGTGCGGTATGTGATCGGCGCCGAGGCTGGTCAGGTCAACGGGATGCGATGGCTCAGCGCTCCCCGTGCCATGCACGGCATCTGAGCGAGTCGCTCTTCTCCTTGTCGCGCCGTTCCTTCCCGGATCAGGGAATACGAGGCGTATTCGTGACCTTACTTGCCAGCCACTAGGCCGGGACGCGCGTCCCGTGCCAGGAGCGTATCTGCGATGGACAGCGAATTCTTCATCCCGGCGTCGCCGGGCCAGTTCCCCAATGCGGACGGGTATTTCGGTACCTTCGGCGGTAAGTTCATCCCGGAGGCGCTGGTCGTCGCCGTGGACGAGGTCGCGGCCGAGTATGAGAGAGCCAAGGCGGATCCAGGGTTTGCTGCCGCGCTCGAGCACCTGCTCGTTCACTACGCCGGGCGCCCGAGCGCGCTGACCGAGGTATCCCGGTTCGCTGAGCAGGCCGGCGGCGCGCGCGTGTTCCTCAAGCGCGAGGATCTCAATCACACTGGCTCGCACAAGATCAACAATGTGCTCGGCCAGGCCTTGCTGACCAGGCGCATGAGCAAGCCGCGCGTGATCGCGGAGACGGGTGCGGGCTCGCACGGGGTAGCTGTCGCCACGGCGTGCGCGCTGTTCGGGCTTGAATGCGTCGTCTACATGGGGGAAGTCGACATGGCCCGGCAGGCGGTGAACGTGGCGCGGATGGCGATGCTCGGTGCCGAAGTGGTCCCGGTCACCTCTGGTTCCCGTACCCTCAAGGACGCCATCAACGAGACGTTCCGGGACTGGGTCGCCAATGTGGAGACCACGCATTACATCTTCGGCACGGTCGCCGGACCCCATCCGTTCCCGGCCATGATCCGCGACTTCCAGCGGATCATCGGCGTAGAGGCCCGCCGTCAGGTCCTCGAGCGCGCCGGCCGGCTGCCCGATGCGGCGATCGCCTGCGTCGGCGGCGGATCGAACGCGATCGGGCTGTTCCACGCGTTCCTCGGGGACGCGGATGTGCGGCTCATCGGCTGCGAGGCCGCGGGGCACGGCGTGCCGACAGGGGAGCACGCGGCGTCGCTTTCGGCCGGTGAGCCGGGCATCCTGCACGGCTCGCGCTCCTACGTGTTGCAAGACGACGAAGGCCAGATCCTGGATACCTGCTCGATCTCGGCCGGGCTCGACTACCCGGGCGTCGGGCCGGAGCATGCATACCTGCACGAAGCCGGGCGCGGCGAATACCGGCCGGTCACTGATGCCGCCGCGATGCTGGCGTTCCGGCTGCTCGTTTCAACCGAGGGAATCATCCCGGCGATCGAGAGCGCGCATGCGCTCGCGGGTGCTCTCGAAGTCGGCTCCGAGCTCGGCCCGGCCGGGCTGGTCCTGGTGAATCTCTCTGGCCGGGGCGACAAGGACATGGACACCGCTGCGCGCTACTTCGCACAGGACGCCGACGCGGCGGTCGCGACCGGAGCCGCGAAATGAACGGAAACCGTCAGCTGCTAGCCGACACCCTGGCCCGGGCGAAACAGGAGAACCGGGCCGCGCTCATCACGTACATGACGGCCGGGTTCCCGAGCGTCAACGAGGGCATCGGCCTGATCCAGGCGATGCTGGACAGCGGAGCCGACATCGTCGAGGTCGGCCTGCCGCACAGCGACCCGGTACTTGACGGCCCGGTCATCCAGGACGCTGCCAACACCGCGCTGCGCGGCGGCGTGCGGATCGCTGATGTCATCCGCACCGTCCGCGAGGCATACCAGGCCACCGGCAAGCCAGTCCTGGTCATGTCGTACTGGAACCCGATCGACCGGTACGGAGCCGAGCGGTTCTGTAGCGAGCTGGCCGGGGCAGGCGGCGCGGGCTGCATCCTGCCTGACCTGCCAGTCCAGGAGTCCGCTCCCTGGCGTGACAGCGCGGCCAGGCATGGCCTCGCGAGCGTCTTCGTCGCCGCACCGAGCACTGACGATGCGCGGCTGCGGGAGATCGCGGCGGCGGCATCGGGGTTCGTCTACGCGTCATCGCTAATGGGCGTCACCGGCATCCGGGAGAGCGTGAACGCGGCCGCCAGCTCCCTGGTCCGGCGGGTCAGGGCGACCACCGAACTGCCCGTCTGCGTGGGAGTCGGGATCTCCACCGCCGCGCAGGCCGCCCGGGTGGCCGGCTTCGCCGACGGCGTGATTGTCGCGTCCGCGCTGGTCAAGGCCATCCAAGACGCACCCGACGCGGCCGCGGGAGTCGCATCGGTCGTGCGGCTCACCACCGAACTCCGGCTCGCGGCCTGCCGGTGCACGGAATGAAGCGCCCGGCGAGTCCGGCGGCGGCCCGGGCACGCTTCGGCACGTGGCCGGCGCCCGATAGGGTGCCGCTGTGGTGGGCCACTATGAGAGTTTCTTCATCACAAGCGCTGGCGCGTCCGCTGCAATCTTGGGGCTGCTGGTCGTCGCCGTCTCGGTGGTCAATGCGGACGACGCGAACCCGACCACCCGGGAGCTGCGAACTGTGCTCGCCGGGAGCGCGTTTGTTGCCCTGGTAGACATTTTCCTCGTCTCGATCGTGGCCCTGACCGGGGGCTCGGTCGTCTTCGGGCTGTCAAGCCTCGTAATGGCAATCGTCGGCCTGGTGGCCACTGTCCGGTTGGTGCCGAGGGCAAAGCGGGCCGGGAATTTCGAGCGCACCTCCCGGACCAGGACGCTGAATATCGCCTTCGCTTCGATCTCGGCCGTGACCTACCCGCTGCAATTCGGCCTCTCCGTGGCGCTCCTGGCGCAAGCCCACAATTCTGCGCTGCAACGTGGTCTGGTCCTCGTCATCGTGGCCTTGTACGGCAGTGCCCTCGGCCGGGCCTGGGTCGTCACCGGGATAGCCAAGCGGGTATGAAGTGCGGCACGGACCCTGGGTCCCATCCTGAGCTGTAGCCTCCCGGCTGGGGATGGCAGTGGCGGCATCCCTGAGGACGAGCAGCCGTGCTCCGGGGACCTCGCGCGCGATCGCCTCGCCGTTGCCGACAGGAACGAACGGGTCGCGGCGGGCCCTGGGCGACGAGTGCGGGGACATCGAGCTCATGGGCTGATGCTATGGGCCGATCGGCCTCCTCTGCCCCGTCAGTAGAGCGCTGTTTCCCACGGCTCCAGGTCGCTTTGGCCAGGCAGAAGCTGACCTGTGCAGGACCTGCAGCGCCAGGAGGGCGGCACGCTAGAGTCCGTGACTGCCGCGTAGCCGCGCATCCCTGACCAGCACCGGATCACTGGCTCGTGCCGCCGGGCTCGTAACCTCGTTGAGCGCTTCATGGCCCTCTGCGAAGATATGGCCGGTGGGATGGGAGGCACTCGAGCGGTGGGGTGACGACGCCGTTCGCAGCGAACGGCTCGCTGGCGGAGCCGGCGTCAACGGGGTGTGGAGCGTGCGCGTCAACGGGCACCTCGCGGTCGGTCGTCTCGGCCACCGCAGCGACGCTGATCTGGCATGGGAGACCGACCTGCTGCGACACCTCGACCGAGCAGGAATGCAGGTGCCGGTGCCGATCCCGACCACGGACGGCCGGCACTTCGCCGACGGCCTGGTGGTGATGACCTACGTTGAGGGCGGACCGCCCGAGACCGAGGCCGACTGGCGTCGCGTCGCCGACACACTCCGGCAGCTGCACCGGCTGACACAAGGCTGGCCACAGCGCCCGGGCTGGCGATCGTCGACCGACCTCCTGCACGCCGAGACCGGGACCAGGGTCAACCTCGAAGCGATGCCGCCCGACGGTGTTGCTCGATGCCGAGCAGCGTGGGCGCGGCTCACCGATCGCCCGACGTGCGTCGTCCATGGCGACCCCAACCCGGGCAACATCCGAATGACCGCGGATCGCGTCGCGATGATCGACTGGGATGAGTCGCACGTCGACGTCCCCGACCTCGACCTAGCGCTGCCGTACGACGCCGCCGGTCTCGGTCACGACGCGTACGACATCGCCGCGCAAGCATGCGCCGCATGGGGAGCCGCCGTCTGCTGGGACCC
>Ga0335077_10008260_pt1 | contig 12908 bp, 10 predicted proteins | sample Lox_Sample_31_FD_207151 | JGI IMG/M metagenome (GOLD analysis project Ga0335077, IMG submission 207151) | Soil microbial communities from Loxahatchee National Wildlife Refuge, Florida, United States - Lox_Sample_3.1 | ecosystem: Environmental > Terrestrial > Soil > Wetlands | place: USA... | reverse complement strand
CTGCTGCCCGCCGGCTGTTTTGGGGGCGCATCCCGGATGTCTATCGACTCGGGGGCCGGGATGCGCCTTGGGGGTCGGGGCGCATGCTGGACGAGAAGCACGGGGCTTGATTCGCTTCGCATCCAGCGTAACAGCCGACATGGGGATAGTGCAGGCCGGGCCCAAATCGTTTCAATTCGGTATTGAAGATTCTAACGCGACCGTGGTTTCCGCAGGCGAATACGAAGAAATCACCGCGAAAGACGGGCGAACCGCCAACGTTTGCGAGATTTGCACTCGCGGAACGACAAGGCTATACTCCCCTCTTCGTGAGGCGGTGTGGAATTTTTCTCCTTCGATGGCCCCTACCTCGAACGGCTCCGCGAGCGTGACTTCGAGACGGAGCAGCATTTTGTTGCGTATTTCAGCAAACTGATCCTCCTTAAGGCGCGGTCTCGCCTTCACTCTCCTCAGGCGATCGACGACATCCGGCAGGAGACGTTCGTGCGCGTGATGAAGGCCATCCGGGCCGAAGGAGGCATCCGAAGTCCGGAAGGGCTCGGAGGGTTCGTTAACTCCGTCTGCAACAATGTCTTGCAGGAGTTCTACCGCTCCTCGAGCCGCACCGAGCAGCCGCAGGAGGACGCGCCCGATCCTCCCGACACGACCATTGACCTCGACGGCATGCTCGTGACGAAGCAGGCCCGCCAGCAGGTTCGAGGTGTCCTCGCCAAGCTGCCGGAGCGGGATCGCCAGTTGCTGAAGGCCATATTCATTGAGGAAAAGGAAAAGGATGAGGTCTGCCGGGACTTCGGCGTCGACCGGGACTATCTGCGCGTCTTGCTGCACCGAGCCAAACAGAGCTTTCGCGCCGCCTATGAAGCGGGCCCCCTCACTGGCGAACACACGTCGAACGTGAGGGCCGGGAAATGAAACGATTGGGACTCCCGATTCACTATTGGGAGGATGGAATATATGGACCATTCCGAAGCAATCAGCTCTAGGGCGGCCGAGCGGTACCTGCTCGGCGAAATGGACGCTCGTGTTCGAGAGGAATACGAGGAGCACTTCTTCAGTTGCGCCGAGTGCGCGCGGGAAGTGCAGGCGGGCGCCGTGTTCATCGACAACGCGAGGGACGTTCTTTCTTCGGAGCGCGCGTCCGCGGCTCCAGCCCGCGCGCCCGAGCGGCCTGCGATGGGGTGGGGCTGGTTCCTGCGCCCGGCCTTTGCCGTTCCGGCCTTGGCGGTCCTGTTGGTCGTGCTTGGCTATCAGAATTTCTTCGCGATCCCGCACATGAGGTCGGAGCTGGCCCGATGGAACGCGCCGGAGACGCTGCCGTCGTTCTCCTTGCTGGGAGCGAACTCGCGCGGTGGCGCGATCCCCGACATAGCGATTCCGCGAAGCAAGCCGCTGGCGCTCTTTGTCGATATTCCTCCGGAGAAACAGTTTCCTTCGTACGTTTGCGAAGTGCAGAACGACTCCGGAGCCGCGGCATTCTCGGTGAGTGTTTCCCCGGAGGAAGCGAAACAGACGGTCACCCTGCTGATCCCGCCTTCCCGATTGACCGCTGGGAAGTACGTCCTCATTGTGCGAGGATATAGCCCATCCGAAGGGAGCGGCGCGACGGAAGTTGCGCGCTACTCGTTCACCTTGAAGTACTCGGATTAACCGCCGGATCGAAAGGTGACGCCGATGGATGAGCACAGAACCTACCTTTACAATGCGCACGGCCACGCTCTGAGCGGCCAGATTCTCCGGCCGTTCCAGCAGACGATAGAAGTCCAAGCGGGAATGTCGCTGCCGACCACAGGCGGCTACGGCTCCGCGCACGTCGAGAACTTCCGGGTGAAGGAAGTTCTTTCGTTCGAGTCTGCGACCACGCAGGTCTCGGGCAGCTTCAACGAGCGCGATCAGAGCTACACCACGCTCGCCTCCGTCACAATCGAAGGCCTGAGCATCCTGGACGTAGTGACCGCGGACAAAGTTGTGGCGCGCCTGGCGTCGCGGCATCACCTGAAGGAAGATGAGCCCCATATCGTGCTTGTCGGCAGTCATTTTGTGAACCTGCGCATCGCCGGATGCCCCACGACCGTCGACCTCGACCAGGAGCTCTTTCTTCGCCTCGACACGTTCGACGCCGTCCGAAAAGAGCTTGAATCGAACGCAGAATTCCGCAAAATGGCACTGGACCCATATCGGACCGGCAAAGCCCTGGAGCCTCCGAAGCCGCACGGAGTCGTTCTTTGCTCGCTCGTCAAAGAGATCAAGACCACGTGCCCGGGAGTGGAGCAGCGCGGACACGTCCTGACCGTGCCGCAGTTCGGGAAAATCTTCCTTGCCGAAGTCATCGCGCAACACTCGCGCCGCACTTTGACGATGCTGCGTCTCGAATTGGGATCACCGACCAGCGGCCCGGTGGTTGCCGGGCAGGTCCAGGGCAACGGCCAACCCTATCCGCCGACGCCCGGCGGCACCAACTAACCGTTCTAGTTTGCATCGCGCTCATCTCGAGCTTGAGCGGGTGTCGATCCGCTCCTCCACCGGAAACCGCGTACCACGAAATTCTGCAGAAGAGTCAGCACGGAGAAATAGCGCACGCCCTTCAGGAAGCGAACGCCGAGGATCGGCGGTACTCCACGAAAGATCCGGAATGGGCGTGGCGCTTCCGAGTTCTCGAAGCCCAGCTCCTCGTCGTTCAAGGCAAACCGCGCGACGCGCTTGACCTGCTGAGCGACGAACCGCCGCCCTCTCTCGCCGGCACCGATGTGGCGGTCCGCCGCAAAATGGTTCTCGGGCTCGCCCATGATTTCTCCCAGGAATTCACTCAAGCCGAGAAGGACCTCGCCGATGCGCAGCAACTGGCCGGCTCGCGTTATCCGGACCTGCTGGCCGAGATTCTGCTTTCGCGCGGAACTGTCGAGACGGACGAGGCCAAGTATACGGAAGCGGACGCGACTTTTCACGAAGCGCTCGCGCTGGCCCGCGACAAGCACCTCGTCTCCGTGCAATCCAAAGTGCTCGGAAGCCTGGGAAACGTGACGATGTGGCAGGAGCGCTATGACGAAGCGGTTGACTGGTACAAAGCCTCGCTCCAGGTCTCGCAGGCTTGGGGAGCGAAAGACGCCTCCGCAACCACGCTCGGAAACATGGGCTGGAGCTATTTCTCGATGGGAGATTTCGAAAATGCTCTTTCCTACTTCAAGCAGGCGGAAGACGCGTCGGCAAGGAGCGGCCTCGAGCGGGGCGAGATCCAGTGGCTGATCAACGGCGGAAACGTGCACTACGAGCAGAATGATTATCCGTCCGCCGAAGCCGCCTACCAAAAGGCGCTGATCCTGGCGCGGAAAATCGATTATGAAACGGCAATGACCGAGTGCCTCGATAATCTGGCGCAGATCGCGCTGGAAAAGGGACAACTCGATTCCGCACGGAGCTTCAGCAATCAAGCGATGGAGCTCATACGAGGGAGCCAGGATCACTTTCTGGTTCCTTATTCGCGGCTCATCGAGGGCCGCGTCGAGGAAGCGGCGAAGAACTACGGCGAGGCTGAGCGGCTCTTCGACGGCTTGATGCGCGACAAGTCCGTGGGAACGTCGCTGCAATGGGAGGCGGAAGCGCGCCTTGGGGAGGTGTATGCGTCGGCAGGGAAAGTCGAACGCGCCGACGGCCAGTTTCAACGGTCGCTCGGGACGATCGAGGCGGCGCGCTCGTCGGTAAAGGCCGAACAATTTCGGCTGTCGTTTCTTTCGAGCGCGATTTCCGTCTACAGCGATTACATCGACCTTCTCGTGAGCCAGGGCAGGGCAGGCGACGCGCTCGAAATCGCCGAACTCAGCCGCGCGCGCACCCTCGCCGATGGCCTAGGGTTCAGCTCTGCCAAACTGTCGTTTCCGATTCGCGGATTCCAGCCGACGAAAACGGCCCGAGCGCTTGGCAGCACAATCCTTTCCTATTGGCTTGGGGCGAGACATTCGTACGTCTGGGTCATTACGCCGGAGCGCATTCGATTGATTGCGCTGCCGCCTGCGGGCGAGATCGACCCGCTCGTGCGGTCCTATCGTTCGGCGCTCACGGGTCCGCGCGACGTTCTTGAAAGCGGAAATTCTGCCGGGCGGAAGCTTTATCAGCTCTTGGTCGGTCCCGCGCTCGGAACACTTCCGAGAGGTTCGCGAGTGATCGTGATCCCGGATGGAAGCCTCTTCCAACTGAATTTCGAGACGCTGCTCGTTGCCGATCCGACGCCGCACTACTGGATCGACGACGCGACCATTGCGGAAGCCAACTCCTTGGTACTTCTCGCGGCGTCCGCGCACGGTCGTGAATCGCGGACGGGAAAGCTTCTGCTGATCGGCGATCCGGTTTCGTCGAGCGATGACTTTCCGAAGCTGCCGCAGGCCGAATCGGAAATGGCGCAAATCGAAGGCCATTTCCCAGATTCGGAGCGAACCGTATTCTCGAATAGCGCGGCCACTGCGGCCGCATATCTGAACAGCCATCCTGAAGGCTTCTCGTTCATACACTTCGTCGCGCACGGGACGGCGAGCCGGACGAGCCCGCTCGATTCGGCGGTGATCCTGACGAAGGAAGGCGACTCGTACAAGCTGTACGCGCGCGACATCATCACGAAACCTCTCCATGCCGACCTGGTGACGATTTCGGCGTGCCACGGAGCGGGCGAGCGCACATACTCCGGAGAAGGGCTCGTTGGGCTGAGCTGGGCGTTCTTGCATGCAGGCGCGCACGAAGTCATCTCCGCACTCTGGGAAGTGGACGACAATTCGACGCCACAGCTGATGAACCGGTTCTACGCGGAGCTGAGCAGGGGAACGCCCGCCGATACGGCGTTGCGCGATGCGAAGCTCGCGCTCCTGCATTCCGATTCGGTTTACAAGAAGCCATTTTATTGGGCGCCTTTTCAGATTTATCGCGGCCTGTGAGACGGTCAGGATTTTCCGAGCGAGAGGATTTCGGAGAGCGCGGCGTCGGGAGCGGGAGTTGCGCCGGAATGGCTCGCCACCCACGCACCCATACGGTTCGCTGCTTCATTCGTCGTTTTCAGTGAAGAGCCTGCAAGCAAATGATGCGCGAGCGCGGCGGTGAAGGCGTCACCGGCTCCGACGGAATCGGCGACGCGGACAGGGAAGCCCGGATGTTCGTCGCTCTCGTTTTCCGCAACCAGCACGCTGCCGTTGACGCCGCGCGTGATGCAGACGAGTTTCAGGCCGAACGCGCGCCGAAGAGTTTCCGCCGCGGATCGTTCGCTGCCGAATTCCAGTTTGAGTTCTTCGATCACCACGCGTAACTCCAGGTCATTCAACTTGGCGACGTTTGCAAGCCTGAGGGATTCGGAGAGCACGTCCGCGGAATAGAACTCCTGGCGCAGGTTCACGTCGAAGATTCGCAGCGCCGAGGGCCGGGCGCCCGAGAGGAATGCTCGAATCGTGGCACGCGATTGCGGCGAACGCTGCGCGAGCGAGCCGAAGCAAATCGCGTCCGCTTCCGCCGCGAGACGCTGCCACTCAGGCCACCATTCGAGAAAATCCCACGCGACGTTTTGCGTGATCTCGTAGGCCGGCTGTCCACCGGCGTCAAGATGCACTTTCACGGTTCCGGTCGCGCGGCCTGAATCGAACTGAAGGAAGGATCGATCGAGACTGAGGTCCGCGAGTTTTCGTGTCAGTTCCTGTCCGAGTTGGTCGGTGCCTGCGCGGCTTGCCACGACGCCTCGATGGCCCAGCAGGCTCGCCATGTAGGCGAAGTTTGCGGGAGCGCCGCCGAGCTGCTTTCCCTGCGGCAGCAGGTCCCACAGAACTTCGCCCAGTCCGACGATCGTGCGGGCCGCGTCGCGCATGAAACGAAATCATAACGCGAAGGGCGCGGATGCCTCCTTTTTCGTTTTAGAAGTTTTGCGGCGGCTGCGGCTTCGGCAGCGGCTTGCGCGGCATCATTTCGTCCCGATTCGCCGTGAGATACACGAACGAGGCGACGATCACCGCCATTTGCTTCATGTCCGGTTCCTGGATGCGTTCGTAGAGATCCATGTTGGTGTGGTGAGTTCGCGACTCGTAGTCGATTTCATCCTGGATGAACTGAAATCCGGGAATGCCGACGGCGTTGAACGAAAGGTGGTCGGTGCCGCCGGTATCGCGAATCGTCAGTGTGGTCATGCCGAGGCCGTGGAACGGCTTCATCCATTCCTCGAAGATCGGAGCCACGGCCGCATTGCCCTGGAGATAGACCCCGCGAATTTTCCCGGTGCCGTTGTCGATGTTGTAGTAGGCGTCGAGCCTGGCCTGGTCCGGCTTGAGCTGCATGGTCGCGGGATCGCCGAAGTGCTCCTTGATGTAGGCGCGCGAGCCGAGCAGACCCTGTTCTTCGCCGGTCCACAATCCGATGCGCACGGTGCGGCGCATCTTTAAGCCTGTGGCCTTCAGGATGCGCATGGCTTCGAGCATGACGCCGGAGCCTGCGCCGTTGTCAGTGGCGCCGGTGCCGGGGTGCCAGGAATCGAAGTGCGCGCCGATCATGACGACTTCGTTTGCTTTGTCGGTGCCGGGAATCTCGCCGATGATGTTGAAGGAATTCAGATCATCGTCGTAGAACTTGTTTTCGTCGTCGATCTGCAGCGTGACCGGAACCTTCTTCTTCAGCAGGCGGTAGATGCGGCCGTAATGCTCGCTGGCGAGCGCGATGCGCGGCGGGGAAGGAGGATCCTTGGGATCGCGCGGTCCGCCCGACTGCGCGATGACGGTGCCGTCATCGTGAGGAGACGGTTCGAGCCAGGCAGCAACGCCCTCGTCGAGCAGGAATTTCTGGACCTTGTTTTGCAGCTCGCGCTGGGCGCGGAAGCGCGCGAAGCGCTCCTGATCGCGCGCCGCGGGAATCGGCTGGTTCGTCAGATCGGCGAGTTCGGCGTCGGTGTAACGATGAGCGTCGGCCTCATAGTGCGGCGTGATCTCGCGGGGCTCGGCCGTGAGCACGAACTTGCCCTTGAGCTGGCCTTTGAATTCCGTCTCGGCCTTCGCGAACGCTTCCTCGGTGTCGGCCGGGATGAAGACGGCATCGGCGGTGACGGTGCCGGTGAGGCCGGGCGTCCAAGCCTTGGGATAAGCGATGAGCTCAAATGGACGCGGCGCGATCATTTGCGCCGAGAAGCGCTCGTTCGACCAGCCCCGGCCGAAGGGGCCCCAGGGCTCGAGGTGGACATTCGAGATGTGCCATTCGTTGAGCTTGTCCATCGTCCACTTGGCGGCTTCCTTGATGTTGGGTGAGTTCGTGAGCCGCGGACCGTAGACGTCCGTGAGATAGCTCATCGTGTCCATCACCTGCGAGCTGCGAAAGCCTTCTTCTTCGATTTGGTAGATGGCGTTCAGGTCAGACGGGCTCGGCGCTTGCGCAGCGACAGGCAAAACGACCGATACGGCAAGCAAGATCGCGAGCAAAATCGACAGTCTTCGCACTATCCCCTCCGCTTCGCTAAATTGAATTTTCCGGGTAAAACGAACCAACCCCTGAATTTGCAATGCGTTGGACGGCGGAGCGCAGAATTGCGTTTCAGTGCGCGCAGAAAAAGAGAGGCAGGGGAGGTGGAGGAGGAAACTCCGCCGGATGTGGGAGCGATCCTCGGTGAGCCGGGAGGCGGGCAGATTAGAAGTGGCCGGCATCGTTTGTTTTCTATGAGTTAGAGGCATTTCTAATCTTCAGTGGATAGATTAGGAGTGGTTCTGGAGGCGAGGAAACAAGGAGGCAGAGAGGCAAAGACAGGTACCGAAGCCTCGCGGTTCCCGGGCCGCAGAGTGTACCGATCGAAAAAATTCATGTTATTGGAGCACAAGGAGTTGCGCCGATTTCCGTTTGCAAAGTGTACCGATTGAAATCGGCGGGTCGCTGACGCTGCGCTCTCTTGTTTGAGCAGGTTTCCTTTTTTCATTTCGCACACCCCTCCCTTCGTTTTGGCGCGATCGACAGACACACGTCCGGCAAGCCGGAAGTGTGCTGGCCCCGGTTTGACCGAGGGCGCACACAAATCGATTATTCTGATTATTTAAGGAAACCAAATTGTAACACAGTAAACAGTAAAAATCAAGGGCTATTTTCCCTGAGGCGGTGGTGGAAATAAAGGAGATACGCACCTCGGGCCCTGAACCTCCGCGACGCGGATGACATCTGTTGCGTTATTCGGGGTGTTGCTGCGCGACTTGGACGTCGTGGGCGCGGGCGAGCAGTTTTTTCAATTTACCCTCTATCGAGGCGTCGCCAATGTGCTCATCCTGGAGGACGCCGTCGGCATCGATGGTGAAGGTGTGAGGAATCGCGCGGACCTCGAAGAGCCTCGCCACGGGTCCTTCAAATCCGCCATCCCAATATTGCAGCCAGGTCATTTCGTTTTTTGTGACGAAGGCCTTCCACTTCTCCTCATTCGAATCGAGGCTGACGCTGAGGACCACAAGAGGCTGTCCCTGGAATCTTCTGGCGATGTCGCGCACATGGGGGAGAGCTTCGCGGCAAGGTTCGCACCACGTCGCCCAGAAATCGAGGAGAACGACCTTTCCCTGCAAGTCGTCGAGCGAGAGGTGCTGGCCGTCGATGGTGGTGATCAAGAACGGAGGCGCCATGCGGGCGCGCGTGAGCGCTGGTTCGTTGATATAGCGCAAGGCTCGCTGGCGATTCGGATCGTCCGGCTCGGCCATTTTTACGAAGCTCTCGAATTGCGTTTTCGCTGCGACGTCCTGGTTCAGGTGGCCGAGCGCCCGGCCATCGAAATAAAGGGCTTCGGGGAAATTCGGGAAGGCGGCGAGGGCCTTGGTCATTTCGTCGTGCGCTTGGGCGTAGAACTCATCTTTGTGTTTGGCCAATCCCTGGTCCATCAGAACGATGCCGACTTCGTAGTGGGCGAGCGCAATCTCTCGAGGATTTTTGGCCTCCGCGACCATTTCTTGGGCAGCGGTTTCAGCGGCTTTCCAATCACCGAACTCGGCGCCGTACTTGATCATTTTCTTTTGGCAATCGACACAGCGGCCGCCATCCTGTTTGTCGGCTTTCTTGAAGGAATCGAGCGCGGCCGGCGCTTTGTGATCTTTCAGATAGTTAAGAGCTTCCTTGTAAGTTTTCCGGGCCTTTTCATTTTGCGGGCCTTCTGGCTTGTCCTGCGCCAGCAGTGGAATTGCAGCGCAAGCTAACACGAACGCGATCGCGGCGTGCCGCATCCTCAGTCTCCTGTTTGGCTGGATCCGCGTCATGAACTTATCAGAGTAGTTTGTTTGCCAAAGGGTAAAAGATACGCGCCGGGATTGGTGGTTGTCAAGAGCTTTACAGGGAGGCTTGACAAGGGGAGGGAACTGGGCGAAAATTTTTGAGTAGGCGAAGAAAAAGCGAAAGTTGTCCCCCTTCCTTCTTCTTCCCTCTGGTGCTCGCATGGCCCGCGACCTTGCTGCTTTGCGCTTCGAAGTGGAATCGGCACTCGCCCGGCGCGTCACCGCGCCGTTCCAGTATCGCGACCGGAAGATCGTCGAAACAGTTTCCGCGGGAATTCCCGAAATCGATTCGCTGGCGGGAGGGCTGCCGCGGGGCGGGCTGACGGAGATCTGCGGGCCGCCGTGTTCGGGGCGAACGAGCCTGCTGGTGTCAGCGCTGGCTTCGAGAATGGCGGATGCGGAAGTGTGCGCGCTGATCGATGGGCGCGACACGTTCGATCCGTATTCGGCGGAGGCGGCGGGCGTCGAGCTGAAGCAGCTGTTGTGGGTGCGCTGCGGGAATATCGAGCAGTCGCTGCGCGCGACGGATTTGCTGCTGCAGGGCGGCGGCTTCGGGATGGTGGCGCTGGACCTGAGCGACATCCCGGCGGAGACGGTGCGCTACGTGCAGTTGAACGTGTGGTTCCGGTTCCGGCGCGCGGTGGAGGATACGCGAACGATTTTTGTGGTGGTCGAGCAGGAGCCGAACGCGAAGACGTGCGCGTCGCTGGTGCTGCGGATGGGGATGCGGGGCGCAGATTGGTTGAGGACGGTGGAGATTTCCGGCGCGAGAGTGTTTTCGTATCCGCATACGAATTTGTTCGATGGGGCAGCGATTCAGGCGGAGATGGTGAGGGCGAGGGGGCAGGGAGCGGAGGCGGAGTTTTATGCGAGGGCGGGATTGGCCGGAATGACTGGATTGGCCACAGAGACGCAGAGGCACAGAGGAAGGGATTTGAAATTTCAGATTTGAAATTTCAGAAGAAACAGAAGAAGAGCCACCGCCCTTCCGTTTTTTATATGGGGTTTACTGCGATTTTCGTTCCGAATTTTATGGTGCAGGCGGCGGAGCGTGCGGAGCCGGCGCTGCGCGCGCGCGCGCTTGCGCTGATCGAAGGCGCACCGCCGCTGTGGAGCGTGGCCGCCGTGAACGAAGCTGCGCGAAAGGCTGGAATCGAAACCGGGATGACGAAATCGCAGGTGGAGCAATTCCGCGGAATCGAAATTCGCCAGCGGTTGCGAGGGCAGGAAAAGGCGGCGCACGCGGCGTTGCTGGATCTGGGATGGTCGATATCGCCGCGCGTGGAAGACGTTGCGCCGGACGCGATTGTGATCGATATCGCGGGGCTGGGCTCTCTCTTCGGGACGGAACAGGATATCGCGCGGGAAATGGAAAAGCGCGCGCGAGGGCTCGGGCTGACGGCACAGATCGCGGCGGCGGAAACAATCGATGTGGCGATACTCGCGGCACGAGGCTTTGCGGGCGTGACGGTGATTCCGGCGGGCGAGGAAGCGAAGCGCATCGGGTGCCTGCCGGTGGGCGTTCTTTCGCCGCCGGAAGAAATTTTAGAAATATTCGATCGCTGGGGGATTTACACGTGCGAGGCGCTGGCGGCGTTGCCGGTGGCGCAGCTTTCCGAGCGGCTGGGGCAGGAGGGAGTGCGCCTGCATGAATTGGCGCGGGGCGAAAGCGTGCGATCGCTGGCCCTGGCCGAGCCGGAGATTCATTTCGAAGAAGAGATGGAGCTGGAGGATGCGGTGGAGGAGCTGGAGCCGCTGTCGTTTCTGCTCGGGCGGCTGCTCGACCAGTTGTGCGCGCGGCTGGCGGCGCGCGCGCTGGCGGTGTGCACGGTGCGAGTGCGATTCGAGTTGGATACTGAAGATAGTGATCGCGCTTCAGGGGTTAAAGCCCCTGATAAGAAGCCAGCGTTTATGGACCTGAAGGTCCGACCCCCTAAAAACCGGAACAGGATTTATGAAAGGCTTTTGAGCCTGCCCGTGCCGGTGCGGGATTCGAAGATGCTGTTGAGTTTGCTGCGTCTGCATTTGCAATCGGATCCGCCAACGGCGCCGATTCTGAAGATCGTTCTCGCGGCGGAGCCGGCGCGGCCGCGCGTTTCGCAGGGTGAGTTGTATCTGCCGAGTTCGCCCGATCCGGAAAAACTGGAGCTGACAGTGGCGCGGCTGGCGAATCTGGTGGGGGATGCGCATGTGGGATCGGCCGAGCTGGTGGACACGCACCGGCCAGGGGAATTTCGCATGCGGCGATTTGTGCCGCCGGGTGATCGTGCCTCATTCGGGACGGACGAACCGCGAAAGCTGCGACCTACCAGGACTGGATTCCGGGTTTTCAGGACGGCGGTGCCGGCGAACGTGGAGCTGCGGGAGGGATGCCCTGTGCGCGTCGGCTTTCGAGGGATGCGCGGCGAGGTGGTGACGGCGTCCGGGCCGTGGCGGAGTTCGGGAGACTGGTGGAGGGAAGATTTCTGGCACAACGACGAATGGGACCTGGAGATTCGTTTTGACGGAGCGGATGCGAGCCGGCGGGAAGAATTTCCGAACGGCGGCGTGCGGCCGAGCGTTCAGCACGGCGTGTACCGCATTTTTTACGACTCGGTGCGGCAGGGCTGGTTTGTGCGAGGCATGTACGATTGAAATACATCGAGCTTCACGCGCGGTCGGCTTTCAGTTTCCTCGAAGGCGCTTCGACACCGGAGGATCTGGCGGGGGTGTGCGCGGCGCACTCGATGACGGCGATGGCGCTGCTCGACCGCGACGGAGTGTACGGCGCGCCGCGATTTCATCTGGGCGCGAAGAAAATCGGGATGCAGGCGCATATCGGCGCGGAAGTGACGTCGGAGGAGGGATGGCGGTACGCGCTGCTCGTCGAGTCGCGCGCGGGCTATCAGAATCTGTGCCGGTTGATCACGCAAATGAAGCTGCGCGCGAAAAAGGGCGAAGGGCACGTTTGCGCGGAAGAGCTGGCGGGAAGGGTTGAGGGGCTGGTTTGCCTGACGGGAGGCGAGGAAGGCCCGCTGGCGCACGCGCTCGCGAAGGAAGGAATTGCGGACGCGACGGAGTGCGTGCGGCGGCTTTGCGAGACGTTCGGGCGCGAGAACGTGTATGTGGAATTGCAGCGGCACTTTCTGCGGGAGGAAGAGGCGCGCAACCAGGCGGCGATTCGAATCGCGCGGCGATTGCAGTTGCCTTTGCTTGCGACGAACGGCGTTTCCTACGCGCAGCCGGAGCAGCGGGAAGTGCTGGACGTCTTTACGTGCATTCGAAATCACCGGGCACTTGCGACGGCGGGGCGTCTGCTGGCGCGCAATTCCGAACGGCATGTGAAATCGCCGGAGGAGATGAGACGGCTGTTTGCGGATTTGCCGGAGGCGATTGCGAATACGGAAGTTCTTTCGTCGCGTTTGAAATTCACGCTGAACGAATTGGGGTACCGGTTCCCGAAATATCCCGCGCCTGACGGCGAAGCGGAGATGAGTTTCCTGCGGCGACGCACGCACGAAGGAATGATCGCGCGCTACGGAACGGAGAATGAACGCGCGCGGCAGCAGATCGAGCGCGAGCTGGCATTGATCGAAAAGCTGGAGCTGGCGGGATATTTCCTGATCGTCTGGGACATCGTGCGCTTTTGCAGGGAGCAAAAGATCCTGGTGCAGGGGCGCGGCTCGGCGGCAAACA
>Ga0335077_10008256_pt1 | contig 12910 bp, 16 predicted proteins | sample Lox_Sample_31_FD_207151 | JGI IMG/M metagenome (GOLD analysis project Ga0335077, IMG submission 207151) | Soil microbial communities from Loxahatchee National Wildlife Refuge, Florida, United States - Lox_Sample_3.1 | ecosystem: Environmental > Terrestrial > Soil > Wetlands | place: USA... | reverse complement strand
GGACGTTGTTCCAGGGAGGCGATACTCGGCGATCCTGGCACTGGAGTGGAACGAAGCGGCTAACTTCTCTGCCGCCACTCACGCATGGCACAGAGAGACATCGCGCCCCGCTCCAGCCATCGAAAGTTCTTCGAAGAGTCCCTTCGGGGTAATAGGACTAAAATCAAATTGCGGCTACGCAGAGCGATTGGTATATTGCACTCCATCGTAAGTGTCCGCTTGGCCTAGCTCCGCCCGGCAGACCTATATTGCAGATCATGACCAGATCCAGACGCTTACGTGAAAGCAGTGACCTCGAGAAGGATTTTTTTAAGAAAGCGTCCCGGTAGCTGAACAAGGAGGTTTCCATGAAACGTGGAGTTCTGACCCTTTTGATCCTCGCGTGGACGGGCTTATTGCTGTTTGGAGGCACGACCCGTGCCGTGGCCCAGGAGGGTAAGTTGGTCCTTAAGGTTACTCCGCCTCAGACATACATCTTCGTGGATGGCCATGCCATCAGCGAGGTAAGTAAGCACCACTCCCTGCGCCTTAGTCCGGGCGACCACAAGATTGATTTGGTCAACTACGGTTATGCCTCGGTGAGCCGGACCGTAACCATCACCGCCGACAAGCCAACCGATCTTGAAGCCAACCTGACGCCGATCACGGCAACCGTCTCCGGGCCCTTCGGCGCCATGACGATTGAGGGCGCCGACCGCGATGCGGTGCTGCTGAACGGAAAGACGCCGGACTTTTTCGTAGGCCATGGCGACGAGTTTAACCACGACTGGTGGTGGAAGCAGGAACTGGTAGTTCCACCCGGAACATACCAGATGACTATTCTGAAGGAAGACAAAGAGCTTTGGTCCGGATCCGTCGAAGTGCCGGCCAACCAGCGCGTGGTTGTGGACATTCCCAAAGGCGTGCGCAAGACGGTGGCCTGGCCGCGCGGCGAAACACTCAAAGCGATCCCACGCTTCAAGGCGGGAACGGCGAGCGCAACGGTTGCGGTTGCCAAGCCTACAGCGGAGTTGTCCGCCAGCGCCGGACAAATCAATTGTGGAGATTCATCGCAACTCAAGTGGAGTTCCACCGATGCCCCCCATGTAGAGATCACTCCGGTGGGTGCGGTTGCCACGTCCGGGGACCAAGCCGTCCAACCCAAGCAGACCACGAATTATCAGCTGACCGCCGTCGGCCCCGGAGGCACGGTAACCTCGGCCGCAACGGTCAACGTAAACACTTCCGTTCAGGCAAACCTGGGGCTCTCCCCGGCGGTGATTCAGTACAAGAAAGTGGGAGACAAGGTCGTTCAGGAAGGCAGCAGCGTGCTGAACTGGACAGCCGCAAACGCTTCCCAGGTTTCGATCGATCCGTTGGGCTCCGTCAATGCCACCGGCAGCCAGACCTTGCAGATCGCTCCGCGGAAGACCGGTTACGGCCCCGTCGATGAGAACGTCACCTATACGCTGAACGCAACGAACGCCTGTGGCGGGACGGCCACGCAAACCGCCACGCTGCATATTGTAGGCTCGATCGAGGCTCCGCCCCCTCCCGAACTTGCGATGCGCAGCGTCTACTTCCAGACGGACGTGCCGAGGACGGGTGAACCGCAGGAAGGCCTGCTTGCGAGCGAGCAGGAACAACTGAAGTCCATCGCGGTAGTTTTCAAGCAATACATCGCGAATGCGCCAGACGCCCGTCTGATCCTTTCCGGTCACGCCGACAAGCGCGGGCCGGATGAGTACAACCAGGCGCTATCCGACCGACGCGTGCAACTCGCGAAGAACTACCTGACCGAACAAGGCATTCCAGCCGACAACATAGAGACGAAAAGCTACGGCATGGAGCAGAACCTGACCGCCGCGCAAGTGAAGGAATTGCTGGAGCAGAATCAGGAACTCAATGACAAAGACCGGCAGGACGCCTTGGCGCGGTTGCATACCATTGTCCTGGCCAACAACCGCCGCGTGGATATTACAGTGAGCACCACGGGACAAGAGTCGCTCCGTCAATATCCGTACAAGGCCGAAGACGTTGACAAGCTGATTGACCGGAACAGCCCGAACGCAACGCCTGAAGCGGAAGCCGCGCCGAAAAAGGATAAGACCTCGAACTAGGTCCGGCACAGAATGCAAGTCCGCCGGCCTCTTCGCGCCGGGCAAGGATTCCAGCCGATCGGGGAGTGTCGGCGCGCCGCCGACCAAAATCCAGAGAAGAACGCTGACATGGAAGCTGGTGCTATGAGGCACGAGCCATGGAACGCCGGTCGTGTGGCGCGGCCCTTCTTGGTTCAGTGTTAGATTAGGGTGCTGCCCCGTAAATAATCGATCAAAGTGTTGGAGCTTCAGGGGCTGAAGCCCCCACGCCCTGAAGAGGAGTTCCAGGAACTTCTGGGACAGCACACTAGGTCTTTGCCAAAAACCCCGCGACGACGTTCGCTGTGGCTTCGAGGAACTCCTGTTCCGACCTAGTGAAGGTGTCGGTGAAATAGCTTTCGACGTCAAGTTCAGCGGCGAGACGTTTGTTGACGAAGATCGGCACCACGATTTCCGACTTCACCATCGACGAGCCCGCCAGATATCGCGGATCGGCAGTGACATCCTGCACGATCACGACTTGGCCGCTGCTGGCCGCAGCGCCGCAGAGGCCGGTGTCGAAAGGGATGCGGGCGTTGGGAGTAAAGCTACCGGCAAAGGGTCCGACGATGAGGAAGCTGGGGTCTGCGGGATCAACGGTATAAAAGCCTACCCAGTTATAGCGCGTCATCTTCTCGTGCAGGCGTTTGACGATGCGGTCCATGAGAGCCTGGGGGGAAGCCGCGGTCAGGGTATAACTCTGAAGCTCCTGGAGAAGCTCTTTGTGAGCAGGGGTCATGCGGATGACCTCGTGCGGCGTCGAGGAATCTGGCGCAGCGGAAGACTCGATCTGTGGTCACCAGTTTACACGAAGAGCGGCAGGCGCAACCGCGTGCGTAGAAAGGAGTTGCGAAGATTAGAGTGGCCCGCTCCGGGTGCGTAACCGTAAATAGTGGTTCCGACACACGGCGGCGGAGTGAAATTGACTCTCCTGCATCCCACCCGCATTCTTTTCTTGAGACCTTCTTCCCGCGCAACAGGACTGCATTTGTACATCACCGTTCCGCTCCACGGCGACCGCAGACCTTTGCCTACCCGCAACCCGCTCGCAGGCCGCCTCGAGCGTTTCTGGACCATGCTGCTCCTGCTCGCGGGCCTCTGTTCCGCACCGAGACTGCTAGCCCAGGGGCTTCAGGTAGAGGACACCAAGCCCGTTCCGCTGCTGACGGGCAGCGTCGGTTTCATTACCACGTTCGATGGCGGGCAAACGCACCTCGGGCCTATCGTGACGCCGGTGGTGCTCGTGCCACTGGGGCAGCGCTGGCTGTTTGAGACACGGATCGACCTGGAGTCGGATCTCACGCAAGTGCCCGGCGAGAGCGGCTTTCACGGCAAGCTCGAGAAGAACGTCGATTACGCGCAGCTCGATTTCATCGTCAACCGCTATATGACCGTGACCGCCGGCCGCTTCCTTACTCCCTTCAACATCTACAACGAACGGCTCTACCCAGTGTGGATTCGCAATCTGCAGACCGATCCGCTGATCCTGCCGATCGGCATTGGTCCCAGCAATGCCAGCAACGGAGCGATGGTGCGAGGCGGATTCAAGGCACGCCCGGGAATGGACGTGAACTATGCGGTGTACTTCTCGGCGCTCACGACCACGAACTACGTGGATGCGGCGCGCTTCGCCGGAGGCCGCGCCGGGGTCTTCGTCCGCAAGACGCGTCTGGAATTCGGGGGTTCGTTTTCAACACTCGCTGCAGGACAGCCGCAGCAACGCGTTTGGGTTTCACGCTATCTGGGAACCATTCCGTGTTCCTCTCGAGCTGCGCGCCGAGTACGCGCGCTCTTTTGAGGGCAGCGGTTACTGGGGCGAAGCAGCTTACCGGCTGAGCCAGCTTCCCTACCTGCAACATCAGATGCGTCGCACGCAGATCGTCGCGCGCATGCAGCAGGGTTTCGCCGGCGCCTCCCCGGACACTTCGCTTTTCCCGGCGGACACGAAGATGTTCGAGTTCGGGTTGAACTACTACTTCATCGACGGGCTGAAGGGAACCGGCAGCTACGGCCGGGAATTCAGTTCCGAGGGAAATGCCAAGGTGTGGACTCTCGGTTTGACGTATCGATTCGTTGTGCCCCTCGGGAATGCGTGGAGGAACTGATGCAGGGCCGCGCCATTTTCTGTTGCCTACTGGTAATGTGCGTTTTCCGCGCACTTTTCGCAGTTGCGCAGGAACAAGACCGGGCCTCGTTGACAGCCAAGAACGCGCCGGGCGCGGCAGCGAGGCCGATGGCGGAGAAAGGTGGCGCAACGGCAAGCGATTCTCCCGCGAGCGCAACCGTGCTTTCAGAGAAGGAGAGAGCCGCCGTGGAAGCGGAGCTGCGGGTGGAAGGCGAAAAGCGTTTCAGGACGAATTGCGGACGCTGCCATACGGCCCCGCACAAATTCCCGCCGCGGGTGATGGCGACCGCCATTCGCCACATGCGCGTCCGCGCCACTCTCACGGACGAAGACATGCGCCTCATTCTACGGTACATGACCCAATGACACCCGAGCGATGGATTCCCGGAAGGGCGGCAATCCTGCCGGCCACAGCGCTGGCGTTGTTTTGCCCTGTTCCTGTCTCCGCGCAGGAAACGCCGGTTGTTCCGCGAAGAATCGAGATCGTGGCCGACCACGACAGCCGGTACAAGATCGAGGGAATGAAGCAACCGGAGATCATCGTGAAAGCGGGTGAGGCGATCACGCTGCGGATCATCGCGCGGAAAGCCAAGCACGCGAACCGGGAAGGCGCGATTCACGGCTTCACGTTGCTGCGAGTGAAGGATCAGAAGGCGGTTCCGGGATGGGACTTTTCGCTCATGCCCGGCACACAGGAATTCGCCGTGGTCGCGCCACAAGAACCCGGGGAGTACGTGGTTATCTGTACGGTGATCTGCAGCGAGGATCACGAAGGCATGAGGATGAAATTCGTGGTGCAGCCTTGAACAGGCTTGCCAAACAGAAGGAGAAACACGCCATGAGAAAGGTCCAGCGATCCATCCTGTTGACCATGGCACTGGGAGGCGCGGCGGCGATTTTGCCGTGCATGCTGATGGCAGGCGAAAAAACGTTCCGCGGCGAAATTGCGGACACGCAATGTGCCCTCAACGTCCACTCGCTCAGCCAGTCGCACAAGGAAATGATAGCAATGCAGACCGGCTTGAAGACCAACGCCGACTGCGCCCGCTTTTGCGTCAGGGAACGCGGCGGAAGATTCGTTTTGCAATCCAAGGGCAAGGTCTACCGGCTCGATAAGCCGGATAAGGCGGAGCCCTTTGCAGGCCAGGAAGTGACGATCGTGGGCACGCTCGACGAAAAAACCAAGACCATCACTGTCCGCAGTATCACGCCTGTCACCGCGAGCGCGTCCACTTCTCCGACTGCGTCACACTAAAGAGCGACCGAGAGGCTTCGCCGTCTACCCGCAGATCACTTTGCCGACAAACTCCTGAAACCCGTTCGCGACGCGAGGGAGCAATTGGGTGTCTGCCTTCCTGGGCAAGAGCTCGTGTCCGCCGCCCTCCACCTGCAGGAGCTCGTGGGGAGTGGGGATCAAGGCCAGGGCGAGTTCCATCTCCGCAATCGAGCCGAAAGGATCGCGCGTACCGTGAGCGAAGAATGGCGGAGTGGTCAGCCTTGGGAAATGGCCGGTACGAAGCTCCGTTGGCTTCCGGGGAGGATGGAGAGGGTAGGAAAGCAGAAACAGGGCGTCGACCAAGCCGGGATCCTCAGAAGCCAGAATTGTGGCCTGGCGCCCTCCGTAAGAATGGCCGCCCAGGAATATGCGCCCGCCGATCCTCTCCCGCATGACACAAACTGCGCGGCGCAGACCTTCGCGGTCCCGAGCGGCGCTGCCAGGGCGCGGCGGTCCATGAAGACGCAGGGCCCGGAAAGGCAGGTCGAGGCGCAGTACTGTGAAGCCGGATGCTGAAAGGGCAGTGGCCATCTCCACGAGCAGCTTTGATTCGCAATTGGCTCCAGCGCCGTGCGTGAGCAGGATGGCGCCGCCATTCGGCGCCGAGGGTTCATGCAGGAAACCCCGGATAGCGGGGTCAGCGTTGAGGTCGGCAAAAGGCGTAACCATCGCAGTTGCTCGCGGAGGTCGACTCGAGACGACCGCAGTCTAGCAGACCCAGTGATGGCGAGAGGAGAGTACGTCGCCGGAGGGCCGGAACGCCGACTCCCGATAAGCTTGTCCGATAGTCTGTTGGCACTTATTCCGGCTTTGCGATGATGCCGCAGGCGATGCGCGGCGGGGCGCTGCTGCCAGTCTCGCTAGCGACGGCGTGGATGATGATGGCGGTTCCGCCGCCGCTGAATACGGAGTGGTCATCGTCGCCCAGCGTAACGTTGGGCGCCACGGTGCTCACGTGAGCCGTGCCGTCCGCCCCCACGATCAACTCAAAGTCCGGGATGTCGCCCGCCGGTGTTCCCGAATGGTTGTGGCCGGCATCGAAGTGGGAGCCGGCGGACTTGAAGCCCGGCGGTTCGCATTTGCCGATCTGGTGAATGTGAATGGAATGCCGGCCTGGCGGCAGGCCCTTGATGTCCAGAGTGATCTTGACGCCTTTGGTAGCCGGTGTGAGCGTGGCCGAACCGACATTCTGCCCTTGCCCGTTCCTGATGACGACGACAACCGGTTTCGTGGCGGAGTGAAGATGGCTCTCTTGCGCAGCACAAACGGCGGCCGCGCACAGGAGTAGCCCGGCGCAAACGAGAAGTTTCATGAAGTCTCTCCAGGTAGAGATGCTTGTCTTTTGGTTGGGCGTCCGCGCGGTGACAGCCCTTTCCCACTCTAGCGAACGCAAGGCCATCAAAGGTTACGGTGTAATCAAAGAGATAGCCCGCACCTGGAGAGCCGCAGGAACGGAAGAACGGGAGAAGAACACCGGCTAAAGCCCATGTTACGTCAGAGGATTTTCTTGCCGAGGCCGGAAAGGGCGAGTTCGACGGCGAGCAGAGCGGTGCGATTGTGCTCGTCGATGACCGGATTGATCTCGACAATTTCCATCGACACCATCGCTTCACTGTCCGCGATCATCTCCATGGCCAGGTGCGCTTCGCGGTAGGTGACACCGCCGCGGACCGGGGTACCGACACCGGGCGCGTCGCTCGGATCGACAAAATCCATGTCCAGGCTGACGGCAATGCCGTCGGTGTCGTCCATAGCATATTTGAGGGCGTCGGACATAACTTCGCGCATGCCACGCTCGTCAATCTCGCGCATGGTGAGGGCTTTCACGCCCAACTTCTTGATGAATTTCTTTTCGTGAGTGTCCAGGTCGCGGACGCCCACAAGCACCACATTTTGAGGCTCGATCTTAGGCTTGAAGCCGAAGAGATCGTCCAGTTCCTGCAGCCCGTAGCCCATCAAAGCGGAGAGCGGCATGCCGTGGACATTTCCGGAAGGGGAAGTTTCCGGCGTGTTCATGTCGCTGTGCGCGTCCAGCCAAATGCAGCCGATGCTTTTCTTGTTTCTGCGAAAATACGAGGCGACGCCGCTGATGGATCCCGTGGCGATGGAGTGATCGCCGCCAAGGACCAGGGGGAGAAAACCGTCATCGAGGGATTTCTGGACCGCGATGCCCAGGTCCCTGCAGGCATCGGCGATCTCGGCAACATACTTGGCTCGCTTTTCGCCGTAGGACATCTCTTCCGGCTGCTTCACGGCAATGTTGCCGATGTCTTCCACGTGGTGCCCGAGCTGCTTGATGCGGGCCTGCAGACCGGCCACACGCAGGGCGGAAGGGCCCATGTCCACGCCCCGGCGACTTGCGCCGAGGTCCATGGGAACGCCGATGATGCGGATTTTCTGAGACATGGCTGATCTCTATTCGCTGAAAGTGGCGAGTGACGAGTGGCGAGGGCACAAAAACCCCCACCTAGTGCCAACGCACCCGGACCCTCAGCTAGGGTTTCAGACTACACGGGAATGCGGGACGTACAGGAATTGCCGAACCTACCCGTTCTAAGGATACACGCGGTAAATCATGCGGGGGAAGGGGATGACCTCCCGGATGTGTTCGGTGCCGCAAATCCAAGCGACGGTGCGCTCAAGGCCGAGGCCGAAACCGGCGTGGGGGACACTGCCGTAGCGGCGGAGATCCAGATACCACTGGAACGCCTCCTCTGGCAAGTTATTTTCTTTCAGTCGTTTAACAAGAAGGTCGTAGTCGTGAATGCGCTGGCTGCCGCCGATGATTTCGCCGTACCCTTCGGGGGCGATCACGTCAAAGGAGAGAGCGAGATCGGGGCGATCGGCATCCGGCTGCATATAGAAGGCTTTGATCGCCGCAGGGTAGTGATGGATCATCACGGGGCGCTCGAAGTTCTTGGAAACGATGGTCTCTTCGTCCCCGCCGAAATCGTCGCCGAACTTGGCGGGGTTGCCGGCCTTTTGCAGGATGCCAACGGCTTCCTCGTAGGTGATTCGCGGGAAAGGCGGCCTGATGTTTTCGAGTTTCTTGATGTCGCGCTTGAGGGTTTCGAGTTCGCGCGACTTGTTCTTCACCACGCCCTGCACCATGGCGCTGACCAGGCCTTCGCCGAGAGCCATCATGTCGTCGAGAGTGGTGTAGGCGGCTTCGGGCTCGAGCATCCAGAATTCGGTGAGGTGGCGGCGGGTTTTGGATTTCTCGGCGCGGAAGGTCGGGCCGAAAGTGTAGACCTTGCCGAGAGCCATCGCCGTCGCTTCGATGTAAAGCTGGCCGCTTTGCGTGAGGTAGGCTTTCTGGTCGTCGATGTAGTTGACCTCGAAGAGCGTGGAGGTGCCCTCGCAGGCGGCGGGCGTGAACATGGGCGCGTCGGTCAGCGTGTAGCCCTGGCTGTCCATGAACTCGCGGGCGGCGCGGACGGCCTCGGCGCGTATGCGAAGGATCGCGGCCTGGCGAGGCGTGCGAATCCAGAGGTGGCGCTGGTCGAGGAGGAAGTCAACGCCATGTTCTTTGAGCTGGATGGGGAAGGGCGTGCTCTCCGGGACCTTCTGGACGACCTGGACTTTGTGGATGCCGATTTCGTAGCCGCCGGGGGCGCGCTGCTCAGCGCGGATTTTGCCGGAGACGATGACGCTGGATTCCTGGGTGAGGCCCTTGAGCGCGTCGAAGGCTTCGGGCGATTCCTTCAGGGAGCAGACGCCCTGGATGATGCCGGTACCATCGCGGAAGATGGGGAAGAGGAGTTTGCCGGACTCGCGGAGGTTGTAGAGCCAGCCCTGGATGGTGACTTCCTGAGCGTCGTATGTGCCCGCCTGCTCAATGGTGATGGTGGTCATGATGGAATTCCTGGTGGATTCGCAATCCATCAGTCTAGCAGAGGACGTTCGCGGCGGCGCAGGAAGACCCCGACTAACCAGAGATTCCGTAATCGGCTCCCGAGGGCGGAGGATGTGCTTGATAAATTGTAGTGTTGGGCGCTTCTGCGAGGCGAATGAGATTCGGAGGACCTTATTTCTTATCTTTCGAGGGGCTCTTCGACGTTTTATCGAGCCCATGGCCAGGTTCCGCGAGACACCACAGATCTTAGGGAAGAATCGTTCAGGAGAGTAACGGTGTGGTCGACCGATGCGAATGTCAGGGTGGCGCGGCCGTTAAGGATAAGCGAGGGATGGCGTGAATTTCCGCTGCGATCAGGCGTACCCAGAACGTCATCGTTCGATGGCGGCGCAGCTGGGGCTTGAGGTTGAGGGCAAAGAAAGCGTGGAATAGGTCGTAGGCCAGAAAAGCCAGCAACAGAAAGCACGCGACCGCCCCGGACTGGTGACGATAGACATGGTCCGCATGCCAGCCGTTGACCAGTTCATTGAATCCATGATTTTCGATGTCCCAGCGCAGGTGCGCTAAGCGCACGACTTGCTCGGTGCGAGCTTGTGCTACCGACAAGGTGGTCAGCCATACCCAGCTGGCAGTTTGTGGAGTCGCTGCTTTGGTGAGCTGCGGTTTCACCGTCCAAGATTCCTCCGAGCGCACCACCCGTATGGCCCCTTTCACTTCCGGCCAGGACAGCAGGTCAGGAACATCCCACCACTGACAGCTCCGTGACTCGTAGCTACCTGGCTGTGGCGGTTGCTGCGCCCACAGGCCTGCAGCATCCTGATAGGTATTGCGCCGTTCATCTTTGAGAACCACCAGAGCCTGCTTTCCGTGGGACAGCAGAAAATTGAGAAAGGGCTCAACCGCGTAATAGGCGTCGGCCAAAAGCACATCAAAGGCCCGCGGATAGACGGCCAGCACGCGCTCGAGCAGGCGCAAGGCGGTTACCAGTTCTCCTTCCCCGGCCCGTTGGGGCTCCAGATCCAAGAGCAGGCGGACCGCGGGACGATCCGGTGGAGATCCGCACAGCAACATCAGCGTCACATTCCGATGGTAGAACTGCGTCTCTCCACTGGCAGTGGTGCGCTTCAGACATCCGGCGCAACAGCGACGATAACTGGCGCTGGTCTCGTGGCCATCGAGCACCGCCACCCCCAGACCATGGAGATCCGGCAGCGCCTTGTTCCGCTTCAAGCGATCGTAAACGTGATGAATCCCCCTTCGCAGGGTGTCGCCATCCACGCTAGCGACAATGCGTCCCACACTGTCGGCGCTGCAGAGCGGCTGACCCAACCAGGCCTTCCAGAACTTCGCTCCCCGGGTCATCTCCAGAGCGTTCAGGCTCCCGAGCCGGGACCAATACACGGCGAGAACTGCTTTTACAACCAGAGAGGTGCAGATCCGGGGGAGAGAGCGATGATCCGTCACGCCATCCATCACCTCGCTGGTGAGGTGAAAGATTTTTTCCGTATATCGGATCAAGCGTCGGAGAACGGTCTTACTCCTTTCTCTCCTTCAAGCGCTTCCATTCCAAATCCGAGAGTTCTTCGATCAACTGTTCCATCTCTTGGTGGTTCTTAACCGCTTCCCGGATGCGCCTTTCCCATTCCCGAGGCACAAACAACTGGCGCAACTTTCCCCCTTGCCGTCGAACCAAGTAGAGGCAGGCATGGGGCTCTCCCCGAGCGCAGTGACAACCGGGTTTGCCACACTGGACGTTTCGCAGGGAGAGGGTGCCGCGGAGAAAACGAGCCTCGTGAATGATCTGTGCCAAGCGGGAGCGCCGTCGCCGTTCGCGATCGGAGAGTTGCGTGCGTTGCACGGGGCCTCCATCTCTTATACACTATAGCATATAAGAACAGATCGTTGTCAAGAGCAAAAACGAGAATGCGAATCTGCTATCGGAAATCCAAGAAGGGTAATCCTAAGCGGAAGAGGAACTTACCTCACAGAAAAATCACGGATGCGGAACCGCTGCCGTGGCGTAGAAAGCGTCCTGCCCCTCCGCGCCGCTGGTATCGCCAGATTACCCGTCACGCACGCGACATCCAGCACGCGCATGCCCGGCGAGATCGGCAATCGCGCTACGAATTCCTCCGCACCTTTCGCCGTGTGTCGCGCGATCTGCCCGAAATCACCGGCCATCCAAGTATCGCGCATGCGCTGCTTCAGTTGCTCCAAACCGGGATTTGCTTCGACCCTGCTTTGTCCTGTCTCGGCGCTCATCGCTCGCTCCACAACTCCTCCGCAGTTCCAAACACTCCGCACGATACGACTACCGACAGCTTAATCAGCCGCGCTCATGTTCTGGCGACGACTGCTTCGATCAAGCAGTCAGGCTCCGTGGTAGGCACAATTCGCGTAACCGCGAATCCCGCCTTGTCGAAAAGTGCGCGCCACTCGTGCTCGGTACGCTCGCGGCCTCCCGGGAACGTCATCATCGTCAAATCCAACATTTTGCCGGGATGCGGCTGCGAGCCTTCCGGCAGCACCATGTCGACGGCGATCAGCCGCCCATTCGCGCGGCCCGCCAAGGCTTTCTTGGCATTTCCCAGAATTGTCATGCATTGCGCATCATCCCAGTCGTGCAGGATGTGTTGCATGAAATACGCGTCGGCGCCCGGCGGAATGTGCTCGAAAAAGTTGCCGGCCACGGGTGTGCAGCGATGATCCATGTTCCGCTCACAAATCGCGCATTTCGCCCCTTCCACCACGCTCGGCAAATCCAGAAGTATGCCCCTCATCTTTGGGTAACGCTCCAGCGCCTGGCAGATGAAAAATCCATGGCCCCCGGCCACATCCATCAATGTGTCAATTCCTTCCAGGCTGTAAGCATTCAGCACCGCCGGTGCCAGCGCCGCGCTAATTGACGTCATGCCCTCGTTGAATGCGAACGCCACGTCCGGCATCGAGGACATACATTCGAACGCTGGTTTGCCGTAGAGGTGCTCGATCGCGGGTTGACCTGTCTGCACCGAATGGAGCAGGTGCGAGTGCACATGCATCGCGAATGGACTGGTAATGAACAACGTGAAAGCGCGCCTGCTCCCGGGGATGTCACTGCGCAGCAGTTCCGCCGTAGGCGAGAGAGAAAATATGCGCGGCTGCGGCTCGCAAAAAACTCCGACGCTTACCAACGCGCGCAGCACCCGGTACAGCCGGTCAACGTTCGTTTTCGTTTCGGCCGCCAAATTTTCCACACGCCGCGGGCCGGACGCCAGCAGGTCCGCGATGTTCAGGGCAGCAACTGCGTAAAGGCACGCAGCAATCTGATACCCGCCGATAAGTTGACCCAGATGTTGCGCCGGTTCCACCCCTGAAGTTGCCGTTGGATTTGTTGCCGCCGTGGACATGCGCCACCTCCAGGCGGGCTATTGTGCCTGAAAAGAGGCACATCGCGAATCGAAAAAAAGTCGGGTCGCAGTATCGATCACGTACCCAAGCGAGCAAGGTCCAGCGACCGGTTGCAGGAAAGCAGCTCTAGAAAGTGTGGGGGATTG
>Ga0335077_10008253_pt1 | contig 12913 bp, 8 predicted proteins | sample Lox_Sample_31_FD_207151 | JGI IMG/M metagenome (GOLD analysis project Ga0335077, IMG submission 207151) | Soil microbial communities from Loxahatchee National Wildlife Refuge, Florida, United States - Lox_Sample_3.1 | ecosystem: Environmental > Terrestrial > Soil > Wetlands | place: USA: Florida... | reverse complement strand
CGCGAGAGGACCGTTCCGGCATCGACAATTTGCGCAGCCTCAAACTGCCCGGCCCCACCGGCGCTCTCGTGTCCCTCCGCGAAATCACGAACGTCAGCGAAACCGCTATCGACAAAAGCGTCTATCGCAAAAATCTCCGCCCTGTGGTCTACGTCACCGGAGACGTGGCCGGCGTCGTGGAAAGCCCTGTGTACGCCATCATGAGAATGAGTGACGACATCGACACAATTCAATTGCCCGATGGCTATCACGTCCAGCAATACAGCGGCACCCTGCTCCCGGAACGCACCGATCGCTATTCGATGAAATGGGACGGCGAATGGCACATCACCGTGGAAGTGTTTCGCGACCTTGGCCTGGCCTTCGCTGCCGTCCTCGTGCTGATTTACGTCCTGGTGGTCGGCTGGTTTAAGTCGTTCACAACCCCGCTGGTCATTATGGCACCCATTCCGCTCACGCTGGTCGGCATCCTGCCTGCACATGCGTTGATGGGCGCGTTTTTTACTGCGACCTCGATGATCGGCTTCATTGCCGGCGCGGGCATCATCGTTCGCAACTCGATCATCCTGGTGGATTTCATCGAGCTTCGCCGCTCGCACGGCATGTCTCTCGAAGAAGCCGTGGTGGATGCTGGAGCCGTGCGATTCCGCCCCATGCTCTTGACCGCGGCCGCCGTCGTGGTCGGCGCCAGCGTGATTCTTTTCGATCCGATCTTTCAAGGCCTGGCTATTTCCCTCATGGCCGGAGAAGTTGCTTCCACCGTTCTCTCGCGCATGACCGTTCCCATCCTTTATTATCTGAGCCAACGCGCAACAGCACCGCCAGCCGGCGATTTCGCACTTACTTCAAACTGAAAAGGAGATCACGCAATGACAGTGGAACGCTATCTGAGAATGATCGCAGGCTTTTTCGTGATGCTATCTCTTGCATTGGGGTACTGGCTGAGCCCCTACTGGTTTCTCTTCACAGCCTTTGTTGGACTGAACCTGTTCCAGTCGGCTTTCACCAACTGGTGCCCAATGATGACCTTCCTTCGCAAAGCGGGCGTAAGGTCTTGACTCAGCCTCCGGCAACCCGCTCCTGCGCCTTTTGACGTCAACCTCGCAGACAGGACCCCTGCGTCGCCTCTTGACATAAAAGAAAAAAGAAAGTAAAAGAAAGAAATCGAAAGTATCCGTAATGCGTGCCGCATTCGGCCGATCCCGAAAGCAATGCGGCTCCGGGGTGGCGTATGACATTCGATCTTCCAAAGTCTCTCAGGCTCATTTTTGGGATATTTCTGCTTTCGGCTCTTCCCTCTGCTAGCGCACTGGCCCAAAAAGACACCGGCAATATTGTCGGCACTGTTCGCGATGCTACCGGCGCTATTGTGTCGGGGGCGGCGGTGACGGTGTTTGACGTGGATCGCGGCACCTCATTCGTGACTACCACCAATGATTCCGGCGAATACTTCGCCGGACCTCTGAAAATCAGCCGCTACACGGTCACCGTCGAAAAGCAGGGTTTCAAAACGGCCGTCGCCGGCCCAGTAGAGCTGAGAGTTCAGGATCGCCTGGCTGTCGACGTGACGCTCCAGGTTGGCGCCACCACGGAAAAGATGGTGGTGACCGCCACCGAACTGCATCTGGAAACGGAAACGTCGGATTTGGGCCAAGTTGTGGACAGCCGGAGAGTTTCTACGCTCCCCTTGAACGGCAGGAACTACGCGCAGCTCGCGCTGCTTGGTGCCGGCGTTGCCCCCAGCGAGCCAGGCTCGCGCGTTTCGGCCAGCTACGGTTTTAGCGCCAACGGAGCGCGCGCCCTGCAGAACAACTTCCTTCTCGACGGCGTCGACAACAACGCCAACTTGGGAGACGTGCTCAACGAATCCGCGTTCGTGATTCAGCCTTCGGTCGACGCTATCGCCGAATTCAAGGTGCAAACCAATGCCTACAGCGCCGAATTCGGCCGCGGCAACGGCGCCATCATGAACGCCATGATCAAGTCGGGAACGAACAACATTCACGGCGATTTGTACGAGTTCTTCCGTAACGATGCTCTTGACGCCGCGAATTCCACCGTGAAGCAACAGGGTTTTGGCCGCGAACCTTACAAGCAAAATCAGTTTGGCGTCACCTTCGGCGGTCCTATCGTCAAGAACCGTACGTTTTTCTTTGCCGACTATGAAGGATTCCGGTCCAGAGAGGGCCTCATCCTGAACACTACCATTCCCTCGCAAGACATGATTAACGGCAATTTTTCTGCCAACCTCACGAATACCCCCGTCTTCGCCTCCGATGCAAATGGCCACGCCACGGGGCAAATCGCGCTGGACTGCAGCGGGAATCCCACGTTTGTCGGGGAACTCTTTGACGCCAGGCTCACGCAAGCCTCCAATTTGAATCCCAATGGCTTCTGCGGCGTGCCCATCGGCGTGGATGCTGGCGGCAACCCCACAAACATGTTTAAGACCGCGTCGAATCCGGGTGGAACAGCGCCGATCGACCCGCTCGCCACAAGGCTCGCCACCCTTTATCCTTCCCCGAACTCGACCAGTTCAGCCTTTAATTACCTCGCCCTCCCCGTCGAACAAACCACGCGCAACAACTTTGACGTTCGCGTGGACCACAAAATTTCCGAACACGACTATTCCTTCGTGCGCTTCAGCTACGAAGACCAGCCGCGGTCCATTCCTTCGCCCTTTAAGAATGCTCTGGATGGAGGAGATTTTTTCAGCGGCGATGAGGATAACTCCTACCGCAGCGTGGCCATCAGCGAGACGCACGTATTCAATCCAGCCCTGGTCAATGAATTTCGTCTTGGATACAACCGCATCAATGCTCACCGGTTTCAAATCAACTCCAACGTCGACGTGTCCAGTCAGTTGAATTTCCCCGGTGTGCCTTTTGCCCCCAACAACGGTGGATTGCCCAACATCACCTTCAGCGATGGATCTTCTCCCACCGTCGGCAGTTCGGGGTTCCTCCCTTCCATCGAAAAGCAGAATAGCTGGGTCGTCACCGACAACCTGACTAAGGTCCTCGGGAAACACGCCCTGAAAATCGGCGGAGAAGTGCGCATCGAACAGTTCACTATCTTTCAGCCTGCTGCCTCGCGCGGCACTATGAATTTTGGCACCGAATTTACCGCCAACCCTGCGGCGCCGGTTGAATTCACCACTGCGAACGATGACAATTCCGGCTCGGCCGGCGGCAATGCCTTTGCTACCTTTCTGCTTGGCATCCCCGATAACGGCACGATCACCAACCTCCACAATATCGACTACCGCCGGCACATCTACGCCGGCTATGCGCAGGATGATTGGAAGGTCTCGCAAAAACTGACGCTGAATTTGGGCTTGCGCTACGAAGTGTTTAGCACCATCAAGGAAGCCCACAACCAGCAAGCCAACTTTGATTTTGCAACCGATTCTCTGATTGTTCCTAAGGGCGTCAATGCGCAACTCACGCCGACTCTCGCGGCCCTCATTCCCGTCAGCGCCACGGGAACTCCGGGATTAGTCAAGCCGGACTTGAATAACTTCGCCCCGCGCGTCGGGTTGGCGTACAGAATTGCCAGCAAGTTGGTACTGCGCAGCGGCTACGGGATTTTCTACGGCGGCCAGGAAAATGGGCCCTTCTCCAATCCGAGCCCAGGCTTTAATCCGCCGTTTTTCGTCACCCAGTCGTTCAACATGCCCTGCACGCAAGGAATCGCGAACCTGGCGGGCGCGGGCGTGGATTGCTCCATTCCAGGATTGAACGTTCTTGCGAATGGATTCCCTGCTGACTCACTGATCGATCCAAATACGCCGATTCTCTATTCGATCGTTCCGGGCATTCGCACACCGTACAATCAGCAATGGCACTTTGGGTTCCAGTATCAATTGCCCGGTGACACGATTCTGGATATCTCCTACGCGGGCTCGCGCGGATTGAAGCTGTTCACCTTCTATAACGGCAACCAGGCAATCCCGGCCACCGACCCGCAGTTTGCGACGCTCTGCAATAACCCTGGAGCAGGGATTACGCCCGCGGACTGCCCGACCGCGCCTCGCCGGCCGGCCAACATCTGCGACAATGCGAATCCTCCCAATTGCGATCCAGTGTTCGACACCGGCATTGCCCTCTTCCGCTCCGACGGTTTTTCCAATTACAACTCCCTGCAGGTGCGCCTCGAAAAGCAGTTCTCGCATGGGCTGCAGTTTGAAGGCTCGTACACCTTCAGCCATGCGCTCGACGATGCGTCCAGCGCGAGCTTGGGTTCGGCCAACCAAGGCGATTTCCGGTTGGCGACTGACCCAAGAGCTGAGTACGGAAACGCGGATTTCGATGTGCGCCACCGCTTCGTGTTCAGCTATATCTACGAGCTGCCGTTCGGCAGGAACAAAGCGTTTGGCAAGAACGTTTCGGGGGGCATGAATCAATTCATAGGTGGCTGGCAGATCGCGGGAATCGTTACCGCCTCGACGGGAAATTGGTTTACGCCGACGGACATTTCCGCTAATTTTTCCACTTCCGACTGCGGCGGCACCGTATTCAACTGCATCCGCCCGAATCGCGTCGGCAACCCCAATGCCAGGCCTTGCGTGATACCGGGGCAGCCTCCCACCGTGTTCAACACTTGCGCTTTCGCTTCCAACTCCACGGTGGGCAGCTTCGGCGATGCCGGCCGCAACATTATCCAGGGACCTGGCTTGCAGAACTGGGATGTTTCCTTCTTCAAGACATTTCCGGTGCGCGAAGAAATGCGCTTTGAATTTCGTGCCGAGTTCTTTAACGCCTGGAACCATGCAAATCCCGAATTCACAAATCCGGACACCGTGGCGGAAAACACGGGAACTGAGCTTGGTGCAGCCGCCTATGGTTTCACCGGCTTCACGCGGCCGCCGCGACGGATTCAGTTTGCTCTGAAGTTCTACTTTTAGCACTGCGCAAGCAGTGACAACTTGTGGGCCACGTCCCCCCTTCGTTTCGAGAAGTTCGCGTGTGTCAATGGCTGCAGCAAATGGATACAAGTGCCAAATGAACAGCTGCGAAAAGATGAAAAACATCTCCAGCGGAAAGCGCAAAGGACTCGAAGCGGTTTCCGATTCCCGCGGAGTTATAGCCGCGTTAGCGATTGACCAACGAACTGCCTTGCGCAGCTTGATGGCCAAAGCAAAGGGTGTCGAGCCCGAATCGGTTCCCGGAGAAATGTTGACGGAATTCAAGGAAGCTGTCAGCCGGATTCTGACGCCCCACGCGAGTGCGATTCTCCTGGACCCGGAATACGGCCTGCCCGCGGCGCGACAACGATCAAAAAATGTTGGCCTGCTCCTTGCGTACGAACAATCCGGCTACGACAAGGCCGTTCCCGGACGCCTTCCACGTTTACTGGAGAATTGGTCGGCCAGACGCCTGGCGAACGCCGGTGCGGACTGCGTGAAGATTCTCTTGTATTATTCGCCTTCGAGTGGGGCGGCCATCAACGATTTGAAACAGGCTTGGGTCGAACGCATCGGCGCGGAGTGCGCCGCCGCAGATGTTCCGTTTTTTCTGGAATTGGTTAGTTATCACGAAGGAATGGAAGACAAGAACAGAGAGTTTGCAAAGGTAAAACCGGATGTGGTCACGGAAAGCGTGGAGGAATTCTCGAAGACCCAATACGGCGTTGATATTTTGAAGGTAGGCGTACCGGTAAGCATGGCCTACGTCGAAGGCGCGCCTGGAGCTGAGAAGAATTGGGAGTACAGTCGCGAGGAAGCAAAGCGGCATTTTCGCCGCGCCTCGGAGGCTGCGCGCGTGCCGTTCATTTATTTGTCGGAGGCGGTCAGTAACGAGCTTTTCGACGATGCTTTGCAATTGGCCGCAGAAGCCGGCGCCAATTTCTCGGGCGTTTTGTGCGGACGCGCAACCTGGAAGGATGGCGTGCCCATTTACGTGAAGGAAAGAGTAGCTGCCCTCGAGAGTTGGTTGAAGGGTGAAGGCGTGAAGAATATCAAGCGCGTGAATGCGCGGCTCAGCGCGGCGAAGCCGTGGTTCGCACCGGGTCAAGGAGAATCGGCTGCGACTCTTGCTCGTTAAGAGTCGCGGGCAAGTTCAATGCTGGTTTGCATCAGTGCCAATCCGGCGATTGACAAGCGCGTTCGCCTCGCGAAGCTGGTGCCAGGACGGGTCAATCGCGCGAGTGAAGTACGAGCCGCGCCAGGAGGCAAGGCCGCGCACGTAGCGATGGTTTTGCAGAAGCTCGGTGCGGATCCTCTGTGGATTGGATTTGCCGGCGGCGCGAACGGTCAGGAATTGCTGGCAGGGCTAAGCGAGTTGGGTATTCGCACGGTTTCCGTGCCGATGAAGAATGCCACGCGCACAAATCTGGAGATTATTGATGAGGACGGAGTAGTGACAGAAATCCTCGAACCCGGTGCTGACGTTTCAAACGATGAATGCCGCGCGTTTACGTGCGCTTGCGAGGCCGTTTTCCACGAAGCTAAGGGTGGAGCGATAGCGATTTTCTCAGGCAGCTTGCCCCAGGGTGTGCCGACGGACTTTTATGCGCGCCTGATTGAGAAAATGCACAGCTTTGGAGCCAAAGCCTTTTTGGATACGAGCGGCGAGGGGTTGAAGAAGGGACTCGAAGCGGGCCCCGATTTTGTAAAGCCGAACCGCGAAGAGGCCGAGTGGCTGACGGGGCGAACGATTCAGGATCCGCGCTCCGCGACGTCGGCGATTGCCAAGATCATCTCTCTCGGAGCAAAAAGCGCGGCTGTGAGCCTGGGACAGGATGGATTGGTTTGGAAACCGTCGAACAGTGATTGCATTTTCCATGCGCATCCGCCAAAGGTGTCGGCGCAGTCGGCGGTGGGAAGCGGAGACGCGGCTCTGGCGGGTTTCGCGTATGCCGGGGAGAAGCAATTGGCAGCGGAAGATTCTCTGAAACTCGCGGCGGCCTGCGGCGCAGCAAATTGCCTAACGGAGTTGCCGGGACAAGTGAGCGCTCGCGAAGTGGAAAGGCTGCGAGAGCTTGTGAGGATCGAGGCGTTGTCGTGAGCGGGGTTCACGCGACCTCCGATCTTTGGGATCGAGCGAGAACTGCATCATGTTAAGTGAAGAGCGAAGACGCGAGATTTTGGAGATTCTACAGAATGACGGTCGCGTGCTGGTCGGTGATCTGTCCAAGCGGTTCAAGACTTCGCTGATCACGATTCGCAAGGATTTGGAGTTTCTCCATCACCGCGGGATGCTGGAGCGCACGCATGGCGGGGCGCTTCCGCTGCCCACGGGAGCGTTGAACGACCGCACGCTGCAGGAGAAAGAACGCCTGCACCGCCCGGAAAAACTGCGCATTGCGGCTGCCGCGCAGAAAATGATCCGGCCGGGGCAAGTTATCATTCTGGATTCGGGAACCACCACGACGGCGATCGCCCACGCATGCCGGCAATTTCGCAGCCTGACGATCATCACAAATGCCATCAACATTGCCGCGGAGCTGGCCGGGACACCGGTGGACGTGATTTTGACCGGAGGAGTGCTGCGGAAGAATTCCTTTTCGCTGGTGGGCCCACTGGCGGAAGAAGCTTTTCGAAAATTGAATGCAGACTTGCTCTTTCTGGCGGTGGATGGTTTTGACGTGCGGTATGGGCTGACGACGCCGAATCTTCTGGAGGCGAGGGTGAACCGCGCGATGGCGGAAGCAGCGCGGCGCACGATAGTGGTGTGCGATTCGAGCAAGTTTGGCAAGCGAAGCCTTTCCCTGATCATGCCGACGAGTTCGGTGCACGAAACGATCACGGACCGCAACATCTCCAAGCATGACTTGAAAACATTGCGAGATGCGAAAGTGGAAGTGACGCTGGTTTGAAGTTTCGAGGCGGCGATGGCACGCAGGAGCGAGCAGATGTCAGGTCCAAACAAGAACGCGAAGATTCCCGCCACGCTAGCCGAAATTCTGTCGCAGCCAGAAATTTGGCGGCAATGCCTGAGCGATCTGCGAAGCGGCGGCGGCATTGAAGAAATTCTGCAAGAGACAGGGTCGCGGACCGAGTGGGTGTTCATCGGCTGCGGGACAAGCTTTTACCTGGCGGAAGCCGCGGCGGCATCGTGGAGCATGCTGACGGGACAACCGGCGCGCCCGCTGCCCGCGTCTGAGCCGCTGCTGTTTCCGAGCCTGGCCGTGCGAAGCGCTGAGAATGTGCAAGCCGTAGTGATTTCACGTTCCGGGCAAACGTCCGAAGCTGTGCGGGCGGCGAATCTGCTTTCGCAGGAATACCGTGTTCCGACGCTGGGAATTACATGCGCAGAGCATTCCCCCCTTGAGAAAGCATGCGACCGAACGATTCGCATGTTGGCTGCGGACGAAAAAAGCATGGTGATGACGCGGTCGTTTTCGTCCATGTTGCTGGCACTGCAAGTTCTGGCGGCCAGCAAGTCTCGTGAGAAGAAGTTCACGTCGAGCCTTGAGCGAATGGCAGCTCATTTTGCTGGACGCATCGACACGCTTGCGAGCCAAATCGAAGAGTTTGTCGCCGGACACGAATTCGCGGATTACGTGTTTCTGGGACAAGGGCCGTTCCACGCCCTCGCTCGCGAGGCGTCGCTCAAAGTCACGGAAATGTCGTGCTCCTACAGCCAGTCCTTTCACACGCTGGAATTTCGCCATGGCCCCAAAGCGATAGTGAGTCCGGAGACGTGCCTCACTTTTTTCCTCAGCGAGAGCGGCTCTCAAGCAGAGGCCGAAGTGCTGGCAGAAATGCATGAATTGGGCGCCGTGACGATTGCGGTTTGCAACCAAGCGAGCGAACAGATCCGCCGGTCGAGTGATTTCCTGTTCGAGTTAGGCTTCGAAGGGCCGGAGTTAGTGACACTCGCGCCTTTCATTGTGCCGGGACAATTGCTGGGCTTCTTCACGAGCATGAAGAAGAATCTCAACCCCGACGAGCCGAAAAACCTGTCGCGGGTTGTGATACTCGATTGAACTTTCTCAAGGAGCGCTTTGTTGCCTAATCTAGATGTAAGCGTCGTCGGCGAGCTGAACCTAGACATCATCTTTTATGGGTTGCCGGAAAAGCTGGAACTCGAGCACGAGCATCTGGCCAAAGACCTGAGTATTACGCTGGGAAGCTCTTCCGCGATATTCGCGCACAACTTGTCGTGTCTGGGAAATCGCGTGGGGTTCAGCTCCTGCATTGGGAGCGATCCCCTCGGCGAGATTTGCCTCAAGCGCCTGGGCGAGGGCAAGGTGGACATCACTCACGTTCGGAGGCTCAGCGGCAAAACCACCGGCCTGACCGCCATTCTTCCCCAGCGCAAAGATCGCTACATTCTGACCTATCCCGGCACGATGCACGATCTCACGATCGGCGATCTCGATCTTTCCTACGTCTTCGGAGCAAAACACCTGCACGTATCTTCCTATTTCCTACATAAAGGCCTGCGGCCCGCCATGGTCGATCTCTTTCGCAAGGCCAAGGAAGCAGGCCTGACAACTTCGCTCGATACCAACGATGATCCAGAGAATCGCTGGTCCTCGGATATCCAGTTGGTCTTCAAATATGTCGACATCTTGCTGCCGAATGAAAACGAAGCCTGCAAGTTGACAGGCGCGCCTGACTCGCGACAGGCCGCAGAACTCCTCTCCAAAAAAGTTCCCCTAGTGGTGGTGAAGCGCGGCCCGCAAGGCGCTTTTGCACGGAAAGGCGCGGAGAAGTTTGAGGGCTTTCCGCCACCGGTCACTCCCGTCGATGTGGTTGGCGCAGGCGACAGTTTCGATGCGGGGTTCATTCATCAGTTCATTCGAGGCGCGAACGTCGCAGATTGCCTGAAGTTTGGGAATGTGGTGGGCGCGCTCTCCGTAACGCGAGCCGGTGGAACCGAAGCATTTCGGGACTCGGCGCACCGCGAAGAGTTCCTGCGGAAACATGCCTCAGTTAAGTGAACCCCTTAGAACAGACTGCTGAGATACAGGGTCCCTCCGTCATTTTTGTGAGAGTTGTGTCCTCGCGATGTGTTGGCGGCAGTTGGTGAGGGTCGCAAGCGTCCATAGTGGGAGAAGGTTTGCGCGGAGGCGGATTCGGGCGTGGCTTGGAGCAGGAGATGGTCTGGGAATTCGACATGGAGATGGGCCGTAGGGCCGGAGACGGTGCCGTAGTCTTTGTTGTTGACGTAGTCGACGACGTGATATTGCTTGGGAGAGAGGCCACGAAGTTCGATTTCACCTTTCCAGGCTTGCGATGCGGCGCCGGTGGATTTTGAGTTGCCAGGATTCTCAGGCGCATAAAAAGCGTAGTAGAGGCTTCCCTCTTTCTCGATGGCGTAGGCTTCCGGGACGTCGTAGCCGTAGACGTAGAGATCGAGGAAATCCCCTTTCGAAAGCATTTTTTCGTTGTAAAGGGCAATCCACTTTTTCCAGTGGGCCATTTTCTGGTCGTTGAGATAGACGGTTTTGAACTTGGGGCCGTAGTCGGGCCAGGTGAACTTCGTGCCAAGGACCCCGCCAGGTCCAAACGTTGAGGCAAAGTCGCTACCGACATCGAGCTCGTGGCTGGTGTTTGCGCCGAGGAGGCGAGTCAACTCGACGTGATCACCGTAGACGGCGGCGCGTGGGCCGAGAAGAGCCTTGTACATCTTAATGCGGCGGCGAACCTGGATGGAGCCGACAGGGTCCGCAGTAACAGCTTGGTCCATGTAACGCAGCCAGGCGAGACTCGGAGGAGTGCCACAGGGGCAGCTCTGCGTGATGCTGTAGGGTTTCAGGGCCCGCGTGGTTTCGAAAATGAGTTTATATACGTCGCCCATGGCGTAAACGGAATCGTTGGGCGATTTGTGGTGATGCTTGGGGTTGTAGCAAGGCGGAACTGCGTAAATGTTGTCGAGCTTGCTGCCGTCAAAATCCCAATCGCGCATGAAGCGCTCGGTCAGCTTCTTGTAGTAGTCCTGCACTTCGGGAAGCGCAGGGCAAAGCGTCGCCAAGTTGCGGGTCATGCGAGCGGGCTCACCTTTATCGTCCAAGACAAGCCAGTCGGGATGCTCTTTCAAGACATCGGAAACAACGTATTTGTGCTCTTCGTATCGGTACTTTCCATCTTCGACGGCGAGGGGCAGCCACCAAAGCTGGAGCTTAATTCCCTGCTGGTGAAACTCGTTGACCATTTGACGGATGGCTTCGCCAGGGAAAGTGTCCGTGCGCGGCTGCCAATCGCCGTAATTGGTGAACCAGCGATCGTCGAGAGTGGCCCAGTGAATGCCGAGTTCCTTCAGTTTGGGAATGGTGTCGGTCATCTGCTTGGGCGTGACGTTGGCTTCATAGCCCCAGCCGCACCAGCTCACGGCGTAGTTCTCGTCGTTGTTGGCGGGCTTGGCTAAGCCTTCGCGCTCGATGGCATTGGACCAGACGCTCAGCGGCTCATAAAAGTCGCCAGAGTAAACAGCGACAAAGGTGCGCGGCGTAGAGAAAACGTCGCCAGGCTTGAGCGTGGTGTTTGCGGGAAATTGCACGGAGGTGTCGACGCGGCCATCGGGAGTTGTCTCAACAGGAATCGAGAGGACGAGCGGGAGAGTTTCCAGATGCCCGACCGCTTCGCCGACGCTTTTCGTCCAGAAAGCAACGACGGGAATGCCGCCACCGACGCGCCCCAAGTCACCCTTGGTTTCGACCGGGGCGCCGAAGGGATTTTCCTGCGAAAATTTCGCGGGCATAGCGAAGATTTCGTCTTTGCCCCATTTCAGGCTGGAGCCCTGGAAGGTCCACATCTGGTTGTGCGCAGAGGAGGCGTCTCCAAGTGTGGCGTTGAAACGATGCCGCTGCAGCGAGACGGAATCGAGGGTCACGTCTTTCTGTTCGGCATTGCGAAATGAGGCGGATACCAGAGCGAGGCCGGGAAAATCGTCATAGAAGTCGAGCTGAAAGGTTTCGTCGAGAGCTAGAGTGGGACTCGTGGCGCGAACTTCAATGTGTTTGCCGGTTTTGCCGAGTTTTCCTTGCGCATCGGAGACACGGGCACCCGCGGTGTCAAAAGTAAAATCACTGAAGCGCTGGCGGGCAACGACGATCGATTGGCCGGGATCGGAATTGGGATCGTCGAGAGTGGAGGACGAGTTCTTACTGGTGAGGCTGGCCTTCAAATAACCGTTCGAAGAGAGCACGAACTCCGCGGCGGATGTTTGAACATGTAGGCCGTCGGCGGCGGGAGTCACGCGGATGATTGAAGCAGGAATTTTCTGTGCTTGGGTGGCGGTGGGTGTTTCTTTCTTCTGGCAACCGGAAAGCAGCATGGTTCCGGCCAGGATCATGGAGAAGGCGAACGATAAATGGATTTGCGCAGAGCGCTGCCGCAAGCTGGGCCCCAATTGGAGCGTCTTCGTCATGCAAAAGCAGTCTACATCGAATAGAAAGAAAAAGAAATAAAAAGTAGCAAATCGAAACATCGAGTAATGTAGACATCCCTAGCAGCCCGTGGTAAAAGTCGGCCCGAGCAGCATTAATCTGAATTGGTTTTTCCGATGATAGTTCCGGCTCGTTCCATAGGTGTGCCTGCGGTATTGAGCGGGGCAAATCTTGATTTTAGCATGGCGTTCCAGGACTTGGGCTCCGCCGGAATTGCGTGTCAGATCGGATTTCGATTGGCGGCCCTAAGTATCCACCAATCGCCTATCCCCGCTGGATTTCGAGCGGGAACACGGGATCCATAATGGACCCTCCACCATCCACGTGCACGGTTTGTCCAGTAATGAAGCCGGCTTCGTCCATGCAGAACAATACTACGGCATTGCCGACGTCCGCGGGAGTCCCTACGCGGCCCATGGGTGTCCACCCGCTTTCGTGCCACGTCTTGATTGCGCTGAACACTTCGGTTGGGAGTCGGCCCACGACACTATCTTCTGTGGCGCCCGGACTAATCACATTCACGGTGATCCCACGCTTGGCCAAGGCTACTGCAAAATAGCGCGCCAGCGAATCC